>Ga0315274_10002393_pt1 | contig 28363 bp, 40 predicted proteins | sample YL17G02_20_MG_FD_203700 | JGI IMG/M metagenome (GOLD analysis project Ga0315274, IMG submission 203700) | Sediment microbial communities from Yellowstone Lake, YNP, Wyoming, USA - YL17G02_20 | ecosystem: Environmental > Aquatic > Freshwater > Lake > Sediment | place: USA: Wyoming | collected...
GTTTTTCCTGTTCTGGATTTTCAATCTTAGCATATATCATGGCGAAGTTCCTTAGGTTAAATGTTATTTTTTCTTAAGTATACATCGTCATGATATAATTTTACAATAGTTTTTCAAACTTGCTTAACCATATCCTTACTTGAATATTGAATAAACTGAGCTTGACGCTGCAAATGTGGATAATTGTTCCATGTGCTATTTCCAACAAAATATTCAAAAGGAAAAGAACATTCAAAATCCTGCATACATTCGTGGAACTTAGCGAGTAGACCACCCATTGAAGCGAATTGTATCTGATTTACCTTTTCAAATTCCTCACCTTGAATGAATTCAAATAATTCATAGAATTGGTTGTTATATTTGACGTATGTTTCACCATAAGTGGTACGTAGCAAGGAAGCGGTAGAGAATCTTTTATCTGTAAGATGAGTCAAAATTCTATGCAACAGAGCATATTGCTGACTAAAACCTCTGTGCATACGACAAAAATATCGTCCTTGTGGAGTTTCCAACGCAAAATTGATGTTACCTGATGCTCCTCCCATCTTTTTTGGTTCGTTACAAAGTGATCCCAATCCATATTTTTCAAGTATTACATTGAAGTTCTGCATAATAGATGTGTATTCCATTGCCATCCTCCTTATATGTCTGGAATTATCTTTTATGTTTCACTATTCGCTATGTTTTCGCCACTTTATCTCCTATCTGATTTCACCTATTTACCTCCTGATTAAGCATATATTAATCTTCCTTTAGGTATAGGAATAGGACGGTTAAACTCTTTAGCAGTTTCGATCCATTCTTGGACTATTATCTCTACGTTGGCAAGTGCTTCCTGATAAGTTGTGCCATCTGCGACACATCCCAGCAATTCAGGAACTTCAGCAATAAATGCCTCATCTTCGTCACTCCAATAGATAATGACTTCATACTTCATGGTCTTTTCTTCCTCCGAGTCTATAATTTAGAATAATATTGCGAACTTGCTTAACCTGATAGGATTTAGCTTTAGAACCTTTGGGTTGTAGATTAAGGATTTCATCAATACCATCCTTTGTAAAAATATGATGACTTCCACGAATACGCTCATTAAACCCTAAATAACGTGAGTTCGATGTAAGAAAAAGGAACTCCTTCTGATATAATAAATAGTGAAACATTAACTATTAACTTTTGGTGCTATAGTATTTCCATAAAAGATTTACCATTTTGAAATCATCTCTTTCTTCTTGGTGTTATAACAAAAAGAAAGGATAGATGATTATGCACATAAAACACCTCAAACTATTACCTAAAGAACAAGAGATTACAGTGAATGAAATGTATCAACACCATACAAATCGCCGATATAGACAAAGGGCTCACATGATACTGCTTTCTGCACAAGGTTACAACCAAAAGGAAATAGCACAAATAGTAAGGACAACGCCTAAAACCGTTGCCAGATATATCAAACATTATAAAAAACGTGGTTTCCTTGGTTTGTATGATGAACCTATTCCTGGACGTCCTCCCAAAGTGACAGATGATGTTCAGAAACATATAATAGATGATTGCTTGGAAACGAACCCAAGAGAGCATGGATATAACATCAGTGGTTGGACTATTCTCAGGGGATACCCCCGAGACCCCAAATCCCTGATGCGTCATCATCTTTGGATTCGCTTTGGTATATCTGTCTGCATAGAAACGGTTCGTCAATGGTTCATCAGATTGGGTTATAGCCTGATAGTTCCCAGGTATCTCCTTCTGGAAGCCAACGAGAAGGAAGTAGAAGAATATTGGCAAGATATAGCCCAATTGCTGGATAAAGCGAAGCAGGGAGAAATAGTTTTGATCTTCATGGATGAGTCCACTTTTAAGATGGTTCCAACACTTAGTCGCATGTGGGCAAAGAAAGGTAGCAAACCAATGGTGCCTATTTATGATAATAAGCGACAGGTTGTGATAACAGGAGGAACTAATCCTGTAACCGGTAAGACCCATTTTCGGCGGTCTAGCAATGCGACTAAAGAAGCAGCATTGGCTTTTCTCAAGCAGATAAGGCGATATTATCCTGACGCAGAAATAGTGGTTTTGTTGGACAGAGCACCATCTCATAAGTCTCATATTGTAAGAGAATATGTCATTCAAGATAAGAAGATGCATCTTAAATGCCTTCCCAAGTATTCTCCAAAGCTAAACAAACAGGAAGATATATGAAAATGGTTTTGTCCCTCTGTCAATTGCTGAATTCAGCCTATAAACTAGCACCAAAGGTTGATAAACGTATATTCTGCCGAAAAATAGATCAATCAACTGAACGTTACGCTGAATTTGATCAGATTTATAAGCGCCGAAAAATAATTCCCCGATAACTACTGAACAAGTTGATATTGGAACGTCAATCAATGAGGCTATCTTCTGCAAAATAGCTTCTTTATTAGACATAATCATGATACAATGTGTGCTGTCAAGCAGATACATGGTTAAAACTCCGCTTCAGAACGACTCTCTTGAATCAATTTAATAATCCTTTCAGCATCATCACCTGACCACTTTCCAGCAAATTCCAATAAGGTTTTCCCGGTAGATTTTGTGTTTGTCTCCATTGATGCACTTTTTAGAAAACTCTCAACATCATCAGCATCAAATCTTATAGATTTCCCGACTCTTATAGCTTTTAATTCTCCTCGTTCAGCCATACGATAAATCGTCATCGGTGTAACTGCAAGAGTATTCGCAATCTCTTTTGCTGTGTAGTATTTCTTGCCAATCACATTAATCACCTCCGTATATATTCTAATGTATAAATCACTTTATGTCAATCACACAAATAACTTATGTAACTTTAGTAACATAAGTTATTGGATAGTAAGAATATCTTTAATCAATCCCTTTCATTTTATCCATAACAGCACAGGCAAGGAGGGGGATCATGATCTCGTGATGACCCGTGATAGAGTAGCCTTTTCCACTTATGTTTGTGGGACGTTTGACGATATTCTCATTTGGACGGTAGTGCTGGAACATATCAAAGTTGGCTGTGGTGAATTCTGTAACCTTATGGCCAAGATTACGGGCAATACTCAGCGCTTTTAAAAATACTTCAGGCATTATGACAGCAGAACCGAAATTTAGAAGCACACCGCCATCAAGATTTGCTACTTCCGAAACAAAAATACGGAAATCTGTAAAGCTGGTCTGACCTATCGCTGAACCATCCGCAGATGGATGCTGATGGATTATGTCTGTTCCTATGGCAACGTGAATAGTTAAGGGGATATTCAAACGAAAAGCCGAAGCGAGGATGCTGACACTCTGATATGGTGCTTGCAGGTCAATCAGCTTACGTCCCAGGGATTCACCCATTCCTATGTTAGATTGCTGTCCTTGCTTAATTGCTTCATTCATGAATCTCCCGGTTTCTTCCCACATGCCGAACATTCCAGTTGCGATATTGGTTCCTACATCCTCAGAGGTTTCGCCAATGATAGCGATCTCGAAATCGTGTATGCTCGTTGCACCATTCATGGCAACACCAGTCAAAATGCTATGCTCTATCATGGAGATTATTACTGGACTAAGACCACACTTAATAACGTGTCCGCCCATCATGGCTATGACTGGCTTTGAATTAGCACGAGCAGTTACAATGGCATTAACCAATTCCTTGAAATTTTTTCCAGCCAATATGTTTGGGAGTGATTTCAACCAATTACTTATGGATTGGTTAGCACAGGGAGGAGATGCGAAATCAGATACTTTTACCTTATTTTCACGATCTTTAATCGGGTAGGTTTTAACACGGGTCAAGTCAGCAGGGGATATACCATTCTCTTTGCTCATTCAGAACCCTTTCCACAATGCTTGCTACTTGATCAAGAGATATAGAATCCATCGCAAGACAAGTACCTCGCTTACATCCACCGGGATGATTACCCGGATGACAAGGAGCGCATTCAAGCTTGGTACTGATAATAACGTGACCGTTCCCATAAGGACCGCTTCGACTGGCATTTGTTGAACCAAACATAGATACTACCCTTGTTCCTACTGCCGCCGCAACGTGCATGGGACCAGTATCGTTTCCTATGTATAGATTACATCTTTGTATCAGTGCCGCAAGCATACGCAGACTGATGTTATCTACCAGTATAGGTTTTAACCGCATCAAATCATAAATTTGAGACTGTAATACTTTCTCATCAGGACCCGCAAAAATAAGTATTTTTGCACTATATCTCATACTAAGAAAGTCACCCAAAGCGGCGAATCTTTCTATAGGCCAAAGCTTATACTGCCAACTTCCTCCTGGATGAATTCCAATGACGTTATCATTGTAATTCACTTTGTTTTGGGTTAAGAATTCATAAGCTTCCTGTTTTTCATAGTTTTGAAGAACAATCTCAGGAAAACCATCTTCATTTTCAACCCTGTGTGTGTGAAGGATGTTGAGGTATCTATCCACAGCGTGAAGTTCCCGATAGCTTCGTGTGAACCTTTGCAACGATGGCATCCCCCAGTGGATTCCACCTATAAATCTTGACCAGAAACTGTCTCGCAAATCCACAATAAGATCAAAATTCCTGTTTCTCAGTTCGTGAATGAGTTTGATCTTCCCGGTTAGACCTTTATGCTGATTTTTGTTGTCGTATATTATAATTTCATTAAGGCGCACATCTCCCCATAGTATTTCCCATGCTTTAGGACCGACGAGAATACTAATTCGTGCATCTGGAAAATGGCGCTGCAAAGGTGGAATGACTGCCGTAGAAAGCACCACGTCACCAATGTGGCTAAAACTTATAATTAATATGCTTTTCATACTAACAAAAAAAGCAGAGGCTATGAAACCTCTGCACTGGTTAGTTATGTGTGGGATAAGGGAAAGTTTATAATGGGAGGGGAGTTACTCTACCAGTTCTATAATAGACATTGGTGCACCGTCACCAAAACGGGACCCAAGTCTAATAATCCGAGTATACCCTCCATTTCGGTTTGCATACCTTGGTCCAATATTATCGAAAAGTTTTCTAAGAACGTCATTATCTCGAACCTTTCTTGCTGCCAATCGGCGAGCGTGAAGGTCATTACGTTTTGCTATTGTGATGAGCTTTTCAGCGGTACGTCTTAGCTCTTTACTTTTGGTAAGTGTAGTCGTGATTTTCTCATGCTGGAACAGCGAAGTTGCCATGTTATCAAGCATAGCTTCACGATGGGCGCTTGTACGACTCAGTTTTCTTCCTTTCAGATTATGACGCATCTTCTGACTCCTCGTTTTCTATATCTTTTTCTATATCTTCGTCTGCTATTTTTCCTTTAGTAATCTGCCTAACATCTTCCTCGGTAAACTCAATTTTTTCTCTTCTCTTTGGGGATTCATCGTCATCCAGCACCATACCAAAAGAAAGTCCCATTTCAAACAATATTGCTTTTATCTCATTCAGTGATTTACGCCCGAAATTCCTATACTTGAGCATTTCGGGTTCTGATTTAGTCACCAAGTCTTTTATGGTGATAATATCAGCGGCTGCCAGACAATTTGCGGCACGCACAGACAATTCCAGTTCAGCTACAGGTTTTGTAAGATAGCTTTTACGCTTTTCGATTTCCTCATTTATTTTATGATCCTCTTCGATGTAGGTTTCATCAAAGTCTTTAAAAATACTGAGGTGTTTTATAAGAATGTCAGATGCCTGAGCAACAGCATCCTTTGCGCTTATACTACCATCAGTCCAAACCTCAACAACTAATCTGTCGGAGTCAGTGCTTTGTTCAGGCATCATTGTATTTTCAATACGGAAGTTCACCTTTTTTACTGGTGAGAAAATAGCATCTATTGGTATTATACCCGGCGCTCTGTGTATGTCCTGATTAACTTCAAAGGAAAGATATCCACGTCCTTCATCAACGTATATTTCCATCTTCAATTCGCCGCTCTTATCTAAGGTTGCAATGTGCTGATCAGGATTCATTATTTCCACTTTACTGTTGGGTTGGATATCGGCGGCAGTAACCTCACCGGCATCTTTAGCATCGAGATATAGAATCACAGGACCATCACCTAGAAGCTGAAGGCGAATATCTTTAAGATTTAATATTATCTGTACTACATCCTCTAATACAGATGGGATAGTACTGAATTCATGCAAAACCCCGTCTATCTTGACGGCAATTATAGCTGCACCTTTGATAGACGACAGCAATGTTCTACGGAGAGAATTCCCTAGAGTTGCACCAAACCCCCGCAAAAGGGGTTCAGCAATGAATCTACCATAGTTATAAGTCAAGGTATCAGGATCAGCCACAAGTCTTTTTGGCATGACGATCTCTTTAGTTTGCATATTATTTAACCTCTTGACTTGCGTAAAGTCGATCAATTACTGACATTTGAAAGGTGAAATGATCAAAGATTTAGCGCTCATAAAAGATCAATCCAGTCAAACACCAGCAAAAACTCAACCGATTCCTACTTCGAATATAGTTCCACTATCAACTGTTCTTGAATATTTTCTGGTATCTGATCTCTTGTTGGGAATGATCTAATTGTTGCCTGCATTTTTTCCAGATCAAATTCCAACCAGTCAGGAATACCTCTTTGCTGTGCGGTATTAATAGCATCCTCGATTCGCTGGACGCTTTTGCTCTTTTCTTTTAGCATGATTACATCACCCGGTTTAGTCGGGTATGATGGTATATTGACTTTCTTACTATTAACCGTAAAATGATTGTGGAGAGCAAGTTGCCTGGCTTCAGCTCTGGACGATGCAAATCCTGAACGATATATTATATTGTCAAGCCTTCTTTCTAATATTCTTAGTAGATTCTCGCCAGTAATTCCTTTTTCACGTTCGGCAAGATAGAAATATCGTTTAAACTGCTTCTCTAAAATTCCATAAATACGACGAACTTTCTGTTTTTCTCGAAGTCTAATGCCATAGTCCTTTTCTTTCCTGCCAACTTGCCCGTGTTGCCCTGGTGGTGTTTTTCTGCGTTCAAGCGTGCATTTGAAATGGCATCTTTGTCCTTTAAGAAAAAGTTTTTCGCCTTCTCTACGGCATAATCTACAAACTGGACCCGTATACCTAGCCATCCATACCTCCTAATAAGGACGAAGGCGGAAGGATGAGGGATGAAAACAAGTTTCCTTTCATCCCTCATCCCTCATCCTTCATCCCTCATCCTTTAAGTGCTATACTCGTCTTCTTTTGGGTGGTCTGCAACCATTGTGAGGGATAGGTGTGACGTCTTTTATGACCGTTACTTCCAAACCTGCGGCAGTAAGTGCCCTGATTGCCGATTCTCTTCCTGGACCTGGCCCTTTCACACGAACTTCAACCCTTTTTAAACCATGTTCTATGGCTTTTTTGGCACAAGATTCCGCTGCAATTTGTGCGGCGAACGGGGTCTGCTTACGTGAACCCGAAAAGCCCACTGTGCCTGCACTTGACCATGAAATAGTATTCCCACTAACATCAGAGATTGTTACAATAGTGTTGTTAAAAGTTGATTGCACGTGAACTATTCCCTGGCTAATGTTTTTCTTTATTTTTTTTGCACGATATTTTACTTTTCCCAATAGACTATTCCTTTTTAAAGGTTCAAAGGTTCTAAGGTTCAAAGATTAGAAGAATATTAGATTAACTTAAGAACCTTGGAACTTTATCACCCACCCTTACGAACTACTTCTTTGGATTTTCTTCCGACAGTAATCGTTCTCTTAGCTTTGTATCCGCCTCTGCGAGTTCTGGCATTTGTGCTGGTGCGCTGCCCTCTGACTGGGAGATTTCTGCGGTGTCTTGTTCCTCTATAGCAGTTAATGTCCACCAATCTTTTAATGTCTAGTTGAATTTCTCTGTGAAGATCACCTTCGACTTTATAGCTATTTTCAACTATAGTCCTGAGTCTTCCGATTTCATCTTCCGTCAGATCATTAATTCTTTTGGTAGAATCAACACCAGATTTTTCGATTATCTGTTTTGAAGTCGTCCGACCTATTCCAAAAATCTTCGTCAGGGCATACCCTATTAATCTTTCACGAGGTAGCTCTACTCCTGCAATTCTAGCCATAGAAATCCTCCCTTTGGAGTTTTAACCCTGGCGTTGTTTGTGTCTCGGGTTTTCACATATAATACGAATAACACCCTTACGCCTGATTATTTTACATTTTTCACATCTACGTCTTACAGATGATTGTACTTTCATAAAAATACTCACACTGGATGCTGGATAATATACTCCTCACGCTTGATACTGTAACTCAGCATCCCATAATCAAGTATCAAGACAAATCTATTTCTTTCTGTATACGATCCTGCCACGTGTAAGATCGTAAGGCGAAAGCTGAACAGTAACTTGATCACCCGGTAATATTTTTATCAGATTCATTTTCATTTTACCGGATAGATAAGCAAGCACCTTATGACCATTCTCTAATTCAACGCGAAACATAGCGTTGGGAAGAGGTTCGATCACTTTCGCTTCTACCTCAATGACATCCTGTTTTGGCATAACAATCCTTTATTTTAGGGACAGAACTCAATAACTCATTCATGAATGAGTTAATATCTCTGGTCCGTCGTCTGATATGACAACAGTGTGTTCAAAGTGAGCTGAAAGATTACCATCCTGGGTAACCGCCGTCCATTTGTCATCAAGCACCCGCACCCCATAGACACCAACATTTACCATAGGTTCGATAGCCAGAACCATACCTTTTCTTAACCTTGGACCACGATCGGGGAGACCAAAATTCGGTATCTGTGGTTCTTCCCACATACTCTTGCCAATACCATGGCCAACGAAATCTCGCACAACAGAAAATCCATAGCTTTCAACATAAGTCTGTATCGCATTAGAAATATGTCCCAGGCGATTTCCATCAACAGCCTTTAGTATACCTTCATGCAAAGCGTGTTTCGTTACCTCAAGAAGACGCTGCGCCTCCTTACTTATTTCGCCAACGGGAAAGGTAGCGGCTACATCACCATAGTAACCATCAAACGAAGCAGTGATGTCAATACTAACAATATCTCCAGACTCAAGTAAGCGTTTCCCTGGAATACCATGCACAACCTGATCATTCACCGAAATACATATATTCCCTGGGAATCCAACTTCAGGCGGTGCTGGTTTTCCACTACGTTCTTGTATCAATTGCCCAGCCAGTTGATTCAACTCGCCTGTTGAAACACCCGGACCAATTTTGCTCTCAAGAATACTCAGAATCTCGGATACAAACCTACAACTAACCCTTAGAAACTCAATTTCGGATTTCGTTTTGAGAGGAATCACTTATTCCAGACTTAAGATTTTATCCTAAGTCTATTTTCTCCTTTCGCAGGATTTGCACGATGCTTTCAAAAACCTCAGCTATTGAGACATCACCACTAACCTCCAGCAATTTGCCAGAAGTCTTGTAATATTCCAGAAGTGGAAATGTTTGATTTTCATACACTTTCAGACGTTTTCTAATTGTTTCTTCTTTGTCATCATCACGCTGGTATAACTCACCATCACAGCGATCGCATTTGCCTTCTTTTTTCGGTGGGGAATAGAATATATGGTAAACAGTCTGGCAATCCCGACAAGTCCTACGCCCTGAAAGCCTTTCGACAACAACATCCGGTGAAGTTTTGATGTTAATCACTGCATCCATCGGCATATTTAACTCTCTAGTCAATAAACTCAAAGCCTCAGCTTGTGGCACAGTACGAGGAAAACCATCGAGAACAAAACCGGATTGAATATCATCTTGAGTAAGCCGCTCTTTTATTATCCCAATAACAACATCATCTGGAACCAACTGTCCCTTATCCATATAAGACTTGGCTTTCACTCCCAGTTCTGTTCCATCTTTAATGGATTGGCGAAGTATATCACCAGTAGCAATATGGGCGATTGAATATTCTTCCGCCATTTTTTGAGCCTGTGTTCCTTTTCCTGCTCCAGGACCACCGAGTAGTATTATTCTCATATTATTTACCTTCCTCGTCTCGATCCTATTCTTCCATCTTTCAGGAAGCCTTCGTAGTGACGCATTAACAGATGTGATTCAATCTGCTGCATAGTATCAAGTCCAACACCAACAACAATCAGTAAAGGAGTTCCACCAAAATGGATCGGTACATTCACGTAATGCTGGAGTAGATACGGCAACAGAGCTATAGCGGCAAGGAAGAATGCACCAACCAAAGTGATCCTCGTCAGAGATCGGTCAATATATTCCGCAGTAGATTTGCCCGGTCTTATACCCGGAATAAACCCGCCGTATTTCTTCATGTTATCAGCAAGATCAACAGGGTTTGTCGTAACAGCAGTATAGAAATACGTAAAGAATATTATCAATATACCATACATTATATGATAAGTCGGCCATCTCTCGAAATAACCGAGAAATGTACGGAATGTTTCGCTAGGTATCATGTTTCCCATTGTCATTGGGAACGATATAAGGGTTATTGCGAAAATTATAGGTATAACACCCGCTTGATTTACACGGAGTGGCAGATGAGTCATCTGACCGCCATATACTTTTCTGCCAACAACACGTCTTGCATATTGAACTGGAATCTTACGTGTTCCAAGGGTTATAAGGATAACTGCCATAATAATGGTAACCATCGCAGCAAGAAACAGGAATAACCTTGCAAGATCAAGCCTATCATCTGATGTCGAAAACAATCTTCTTGCTATATCAATCGCTCCATTTGGAACCCTGGCGACTATACCAGCAAATATAAGAAGTGAGATTCCGTTACCTATCCCTCGTTCAGTAATTTGTTCTCCTAGCCACATCACGAACGTTGTTCCTGCCATCAACGTTAATGCAGCGAGAAACGTAAACATCACCGGAGATATACCCTCATGGACAACCTGTATATTACCAACACCAAGGTATCCTGGGTTACGGAGAGCAATGCTGATACCAATCCCCTGAACTGCACTCAGGGCTACCGTTCCATAACGGGTATACTGTGTAATCTTTTTCTGTCCAACAGGACCTTCTTTTGAGAGCTTTTCCAGATACGGGATAACTATTGCCAGAAGCTGAAGTATAATAGAAGCACTGATGTAAGGCTGTATTCCAAGAGCAAATATTGTCATATTGCTAAAGGCATTACCTGCAAACAGATCGTATAGCCTTAAAATACCGCCGCCGGATTCCGGTGCAAGTCTATTGAAGAACTCCGCTAATGCTTGACCGTCAATACCGGGTAAGGTGATGTGAGACCCAATCCTATAAACAGCAATCAGAAGAAGAGTAAAGATAATTCGCTTCCGTAAATCAGGGATCTTAATAGCGTTCTGAAAAGCACTCAGCATTTATATCACCTCAGTCCTTCCCCCGGCTTCCCTGATCTTCGCTTCAGCCGTTTTTGAGAAACAGTGGGCTTTTACGATTAAACTCTTATCAAGCTCACCATCACCAAGGATCTTAACACCATCCTTTTCTTTCTTAATTATTCCAACACTCTTCAGAAGCTTTGGAGTAACAATAGTGTTATCAGGAAACCTGCTTAACACATCGAGATTTACGATTGTGTAATTCTTATGGAATATATTCGTAAATCCTCTTATTGGCAGACGACGCTGGAGTGGCATCTGACCACCCTCGAACCATGGACGGACATTCCCTCCAGAACGTGCACGCTGACCTTTACTTCCTTTTCCTGAAGTCTTGCCAACTCCGGATCCTTCACCCCTTCCTACCCGTCTTCTGCGATGATGGGACCCTTTGGGTGCTTTTAGTTCATTTAACCTCATATTCGGTATTCTCCTAACATAACAGACTAATGGATTGGAGATCCAAATAACTCTAAAGTATAAACCCCGTTAAAATAGCAATCACCTGTCCCTAAAACAGCCAATAATAAGCCATAATAACTTGTAGACAAAGTGAGTCATATATGTATATATGAAAATAGGCTTGAGTTACGTTTTAGCTACCTAACTCCTCTACGGATTTCTCACGTAAACGTGCTATATCTTGAGGGCTTTTTAAGCGTTTCAAACCCTCTATTGTAGCAGCGGCAAGATTCAAAGCGTTATTATTACCCAAAGATTTGCTCAAGACGTCACGTATACCGATAACGTCGAGAATAGCTCTAACAGCACCACCGGCAATAACACCGGTTCCTGGTGCTGCTGGTTTTAGTATCACCTTGCTTGCTCCGAATACACCCACAACTTCATGTGGTATAGTAGCACCAGAGGTTGCCACGCTGACGAGATTCTTCTTTGCATCTTCGAACCCCTTGCGTATAGCTTCAGGAACTTCGTTTGCTTTGCCGAATCCCATACCGACAATCCCATTACCATCCCCGACGACTACAAGCGCATTCCAGCTACGGTTACGCCCACCTTTTCTCACACGAGCCACTGGAGTTATTCTTATAACTCGCTCATCAAGTTTCAATTCAGTAGGATCGATCCTCTTCAAGAATTCCCCCCTCTATTAGAATATTAGTCCAGCTTCCCTGGCTGCCTCCGCTAAAGCCTTTATTCTACCATGATAGATATATCCACCTCTATCAAATACAACATTAGAGATACTTTTTTCAGCGGCTCTTTTGCCTATTGCTTCACCAACTACCTTGGCGGCTTCGATGTTCCCTCCATACTTGATCCGTTCACGAACATCAGGAGACAGTGTTGATGCTGATACAAGAGTCGAACCAGACACATCATCTATTATCTGGGCATAGATGTTACTTAGACTTTTGAAAACACTTAATCTTAAACGATCCGATGTTCCAAACACTCTTTTTCTGACACGATTATGCCTTTTAAGACGAGCATACTTCCTATCAAGTTTTGGACTCAAGTCTCCACTCCTGGGACTCATTATAAGAATCCCCTCATTAATCAAAGACCCCAGATTTAAAATTGAGGATTAGAAATAATCTGTTCTTCAATATTTAATCTTAAATCCTCAATTCTCAATTTTACTCTCATCATCCTGCCGCTTTCCCGGCTTTCCGTTTTATGTATTCTCCCTTATATTTTATCCCCTTACCTCTATATGGCTCAGGTCTCTGGAAGTCTCTTATAATAGCGGCTACATGACCAACTAACTGTTTGTCAATCCCACTGACAGTCAGTGGAATCTCAGGCTGGTTCTGCACAGTTTCGGCACGATCAATAGTAATGTTAATTCCTTGGGGAACCTCGTATATTACCGGATGAGAAGCATTCAACTGCAAAGTCAACTTACCGTTTTCAAACTGTGCTTTATATCCCATCCCGGCGATTCGGAGTCCCTTATCGAAACCTTGCGTAACCCCTGTCACCATATTGGCTATCAAAACACGAGCCAATCCATGCAGAGATTTCACTGGTTTACTTTCTGAATTGCGTGTTACAAGGATATTGCTATCCTCTATTTTAACGTCTATACCATAAGGGATCTTACATGAAAGATTTCCTTTTGGTCCATTAACTGATACAGTCCCATTATTGATTACTACTTTTACCTTTTCAGGTATATCAATGGGTTTTCTTCCTATTCTGGACATATCTGATACCTCGCACTGGATGCTAGATACTGATGATTTTGCCAAGCATCCAGGATCATCACCATATATAGCAAAGCACTTCCCCGCCTACTCCCTCTCGTTTGCATTGCGCTGAGGTCATAATTCCACTTGAGGTAGAGATGATAGCAGAGCCTAAACCACCAAGAACTTTTGGTAACTTGTCTTTAGTCACATATACTTTACATCCCGGTTTGCTAATTCGTTTCAATCCTGAAATGATACCCTTTTTATCAGGACCATATTTTAGATATATGCGTATTACGCCCTGCTTCTGATCATCCAGAAACTTATAGCTTTTGATAAAGCCTTCACCCAGCAAAATTTGAGCTACGTTTTTCTTTAATTTGGATGCAGGTATGTCCACCTTATCATGGCGGGCAGTGCTAGCGTTTCTGATCCTTGTTAGCATATCTGCAATCGGATCGGTCATAGACATTTAAGTTCGCCTCCACGTAAAATGAGAATTACCAACTGGCTTTTTTCACGCCCGGAATTCTTCCGGAACGAGCCAAAAGCCTGAAGCATATTCTGCACATATCGAACTTACGCATGTAACCACGAGGGCGTCCGCAGATCGGACACCTGTTGCGTTTCCTTACCTTAAACTTCGGCTCTCTTAGAGCTTTTATCATTAAAGCTTTTGTTGCCAAGGTGCTGTCCTTTCATAATAAACTGGTGATTATTTTACTAATCACCGAACAGCGATCTCAATTATTATGCTTGCCTAAAAGGCATTCCCATGAGTTGCAATAGTTCTCTGGATTCTTCATCCGATTTGGCGGACGTAACTATCGTAACGTCCATACCACGGACTTCACTTACTTTATCGTATTCTATTTCAGGAAAAATCATCTGTTCTTCCAGCCCTAAAGTATAGTTTCCATGCCCATCAAAAGACTTGCTGGAAACACCACGAAAATCCCTGATTCTAGGAAGAGAAGTATTAACCAAACGGTTAAAAAACTCATACATCTTATCACCACGTAATGTAACTCTACATCCTATCGCCATCCCTGTTCTGAGCTTAAATGCAGCGATAGATTTCTTTGCCTTTGTTATGGTAGCGTGCTGTCCAGTTATCAAAGTCAATTCACTAACAGCATTGTCAAGAAGCTTTTGGTTTTGAATAGCGCCGCCGACACCCATATTTAGGCATATCTTCTTTAACTTTGGGACTTCCATCACATTCTTATAATTGAATCTGCGAATCAATGCTGGAATGATTTCATTTTTGTAATACTCAGCATACGGACTCATACCTTATCTCCAATTATTCTCTTTCAGCGACCTCGTGGCATTTCTTACACACTCTGACTCTGAAACCAGTTTCAAGTTTTTTTCGAGCTGTTCGAGTCTGACGGTTACATCGAGGACAGATCAGCATCACATTTGAAATGTGTATAGGAGCTTCTCGTTGAAAAATTCCTCCCTGCTGTCTATAGCCCTGTCGTTTGGTATGATGTGTAGCGAAGCTAATTCGTTCGACTAATACCTTGTCTTCTTTTGGAAAGACTGCCAGAACCTTGCCTATCTTACCTCTGTCCTTACCGTTGATCACTACCACACGGTCTTCCTTTTTAATTACTGTTCTATACAATTTGTGCCTCCCATGACCTGATAGACTAGATCACCTCAGGTGCCAAAGACACGATTTTGGTGAAATTCTTCCTCAGTTCTCTGGCAACAGGTCCGAAAATACGGGTTCCACGGGGTTGATTATCGGCGTCAATTATAACCGCTGCGTTCTTATCAAACCTTACGTAAGAACCGTCAGGACGTCCAAACTCCTTAGCGGTTCGTACAACAACAGCCCTTACAACCTCACCCTTTTTCACGGTTCCTTTTGGGTTTGCCTCTTTTACTGATGCTATAATAACATCCCCAATTCTTGCGTATCTTCTTCGAGAGCCGCCCAGAACCTTTATACATCCGATCTTTCTTGCTCCCGAGTTATCCGCAACGATAAGAATAGTCTCTACGCGGATCACTGTTTGTCCTCCATAAGTGAACTATAGACGGGGTTATTCCCACAGATCGTATTACTCCACTTTTCCCAGGATTCCATCTACCTTCCATCTCTTGCTTCTACTCAGAGGACGAATTTCAGAGATTTCTACTTTATCTCCGACATGGTAGTTATTATTCTCGTCGTGAGCGAAGACCTTTTTCCTCTTTTTTATGACTTTGTGATACAGTGGATGTTCAATAAGACGTTCTATAACAACAGTCACAGTCTTATCCATCTTGTCACTGACCACAACACCGACTCTAGTCTTGTGATTTGCTGAAATGCTCATAGACGTTCTATCCCATTTTTCTTGTGGGTGAGAGTTAACCTTTTAACTCTCTTTCCCGAATAATAGTCATAAACTGAGCTATCTCACGTTTTGACTGCCTTATCTTCATATAATCTGTGAGTTGACCTGAATTTAATTGAAATTTTAATCTAAAAAGACTGTCTTTTGAATCAACAATCCCTTGTTTTAAATCTTCAGTGGAAAGTTGTTTTATTTCACTGAGTCTCATGACGTTTGCCCACCTTCTCTAGCTAAAAACCTGGTTTTCATTGGCAGCTTGTGTGAAGCAAGACGCATGGCTGCACGAGCTGTCTCTTCTGTTACACCAGCGATCTCATAGATAATCCTGCCGGGTTTTATAACAGCTACCCATTTGCTAGGGCTACCTTTACCTTTTCCCATTCTGGTTTCAGCAGGTTTCGCTGTAACTGGTTTACTTGGGAACACCGTGATCCAGATCTTACCGCCTCTTTTAACGTACCTTGTTATAGCAATACGACCTGCCTCTAGCTGTCTATTATTTAGCCAGCAAGGCTCAAGTGCTTGAAGCCCGTATTCACCGAAAGTTATATCGCTACCTCGGTAGGCAGTTCCCCTCATGCGTCCTCGCTGTTCTTTACGATGTTTAACTCTTTTTGGCATTAACATTTAAGCATCCCTCGCAACCTATATTTATCTTTCTGCTTGAGACCCACGTTCTCTTCCACGGCGTTCGCGGGATTCATACCTTGAGGCTTGTTCAGTGCGCTCAGGATGAGTGAGTTTCGTTATATCTGGTCTAGTAAGTTTCTCACCCTTGAATATCCACACTTTGACACCGATCTTTCCAGCAACAGTTTGGGCTTCGGCAAAACCATAATCTATGTCGGCTCTCAGAGTGTGAAGTGGAACCCTACCGGCCTTTTCCTGTTCAGAACGAGCCATTTCAGCTCCACCGATTCGCCCGCTACATTTAATCTTGACTCCTTCAGCTCCATAATACATGGCAGATGAAACAGCCTTCTTCATGGCTTTCTTAAGGTGAATACGCTTCTCCAACTGGATAGCTATACCCTCAGCAACTAACTGGGCATCAATCTCCGGTCTTCTCACTTCTTCAATATTGAGTCGAACCTCGTGCTTTATATACTTTTCCAGATCCTGTCGGAGTTTATCTACCTCTCCGCCTCTTCTACCTATAACAATACCGGGTCTAGCTGTATATATATTAACTATTCTCTTGTCGGGAAACCTTTGTATCTCGACTTTTGATATACCTGCCCGCATAAGCCTATCCTTTATAAAATTCTGGATTTTCAGATCCTCATGCAGAAAGCGGGCATAATCTTTTTCAGCAAACCATTTTGAATCCCAGTCTGTAACTATCCCTAATCTAAATCCTTTTGGATGAGTTTTTTGTCCCAAGTTAACCTCCTAATAAAAATTTCTAGTTCCCAGTTTTCAATTTTTAGTTTGAAACTTTGACTTTATACTAAAAACTAGAAACTAAAAACTAAAAACCGAAACTCAAACTCATTCCGCACCGTCATCGAGTATAACAGTGATATGACATCGTCTTTTACGAATTCTATTTACGTGCAAACGCCCTCTGTAACGAGCCCCATAGCGAATTGGTCCATTACCTACATCTATGTTTTTCACATAGAGATTATCAATATCCATATCAGCCATCTGATTAGCGTTTGCAAGAGCTGATTTCATAACCTTCTCTAAGAAAGTAGCTCCAGCTTTATTCGTAAACCGTAAAATCTCTAATGCGCTTTCCACATTTTTATGTCTTACAAGATCGGCAACAATACTTGCTTTTCTTGGAGCGAGAGAAACGTATCGGGCAATCGCTCTTGCCTCCATACTAAAGCCTCCTCTACAGTGATCAGCAAATCAGTAATCAATAGCCAGTTAATAAAATTTACTAACTGCATACCCATCACTCATAACCCATCACTATTTGCTTATTTGCCTCCGGCTTTCCCACCATGAGAACTAAAGCGTCTGGTCGGAGAGAACTCTCCAAGTTTATGTCCCACCATATTTTCAGATATATATACAAGCAAAAACTTCTTCCCATTGTGAATAGCAAGAGTATGCCCTACCAGTTCTGGTGTTATAGTTGATCTGCGGGACCACGTTCTTATGACCTTTTTCTCTCCCGTTCTATTCATGGTGTTTATCTTCACCAGTAATTTTGGGTCAATATAAGGACCTTTTTTCAGCGACCTTGCCATAGGAACTCCTTTTACAATCATAAGACTGGAAGCTTTCACAGCTATCCAAACTTGAATCTTCCAATCGTATTATTTTGACGCATTACGTCGGGTAACAATATACTTACTGGATGATTTTTTCTTATCTCTAGTTTTGTAACCCTTCGTAGGCATACCCCATGGGCTTACTGGATGTCGCCCTCCGGAGCTTTTACCTTCGCCACCGCCGTGTGGATGGTCAATCGGGTTCATTGCTACTCCACGAACTTTCGGTCTGCGTCCAAGCCAACGTGATCTACCTGCTTTTCCTATTGTTATGAAATCATGCTCAATGTTGCCGATCTGTCCGATAGTGGCACAGCAATTAAGATGGACAAGCCTGATCTCCCCTGAAGGCATCTTAATACGAGCGAATCCGCCTTCTTTCGCTATTATTACGGCTGAACATCCTGCACTTCTGGCTATCTGTCCGCCCTTTCCCGCAGTAAGCTCAATATTATGAATAGGGATACCAGTCGGTATATTCGTTAGTGGCAGAGAGTTTCCAACCTTCACTTCTGCATTTGCACCAGAATTAAGGACTTCCCCTACTGCTAAACCGAGTGGCGCAATAATGTAACGCTTTTCGCCATCAGCATAAAATAAAAGAGCTATACGTGCAGTTCGATTCGGGTCATACTCAATCGTCTTGACTGTCGCTGGAATATCATGTTTATCCCGCTTAAAGTCAATCAGACGATACTGCTTTTTGTGTCCACCACCTCTGTGCCTGGCAGTCAGTTTTCCTCGATTATTCCGTCCGCCTGTACTCTTTTTTGGTCCTAGAAGCGACTCTTCAGGAGCTATCTTTGTCAGTCCCGAAAAGTCGGCGGTTGTCATGAAACGTCTGCTAGGTGTTGTAGGAGTATACGTTTTAACAGCCATAAATTCACTCCATCATTATTAAGTTTACATTCTCAAAGGTATATAGGACATAAGCCAAGTCCACACACCCATGAGTTCACAAGCTTATATTCCTTCGTAGATTTCGATATTGTCTTCTGGCCTTAATGAGACGATAGCCTTTTTCCAGTCGGGTCGTCGGGATTCTTTGTTTCCACTTATTCGTGAGGTTTTCCCACGCATAATCATCGTATTGACTGTTAGAACCCTGATTCCTGGAAATATCGCTTCAATAGCATGTTTTATTTCGATCTTGTTTGCGTTTTTGTTAACCCAGAATGAATACTTCTTCTGATCTTCACGTAGCGCCGTACTTCTTTCTGTAAGCAACGGCTGGATTACAATTCTATATGGATCTCTCACAGGAGCTCCTCCCTTTACTGCTCTGTCTGGCTCCAGAATGTGCTTTCTATATTCTTCAGTGCATTTTGAGTAACGACGATCTTATCATGCCAGAGAATATCATAAGTGCTAATAGTATTCCAAACACGAACGTTCAGTCGAGGTACGTTTCTGGCAGAATAATAGATATTATCATTAGATTCATCTAACACTACCAGTGTCTTTGTATCGCTTAAGCCAAGACTCTTCATAATAGCTAGAATCTGCTTTGTTTTTGGGCGATCAAAATTTAAGGAGTCAACCACAACAACGTTATCATTCTGGAACTTATCTGCCCATACAGATTTTATAGCACTACGTTTTACTTTTTTCGGCACTGTGAATCCATAATCCCTTGGTTTAGGACCAAAAACACTGCCACCACCGATACGGAGAGGAGAGCGTCTGCTACCTGCACGAGCCATTCCAGTGCCTTTCTGTCTGAAAAGCTTTCGTCCACTTCCGGCTACCTCATCTCTACGCTTTGTAGATGCTGTACCAACTCTTTTATTTGCGAGGTGCATGACGACCACCTGGTGGATTACGCCCTGATTAATAACGGTTTCAAAAATATCAGAGCTAACCTCAATCTGTCCAATATTTTGACCGCTCTGATTATATACGTTCATGGATGTCATACCTGTATTCCCCTCAACGAAGGTCTACAAACCTAAAAATAAAATTTCAGTTCGTTCCTATGCTTTAGCCGCCTTCTTAATTATCACTAGCCCATTAGTCGGTCCAGGGACAGAGCCTTTTAGCACCAAGAGATTTTTATTTGGATCTACTTTGATTACTGTAAGATTCTGAACGGTGACTCTCTTTCCACCCATTCTACCAGCCATATGCATTCCTTTCATGACTCTGGATGGGTAGGAGCTGGCACCAATTGAACCAGAAGCTCTATGAGTCTCGGCACCATGCGTTGCATGACTGCCTTTGAAATGCCATCTCTTCATGACACCTGCGTATCCTTTTCCCTTTGAAGTGCTAGTTACATCAACAAATTCACCCGTAGCAAACATTTCCACCGTAATCTGCTGACCCAATCCAGATACATCCAGACCATCAGTTCGGATCTCTCTTAAAGTTCTGAGAGGTGGAACGTTAGCTTTCTTGAAGTGTCCTCGGGCGGGTTCATTGACTGCGTTTTCTCGCTTTTGCCCAAATCCGATCTGAATAGCCTCATATCCGTCATTTTCTTTAGTTTTCACCTGTACTACGGGGCAAGGTCCAGCCTCTACGACAGTGACAGGCACAGATTCACCCGTTTCAGTAAATAAACGAGTCGTTCCTACTTTTTTCCCAAGAATTCCAAGTCTTCCAGTTTTCATCTTTGTTCTGTCTCAACTTCCAGTTCGACATCCACTCCCGCAGGCATATCAAGCCTCATGAAGGCATCCACCGTTTTAGGTGTCGGGTCCAGGATATCTATAAGCCTTTTGTGTGTTCTCATCTCAAATTGCTCTCGTGATTTCTTATCTATGTGAGGAGACCTGAGAACAGTATATATAGTCCTCCTTGTCGGTAATGGGATAGGCCCCGATACCGATGCCCCAGTCTTTTTAGCTGTATCCACTATCTGTTTGGTAAACTGATCCAGCAAATGATAATCATAAGCTTTAAGTTTTACCCTTATCTTCTGGCTGTTCATCAAACACCCCTGCTTCGGTTAAAGGTTTCAAGTTAAAGGTTGAAAGTCAAAAATTCTCAGCACAAATATTGAATCTTCAACTTTTAACATTTAACTTTTAACCCTAAATCTTTAATCTTCAAATCCCATTAATACCTGATATTATGGAGTTCGAGACTTTCTCAGATACTATATCGTAATGAGAGAACTCCATGACATAAGTAGCACGCCCTTGAGTAAGTGAACGCAGAGCGCTGACGTAGCCAAACATCTCAGCTAATGGGACGTAAGCTGTAACGACCTGCGCGCTTGCCCTTGATTCTATGCGATCAATCCTGGCTCTTCGAGAGTTAAGGTCCCCGATTACATCACCAAGGTATATCTCTGGAACTGTGATCTCTACATCCATGATCGGTTCAAGAAGCGTTGGCGCCGCCTTCTTAACACCGTCCCTGAAAGCCATAGACGCCGCTATTGAAAACGCCATCTCAGAGGAATCCACTTCGTGAGCAGACCCATCACACAAAGCTACACCAACGTCTACCACAGGATAACCAGCCAATACACCCATAGCCATTGCGTCTTTGACACCTTTTTTAACCGAGCTGATGAACTGTATTGGTACCGACCCTCCCTTAGTCTCGTCAACAAACTCAAATCCTTTTCCTTTTTCTAATGTATATAACCTCAGAACAACATGCCCATACTGACCTTTTCCACCTGTTTGCTTTACGAATTTACCCTCTGAGGTTACAGTTTTAGAGATGCTTTCTCTATACGCAACTTGTGGTTTTCCAACGTTAGCCTTCACGTCAAATTCTCTGGACATGCGGTCTAACATAACCTCAAGATGAACCTCACCCATGCCTGAAATGATAACCTGACCAGATTCATGATCAGTTCCAACCTTGAACGTAGGGTCTTCATCAACAAGCCTTGCCAAAGCGATCATCATCTTTTCTTGATCAGCACTTGTCTTTGGTTCAACAGCCATAAAGATCACTGGCTCAGGGAAAGTAATTGATTCCAGCAATATTGGGTTACGCATAGCACAGATTGTATCCCCGGTTCCAACGTTCCTCAATCCGATAATCCCAGCAATGTCACCAGCGCCTACTGAGTCTACTTCCTCACGTTTATTGGCGTGCATCTTCAAAACTCGCTCAATACGCTCTTTAGACTTCCTCGTAGCGTTATACGCTGACTCTCTTGCATTTAGTTTCCCAGAATAAACTCTGGCATAAGCTAATTTTCCCATGTGTGGGTCAAAAACAATCTTAAACACAAGAGCAGATAAAGGTTCTTCATCGCTGGCAAATCGTTGTTCTGGTTTTTCACTATTGGGATTTATTCCATGTATGGGCGGGATGTCAAGTGGTGATGGCAAGAAGTCTGTAACCGCATCAAGTAATTTTTGTATCCCCTTATTCCTAAGGGCAGCGCCACAGAGAACAGGCACGATGTTTGCGCTTATCGTTGCACTTCTGATACCTTTGATTATATCTTCATAAGTCAATTCGTCACCATCGAGGTATTTAATCATTATTTCTTCATCGTAATCAGATAGGGATTCTAGTAAATGCTCTCTAAATTCTTCAGCCACATCCAGCATATCTTCGGGTATATCTATTTCTTCGTAGTTCTCACCAAGGCTATCCTCATTCCATATCATGCCTTTCATCTCTATCAAATCAATAACACCCTTGAAATCACGTTCCATTCCTATTGGAATTTGGATTGGCACCACATTAGCACCAAGACGATCTCTCATCATATTTACTGTCCTGAAAAAATCAGCACCAGGACGGTCCATTTTATTGATGAAGGCTATTCTTGGGATACCATATTTATCAGCCTGTCTCCAGACCGTTTCAGATTGTGGTTGAACCCCGCCGACAGCACAAAAGACAGCTATTGCACTATCCAGCACCCTCAGACAGCGTTCTACTTCAACAGTAAAATCAATGTGCCCGGGAGTATCTATTACGTTTATGCGATAGCCCTGCCAATTACAGGTTGTTGCAGCAGACGTTATAGTTATGCCGCGCTCCTGCTCAAGTTCCATCCAGTCCATAGTAGCAGCGCCATCATGGACTTCACCCATTCGATGCACACGTCCAGTATAATACAGTATCCTCTCAGTAACTGTAGTCTTCCCAGCATCTATGTGTGCCATTATACCAATGTTGCGAGTCTTGGTTAATGGAAGCTCAGAACTCAGTATATCCAATTTATGTTTTGTTTTAGTTTCTACAGTCATCAAGAACACCCACTAATAAAGGATGAGGGATGAAGGATGAAGTGTTTTCCTTCATCCTTCCGCCTTCATCCTTACAATATTACCATCTATAATGAGCAAACGCCTTATTAGCTTCTGCCATTCTGAACGTATCAACCTTCTTTTTGATTGATGCACCTTCATTGTTTGAAGCATCAATTAGCTCTCCGGCAAGACGCTCTCTCATAGTTTTTTCACCCCTGGTACGAGCATAAGATATAATCCAACGCATTGCCAGAGTATTTTTTCGATCTGCCCTTACTTCAACGGGAACCTGATAAGTAGCACCACCAACACGTCTTGATTTCACTTCCAGTGTAGGCTTGACGTTATTCATCGCTTGCTGAAATATATTTAGCGGGTCCTGATTTGTTTTGGATTTTATTACGTCAAAACAACCATACAGGATAGACTCAGCGATACTTTTCTTCCCCTGTTGCATTAGCGCATTAACAAATTTAGTTACCAGTTTACTATTATGCTTCGGATCGGGTAATACGTCCCTTTTAACAACCTCTCTACGCCTTGGCATTTCCTATCATTACCTCCAATACTTGATGATAAATATTAAACAAATCCATCATCAAATCCAATTTTAGTGGAATCAGGCTTTAGGTGTCTTTGCACCATATTTTGATCTTCCCTGCTTCCTATCTTCCACACCAGCGCAGTCAAGGGCGCCTCTTACTATATGATACCTGACGTTTGATAAATCTCTGACTCTTCCCCCACGCACCAGCACAATAGAGTGATCCTGTAAATTATGATCTATGCCGGGTATGTAGCAAGTTACTTCTCGCCCATTTGTCAATCTAACTCTGGCGACTTTTCTCAAAGCAGAATTGGGCTTTTTAGGAGCTACTGCCTTTACCTGAAGTACCACTCCACGCCTTTGGGGACAATGCGTCAAAGCAGGAGATTTGCTTCTCTTACCAGATCGCTTTCTATTATTCCTTATTAATTGATTAAATGTAGGCACGCTTGAACCTCCAAGACATAAAAGACATAAAAATATTAAGCATATTCCGTCAGTAAAAAAATAAAAGTAGATACCACTTCTCAAAGTGATTGTCTTGAAAAGTAGGATAAACAGAAAGTCAACGACGGGGATTTTTCACACAGAGTGATCAATACCAGTGATTAGTGGCGAGGTAACACTATTGAACTTTCCCGTGGTCAAGATACCAAGCAAAAATAAAGCCCCTTTTGGGGCTACTAAAATATACCTAACCCAAATAGAAAACTTCCAAAAAATCACCTCTCCGCTCTAAAATATTTGTCAACAATCGTTTAATTAAATGAACAATCGTCAACCTACATGATTATAGCAGACGTTATGTGTTTTGTCAAGTCACTTTTCATAAATTTTTTTGTATATCTCTAGCTATTATTCGATTTCTTTTTTTATCTTACCCACCTAGAAAACCCCGACTAGCTTTTAGGTCGGGGATGAAAGGTGGCTGATGTTACCTCAACATCAGTATTTCCTTGCATTTTTTGCCATTCTATACTACTATTATAGGTGACAGATTCTTTGCTAAAGCTTAATCTTGCTTTAGTGATTCCAGAAGACCTTTATGAACGTCTGTTCAGGATGGGTTATTCATACTGATATCTTACTCGGTTGTAAATATGTTATTGATGATTATACAATTCAAAATTGCTTTTTAACCTTCAATCCAATAAATATGTTTAGTATTAATGAAGAACCAAAAAAACGCAAGCCTATAGATAAATACCTCGAAATTAGCGATAGGCTTAACGCTCCCATAATGATCGAAGATGGAACTGTCATAAAACCATTCGAAGAGCCTTATACCTTCATTCAACCACAAAATATTGACTTAACTGAATTTGATACTGATGAAGAAATCACTATACAATTAAGTAATTCCGGTGCTGGTTTCCTTATAATATCCAGCGTTTCTGCTGATGTGGATTGGATAAAGATAGATAACAATGGAGATAAAAAGGTTCTTGAATGGTCTGATGAACCGTTCCCTCTGAAAATCAGGATTGAAAGGGATAAATTACCCGCAGGTGAACATAACGGCACCATAACGATCCAGACTATACAAGATGCCAAAACTCTTCATCAAATCCCAATTCACATCTGTATCCCAAAAGAAGATGCCGCTCTGATTGTACCTTCAACGGACGTTCTGAATTTCGGTTCAATTCCACTGCATAAGGAATTTGAATTTAATTTTGCAGGCGAAGCGGATCAAATTGTTTACCTGCAAGGTGATTTCACAAACTGGGAGTTGGGGCGCATCACTATGAATCGAGTTGAAGACAATTTCCGCGCTATTATACCACTTGAGGATGGAGAATATCTTTATCAATTCAGCGTTGATGGAAGGGAATTACCTGACCCGAACAACCAGCAGAGGATCGTCATAGGTGAACATGGGAACTGCTCAAAACTCTCTCTCAATCGCTATCGCCGTGACTTTACTCTCACTAATGTCGGAACCAAATCGCTTAAAGTTAAGCTAACCGTACCAGAAGGGATCAGCCTTAGTGAATATGAGTTCTGGCTGGAAAAGAGGGAAAAGAAATCAATAACTATCTTTTTATTGCCGAGTAAAATGAACCCGGGTATAAATATCTTCAACATAGATATAGAAGTAAAATCTCGTCAGGTTGGCAGTATAAAAGGACAGGTAAATGGCATCGCTTACGGACCCGTTGCGGATGTTTCACATTTGGATTTTGCACTTGGCACAGTGTTTCGTGGCTCTAAAATAGTAGGTTCCTTAAATGTAAAGAACTCCGGAAATGGAATTGTTACAGGCAATATTATAGTAGAAGTTCCGTGGCTTGGACCTGACAGGTTTGAAGTTCCTGAAGGTGAAGAGAAAGAGATTATTATACCGGTAGATGCTGAAAGGTTGTCACCCGGCGAATATAAGACCATCGTAACACTTATAACAAATGATTGTATTCATGGCAGGAATAGATACAACATTCCTATAAGTTTCCAATTAGTCTCTGTGGACGTTAAACCCGGAGAGATAGATTTTGGTGTTATGTGGGTAGATGAGCCGAAGGAACAGAACGTAAGAGCAAGACGTAGTGATGGTGCAAGGATGGAGCTAGAATTACCTTTGGGATTACCTTCGTGGCTGGATGCCTCATTGTCAGGCAGGCAAACTCTAAACGTAAAACTTAACTGGAATAAAATATTTCTGGAATCTGATCGTGATCTTGAAGCAACTATAAACTTAACAGATAAACGTTCATCACTCCAGGAACCTGTAACCGTTCGGGGTAGGATTCTTATACCACACATCGCTGTGGATGAAATTAACTTCGGTGGCGGGAACTGGAAGAAAAAGACTCTCCCGCTGACCATAAGGAACATGGGCAACGGGAAGCTCGTAATCAGAAAGATAGAGATAAGCTCAGAACAACAGTGGATGAGTTTGAAATACAAAAAACGAAGGAGCAATATCCCGGAATTTTACGTTTCAGTGAACCGTCGTCTCATACCTAAATTAGAGCGATCCATTCCAATAACAGGTGTTATCAGAATTTACTCCAACGATCCTATTGAACCGATCCTTGACGTGTTCGTCATAATTGATGCAGAACAGCCATAAGTGCCTTAATATCTTCGATTGTTTTTGGTACTGCTGACGTTAATACTTCATTGCCTTCTTCTGTAATCAGCACATCGTCCTCAATGCGTATACCCATACCTTTGTATTGCTCATCAACGTCCTCTAAATCTTCAGCAATGTAGATACCCGGCTCAATAGTTACGATCATCCCCGGCACAAAAGTTCTTTCATCATTATCAATCTTGCGGCTACCCACGTCGTGAACGTCCAGACCTAGCCAATGACCAGCATTGTGCATGTAAAACTTGTTGTAAGTTTTCTCCTCCATTATCTTGTCCTTTTCACCCTTCAGCAAGCCGATACTCATAAGTCCGTCAACTATGACGTGGATAACCTTATTATAATAGTCGTCAAACTTGGCACCTACTTTTATCACGTCAATAGCCGCCATCTGTGCTTCGAGAACAATATCATAGATCTCTTTTTGCACGTCAGAAAAACGTCCATTAGCGGGGAAAGTGCGTGTGATATCAGCCGCATAGCGCTCGTACTCAGCACCAGCGTCTATCAATACAAGATCACCGTCTTTTACCACACAGTTGTTGGTATCATAATGCAGACAAATTGCATTTGCTCCTGTTGCAACTATGCTGGAATATGCAGGTTCCGTTGCACCATTCATCAGGAAAGCGTATTCAACAGTCGCTTGCAATTGATATTCATATATACCCGGCTTTACTGACTTCATAGCGGCGATGTGTCCTTCAACAGATATTATGGATGCCTTCTTTATTAACTCGATTTCGTGAGCATCCTTTATAGAGCGCATGTCCCTTATTATTTCATTAGGATCAACAATTGACACAGGACCGTAGTGAGATTCATATCTTTTACCTCTGTATCGTTTCAACAGATCAAGCACTTTACCGTCAAGGCTATCATTACTACCAATAGTATAATAAAGATTATTAACATTTTCACAATACTTGGGAAGTGTGCTATCTAAATCAGCGATTGAGTAAGTAGCATCAACACCGTATATTTCTTTTGCACCTTCCACACCTACACGTTTGCCTGTCCATATTTCCTGACCTCTATCCTTTGGTCTGACAAACAACACAGTTTTGTGTTCAGGATGATTCGGTGCAAGGACAAGAATAGATTCTGGTTCCTTAAATCCTGTCAGGTAGTAAAAATCACTGTCTTGCCTGAATTTGTGTCGGCATGGTTTTGCGCTGCCAAGTATAACTGTTCCGTTTTCAATCTTAGACATCAATTGTTCTCGTCTCTGCTTGTATACCTCTATTACGTTATCCAATGCTGTCTCCTTCTTAGTCAATATTTACAGAAATCGCCTTGTATTATCTCAGCAAAATTTTTACACAAAATCACAATGCTGTCAATGGTTATGTCTTAGCCTGTTTTCAACACCCATGAAAATCCTATTCGAGTTTAATGTGTTCCAAATAGACCCCAGGGTCAGGGAAATCCAGTGTCTGAATAAATCTGCTTTGAAACACTGTTAATGGAGCAACTTGCTTC
>Ga0315274_10002394_pt1 | contig 28355 bp, 20 predicted proteins | sample YL17G02_20_MG_FD_203700 | JGI IMG/M metagenome (GOLD analysis project Ga0315274, IMG submission 203700) | Sediment microbial communities from Yellowstone Lake, YNP, Wyoming, USA - YL17G02_20 | ecosystem: Environmental > Aquatic > Freshwater > Lake > Sediment | place: USA: Wyoming | collected...
GTGGGGAGGATGAATAGGAGACCTTCGTCGAAAGTCGCCTTGGCAAGCCCCAAAGTATCTATGAACTGGCCGTCCGGAAGCGAGATCGCGAACGTGTTGATGTTGTAGTCAAACGCGCTCACGACGTCCTCGACCGTCGCCCTCGTCTTGCCGACGCCGCCGTAGGTGCCCTCGGCACGGAAGATGGAGAACGGCGTGCCGTTGCAGGGGAGATCGAAGTGCCTGTCGAAGCCGCCCTTCTCCTTAGCGATGCCGAAGCCGAGGCCGTTGACCGCCCCCTTCAGGGAATCGATGTCCGGACATCCCTCGACGACTATGTCGACGTCGTTGGGATTCCTGCCGAAAAGTAGGTCCCTCGGGAATCCACCTATGATAGTTGCCTTCCAGCCGCTCGCGGCGCAGGCGCTGGACAGCTTGTCGACAAGAGGGTGCCTGTCGAGGAACTCCTTCGCCTTCGGCGCCGCAGACTTGAAGCGCTCGTGCTGATAGTTCATGAATAGCATGCTCAATCCTGGTATAAAAACAGCTACTTCCGCGTCAGCCTGGTTATCATGTCGAGCAGGTCCAGCTCCTGGCCTGTCAGGAGCGATTTGTATTTCTGCTGCAGCACCAGCGCGTGCTTCAGGGGCACGTTGGTGTAGAATATGTCCCCTTCGAATATGTGCCTGCCGATGATAGGCTCGTCTATGGAGATCGCGACCTCGTCGCCTACCCTGGCTTCCTGGATGCTCACCTTGTCCTTCTGTATGCTCTTCACCCTGCCGACAATGGTTCCGTCCTCTTTGATGAGCTCATCGCCCTGCTTCATCCTGCCGATGAGCACCTCGATGCCGAAGACGGCGGGCTTGTTCGCCCTGAAAGCGTAGCCCGGCATGAACCTGACCTTGGCCGGGAAGACGTAGGCGGCGAGCGCCTCCTCCTTCTCCCTCTGCTGCTCGGCGGCCTTCCATTCCTTGTACTGGTCGAATAGCGCGTAGATGATCTTGGAGGATATGACAGGCACTCCCTTTGACTTCGCCTCCTCTGCGAGCTCGGACGGGACATTGACATTGAACGCCATGATGCCGCCAGCGTACCTATCCTGGGCGCGAATCGAGACCGCTTCCATGACGTCTGTCTTCATCACCGGGCCGACGTCCGCCCTGCGGAGATGGATGCCCTCTGTCTCGAGCAGGCGGGTGATCGCCTCTACCGAGCCGAGCGTGTCTGCGCGGAGTATGATGCCGGCGTTCTCTGTCTTGACGAGGATCTCCTTTATCTCCGCCTCCAGCTTCTCCTTGAGCTGGGCCTCTTCAGCCGCGCTTCTCGCGACGAAAAGCTCAGAGCCAGGCAGGGCCTCTTCCATATCCGGGGTGAATATCTTGACGCCGGACGCGGCCACAATCTCGTCCACGAAATTGAACCTGTCGCCGACATCCCTCATCTCCACGAGGGGCTTCGGCTTGAGGAGGCCGCGTATCTTCGCGGACTTCGCTCCCGCCTTGGTCATGAACACGACGGTGTCCCCTTTCCTGATGACGCCGTCATACAGTATAACGTCCGCGGTGACTCCGAGGCCTTTCTCGAACTTTATCTCGAGTATGCTGCCCTTGCCGGGGCCGGCCTCCTCAGTCTGGAGCTGCTTCTCCAGGAACTTCTGCGCGAGGCCCGCGAGGAAGATGAGGAGCTCAGGTATGCCTTCGCGCGTCTTGGCGCTGACAGGGATGATCGCTATGTTCTTGGTGAAATCGCTGACGCGGTCGAACCTCTCGGCGTTCAGGCCGTACTTCGACAGCTCGCCTATGAGGGTGTAGATCTTGTTGTCCAGCGCTTCCTGGACTTCCTGCCTCTGTGTCGGCAGCGACTCTATGAAGCAGGAGTTCGGCCTCGTCTTCCAGCCAGTGATGAGGTCAATCTTGTTCGCCGCGATGACGAACGGTGTCTTGTATTCCTTGAGGATCTCTATCGCCTCTATGGTCTGCGGCTGGAATCCCTGCGCCACATCGACAACGAGGATCGCAAGGTCGGCGATGCTCCCGCCGCGCTTGCGGAGATTGGTGAACGCGGCATGGCCTGGAGTGTCCACCATGAGAAGGCCAGGAATGGTGAGATTCACAGGAATGAGCTTGGCGACTGGCTTGCATGTCTCTTTGATGACGGACAATGGGACTTCGCTGGCCCCGATATGCTGAGTTATGGCGCCCGCCTCACGCGAGGCGACCGTGGTCTGCCGGATGGAATCCAGGATAGACGTCTTGCCATGGTCGACGTGACCCATCACCACTACGATCGGCTGGCGCAGCATATTCCATCACGTTTGGCGCAGTGAGCGTCATCTGGATGGCTCTCTCGTCGCCAGGTTAAAAACCCTTGCCGTCCTATGTGTGATATGCGCTGTTTTGTGACAGGTGCAACCGGCCGATTGGGAAGCGTATTGGTTAAGACGCTCCTGGACAGGCATCATTTCGTCACCGCTCTGGTGATGGACGAGAACGAACGGGCGAAGCTGCCGAAAGGAGCGGAAGCCATAGTCGGCGACATAAACGACAATGCGGCCGTGGAGAAGGGAGTCAGCGAAGTGCAAGTGGTGTTCCACCTCGCCGCGCTAGTAAGCTACACCGCGACTTGGGAGCAGCTGGAGAAAGTAAATATCAAGGGCACCAGGACAGTGGCGGACGCCTGCTCGAAATACAAGACTAGGCTCATCTACGTGAGCACCACCGGAGTCTACGGCAAGAAGCTCGCCGAGATCCCGGCCAGCGAGAAGACCCCCACCAATCCCACCGATCCGTACGGCAAGTCGAAGCTGGAGGCAGAGCGCATAATAGGCTCCTATTTCGGAACGTTCCCTTACATGATATTCAGACCGGCCGTCATCTATGGCCCGCCGTTCTTCGATGTGTATGCCAGGGTGCTCAAACGGATAGAGAACGGCAGCATGCAGTTGCTCGGGGACGGCAAGAACGTGGTGCCATTCGTGCACTCCGATGATGTGGTAGAAGCGCTGATCCTCGGCGCCAGGTCAGAGCTGCCGGCCGGGACGTTCGTGCTCGCGAACAACTCGACCATGACCCAGGAAGCGATATACAAGTTCTCTGCGGAAGCGCTCGGCGTCCAGTTCAAGCCAGGCCATTCCAGCCCGGGCGTGGCGAAGGCTTTAATTAGCCTAACCTCATTGGTGAAGAAGAGCAGCATCAGCGAGGAGGACATCAACGTGCTCTCCTCGCACAGGATTTTCGACACCAACCGCGCGGAGAGGATACTGGGCTGGAAGCCCGGCGTCAACCTCATGGAAGGCATCCGCCAGATGGTGGAGATGTACACTGAAAGGAAGAACAAGATAGCGAAGATACAGGAGATGCGGAAGCTGAGAGGGCAAGGACAGAAGCCGCAGCGACCCGTGACTCTAGGGAAACCGGAAGGATCTGACGATCATATAGGTGAGACACATGGCAATGTCGAATAAGATAGAGACGTACATCAATGACAGGATGAAGAAGGAGAAGCTCCTGTTCGCGCTCATAGACCCACTGGATTACAAGGATCCGCAGCACGCGATCGATTCCGCTGTCGCGTCCGCGGAAGGCGGTGCGGCAGTCGTCCTCATCGGAGGATCAATTGGAGTGCAGGGCGAGATACTAGACACTGTGGTCAAGGCCGTTAAGGCGAGGACCAAGGTGCCGGTCGTACTCTTCCCCGGCAACATCGCGACGCTCACCAAGTACGCTGACGCGGTCTATTTCATGTCACTGCTCAACTCGCGCAACGCTTACTGGATCAGCCAGGCGCAGATGCTCGGGGCGCCTGTGGTGAAGGAGCTAGGAATAGAGCCGCTGCCGATAGGATACATCGTGGTCGAGCCCGGTGGATCTGTCGGATGGGTCGGGGACGCGAATCTCGTGCCGAGGGACAGGCCGAAGATCGCGATCGCCCTCGCGCTCGCAGGGCAGTACATGGGCTCGCGCTTCATACTCATGGACGTCGGTTCGGCGTCCAAGATAGGCCACGTGCCGCTTGAGATGATCGGGGCAGTCAAGAAGTACATCGATGTCCCGCTCATCGTGGCAGGGGGAATAAAGACTCCGGAAGAGGCCAAGGCGGTCGCGAAAGCGGGCGCCGACATCATCCAGATCGGCACCATGATAGAGAAGAGCGCGGACGTCAAGTCCATGTGCCAGCGGATAGTGAAGGAAATCAACTCGCAATAATCCAATTGCGACGCCCGATGCATGACTTCTTAGAATAAGTCAATAGGATTAGTCATTGAACTGGGACAGATCTGAGGGTATCCCTAGTATCTTGAACACCTTGTCTATGTCCGCATCGGAGGACTCTATTCCACTCTCTAGGTCAGCGTAGCTCGCGAGGCTTATTCCAGCGGATTTGGCGACATCGGTCTGAGAGAGGCCTTTCCCCACCCGCGTATTGCGTAGCAGATAGCCTCGCTCTACTCTCTTCGCTATCGCGATGATAGCGAGATCTGCTTCAGTGATGCGTCTCGGTGCGCTCTTCATGTTAGTGGTATCGAATGCAACGTCTTAATCGATTCTCCTCCATTTTTGGAGAAGGATTAAAAAAGGTGGATGCTGTAAGCGCTCCATGACAGTGGACATCGCAGCGCTGGAGGAGATGGGCCTCACCCGGGCCGAGTCGAAGACATACGTCGCCCTCGTCGAACTCGGCCAGACGACCGCAGGGAAAGCTATAGAGAAATCACATCTGCAGAGCTCCGTTGTCTACAACGCGTTGAGGTCCCTCATGGAAAAGGGCCTCGTGACATACGTGAAAATCGGAAAGGACCGCCATTACCAGGCGGCTAGCCCTTCCAGGCTCCTGGCCCAACTTGACCAGAAGAAGAAAGCAGTGGAGGAGCTGGCAGTAGAGCTGGAAAAAATAGAGAAGCTGCGCGAGGCGGAGAAACTTGAGGCAGAGATCATCGTCGGGACAAAGGCCATGACGACATTCAAGGCCAACTTGATATCCGATGCCATACCTGGCGATGAGTACTTGACGTTCATGCGATCCGCAGAGATCAAGGATGAAAGCGAGCTCAGGCGGGCCGAGCGAGTCACCAGGATGAGGATTGAGAAGGGATTGAAAGTGAAGCTGCTAGCCAACTATGACTCAAAGGAGAGGCTGGCGGCGACCGAGCCGTCACTGCTCAGGAAACTCAGCATTCGTTTCTCTGATTTCAGCTTCCCGCAAGGAATCACCATATACCGGAACATGACGATCCTGGAGAGCTACGAAGGCATGCCCATGGCGGTCGTGATAACCAGCTCCCATTTCGCAGACCAGTTTAGGCGATTCTTTTACGGCCTGTACAAGAGCGCGAGGCCGTGGAAGAAATCGCGGGAGAATCCACGGCAATCCCTTAAAGGGTTGCCGCCGAGGCGATAGCGATGGCGATCGAGGGCCTAGAACTTGTATTGAAGATCGCGGTAGCTGCGGCGCTGGGCGGCATAGTCGGCTCCGAGAGGGAGAGCGTGCTTAAGCAGCGTCTCGCCGGCCTCAGGGCATTCGCCCTCGTGACCATGCTCGGCGGACTGGCCGGCGCCCTCGTCTATCAGGACATCCCGGTGGCGGACACGCTGCCTGCCCTAGGATTCATCGCTGTCGTCGCTTACGCTTATCTGATGTTCAGGAAGAGGAAGACGATTGCGATCGGCACGTCCACGCTGTCGCTGATCCCTATTATGTATCTCATCGGCCTGATGGCTGGGTTGGGCATGCTCTGGGAAGCAGCGGCGATAGAGTTCGTCGTCCTCGCGGTCATGGCGGCCAGGAGGTCGCTGCACCATAGGGCAGATTCCATGGCCGAGAAGGAGCTCAACGAGATGATACAGTTCGGGCTCATACTGTTCGTCATCTTCCCGCTGTTGCCGAAGACGCCTATCACCATAGACGGCATCGCGGTCGACCTCGTCATGCTGTTCGGATTCATACTACTGGTGTCCCTGCTGAACCTGCTGGCGTTCCTCGCCAACAGGATATTCAGGGCCGAGACTGGCACGCTCACAGGATTCATAGGAGGAGTGATCAACTCCAGCCTCACGATACATTATATCGCCAAGAAGAAAGAGGGCGACGGGACGGCAGCGCGCTCGAGCGGCGCCACCGCAGCCATGCTCGGCAGCATAGCGAGGAACGCATTGCTCGCTGCAGTGGTGATGCCCGACATATTCACGCTGCTGCTCCCGCTGTTCGCGATCATCGGCTCGGTCATGATAGTGCTGATATGGTTGGAACGGAGGGCAACGAGATCATCGATGGAAGTGGAGCAGACATTCACCGTGATAAGTGGAGTGAAGCTCGCTGCGATGCTTCTCGTGATACTGGTGGCCTTCCAGCTCGTTGCGAAAAGCCTTCCGGAATACGTCCCTCTGCTCTCGCTCATCAGCGGCGCGGTGAGCAGCGGATACACCATGCTGTCACTCGGGACAGTCTATATCTCGATCGGCGTGCACGGGACGATCCAGGCCGTGGCGCTGACGATTGTCGGCAGTTTCGCGACGTCCGTCGCCGTCGCGTTCATATACGGCTCGAGAAAGTTCGGCATGACGATGATGCGCGAGGCGGTCGTCGCGACCGCGCTCATGCTAGGATATGTCGTGCTGATCGCCGCTTGAAAAAGAAGCTACGCGCATCCGATGCTTGCGTGCCTATTGTTCCACTCACTGCAACGTAGCGATCGGAAGCGGCTGCTGGGTGGAGTCGCTCCTCCGCTTGGCCATGATGTCACGGATGAGGCCGTTCGCCTTCTTGGAGACGCTCTCGACATAGTCCTCGTCGGAGAGGAAGTCGACGTTGGCGTCTATCCAGATTGTCGGCGTGTGCGCGGATATGGAACGGAACTCCTTCCTGTACTCGTCTATCAGCCTGCCCCAGTAGTCGTAATCGAGCGCTTCTCCCGTGCCTCTCTTCTTCAGCCGCTCGTTTATGCAGGTGTCAACTGAGATGTCGAGGAATATGACTCCGTCCGGACCGTTCAGCCCGTACGTCTTCATCATGGAGTCGCGGTATTCGCAGTAGGTGCCGAACGCGCCGTGGCTGAGCTTGCCGATGTCGTGCAGGTTCTTGGCGAAGACGTAGTCCCCGAAGATGGAGCGGTCCTCGAGCGCGAGGCCGTTGAACCGCTGTATGTTGGCGCCCATGACAATGCGGGCGTTGAGGTAATACATCTGCGATGCCATGGCGTAGACTTCCTTCATGCCGCCTTCGTAGAAATCCTTCAGGAACGGGTTCTGGTTCACGCGCTCCTCGAAGAAGCGCACCGGCATCGGGGGGAGATCGCGCTTCAGGCTGAAGACCAGCGGGGGCTTCTCCAGCAGCACGCCTAGGTCTGACTTGCCGCTGCCCGAGATGCCCTCTATGGAGATGTGCACCCGCCTTCCCTGCTCTTCTTTCCCGTCCATCATCCCGCCTATCTATAAGTGTAATGTTTTCAGTACTCGGTCAGCCTCGACCGCTTGGTCTCTCCGCTGCCCCAGCCCTGCCTCCGCAACGCCTGCACTATCCTCTCCTCGATCTGCAGGTGGAAACGCCTGAGGTCGGTCTTGCTTAGGTCGTTGTTGGCATCTATCCTCACGAGCTTGTCGCCGAATCGGGGGACGTCGTTCGGGAGTATGTCCTCTATCAGCTCCTTGTAGAGCGACTGCGTGTTGGTGAGGTAATCTAGGCTCATCGCGCTCTCCGATTTCCTTCCTCTCTCGATGACACGCCTGTGGGCGACCTCTGGCGACACGTCGATGTAGACGAAGACATCCGGGGTCGGCGTCTTGTTGCGCAGCTTGGAGTATGTCGCGCAGTAACTGTCATAGAAGTAATTCGCTATGCCGTCCTTCTCCGGATCGCCGAAGAGGCCGGAGCGGAAGTCGTTCTCGAAGAAGACGTACCTGTTCTCCTCGGGTATGCGTTCCACTATGACGATCCCGTTGTCTCTGGACGCCTCCACCATCTGGTCCGCCCTCGCAGCGAGCATCGCGACCTCGGCCGCGAAGCAGCCGTACCTGTCACCGCGCTGGAAGGCCGGATAGAACACGGAAGCCGCGATGTCCTTAACGCGCTTCGATTCCTCGTAGATCTTGAGCTCGCCCGGAGTGATGAGCACGGAAGGCAGCTTGGACCCTAGGCGAAGCGACTTCATCGACTTGATGAATTCGGACTTGCCTATACCAATGCCGCCGAGGACGGCGACGATCACTTCGGCCATCCAATCACTCCACACTCGGTTTTCTAGGCTCTTCCTTATCCCTGCGCGCGTTGCCATTGATTCCTCGTTGCAGGAGGATCTTCTTCGCCCTCTGCTCGATGTACCGATGGAACTTCTCGAGCTCCTCAGGACTGAAGTCCTTGTTCGCGTCTATGATAAGGCATCTGTCCCTGAAATCCGGGATGAGCTGTGGGAGTATCACGTCCACCAGCCTTTCGTACAGCGCGTGGATCTCCGCAACATAGGCTTCCGTGAGGCCCTGCTCGGACGCGAGGCCGCCTCCTGTTTTCACCTGCTCCCTCCTCCTATTGAACGCTATGTCCGGTGAGGTGTGGAGGTAGATGAACAGGTCCGGAGGCGTCAGCGAACTCACCAGGCTGTCGAATATGGTGCAATAATCGTCGAACTGTTCCGGAAGCAGCAATCCGCTCTTGACGAGGTTCTTGACGAAGACGTATCTCATGTCGTAGACGCAGCGCTCCCTGAAGATTATACCCCCTTGCCGCATGTCCTCCCGCTCCTCCTGGGCCGTGCTGCGGAGGATGGCGACCTCGCTCATGAAAAGGAGATCCGATTTGGTCGTCTGGATGGACGGGAACCGCTGATTCCCGGTCTGGAACGTAATGTCATTCTGCTGCATGAAAAATGTCGGATAGAAGAACTTGTCCACGATGCCGAGTGTCCGTGGTGATTCTCTCCGCACCTTGAGCTCTCCCGGCATGCTCAGCAGTGGGAGGAGATCCAATCCGGTTTTCTTCGCCTCCACATTGTCGAGTAGCGTGGATTTCCCTCCTCCGATGTTGCTCAAGAGCACGATCTTGATCTCTGCCAAAGAATCATCCCAAAACGCGCGCGTCCGATGCTGCGCAGCAGCTCCGACGTGCGAAACGAAAGCCCTCCCACAGGCTGATGATATCTGCCTATTTGGATTTATATTCCTTGTTTTGTCCCACGCCCTCGGACTGGATGACGATAGAAATGCAAGAGAATACTGGAAGTCAGCCAAAGCTTAAATTCGAATCCACCCAATCAACAGCAGGTGTGTGGGAAGTGGGTTTGCTAGCTGCGGTGCCAACTACGAAACAGCCTGCCAAAGGAGAGAGGGCATGCGGTTTCGATTTCAATTCTATCCCCCAGTTCACACCCTGGAACGACAGCGCGTTCCGCAAGATGAAGCCGAAGAACGGTTTCCTGCATGGAGACACCACACGGGGCGGAGTGACGTACGCGCGGACGCACAGGCTGAAGCACAGGATCGTCAGGATGCCGCTGAAGTGGATATCCGATGACGCCAACCAGATGAGGAAGACATACGACTGGGAGTACATCAGGCACCTCGCCGACACGGTCGGAGTCATAGGCCTGCTCCACCCAATCTCCCTGCTGGAGGAGACGCCGAACCGGAAATATACGCTCATCGCAGGCCATTGCAGGACCAGAGCGGCCTGGCTGCTTGAATGGCACAGGATACCTGCGATCGTGTTCAAGCAGCTCAACGACGAGACGCGGATAGAGATACAGATATCCGAGAACACCTACCAGCCCGTGCCGCCATGGGAGGCGGCGGAGAAGTACGTGGAGCTGCACGACGGCCTCGTCAGGAAGTACGGCAGGTTCTCTCTTGCGGAGCTAGCACGGATCATAGGCAGGAGCCCTAACGCCCTCAGCGACGCGCGCGATTACGTCACGCTGAGCCCGTTCGTCAAGGACTGCGTCAGGGACGGCCATTTCCCGTACGGGGGAGCAGTCTGCCTCGCCAAGATAAAGGAGAAGGATGTCCAGGATGAGATCGCGGTGAGCGCCATAAATTCCTGCGGATTCAAGCGGTATGGTGACATCCAGGACCAACTCGCTGTGAATGCCATGGTCTGCCGCACCCGCGTGCTCGTCAGGCACGTGAAGGCCCTCGTGGACGGCCACCTGATGGCTAAGAACCAGACCTCGATGGAGGAACTGCTGTACAAATCGCAGGAGCAGGCGGAGAGGGAGCAGCTGAACGCGATGAGATTCCACGTAGAGCAGGTGGCTCACCGGTCGATGATGGAGATGCGCGGTTACTGGGAGCGCATACTCTACCTGCACAGGAAAGGCAAAGGAACGCAGTATGATCCGCTGCTCAACGAATCGGTGCGAGAGCGCTTCGGCGAACTGGAACAGACAGTCGCGATGATACGCGCTGAGCTGGACAAGCGCGATCGGATCGAATAAGCGGAACGGCAATCAACTAGAAGCCAGGATGCTCCTTGTAGAACCTGGCCTTGAAGAACTCCACTAGGCCGAGATAGACGACCACGAATCCCGCCAGCACCAGCAGGAAGCTTATCGGCGGCGGGGTGAAACCGAAGTACGTCCCGATCGGAGTGTACGGCAGCGCCACCGCGGCTGCGACCACCAGCAGAGAGCTGACGGCAAGAAGAAGGCCTGGCCTGCTCTGCCAGAACGGCTTCCTCGTCCTTATGATGAATATGATCATCGTCTGGGTGCAGAGCGACTCCATGAACCACGCGGTCTGGAACAGCGGCTCGGAGGCGTGGAAGACGAATATCATGGCCCCGAACGTGAGGAAGTCGAATATGGAGCTGAACGGCCCGAAGAACAGCATGAAGTCGTTGATGAGCTTGACGTCCATCTTCTTCGGCTTCTCTATGTATTCCTTATCCACATTGTCGGTCGAGATGGTCATCTCGGAGAAGTCGTACAGGAGGTTGTTCAGAAGTATCTGTATCGGCCGCATGGGCAGGAATGACATGAAGAGCGACGCCCCGGCCGCGCTGAACATGTTGCCGAAATTGGAACTGATATTCATGTGTATGTACTTCATGGTGTTGCCGAACGTCCTCCTGCCCTCCAGGACGCCGTCATAGAGGACGTGCAGGGACTTGCGCAGCAGGATGAGGTCCGCCGACTCCTTAGCGACGTCCACCGCGTTGTTGACTGAGATGCTGACGTCCGCCTTCCGCATGGAGGGCGCGTCATTGATGCCGTCGCCGAGGAACCCGACGACATGGCCGTTGCGCTTCAGCGCGTTGATGATCCTCTCTTTCTGGACAGGAGTGACGCGCGAGAATATGTTCGCCTTCTCCACCGCCCTAGACAGCGCCTCGTCCGACAGGCCGGCTATGTCGCCCCCGGTGAGAATGCCTTTTATCTTGAAGCCGAGCTGCTCGCACACGTTCCGGGTGACAAGCTCGTTGTCTCCAGTAAGGATCTTCATTGTAATGCCGGACTGATCCAGGAGCTGGAGCGACTCCTTGGATGTCTTCTTCGGGGGGTCGATGAAAGCTATGAATCCGAGGAACACGAGGTCTGACTCGTCATGGACGGAGTATGTAGACCTGCCGTCTTTCACCCGCGAATACGAGATGGCGAGCACACGGAAGCCTTTCTCGCTGAGCTCCTTGTACTTCCTCTCCATCCTCTTGCGGACGCGGCTGTCGATCTCGAGGACCTTGCCGTCCTTCTCGTATCTGGAGCACACACGGAACACGTCCTCGGACGCCCCCTTCGTGAGTATGAACTTCTCATTCCCCTTCTTCACCACCACCGAAGAGCGCCTGCGCGCGAAATCGAACGGTATCTCATCCACCTTGGCGTGGCCCCTGGTGTCCGCCTTCTCGTAGGACAGTATCGCCTCGTCAAGAGGGCTCCGGACGCCGGTCTGATAGTAGCTGTTGAGGAAGGAGTAGAGGAAGACCTTCTCGCTGTCCTTTCCTTCCAGATCGATGTGCAGCAGGAGGGTGACCTTGTTCTCGGTCAGCGTGCCGGTCTTATCGGTGCACAACGTGTCCATGCTGCCGAAGTTCTGTATCGATGCGAGACGCTTGACTATGACGCCCTTGTCCGCCATCGCCATGGCTCCCTTCGACAGGTTGATGGACAGTATCATCGGCAGCAGCTCTGGGGTGAGGCCGACGGCGAGAGCGATGGCGAACAGGAGGGACTGCAGCAGCTCCTGCTTGAACACCGCCTGGGTAAGGAATACGAAGAGGACAAGGAAAATCGTGACCTTGGTGATCATCATCCCGAACTCTCTCAGGCCCTTGTCGAATTCGGTCTCTGGCCTCTTCTCGATGGTCTCTTTCACTATCTCGCCGTATTCCGTGGAGATGCCTGTCCTGACCACTATCGCGGTGGCTGTGCCGCTCACGACCGATGTGCCGAGGAAGAGGTAATTGGTGCACTCGGACGCGCTCGATACCTCGGAGGGCTTGAGCGGAGCGATCGTCTTCTCTGCAGGGAACGATTCGCCGGTGAGCGCCGACTGGTCCACGAAGAAATCCTTTGCGCTGATGAGCCTAGCGTCGGCTGGGACGATGTCGCCGGCAGAGAGCAGCACGATGTCGCCAGGCACCAGCTCAGCCAGATGGATCTCCTGCTTCCTTCCGTCGCGGAGAACCTCCACCATGGTCGCGACCCGTCTTTTCAGGGATTCGGCGGCGCGCTCGGCGCGGTACTTCTGGACGAAGTCCATGACCACGCTGATCAGCACCATGGCGTAGATGATGACTGCGTTGAGCATCTCGCCGAGGACGCCGGATATGGCCCCTGCGATCAGCAGGATGAGGACGAGCGGATTGGCGAAGTGCGATAGGAAATCGAGGATGAGCGGGAGCCGCTTCCGCTTGGCAAGCTCATTGTGCCCGTAGACCGTGAGCCTGCGCTTTGCCTCCTTGGCGCTGAGGCCGATCCGCATGTCCGTGCCCAGCTGCGAGAGGACCCATTCCGTCGGAGAGCACACCACGCGGATCTTGTCCAATACCTGCGCTGCGGTCTCCTGGCCTTCCGCTGCGACAGACCCGGCCATGCGCTTGCGATTCGGTGCGACCATGCATCCATCGGTCGTCGGCCGGGTTGAAAAACGTTTTGATGATGGCAGTGATGCGAAAGAAGAAGGAGTGGGCCTGGGGAGGATCGAACTCCCAATCTCCACCTTTCCTACCAAATGGCTGTAAGGGCTCCGCCCAAATAGGTTGGCGTCTTAGCCATTCGACTACAGGCCCGCATGAATAATATGATGGCATCCTTTTTATGGCCGTCGAATTGGCATATATTTATATATTTTGGCTGGATTAAGGAACCACAGGCGACAAGTTTTACAGACGAGGCGACTGAACAACGAACTACAGACAGTGATAGACATGATGGCGAGACACCATACCGTAAGGCATCCGCACACGAGCGGAACCCATAGCAACAGCTCCGACAGGAGGACGCGCCACGAGACGCTGAGGAAAGTGGTCGAGTCGCTGCATAGTATGCAGATCCCAGACAATGCCGGCCTCAAGCTCACATACAGGGTCGATGGCAGGAAGCTGATGGCGTTCGGGCTGTCCGGCAAGGCGGTGGCCGAGCTCAGCGTGATCGAGGCCTCGGAACTGCGGTACATGAACCCTGGAGAGCTCCAGAAGAAGGTCGCCGAGCTCCGCAAGAAGAAGGAGTTCAAGTTCGTAGCGTATGAGCTGGACATGAGGAAGTTCCTCCGGATGGTGAGGATCGATCCGCAGCTCACCGGGGTTTTCGCGGCGTGCAACAGCGAGCTGTTCCCGGACCACGACAGGGGCGTGAGCGTGGAGATGTACGCGAAGGAGCACAACCTCGACGAGGGAGAGGCTAGGAAGATGCTGGAGACGGCAGAGAAGGAATTCCTCGTAAGGTCTGATTAGCTGTTTTGGATGAATGATTCTATGGCAGGCGCCCTAGCGATGATGGAGAGGACAGAGACGAAGGGGCAGGCCCAGCCGATTCCGGCCGTAAAGCGACCCCATGCATTCAATGCGCGATGGGGATTGGGTTATGACGAGCGAGTCAAGGCCGAGCGCATCATACGCCCGAAGCGGAACGGACGCAGCGTCATGATCAGCTCCCACCGAAGGACCCGTATCGACATCGAAGGCAAGGAGCGCGTCTATGTGATGGTGTTCCACCCGCTCGAGAGAAGGATGGTAGAGACCCGCTATGACGGGCAGGTCGCTGAGTACAATTTCGACTTCGCCAAATGGAGAGAGCTGAAGAAGACCGACAGGCTCGCGGCCAAGCTGCTGTACTTCTATTACAGGGACATATTCGGACATCCCGACAAGCATTCCATGGAGTTCGAATACCTCGAGCGACGCTACGGCCTCTCAAAGGAAGAGATACGCGGCAAGCTGGCGGATGCCGAACGGGAAGTCTGCAGGCTAGTGCTCATCAACAACAAGACAGAGTAGCGTGGACAAACGCGCGCTTCTACCATCAGATAACGCTGTCCTCAGCGGGAGCCTTCACGCCGTAGTCGCTGGCGGATGTCCTCCACATGGAGCCGTACTTCTTCTGCATCTGCTGCTCCACCGGCTTCGCCTTCTCGATCGCGATATCGACGTGCCTGGCCTCTATGAGGTCTGAGCTGTCCATGGTGGCCGAGTCGCCCGCCAGCTTGATGATGCCTGCGAGGTCCCGCAGCCTGAGAGTCAGACCTTCCTTGCCATCGAAGTATTTCGCCCTGCGCCGGGATTCGTCCAGTATGCGCTGCATGGCGCCGGAATCAGCATGAGGGATGCGGCCGTCCTTCACTATCTCCTGGGCGATGAACTGCACGATCTTCTTCACGTTCTTCGGATTGTCAGGCATGATGTTGCTCATCAGCACCTCATAGCCGTTGCCGAGGATCCTGGAGCGCAGCGGCGGGAGTATTGCGTTCATATCCCCGAAATTGAGCGCTCCGACGAGTATGAAATCGCACGGCACGTTGTCCACCCGGACCGACGCGCCGGAGCTGGTCGGGTTCCTTCCGGTTATCGGGAACCGCTTCTCCTGCATGGCTGTGAGTATGTGCTTCTGCAGCTTGCCCAGGTTGGATATCTCGTCTATGAACAGGACCCCTTCGTGCGCCTCGTGTATCGCGCCGGGGATCACGCGCCTGAACGGCTTGACGCCGACATCCGCGTGCCCGCCGTAAGGGTCATGGCGCACGTCGCCGAGAAGCTCTGTCTCTGTGGCTCCTGTGGCCTGCACGAAGTTCGATCGTGTGAGCGGGATTATGACGTTGCGCGCGATATTGCGGGTCTCCCTGCCCTTGATCGCCTTCTCGTCGTACATGACGACCTCGCCGAAAGCGTTGCACTCGTAAAGGACTCTGTCCTCCTTGCCGTCCCTCAGCCGGGTGGCATAGACCTTGTCCTCCCTGACCGCCCCCCCGAATACGATGTCATCGAACGGGGTGGGGTGCGCCTTGTACTTCTCGGCGCCGCATGCCGTGCAGGCTGGGATCGACGGCTTGCTCATGGTGCCGCAGCGCCTGCAGCGAAGGCCAAGCCGCTCGGCGACGAAGACCGGCACATCGGCCGGCTTGATGTGGATACCCTTCGGCATCCTCCGCTCGGCGTCGACTTCGATCCTGGACCTGACCTCGAGGACTGGCTTCTCCGGATGTTCTACATTATCAAGAACCGAGACCTCTCGGCTCGGTTTCGGCAGGAGCGATGCCATCGCCTGGGCGACCATCGATTTGCCTGTGCCGGGCGAGCCGACGAGGAGCAGGTTGCGCCTCTGCGTGGCTGCCACCTTGACTATGCTGATCGCCTCGTCCTGCCCGATCACCAGCTCCAGAGGATTAGTAGGTATCTTCGCCTGGCTGGTGCTGTCGGGGAGTTCGTCCCCTCCCACCATGACGATGCTTTCCCTGCGGAATTTAAATAGCTTTATCAGCCGGAGGCCTGACAACTGAATGACGTCCAGTTTTTTCCGCGAGCGCACCTTCAGTGGAAGAACATGTCGTACGAGTAGCCGGTCGCATCACCAGGGCTATACGGAGTCGAACCGACTGGAATCGGGCTGCCTATGATGGAATTATCCGTCTTGTTTATCCTTGAGACTGTGTCCGAACCGGAGTTCGCGACCCAGACGGAGTCCTGGTCGACGGCGACACCATACGGCTGCGTACCAACTGTGATGTTTATCATGTTCGTGTTCGTGGACTTGTTTATCCTTGAGACTGTGTTATCACCGTAATTTGCGACCCAGACGGAGTCCTGGTCGACGGCGATACCAAACGGCAGCGTACCAACTGTGATGTTTATCATGTTCGTGTTCGTGGACTTGTTTATCCTTGAGACTGTGTTATCACCGTAATTTGCGACCCAGACGGAGTCCTGGTCGACGGCGACACCATACGGGGCGATGCCGACTGTGATGTCCATCATGTTTGTGCTAGTGGACTTGTTTATCCTTGAGACTGTGGTCGAATATGCATTTGCGACCCAGACGGAGTCCTGGTCGACAGCGACACCAAACGGGCCCGGACCTACTCCGATCGGACTGCCTATAAGATTGTTCGTAGTTTTGTTTATCCTTGAGACCGTGCCCGAACCTGGATTTGAGACCCAGACGGAGTACTGGTCGACAGCGACGCCCCACGAATTCGGACCGACTGTGATGTTTATCATGTTTGTGCTCGTGGACTTGTTTATCCTTGAGACTGTGTCCGAACCGGAGTTCGCGACCCAGACAGAGTCCTGGTCGACGGCGACACCATACGGAGCCGAACCGACTGTGATGTTTATCATGTTTGTGCTCGTGGACTTGTTTATCCTTGAGACTGTGATACCTCCGTAATCTGCGACCCAGACTGTGCCATCCATCGCAAGGTGGGCCTGTGGAGTCAGGTTCGTGAGCGGCAGGTTGTCGACGTTGCTGCCATCGATAGTGTACGGCACCGTGCAGATGCCGCTGGAGTTCGAGTTGCATTCTGATTGATTCTGCGACCATCCGTTGCCGTCGAGCTGAGCCCAGAAGTTGCCTCCGATGCAGTCCCCGCCGATGATGTTCTGCGGCCCTGAGCAGGAGAGCGTGGCGTTCCAGTAGTTGGAGCTGCCGACAGCGGTGTTGCATATCCCGACCGGACCCGGGCAGCCGCCGAGGTACGTGGCATTGAAGAAATTGTTGTAGAACAGGTTGCCGAAGCTTTGACCCAGGTCGAAATAGACCGCCCGTCCATCGGTTGATTCGACCGTGTTGTTTGCGATCGTGTTGTTATTGGCGCCGGAGAAGATGACGATGCCGTTGCTGTTCGAATCGAGAGCGTTGTTTGCGACCGTGTTGTATTCGGAGCCATCGTAGAGGAGGACGCCGTAGCCGCTCGAGCTGATGGTGTTGTCGGGGATTGCGTTATAGTCGCAGGAATGTTCGAGACGGATGCCTTGGCTGTTCGAGGCGGCGGTGTTGTTGGTGACCGTGTTGCCGCTAGACCAGTATTGGAGATAGATGCCGAAGCCGTTCGAGCCGGCGGTGTTGTTTGCGATCGTGTTGTTGTTTGCGCCGGAGAGGTATATGCCTGTGTCGCTGTTCGAGCCGGCGGTGTTGTCGGTGACGGTGTTATTGTAGCTGGAGTAGAGGAATATCCCTTTGAAGTTGTTGTTAGCGGTGTTGTTGGAGACGGTGTTGTTGTTCGAGCCGTAAGAGAGATAGATGCCGTAGTTGGTGTTCGAGACGGCGGTGTTGCCGGAGATGACGTTGTAGCTGTCGCCCTGCGGGAGGTAGATGCCGGTGTCGCCGTTCGAGCTGGCGTTGTTGCCGGTGATGTTGTTGTAGAAGCAGTTGCCGTCGAGGCGGATGCCTTGGTAGTTCGAATAGACCGTGTTGCCGGAGATAGTGTTGCCGGAGGTGTACCAGAATATGATGCCGAAGTAGCTCGAGCGTACGGTGTTGCCGGCGATCGTGTTGCCTGTGCCGGAGCCGAGGTAGATGCCGTAGCCGTTCGAGACGGCGGTGTTGTTTGAGACGGCGTTGTCGCTGGAGCTGGAGGCGAGATGGATGCCGTAGTTGGTGTTCGATGTGGCGTTGTTGCCGGTGATGTTGTTGCCTGAGCTGCCGTCGAGGCCGATGCCGTAGTTGGCGTTGCCGTAGACCGTGTTGCCGTCTATGGTGTTGTTGTCCGCCGGATAGACGTAGATGCCGTTGTGGCGGTTGCCGCTGACATCGTTGTCGGATACGATGTTGTACGAGCCGGAAGAGAGCTGGATGCCCTCGAAGTTCGAATCGACCGTGTTGTTGGCGATGATGTTGTAAGCGCTGCCTTGGGAGAGGATGCCGTAGTTTGCGTTTGAGCTGATGGTGTTGTTGGCGATTGTGTTGCTGGGGGCGCCTGCAAGATAAATGCCGACGCCTGAGCCGGTGTTGTTATTGGCGGTGTTACCGGTGATGGTGTTGTTGGAGCTGGCGTAGAGATAGATGCCCGTGTTGCTGTTGTTGCTGGCGTTGTTATTGGATATGGTATTGTATGAGGTGGAGGAAATGGTATAGATTCCTATGGCGTTCGAGCCAACGGTATTGTTCTCGATCGTTCCGTGGCTTGCGCCGTTATCGAAATCGATGCCGTAGTTGAAGCCTGTGATGCCACAGTTCTTCACAGTGACGCCGTTGAGGCCGTTGTTGTAGATTCCGCTGCCTGAGCCGCTGCCGGTGATGTCGCGGCCGGCGCAGTCGAGCGTGACATGATCCGCTTCGATCGTGAAGCAGGTGCTGTCGTTGCTGACATCACCAGTCAGGACATACCTGCCGGAATATGAGATGTTGCCGCAGCCTGAGAGCCCGGTCGGAGGGGCGGCACAGTATCCTTGGCCGAAGACGCCGTCCAGGTAGTGCTGCTGAATCTCGTCATCTGTAAGCGAGCGGTTGAAGATCGCGACTTCATCAATTAAGCCAGCAAAATAATTATTCCATGGTTCTTTTCCCAGCATGAAGCCATCGAAACCATAATTCATTGAGCCAGTTAACATTTGGCTTCCGGTCTTGATGCCATTTTCATACAATGAGATCTCTCCGTTTTTTCTTTCAACAACATAATATCTCCATTCATTCAATGATGCAGGTTGGCCCGCCATATAAACGCCATTCCCATCATTTTGTATAGAAATTAAGGAATTCTGACCACCATATATGCTGTAAATTCCAAGATAATTATTGGGATTGTTTGTATGGAATATTGCCCTAGGACCCTGGCTTGCAGATGGATTGGCCCATAAGGAGACTGTAAAGTCATTTGTTCCGAAATCATACGCACTATTTGCAGAGATATTCACATAATCATCAATTCCATCGAACTGCAATGCATTTCCTGCTTTTCCAGTCGTCCAAACAGGCCCATTAATCAGTTGGCCATTATTCACTCCAAAAGCATCTTCCGCGACATTTCCGGAATCCTCGTCGAATTTCCAATAGTTGATCATCCCTGCGGTCGGGCCGGTGCCGCACGACTGGAGCTCGGGCGGAGGCATCACGAGCGGCAGGTAGTCGACGTTGTTCGAATCGATTGTGTAGTTGGACGTGCATATCCCGCTCGAGTTCGCGTTGCACTCCGTCAAGTTCTCAGACCAGCCGTTGCCGTCCGGCTGCGCCCAGTAGTTCCCGCCCATGCACGGCCCGCCGACGATGTTGGACGTGCCGCAGTCGAGCGTGGTGTTCCAGAAGTTGGGGGAATCGGCATACACGTTAGCGCTGTTGTTGAGGAAGTTGTTGAAGATGGTGTTGCCGGAGCTGGATTCGAGGTAGATGCCGGCCTGGCTGTCTGAGGTGGCGGTGTTGTTGGCGATGATGTTGTTGTTCGAGCTGGAGTCGAGGCGGATGCCGTTAAGGCTGTGGTTGCTGGCGGTGTTGTTGGAGATTGTGTTGTTGGAGCTGGAAATGAGGTAGATGCCGCGGTAGCCGTTCGAGCTGGCGGCGTTGTTGGAGATGTTGTTGTTCGAGCTGGAGACGAGGATGATGCTGTGGCCGCCGTTCGAGCCGGCGGTGTTGTTGGAGACGGTGTTGTTCGAGCTGGAGTCGAGGGAGATGCCCTGGCCGCTGTTCGAGCTGGCGGTGTTGTTGGCGACGGTGTTGTTGGAGCTGGAGCTGAGGTAGATGCCGTAGCCGTTCGCGGTGGCGGTGTTGTTGGTAATGATGTTGTCGGAGTCGCTCTCGAGACGAATGCCGTAGCTGTTCGAGCTGGCGGCGTTGTTGGCAATGTTGTTGTAGTTGGAGCTGTAGTAGAGAGCGATACCATTGTAGCCGCTGTTGCTGGCGTTGTTGTTGGAGACGATGTTGTAGTTGGAGCCGTAGTAGAGAGTGATACCATTGTAGCCGCTGTTGCTGGCGTTGTTGTTGGAGACGATGTTGCTGGAGCTGGAGCCGAGGTAGATGCCCCAGCCCGTGTTCGAATTGAGGGTATTGTTTGCGATGGTGTTGTTGTTCGAACCGGATTCTAGGTAGATTCCTTTATCGCCATTCGAGCTGGCGGCGTTGTTGATGAGACTGTTGTTGGAGCTGGAGTCGAAGCGGATGCCTTGGTAGTCCGAATAGACTGTATTGTTGGCGATAGTATTGTTGGAGCTGGAGGAGAGATAGACGCCGATGTAGTTCGAGCTGGCAGTGTTGTTGGAGACTACATTGTTGTCGGAGCTGGATTCGAGGACGATGCCTCCGCCGTTGCCATTGCTGTTGGCGGTGTTGTTGGCAATCGTGCTATTCGAGCTGGAGTAGAGCCAGATACCATGTCCGTTGTTCGAGTTTGCGGTATTATTGAGTATGGCACCGTAACCGGCGCCCGTGAAATGTATGCCGTATTCGAATCCGGTGATGATGCAGTTCTCCACTGTGACGTTGTCGTGGCCGTTGATGGATACCCCGTCGCCCGTGAAGAAGCTGCCGGGCCCGGTTATAGCGCTGCCGTTGCAGTCGAGCGTAACGCCGCCGGCGGTGATGTTGAAGCAAGACTCGCTCGTGCTATTAACGTCACCAGTCAGGATATAGGTACGGCCTTCTTGGTCGAGGGGATCGCCGCACTGGGGACCCAGCTGCGCTGAGATGTTGACTGTGATGTTGCTCGCGGTGGCGGAGGCGCTGCCGCCATCGGTGTAATTCGCAAGGGCGGTGATATTGTAGACTCCGTCCGTCTGGACATCGAGCAGGACCGAGTAGGTGCCTAGCTGGGAGTTAGTGGTGGAGTCGACTACGCCGGATTCGTCGATGATCATGATGTCGGTGTGGCTGAGGTTGGCGCCCCAGACAGAGACGCTGATGTTGATCGTCCTGTTGTTGAGCAATGAGTCGCTGTGCGGAGAGTTGATCTGGATCGACGGCGGAACAGCGCCGGCGCCGACCGTTCCGGAGATGGTGCCCGTCTCAGTGTAGTTGAATCCGTTGAGGTCGATGTAGGTGATTCTCAGCGGCAGCGTGTAGTATTGTCCAGGCGCCAGGCCGCCAATCGCGCCCACAGTGAACGTGTCAGACGTCTTGCTGTTGGGTATGCTGACATTGGTTATGTCGTATGGGAAGTGGCTGGTGCCATAGGTGGCCTCGATGTTGATCACATTGATGTCCATGCCGGCGAAGTTCTGCAGCTTCAGCGAGAGGATGCCGGCAGCATTGACATTCCAGGCTATGACGCCTATCTGGCTGAATCCCGTGGCCCTCGGCCCCATGAATGAGCCGGCGTTGAATACGCCCAATGCGAACAGTGAGGCGACTACGACCACTACGAGCAGCACTGCCCAGCCGTAGGTCATCAAGAAATCGAGGGATGTCTGTCCTTTCCGCGGCTGCTGATTCATAATAGTTGATTATAATATGGGGTTAAAAACCTGCTTTCGAGGGCGTATCTGCTATGGAGAGACTGGTTTTCTTACTGGAATTGGGAAGAAAGTATAGTGCTGACGCTAACTGAGTGAAAAAGAAATGTGAAGCGGCGCCGACGCGCTTCGTCAGGCCTGCTTCACGAAGATCTGCAGCTTCTCCGGCTTGCGGAAGACGTTGCCCATCTTGATGCCAGCGAGCAGCTTGACCTGCTTGCTCTCCGTCAGGTCGACGAGCCTCTGCGTGATGATGCCGTCAAGGACGACGGCGTTGACGTTCGGCGTCTCCTCGAGGGAGCGCGTGACATCACGTACTGCCACTTCCTTCAGCATCTTCATCTCGGAGTTGTAGAACCTCGCCTTGAGGGATCCTTCCAGCGTGCCGAGCTCGCTCTGTAGCTCGGACGGCATCGCTGCCATGACCGGCTTCGGCGGTTCCCGCCTCTCCGGCGCGCCCTCGATCATCTGCTCGATGTCCCTCACGATCGTGCGTTCGCCGCGGTCTCCACGCTCCGTGCGCTCGGGCCGTTCCTGGCTGAATCCGCGCTCCTGCCGCTCGGGCCGCTCGAACTGGCGTTCGGTCCTCTCCATCGCGCCGCGTCCGCGCTCGTTGAAGCGCTCAGCCCTCTCCGCGCCGCGCTCGAGGGCCGCTACCCTCCCTTCTGCCTGGGTCTCGGCGTGCATCTCCTCCCTGCGCTTCTTCGTCGCCTCGGACTGCTCGATAGGCATCCTGGACCTCAGCGCCTTGAGAATCTCCTTGCGCGCGAGCTCCTCCACTTCCATTCCTAGCGGTGCTCTCGCGACATAGTCGACCTCGGCTGCGTTGGTCACTTCCCTCAGTATGATGTCCCCGCCCCTGTCACCATCGAGGAAGAGGGTGACTTCCTTCTTCCTGCACAGATCGATGACCGACCTTGGGACGTTCGCGCCCCCGAGAGCCACGACGTTGTTGATGTCGTTCTTCAGCAGGTTGATGACGTCCGCCCTGCCCTCCACGAGTATGACCGCTTCGGCCGCGTCGAGATTCGGACCAGCAGGGAGCTTGTCAGGACCGTAAGTCGATATCTCCGCGGTCTTGACCTCTGACCTGACGATCTCGGAGAGCTCCTTGCGCTCCGGAATCTCGGTGACGAGCATCTTCTTGACGAGCTCCTTGGCCCTGTCCACGACCTTCTTCCTCTTGATGTTCCTGGTGTCCTCGATGCGCTGGACCGTGATGGTCGCTTCGCACGGGCCGACCCTGTCCACCGTCTCGAGCGCGGAGCCGATGATGCAGGTCTCCACGACGTCGAGGCTGGACGGCACCTCTATGTTGCCGACAGAGCGGTTGCCCTTCGGCTGGAGGTTGACCTCGATCCTGCCTATCCTGCCGTTCTTCTGCAGCTCACGCAGGTCAAGCTCCTCTCCCAGGAGGCCTTCGGTCTGGCCGAATATGGCTCCGACCACGTCAGGCTTCTCCACGAGACCCACGATCTCGACGTTAGCGTGAACAACATACTTGACTGTGTCGATGTATATCTTTCCCATTGTCTCACCGTTTGAATCCTTTTTTCCGGCCGTGCCCAGGTATGGCGCGCCTATCGGCGCAGCATTCCCGCAGCATAGTCCGTATACGGTGCCTCAGCCGGCTGCCAACCCACCTGGAGTTGGTCCATGACGGCTGTCGCGACAAAATCAGCGTACGCATTCGGAAGCTCTTCCATGGTCCTCACTCCGAAGATCCATCGGATCGTCTTCCGCGTCTGCGTGTCGACAGCGATGTTGTTGGCGGAGAGCTCCTCCTCGTATCTCTTGGCGAGCTTCTCGCCCGACTTGTCGTTGTCGGTCAGTATAACCACAGTCTTAGTCGTTCCGCTAAGGAGCCTGGCTACGTCGTCTGGTCTGCGATTGGAGACCTGAAGGATATCCCCTTCACAAAACTGTAATCCCCTAAGAGCATGAACATCACGTTTGCCTTCCACGAGAACGACGACTCTACCCGTTCTTAGGTGGCAGAGAAGCCTTCTCAGGCTCTTCAGCTTCTGTTTGACGGTTGATCCCATGGTTATTGGTTTCTGTTCAGCCCGGCTGTCAGCCGTGGCTGCGCTGATATGTCACTTAAGCACTGACTATTACTGGAAGTCTGGGTTTTAAAAGTTATCGGATTTTAGGCCTTTCGGCATGGCGCTCTACCACTAATAGTAGCATGGATACCTGTATCCGGAACGGTGCTGGCGTCTACTCCTCGCCTTCGCCTGTCTCGAAGTGGGCGCCTTCCTCGTCCCTGCATTCTCCGCAGAGCAGCTCCCCTTCGACGTACTGCAGCGTGTCGGAGAACATGCCGCACTTCTGGCACATGCCCATCGTGTCCGACTTCTCGTTCAGCCGGTTGTAGTTGCCGATCTCCTTCAGGAGGTCGAGCATTCCCGGCAGGGCGCGCATGATGTCGGTGTCCGTGACCACGCCCACCAGCCTTCCCTTCTCGTCTACGACGGCCAGCTTCTTGATGCCATGCTTCCTCATGGCGATTACGGCGTCCTCCACTTCCTGGCTCGGCTTGGTCACCCTCAACGGGGAGGACATGATCCTCTTGAGCGTCACCGTCGGCTTCTTCTTCGCAGATACCACTCTCCTGACGATGTCGCGCTCGGTCACGATGCCTACGGCCTTGCCCTTCTCTGTGACTATGACTGACCCGATGCGGTTCTTCTCCATCGTCTTGGCCGCGTCCAGCGCTGTCCTCGAGGACTCGAGGAAGACCACGCCTTTCTTCATCACGGCATCGATGGGCACGGACGGCGCCTGTCCCTTGAATATCCTCGTGAGCGCCCTGAGCGGCTGCGGCCGCTGCACTGGTTCGTCAGAATCTATCGCCATAGTATCACATCTTTCCATCGGATAATCGATCGCCGGATGGGAAACCTCTCCGACGGAGTGAGTTGCATGTATGGCTTTAAAAACCTCACGCAGATTGAAGAGCGGAAGAGGCAGACAGGACAGCATCCATCAAGACCAGAGGCGACCGAATGCACAGGTACAGGAAAGGGGCCCGCGGGGAGCGCGAGCTGATCCACATATTCGATGGGGCAGGGTTCAATGTCATCCGGGCAGCAGGCAGCGGAGTCAACGCCCTGAGCCCGGACATACTCGCTTTCCGCAGGGGCAAGCAATACGCCCTGGAATGCAAGGCCTGGGACAGCAGCAGGGTCGCCATAGATCCGGAGAAGTTCCAGGCCATGCTGCAGTGGGAGGAGAACACCGGCATAACGACGCTGCTGGCCTGGAAGATGCCCTACCAGGGATGGTTCTTCGCCTACCTGGGGGAGCTGGAAAGGAACGAGAGGTCCTACTCCATCACCAAGAAACGCATGCTGGAGATAGGGCGTACGCTGGATGCGCTGCTGAAATAAGGAAAAAGAGCGCGGATCAGGCCCGCTTCACGATGGTGTGAGCCAGCTTGTCGTGCAGGCCCTGCTTCCTGTCATCGATCGCGATCAGCAGGAATCCGAGTCCGAGCACAATCAGGCTGAGGAACTTGCCGACGATCTCTCTCATGACCACGTCAACTATGTCCAGCCTGGAGCCGTCCTCCTTCTCTATCCTGAGGTTGAGCACCTTCTTGCCCAATGAGTACCCTCTGGTGTAGATGAGGTAGAGGTTGAAGAGGAACGCAGCCGCGGCGCCTACGGACGGGATGAAGACGCTAGCAGCGATCATGAACACCGCGTCCACTATCATCGCGCCAAGCCTCACCCAGAAACCGGCGTACCTGGTCTCCCTGCGCGGGACGGCAGCCTTGGACGCTCGATTCGTCGCTTTGGATTTCCTGGATCTTTTCGGCATACCATCATTCTCCATGAGTAATCAAATAGAAAGAAAAAGGGAAAATAAAGAAAAAGAACTCACTTCTTGTGCCACGGCTTCTGCATGCTGTACCACCAGTAGGCGGCAGCGATCACGAGCAGCACTATCACGATGAACACCGTGTAGTCGCCCGGGGGCGTTTTGGGCTTGACGCAACTGCAGTCCGCGTTCTGAGTCTGGCCGACAGGGCATGTTGTTGCGCATCCCTGTGGCGTTATCAGCGTTGGCGCAGGCTCCTCGATCACAGCGAAGTAGCTGAACCCTGGTGTATCGGCCTGGAACGTGTAGCTGTCGCCGGTCGCGCCCGTGTAGACTGTATTGAGCTTGACCCACGCGCCGTTCACATACCTGGCGAGCTTGACCCTGGCCGCATCAGTGACCTGGGACTTGCTTACCTGGAAGCTGATCACGGCCTTGTCGAGATCCCCGCCGACTATGTTGGCGGCGGTTATCTGCAGGTACTTGAGCACGGTCACGTTCGTCGGAGCGGTGACTCCGGACGGCCTCGTCCCCACAGCGACCACGGTCACCTTGACGCCCGAGAGCGCATTGGCTGCGGACAGCACTATCCTGGACACGCCGTTCTCGGTTATCGAGATGGCTGGCATATCGATGGACTGCTGCGCGCCGGCCGCGATTGACGGTATCGTCACCTCAGCGCCACCGGTTATGGTGACAGTTGAGACTGTGGTAATGTTGACCAGAGGCGCCGTGTAGGTGCATCTCTGCAGCTCTACCGGCCTGCTTGCCGATGTCCCGCAGCTGTGCGCATCACTGCAGACACGCGTCTGGTAGCCCGCTTCGCTGCATGGACTGTAGTCAACGCAGCTCCAGGACTCCACGCATGGCGTTGCCGGCACGCATGGCGACACCTCGTCAGGCTTGTTGGTGGTGACGCCGCACGCATTGACATCGACGCATGTCCTAGTCTGGATGCCTGTCGCGGAGCATGTACTGAAAGCGGTGCAGCTCCAGGACGGGGTGCAGAGGGTGCTTGATGATGATGACGCCGCAGACACCGCGATGGTGAACGCCGTGCTGCTCGATGTCGTCATGTTGATCCCGTTAGCGTCCTTGCACCTGACATAGTAGGTGTAGGCGCCGTTGGCCAGTGACGATATGGTCACCGAGTGCGATGTCGCATTGGTCGTGGTGAACGCGGTCATGTTGCTGAACGCCACGTCCGTCGCGGAGTACCTGCACTCAGCGGTCTCATCGGTCGACGCGGTTATGGTGACCGAAGAGCCGGACACCGAAGAGCCGACCGACGCGATCGGAGGCACGATATCCGTCACGGTGAAGTTGTGGCGGACCTGCATGCTTAGGTTGCCTGTGTCGGTGCAGTTGATTGTCACGTTGTAGCTGTTGTTCCTCAGGCCGCTCAATGAGACAGAGAAGACATACTTCGTGCCCGTCTGAGTCGCCTGGGATGCGGTCAACGTACCGGATGCGACCGACGCGGTCGAGTTCGTCACATTGTACCAGCAGAAGCTTGTCGCCGGGTTCGCCTCAGTGACATTGAAGCTCAACGTGAAGTAGCTGTTGTTCATCACGGTATTGTTCGCTGGCACGGTTATCGCCACGATCGGGGCGACAGTGTCGTTCGCCAGCGCGGCACCGGAGAGGTGCGGCACGTAGATTGACACGTTGCTCGACGTGTTGACGTAGCACATGTTCACCAGGGTGATTGTGGTCGGCGGGGAGCCGCTGCAGCTCGGCAGCTTGTAGACCGTGGTGGCCGCATCGTCAGCGATGTAGAGCACATCCATGCCGTTGAGCGCCGTCTGGAACGTTATGACCGTTCCGTTGATGTACGCGCTGTCAGGCAGGAAGCCGCTCATGTTCGTGAAGATCACGATGGCCATGATGCTCTCGCCGGAATTGTCCCTCGTGTCGTTCGCCAGGGTGGAGTTGACATCGGTGGTGATGTTGAACACACCGGTGTTGGCCCAGTTGGCGCTCGACCCGTTGAATCCTGGGATGGAGACTGTCGCGTTGAGGGTGTCGGACGCGTTGACGTCCATGACGAGCCTCAGCGTCACCGTAGTCGCGTTGAACGACTCGTTGGCGGACTGATCGGTACCGGTCGAGTCATACAGCGTCACGTTAGTCAGCGTGGTGTTGCCGACCGCGCCCTGCATCGTGCCGAGCTCCTCTGTCGCGTTGATCGGCGCGACCATCACGAACGAAGTCGTGGACGTGCCGGAGAGGCTCGCGTTGTCGACCGCAGTCAGGACAAGGCTGTGGTTGCCTGGAGATATCCCGGCCGCATAGTACGACACGCTGCCGTTGAGCACGCTGGTGTTGGTGAACACTCCACCGTCTATGGACATGTTGACGCTCGAGATGTTGGCTTCGGTCACCGTGAAGTTGACGGTGACGTTGCCGCTCGCGTCAGCGTTGACTGACGCCCCGTTCGTCGGATAGGCGAGCGTTATCACCGGCGCCACGTTGTCGATCACATAGCCGGTGTAGTTCGTCTTGCTGTTGGACGCGTTGTCCAGCGCCACGACAGTGATGTTGGCTGCGCCGTTGGAGCCGGATAGCGTCACTGTGCCGTTCCAGATCTCGCTGCCGCCCGTGTGGGTGAGAGCGACTCCGTTGGCAGTGACGTTAGTGACATTGGTCGTCGCGTCCGTCGCATTGACCGTGACGAACACGGACTGGCCTGTAGATACATAGGTGTCGTTCAGAGAGATGCTGTTGATCACCGGGGCTACTGTGTCCCTGATGAAAGTGAA
>Ga0315274_10002395_pt1 | contig 28350 bp, 26 predicted proteins | sample YL17G02_20_MG_FD_203700 | JGI IMG/M metagenome (GOLD analysis project Ga0315274, IMG submission 203700) | Sediment microbial communities from Yellowstone Lake, YNP, Wyoming, USA - YL17G02_20 | ecosystem: Environmental > Aquatic > Freshwater > Lake > Sediment | place: USA: Wyoming | collected...
GGTCGCCGTTGGCGCGCGCGGCGGTCTGCAAATCGGCGTTGAGTTGCGCGACCTGTTGCGGCGACGCGACGTTGCGGTCGTAGAAAATCACGCCGCCGATGCGCAGTTCCTGAATCACCGCGCGAAATTCCGGCGTCACCGTCGTGCCGTCAAAGCCGACGAGCATGAGTTGTCCCACTTTTTGTTCGAGTGTCATTGCTTCCATTTTCGATTTCTGATAGAGGTAGTTCGACCTGACTTGCTCGACAAGCGCAAAAAGCGAAAATGTTTGCGGTTGCGTTTGAGAGGTTGCTGCCATAGACGACCTCGATATGGGTGGGACGAATTTGAAATTTGTCCTACGCACGTTTTCGAAGAATCAACTCGTTCACGCCTTGTACCACATAATCGTCCAATTTGCCAACTTGCGTGTATCCCAAGCGCGCGTAAAACCTTTGCGCGTCGGCGTTGAAATCGGAGACGAGCAGAAAAATGTCGCGCGACTGCGCGTGCGCTTCCGCAAACTCCATCAGCGCGCGACCGATACCGCCGCCCCGCGCAGCGGGTCGCACGCCGATCAGTTGAATGTACGCGCTGCGATTGAACGCGCCGCGTTCGACGAGCCACACAAGACCGAATACCGTACCAGTGCGTTCCGCGACGTAAATCGTCGCGCCATTCGCGAGACCATCTTCGAAGCGTTGCGCGAAACTTGCTTCGGGGATGCCGTAGCGTTGCCACAATGGCGTCGCGGCAACCCAGCGCGCGATCCCCGCGATGTCGGCTTTAGCGAGTGGGCGGATGGTGAGTTTGTCAGTCATGTTCTATTATCCGCGAATAACGCGAATCCCCACGAATCCATTTTTATTCGCGGATCATTGTCGCAAGCGCGGATCGAGCGCATCGCGTAAGCCATCTCCGAGCAAATTGAAGCCGAGCACGCCCAGCATGATCGCCAAGCCGGGGAAGATCGCCATCCACGGCGCAATCTCCATCATCTTGCGGCTTTCGCTCAACATACTCCCCCAGGAGGGCGCCGGCGGAATCGTGCCGAGACCCAGGAAACTCAGCCCGGCTTCAGTGAGCATCGCCCACGAGAGCGCGAGCGTAATTTGCACGATAATCGGCGCGAGCGCGTTGGGCAGGATGTGCCGAAACAGAATACGCGGATGCCGAGAGCCAATCGCGTGCGCGGCTTGGACGAACTCGGTGGATTTGAGCAACAGCACGGGACCGCGCGCCACGCGCGCAAAAATCGGCGTGTAGACAACGGAGATCGCGAGAATCGTGTTAACCGCGCCGGGTCCCAGCGCGGCGACAATCGTCAACGCAAGGAGAATCGCCGGGAACGCAAAAAACAAGTCCATCACGCGCATCATCGCGTTATCGAACAAGCCCCCAAAGTAGCCGGAGGTCATGCCCAGGGTCGCGCCGAGCAGGCACGCCATCGTCACTGAAACTACAGCGATCCGGAGTGAGTTGGTCGCGCCGTGCATCAAGCGGCTGAGAATGTCGCGCCCGAATTCATCGGTGCCGAGCAGATAATTGGCATTCGGTTCTTGCAGACGATCTTTGGCCTGCTGGTCAATGGGCGAATACGGTGCGATTATCCCGGCGAACAGCGCGACGATGACGTAAAGCAGAACGAGCGCGAGTCCGATTTGCGAACTGCGGTAGCGCAAAAAGCCCACGAGCGTCTTGGATCGGTTTGACTTAATCATAGCGAATTCGCGGATTGACGAACGCGTAGGCGAGATCGGCAATAAGGTTGATCAAGACAAAATTAAAGGCAATGAAAATTACGGTGCCTTGAACGACGGCATAATCGCGCTGAGCGATCCCGTTGAGCAGAAATCGTCCAATGCCGGGCAGAGCGAACACTTCTTCGACGATGATTGCGCCGCCAAAGAGATAGCCGGTCTCCAGACCGATAATCGTGATAATTGGAATAAGTGCGTTTTTCAAACAATGACCGACGATAACTGCTTGTTCTTTGAGACCCTTGCCGCGCGCGGTGCGTGTGTAATCTTGCTGCAACTCTTCCAGCATTGACGAGCGCGTGGTGCGCATCACCGACGCGCTGAACGCAAAGCCAAGTGTGATCGCCGGGAAAAGCAGTTGTTTCAAGTTTGCTACCGGGTCTTTCACCAGATCGGTGTAATCACCCGAGTTGGGAAGGATGCCAAAGCCAACCGACAGGACCAAAATAATCAACGTGCCCATCCAAAAGTTGGGCAAGGCGAGACCGATGAGCGCGAACAATCGCCCCGCCAGGTCAATCGCCGAATCGTGTCTGACCGCGGCAATCACACCGATCGGCGCACCAATCAGCGTGGCGATCAACATCGCGAGAATGGCGAGTTCGAAGGTGAGTGGAAAGCGCGCGAGAATTTCCGGCAGAACGGATGCCCCGCTCCGCACTGAAAATCCGAAATCGCCGCGCAGGGCGGACGTGAGCCAAATCCAGTATTGTTCGTACAGTGGTTTGTCAAAACCAAAGTACGCGCGCAACGCCGCCATCTGCGCTTCGGTCAATTTGAACGAGGTTCCGACCATCGCATTGATCGCGTCGCCGGGAAGCAGCCGCATCACGATAAAAATCACAATCGAGATGCCGAAGAGCGTTGGGATGAACGCGATGAGGCGTTGGGAGAGGTATCGTTGCATAGTCAGTGAACAGTATTCAGTGTTCGGTATTCAGTCACCGAAAATTCGACGACTGAATACCGATTACCGAACACGGAATACTCCGCTACTTGTCGAGCCAGGCTTCGCGCAGGTAGATCAGCGAACCGTTCGGGAGCGGCGTAAAGCCCTTGACGAACGGCTGTCCCACACGATATTCGTAACCGACGTACAGCCAGACCCAGGGTGCGGCTTCGGTCAGTTTCTTTTGAATATCGTTGTAGATCGGCTTGCGCTTTTCCGGATCCGCAACCGCGCGACCCTGATCCAGCAACTTGTCAATGTCGGGATTGCTATAGTTCGCCACGTTGTTCAAATTGCCGGTGCTGTGCCAATAGCGATAGAACATTACATCGGGATCGGGATTGCCACCGTTCAGCGCGATGGTCGAGTCGAAATCGCCTTTCAGCCAGCGGTCAACGTAGACACCCAGTTCCAGCGTTTCGATTTCGGTCTCGATGCCGATCTTTTTCAACTGCGCCTGAATGCTTTGCGCTTCGGCGACTGCGGTCGGGGGTTCGCCGGTCGCCGCCATGATCTTGAATTTCAAGCCAGTCGCTTTGCCGGCTTCGGTGAGCAGTTGCTTGGCTTTGGCTTCGTCTTTTTTGTAGCAGAACAGATCGTTGAGATTCGCGCGATAGTACGGCGGCGTGGCAGGGCTGACCACTTCGCCTTCGCCGAGCGATGCGGTGTCAAGGACTTCTTGGCGATCGATCGCGCAAGAAATCGCTTGGCGCACCTTGAGATCGGTGAACGCAGGCCGCTTGGCGTTCAACTGCAAAACGTGGTACGCCAGCGCCGGGGCGCGCGAGATACTGAGCGTACTACCCCCCGCGCCCGCGCGAATCGCCACGCGCGGATCGTTGATGAACGACCAATCGAGTGTCTTGGCGCGCAAGCCGGCGAGAATCGTAGCCTCGTCCGGAATCGTGCGCCATTCGATCGCGTCGAGGCGCGGCAGACCGGGCAGCCAGAAATCCTTGTTCGCTTTCATCGTGAAGGTCCGGTCGAGATCCCATTTGTCAATCATGAATGCGCCCGTGCCGACGTCAACTTTAGCCGGGTCTGCACCGCCCGTAACGGCTTTCTTGCTGATGATCGCCGAGTTCGGATTCGTCATCGAAGAAAGGATCGCGGCGTTCGGCGCTTTCAAATTGAAGACGACGGTGTTGGCATCGGGCGTATCTATCTTGTCAATGCCGGCAAAAGTCGAACGCGCGGCAGCGCCGGTTTTTTCGTCGGCGACTCGATCAAAGGTGAATTTGACATCATCCGATGTCATTGGATCACCGGTGTGGAACTTGACGTTCTTTCGGAGTGTGACCGTCAACGTCTTGGCATCGTCTGAGAATTTCCACGATTCGGCGAGGTTGGGCACGATCTTCAGATCCTTGTCGAATGCAAAGAGCGGATCATAGATCAACTCGAGCATGCGGAAGGACGCAAAGGCAGTTTGCTTGTGCGGGTCGATCCCGGTCGCATCCGCCGCGCGTGCGGCGATCAGCGTGCCGCCTCTCTTCGGCGCAGCGGTTGGCGGCGGGGTCGCAGTCACGACGACTGGAACCTGGACCGTTTGCTGAACTGGAACTTGAACGGTTTGAGGAACTGGAACTTGGACGGTTTGAGGAACAGGAACTTGAATGGTCTCTTTCACAGTGACCGGTGCCGGCGCGGCGCACGCAATCAACAACGTCGCGACGACGAGCAAAGCAAACAGAACGACAGAGCGTTTCATCTTTCTCCTCCTTGGGATGCACCGTCGGTTCAAACCGACGGCAATGTTAGGCGAAAATCTGCTCAAGCCGATTGGTTGGTTTCTCACATTGACCGCGCATTTCCGAAACATCACCTCCTTTGATTTTCATTCGCGCTCATTCGCGTTACACTTACCCTGGCGGGAACGTGACTGTGGCAAAGTACGCCACAGCGATGCGAGGGTTCGCGGATCAATATGGCAAGTATTTCTTTCGTGTCTCTTCAAACCGCGCGAGGGCGTTCGTCCACGCGCGCGTCAGCACTGCGATGGATTGGTTCGCGAGCAAGCCCTCGCGCACGCGCGCGTCGCCGGTCAGCAAATCGAAATGCGGCGGGCGCCCTTCCCAACTCGTCGGCAAAAATTCGAAACGATCCGGTGCCTGCGCGCGGCACGCGGCGATGACGTGCAAGCCGGTGGCCACGGCGCGGGATGCGGCGCGGTCGGTGATATGCAGTTACGCGCCGTAACATTCAAACCCCGCGTGTTTGCTCGCGCACGGCGTAAAGGCAATCGGATGAAAAAGCACGCCCGCCAGTTTCAGCGCGTTGAGCGATTCCGCGAGCGCGTAACCGTCGAGAAAGGGCGCGCCGACGATTTCAAATGGCAGCGCGGTGCCGCGCCCTTCGGAAAGATTCGTCCCTTCGATAAGACACATTCCTGGGTAAGTGATCGTCGTCGCGAAGTGCGGAATGCCGGGCGAGGGCGGCACCCAGGTCAAGCCGGTCTCGTCGTACCACATCGCGCGATTCCAACCGCGCAGCGCGATCACCTGCAACTCCGCGCCGATGTTCCGTTCGCGATTGTAGAATTGCGCAAGTTCGCCAAGCGTCATCCCGTGGCGCATTGGTAGCGCGCCGTGTCCGATGAACGATTGCAGCGCGGGATCAAGCACCGCGCCTTCAATGATGGTGCCAGTGATTGGGTTGGGGCGATCCAGTACGATGAGCGGCACGCGGTTTTCCGTGCACGCTTCGAGCGCGAGCGCGAGCGTCGTCGTGTAAGTGTAGAATCGCACGCCGACATCTTGCAAATCGAAAATCAGTGTGTCGAGATTCGCCAGCAGCTCGCGCGTCGGCTTGCGAATGTTACCATAGAGCGAATGAACCGGCAAGTCCGTCCGCGCGTCGCGTCCCGATGTGACTGCCGTGCCGTCCGCTGCTGCCGCGCTGAAACCGTGTTCGGGTCCGAACAGCGCGACGAGATGCACGCCCGCGTCGCGCAGTGCGTCCACATTCGAGCGCAGTGCGCGTGTGACGCCGGTCGGATTGGTCAGCAACCCAACGCGCTGACGCTGCACCAGTTCGAGACGCTCGCTCAGCAGCACGTCGAGACCGGTCGAAATAGGCCTTTTGCTGTTCACTGTTCAAGGCTGACGGTTCACGGCTGGCTGAATTGCGACGCGCACAGAACCATTCGCCTCGCGCAACAGTCGCCGCGCGTCCTCCGGCGATACGCGCGTGAGCGCGGACACAATCGCGGTTTTCACTTCGCCGTTGCAGCGCGCTAACAGCGCATCCGCCTCGTCCGATGACAGATGGCACGCCGTTTCCACGATGCGGCGCGCGCGGTCGCACAGTTTCGCGTTCGTCGCTTGCACATCCACCATCAGGTTGCCGAATGTTTTGCCCAGACGAATCATCACGCCAGTGCTCAACATGTTCAGCACCATCTTCTGCGCGGTGCCGGCTTTGAGCCGCGTCGATCCGGCGATCACTTCGGGACCGACGAGCGGCACAATCATCAAGTCCGCTACGTCTTCCATCGGCGAGGGACGATTGCACGCGACTCCGGCGACGAACGCACCGCGCCGTTTCGCTTCTTTCATTCCGCCGATCACGTATGGCGTCGCGCCACTCGCCGCAATACCGACTACCGCGTCCTGCGCCGCGACGTTCACGCGCGCAATCTCGCGTGCACCCGCGTCTGCATCATCCTCCGCGCCTTCGACGGACTCGGTGATCGCGCGCGCGCCGCCGGCGATGAGCGCGACCACGCGCCCCGGCGGCACGCCGAAGGTCGGTGGGATTTCTGCCCCGTCGAGCACGCCCAGTCGTCCCGATGTGCCTGCGCCGAGGTAGATCAATCTGCCGCCGCGCTGGAGGCGTTCTGCCATCGCGTCAATCGCGCGCGCGATGTTTTCGGCTTCGGCCGCGACGGCGGGCGCAACGCGCGCGTCTTCGTCGGCGATCAGACGGATCATTTCGAGCGTCGGCACGCGATCAATGTCGCGCGTGCGTGGATTGATCGTTTCAGTGAGTCGCATTGGCATTCATTTCTCGAATGGCGAAGTTTCGTCCTGGGGTGATGTCGCCCATGATGACCGCGCGTCGCGCGCCGGTGCAACTTGGCAGATTGCCGGTCCGACCATGGTACGTCTCGTACGCCAGCACCGCAAACAAGACTGCTTCTTTTGCGCTGGCGGGCAAACCGAGTTCGTCGTGTTGATGAATTGCGGCCGGCGAAAGACGCGCGCGGATCATTGCGACGAGTGTGGGGTTGAGCGCGCCGCCTCCTGCCAGATAGACTTCGTCAATCGGCGCGGGCGCGAAATCGCGGTACGCGCGCGCGATGGATTCAGCAGTGAACGCGGTCGCCGTCGCGACCAGATCGGCAGCGCTTAGGTTCATTCGCCTGCCGCGTTCCCACAGTTGCGCGCCAAACTGCGCGCCGAAAAGTTCGCGCCCGGTCGTCTTGGGCGGCGGCAAACGAAAGTATGGATGCGTCATCAATTCGTCGAGAAGTGGTTGACTCGCGCGCCCGCGTGCTGCCATCGCGCCAGCGCGATCATAAGATTGTGCGCCCGCACTGGCGCGCGTCGCGCAGTAATCAATCAGCATATTGCCCGGACCGGTGTCGAAGGCGATGGCGTCGCGTGACGATGTGAGGGGTGGGAGAAATGTGACGTTGCCAATCCCACCGATGTTTTGAATCGCGCGTGTGCGCGTGGGATGCCGAAAGAACAGCCAGTCCAAAAAACTGACGAGCGGCGCGCCGTGTCCTCCAGCAGCCACATCGCGCGCGCGCAAATTGCTGATCGTCGTAATGCCGGTGCGTTCGGCAATCACCGCGCTGGAGCCGATCTGCAACGTCGCGCCGGGTTGATCAGCAGTGGGCGGCTCGTGCCAGACTGTTTGACCGTGTGAACCGATGAGTGCGATGTCCTCCGGCGTGAGATGCGCCGCGGCAATCGCCGCCCGCGCCGCATCGGCGAATGTTACGCCCAAATCAAAGTTGAGCCGACAGAGACGATCCACTGTTCCGGTCTCTGGGCGAAACGCGGCGAAGATTCGCTCGCGCAATGCCGTTGCAAAAGGCATTGACGCGTGCGCGAGCAATTTCCATTCGAGGCGCGGTGGTGCGCCGCGCAGCGAAACAACCACCGCGTCAATTCCGTCTGCAGATGTTCCCGACATCAAACCGACAACGTTCATTTGTTTCTCCGGTAGACGATTTCGCCGCGCGCGACAGTCATTTCAACGCACAGTGCCTTATCGAGGATGAGAAGATCGGCATCGCAATCAGTCGCGAGGCGTCCTTTCTTTTCGAGCCCCAGCACGCGCGCGGGCGTCGCGCTTGCCATCGTGATCGCATCCGCGAGCGTACAGCCGGTGTACTCGATCACATTCCGCAGCGCCGCGTCCATTTGCAAGATGCTTCCCGCCAGCGTTCCATCGGCGAGGCGCGCGGAGGCGGCCTCCACAATCACCGCGCGGTCGCTGAACGGGTAACGCCCTGGACCCATGCCCATCGCTGCCATCGCGTCGGTGACGAGCGTGACGCCGCGCGCGCCTTTTGCGCGAAACGCGGTCTTCACCGCCGCCGGATGAACATGGATACCATCCACGATCAATCCGATTGGGACATCGGACGACAACAGCGCGCCCACCAAGCCCGGCTCACGGTGCGAGAAGGGAGACATCGCGTTGAACAGATGCGTGCCCCAAGTTATCCCCGCATCAAAACCCGCGAGGGCTTGCGCGTAACTCGCGTCCGAATGTCCCGCGCTCACCACAACGCCGCGCGCGCGGAGTTCGCGAATCATCTCCAGCGCGCCCGGCAATTCCGGCGCGAGCGTCACGAGGCGAACCATCGGCGAACCAACCCAGGTTGCCAATTCCTCGAGATTCGGAGCGCGCAGATGATTCGGATTGTGTGCACCCGCGCGTTTGGGACTCAAGTACGGACCTTCGAGATGCGCGCCGAGCACCTGTGCGCCGCGCGCGTCTTGCATCGCGCGTTCCAGGTCGCGCAAGAATCGCGAATACGCTTCCAGCGGCGAGGTGATGATCGTCGGCAAAAACGCGGTGACGCCGGTCGCGGGCAAGCGCGCGGCAACATTCGCGATGGACGCGCTGTCTGTCGCAAAATCGAAACCGTACGCGCCATTCACCTGCAAATCAATCAAGCCGGGCGCGATCCAGCCGTCGGTGCAAATGTCCGCGTGCCGATCAATGCCGCGCCGGATCGCCGCGACCCGCGCATCAGCAACCAGAAGCGTGGCTTCCGTGAATTGATCGGCGATCAGGGCGCGACCAGAAATCGAAAATGGTTTCATCTGACTGCCTGTACATCAGTCCGCGGCGCAAGCGCGGAACGAAACTTGTAGCGGTCGCCGCGGTACGTGGACTGAACGTACTCGATGAGAATATTTTGATCGGTGAAAGTCAATCGTTCCATGACAAGAACTGCTGCCGGAGGAACGAGTTGCAGCAGCGCAATTTCGCGCGGACCCGCGAGCGCGGCTTCAATCGTTTGGTCGGCGCGGGTGAGCCGGTAGTCGTACTCGCGCTCGAGCACGTCATAAAGCGATTCAACTGCGAAATTGTGGCGCAGCAAACTGGGACAAAGATGGTGCGGCAGGTGAACGGTCTCGATGGCAAGCGGAATTCCATCGGCGAGCCGGACGCGTGTGAGGAAGACGATTTCCGAGTTGATGGGAATGCGAAGAATTTGCGCGATGTCGTCGCCCGCCGGTTGCAGTTTGGTTTCCAGAACGCGGCTTGAGGGAGTGCTGCCGCGATTCGTCATCTCTTGAGAGAAGCCGGTGAGCGTTTTGAGTTGCTGATCGATCTTGGGTTCGCTGACGAAGGTACCTTTGCCAGCCCGACTGTAGATGAAGCCGCCGCGCGCGAGATCAGCCAGTGCCTGCCGGACGGTCATCCGGCTGACGTGAAAGCGTTCGCAGAGCGCGCGCTCGGAGGAAATCTGCTGGTGGGGTCTGAGCCGCTGGGCTTGGATGTCCGCGCGCAGCGTCTCATACAATTGGACGTAGAGAGGAAGAGGGTGATTTCGTTTCAAGCGCGCCATTGCGTCTCCTCGTGGTTATTATAACCGGTCTAGACCAATTGTGATTATACCATGCAATTCCCTCATTGTCAATGTGGCAACGACTTACCTTGCGCCAACGTGCGCCAATCACACGGGCACGGCTGGTTGTTCTAGAACGCGGCAGATGATTTGTCAGGACTTGAGCGCGCCAAGTTTCGCCAGCGATTCCCGCGCATAGGTTTCTACCCATTGCACCGACGATTCGTCTTTGATTGCCCGGAATGGATCAGGGCCCGGGGCAGCACATTCGACGATGATGGGACCCGTGTACGCGATTTCATCCAACGCGCGGAGCAGCGCGGCGAAATCGGTGTGACCGCGCCCAACCGCCTCGCGATTCGAGTCTGCGACATGAAAGAGGAACAATCCCCGACCGGCGGCGCGCACGGCGCCTGCTGGATTGGGTTCTTCGATGTTCATGTGATACGCGTCGAGGTGCAAACCCAGATTCGGTGATCCGACTTCACCCAGGAAGCGTAACCCTTGCTCAACCGATGTCAATAGATGCGACTCGTAGCGATTGAGCAATTCCAACGCCACTCTCAATCCGAGTTTCTGCGCGCGCTCGGCGATTACGCGCACTCCCTCGACCATGAGGGTCCACTCTTGTTGCCAAGTGGTGATCGGTCGAATGCGTCCCACCGCGCCATGACACGAGATCAGCGGCGCGCTCAAGCCACCCGCAAAGTCGAGCAAGGAGAGATAGTAATCGAGTGCGGCTCTGTGAGCGCGCTCATCCGGGTGCGCCAAATCTACATCGATCGGTGTCAGCGAAAAGACCGCCAAGCCGTGATCGTCCAAGATGCGCTTGGCTTCTGCGGCGGTGTGTTTTTCGATCTCACCCAGCAGTTCGACGCCATCATACCCCAGCGCTGCCACGCGCGCCGCAATGTCTTGGAGCGGCAAATCGCCCAGAGTCCAGGTGCAAATGCCATAACCGGTGATGGTCATTGTTGGTTGCCTCCTTGATGATACGTTGCGATCTCTTCGGCACGCTGGCCGTGCCGTTTCAGCGCGGCAAACTCCCACAGATGCGGATCGCGATTTTCCACCGCGATGGCGATGCCCCGCGCGTCTGCCTCGAGCGCCATCACTTGGAGTGCCGTGGTCTCCATTTGCCACGACGTGCACAGTCCGTCGGCGTCCGGTAATTCGTCGGTATCTTGGTCTGCCGCGCGCAGCGCAATTTGCGCGCTGTGGTGGACGATCACCTCTGCGCGAATCTGTGCCGCAAGTTCGAGGCAACTGCGAAATACCTGCTGACCCAAACCGGTCGGGTCGGTCAGCCGCAGGGTGCAAGGCGCATGAACCGTATAGCGTAAAGAAGAGCGCGCCAGCCCCCTTTGACGCGGTCGAGTTGCGCTTGATTGATCTGCCCGTTGCGGATGACGCTGAAGGCAACCGCTGAGAATTCGTAGGCATCGAACCCGGCTTGCTGGACGCGCGCCAGTTCTCGTTCCAACCGGTCAAGGTGACCGTCAATCACTTCGTCGCCACAGTTGATGCCAATTGCACGAATCATGAGTTCTCCCCTGGGTCATGGTGATGGCAGTATACCACGAACATCGAGAAGGTCAAGGGGACGCGAGTTCGACGCCACGGCTAGCGGTGCCTGACCGTCCCAACTACACCGCCCAAGCCACGCGCGTTTTGTTTTTCTCGCCATTCGCGGTATAAATGGCAGCGTAAGGTTTGGGCGTTGTTCCAGAGAGTTCGGCGTAGTTTGGCTTGCTCCAGCGGAGAAGTAGAAATGCTCGTGCGCGGAACGTGGATACCCAAAGCAATCTGCACGGTACGAAAGGTCAAAGCATCTGTCGTTCCCTGGCATGGCTGTGGCGCATTTCGCCACAGTCACGTAACCGCCAGAGCAAGTGTGACGTGCTTGCGCGCGTTGACGACGGGTGCTTTTTGCGTTGCGGAAAACCCCGTTTGTTTTTCCGTACCAAGGATGCGGGAAGCACGGCAATAACCCTTGCCCCATGCATTTTTAGTTCGTGAAACATAAGTTTGCGGTCATGCCGTTGTAAACAAGAGTCAGCCCGCACACAGCGGCAGAAAGGTATGAAAAGATGAACAGGCGAACTTATTGGCTATCATTGCTCATACTTCCTGTCGGAGTCCTCGCGTGTGATGTAACATCACTTGCCTCGACTACTTGGCCAACACTAACCCCTGACCGTATAGCCACTCGCGTAGCAGGGACAGAAACGGCGGTTGCAGAGGAAACGGTAGTCGCCGCCACAGTGATAGCCAAGTTACCGAAAGTAACGCAGGTACCTACGTCAGCGAAACTAGAGTCCACATTTACAAGTCTGCCGCCTCTGCCCACCGCTACATATGTGATACGCACTCCAACATCAACGCTTACAGTTACCCACGTGCCAACTTCTACAGGAGATAAGTTGGTTCTCGGCAAGGAATACGGTATCAAGGTATATGCGTTCAAGACAAAGAAAATCCGTAGTGAAAATCGGCAATCTGACCCTGGTTATACCTTCTTGAAGGTAGGAGTCATGTTCTTCAAGCGCGGAACTGAATGGAAGGATTGGAATGCTCGTACAGAAACATCTTTTCTTTCAGTGGTGGATGCAAAGGGGGAGGTATCCAAAAAGCCAGAAATCGTTTTCGGCATAGTGGCTGACCCAAGTTGGCCCTCTGAGGAAATAGAAGGATGGAAACTAGGACGCGATTGGCAGAGCTACGGGATTGTCGCCTATTTTTCTATACCTGACACCAGTACTGGTCTCAAGTTAGGATATAGGGACTTGCCTCTGATAGACCTCGAACCTATTTCCTACATACCCGAGGGGTAAGGTGAGATTGTGCGTTTGGCATGAACACGAATCATGCACGGACGCCAAACAATCGCACGCCGGCGCGCCCAGATAAACTTCAATCAACTTGCTGGTGCAAGACCAGTCGAGGTAGTGACCAAGCAGCCTCGTAGTGACCGTCCTGTCAAGGAGTGATCCGAACACAGAAGCGACGTCATCACAACTCAGCAGTCCGTAACATTAAGAGAAGCCTGCCGCATCGTCAGTGTGTACTCGCGTAAGCGAGCCAAGAGGGAGTAGAGTCCGGCGGTGTGGGACGAAGACCGATGGAAGACGTGAACCGAACTTGGAGATGCAGCGTCGAAGAACCCTCCGGTGTATGGGGCGCGGAATGTTGAGAGAGTTGGTTGAGGGACTGGGGAGACCTCCTCGGGTCGTTGTAGATTAACGTAACCGACCGTATAAACCATAACCTGGTGAACTCGGAAGGGACGCCCGAAGGAGGAGTCGGAGACGCCCATAGTACTGATGATGGCAAGGACAACATAACCTTGCTGGAGGGAAGGGGCGTTGCTTTGTTCACATGTCCAAAGAGGGTAAGAGGAGCGAGTGCCCTTCGGGGCTAACACCGCAGTACGACCAAACTTGAGAACTTCAGAGGACGCTATGCCACAGACAGCCAAGCGCAAGCGAATGCTGGTGGATGAAGAACATCGGAGAGCCGTGTGCGGGAGAACCGCACGCACGGTTCGATGAGGGGGAGCAGGGAAACGGCTTTGGGTAAGATGGTGCGGTTAACTGAGGCACTCGATCCGAAAGGATGAGAAACATGCTGACCAATGCACCTTCCTTGCTGGAAGTGCAGCGCTCCTGCTCTCTACTCTACACCACGCCACGTGCACGATTTTTTGGCGTCGCGGTTTGGCATAGTTGGAAGTCGGTTTCATTTCGCGCGTGGCTTTGGGCGTGGTCGGCGTGCTACGGCGTTAGGCGAAACGTTCTCATTTTATGTGCCGCAGGAACCTGACACGAATCTATGGACAACTTTGAGAGAAGGAAAAAAGAACTCTTAACCCCGTTACTATTTGAGGCGGGTGCGGCGCTTTTAGATTGCCAATCGTTTGAGTATAGCGTTTGCATACTCCTTTTCCACTTTAGCAGACTCGGGGCAGAAGGATTAGACCCTGGGCGAATGGTCGCTATTATGGAAGATATTGACAAGAAGACAGCAGGTCAATTGGTCAAACTGTTGAAGCAGCATCTCGCGCTGAGTGAAGGGATAGATGTTGCACTCCAAGAGGCGCTCGCCGCCAGAAACAAATTGATCCACAGATTCTTAATTGACAACATCGAACGTTTTCCTGACCAAGCACAAAGAGAAACACTTACGAAAGAAATCCGATCTCTCCGCAGACAAGTTCAAAAAGCAGAAAAGATGCTACGACCATTTATCGAAGGGTTGACCGAAGCACTAGACGGTGTAGACCTTAAACAGTTCAGGGCAGATGCAATATCGAAGTTTCTTGAAGCGAGCTAAAGCTTGTTTTCGAGTCTTTTTGAAGTAGGGGCCACAACGCAAATCCAGCGAGTACACTTCGCCTAACACGTGCCCGCCGATTCCGCCACCGTCGCGCATTTCTGGCATCGTGGTCTTCCAATTCGCAACGTGCTTTCATTTCGCGGTAGGCTTGCGGCGGGATCGGCGAGCTGAAGCGTCCATCGCGCAAACCTCATATCGGTACAACGCAACTGCCGAATCGGAATTTCCGATTCGGCAGTTGCCTTGCAAAAGCAGTGACTGGGTTAGCGCAGGCGTTGAACTCCTGCCCCAGCGACAACAAACTACTGCACGAGTTGTGCCCAGCCGTCCGAGATCGCTTTCGCGGCGGCATCAAGTGCGACAAAGTCCTTGGAGAATTTCACGGCTTTGTACGCATCGTCCGGCGGGAATTGCTTCTTCAGATCGTCCGGGATTTTCATGTTGGTGCGAATCGGATGCACGAATCCGTTCGCGTACGTGAGTTGACCTTCGTCTGAGAACTCGAGTTCGGTCAGTAGTTTCGCGGCGTTCGGATGCGGCGCATTCTTGGCGATGAACTGGATATACATCCCCGCGACGGAGCCATCCTGCGGGATCACCACTTCGAGGTTCATCTTCAAGTCGCGCTTCCAAGCCAGTCCATCAAAATCCCACGCGAGCGAGATCGGACATTCGCCTTTTTGGACGTTCGATGTACTCGGTGAGATCGGGCGGAGTGCGCCGCTCGCTTTCAACTGCTTGAAGTAATCAATGCCCGGTTTGGTGTTCTTCTCGTCGCCGCCTTTGGCAACTGCCGCCGCCAGTACGACCATATTCGCGGTGGCGGACGCGCGCGGGTCTTTCATACAAATCGTGTCTTTGTATTCGGGCTTGAGCAGGTCATCCCACTTTTGCGGAACGTTCTTGACCTTGTCTTTGTTTACCGTGAACGCAATCGCGCCCCAGTACGCGGCTGCCCACTTGCCGTCCTTGTCTTTGGCGTAGTCTGGAATTTCGCTCCAGTACGCGTTCTTGTACGGCTGGGAGAGATCATTGTCCAGCACGGTTTGCGCAAAGTTGTAACCGAGATCGGTCAGGTCTGCGACTGGCGCGCTCTTCTCCGCTTTGAGCGCGGCGATGATTTCGCCGGAGGACATATCTGTGTCTTTGTGGTTGATGCCGTACTTGTCCTTCATAATTTTCCACAAGCCGGCATAGTTCACCCAGGTATCCGGGAGACCGTACGATGTGATCGTGCCTTCTTTCTTCGCGGCGTCAATCAACACTTGCGGAATCACCGGAGCCGGTGCCGCCGCGCCCTTGATCGCGTTCCAGCCGGTCACGATGTCGTTGATCGCTTTGGAGAAACTGGGCAGACTCTTAGGGAAGTACAGTTTGCCGTACGCGCTTTCGGGCAACATCTTCTTCGCGACGTCGTCCGGCAGTTTCACGTCTTTACGCCCAGGATGCGCATACCCTTGCGCGAACATGATCTGACCTTCATCCGAGAATAGGAAATCCTGGGTCAGTTTCGCCGCGTTTGGATGCGGGGCAACGGCGTTGATGTACTCGGCGAACAACATGCCGATGGTACCGTCCTTCGGAATGATGACTTGCAACGGCAGTTTCGTCGCATCGCGCTTGGCAAAGCCGTCGAAATCATACACGAGCGAGATCGGGCACTCGCCTTTTTGCACCGCGGCGACATTCAACACAACGCCCTGGCGCAGGTTGCCGGTATCGCGCAATTGCTTGAACCAATCGAGACCGGGCTTGACGTTGTCCTCACCGCCACCATTGGCGTATGCAGCGGCAAGCACCGAGCCGGTCGCGTAAGTCGAGACGGCGGGATCGCGACTACACACTTTGTCTTTGTACTCGGGCTTGAGAAGATCAGCCCAGGTCTGCGGCGGATTCTTCACGATGTCCGTGTTGACGAGAAAACTGATCGCGCCCCAGTACGCGACGGCCCACTTGCCATCGGCGTCTTTGAACTCGGTGGAAATCTTGTCCCAGTTCGCGTTCTTGTACGACATTGCCAGGTTGTTCTGGAGCAAGTTGCCTAAGAAATCGTAGCCGATGTCTGCGACGTCCATCACGGGCGCATTCTTTTCAGCGAGGAGTTTGGTGATCTGCTCCGCGCTCGTCATGTCCGTGTCGGTGTGCTTGATGCTGTACTTTTTCTCGATGGCTTTCCAGATGTTTTCGAGATTGACCCAGTCATCCGACATACCGTAACTGATGACCTGTCCCTCTTTCTTCGCCGCGTCGAGCATCGCTTGCGAAGGTCCGGCGGGTGCCGGCGCAACCGTCGGCTTGGGAGCTTCGGTAGCTTTGGGTGGTTCGGGTGCTTTGGTGGGTGGCGCAGCCGTTGGCGCAGGTGTGGGCGCGGGCGCGCAGGCAACCACGATGATCGCCAGGACCATCAGCAACCCCAAAACGAAAACGCGTGTCTTCATTTCTCCTCCTTTGGAGATTAGAGGTTGGAGATTAGAAATTGGAACGAAGTTGTCCTGTTTCTAACATCCAACTGGTTTCTGATTTTAGGTTTTACTTCCAGCACGTTTTTTTTCGATCACCTCCATTTCTGATAGACTTGCCCGTCCCGGAGACTGGGCAAGCCCATCTACCGCGCGCCCAGCGATTCCGCCGGTCGCGCTCCACGTCCGGCAATCCCAATAATCAGCAACGATGTGAGCCACGCAATCACGAAACTAATCACGGCGAGTGCGCTCGCTTGTCGTCCGTCAAAGCGCGTGAACTCGACGAGATAAATTGGAAATGTTTTGAACCGCGTGCCGACGAGCAAGTTCGCGAGCGTAAATTCGGCGAACACCGTCGAGAAAACGAGCAGACAGCCGCTGACGATACCCGGCATAATATTCGGAACGATCACGCGGATCATCGTCTGCCACAAACCCGCGCCGAGACTTTGCGCGGCTTCGGTCAACACGTGGACATCAATCGCGTCGAGTGCGTTTGCAACCGGGCGGTACATAAACGGCAGCGCGATCACCATACACGCGGCGACCAAGATATTTGGCGTGTTGATCAGTGGCAATGGCACTGTCGAATAGAATCGAATCAGCGCGAGCGCGAGCACCACGCCGGGAATGCCAAACGGAATGATCGTCAGAAATTCGATGAACGGCTTGCCGCGGGGCACACGAACGTGCGCCCAGTACGCCGTCGGCGTGACCAGAATCGCGAGCGCGAACATCGTCGCGAAGGAAACGATGAATGAATTCGTCAACGTCGTCTCAAACGCAGAACGACTCGTCACCTTGTCCCACCATTCGAGCGTCAGCCCTTCGGGAAAAATCGTGCGATCCCATCGCACCGAAATCGAAAAGAGGACCGTCGCCAGAAACGGGACGATCATAAACGTCAAGAAAAGCGCGATGACAATGACGCGCCAGATGCCGCGATCTTTCACCGTGCCCCCTTGTGTGCGCGCCCGCCAAGCCACTGATAGCCCGCGACGCAGAGCGTCATGACGCCGAGCGACAACATTGCGAGTGCGTCCGCCAACGCGGGATCAAGTTGGACTTCCCCACGCACGAGCGCGGCGATTTGCACCGTGACGAGATTCACATCGGGTCCCGTGAGTGTCCACGCCGTCGCGTATGCGCCGAACGCGTTCGCGAACAACAACAAGAATCCACCGAGCAACGACGGCGCGAGAATCGGCAGGGCGACGCGGAGCCAGTACTGCATGGGCGATGCGCCCAGGTTGATCGCGGCTTCGCGCCATTCGCGCCGCAGACCCAGTAGCGATGGAATGACGAGCAGAATCATCAGCGGTAGTTGAAAGTACAGATAGGCGACAGTCAATCCTTGAATCGAGTAAATGCGAAACGTCGTCGGATACAGATTGATGCCGATGGTTTGGAGGATCAGCGTAACGACGCCGGTCGAACCCAGGATGACGATGAACGCGAACGCGAGCGGCGCGCCGCCAAAGTTCGTCGTTACATCCGCGAGCGCGGTGATCGCGTCACGCACGAATTGATTGCGCGTCGTAACAATCGCGTGCGCGACGATCGTGCCAAACACGACGCCTAGCAGCGCGGTCGCCGCCGACAATTGGATACTGTTGCGGAACGATTCGATGAACAGCGGCGTGAGTGCGCGTTCAAATTGGGCCAGCGTCAATACGCCCTTGTCCATCAGACTCGAACGCGCGAGCGTCAGCACTGGGATAATCTCGAACGCGATGCCGAATAGAAAGAACGGCATGAGACCCAGCCACGCGAGCCGCGCCTTTGATTTGCGCGCGTTTACCCCTACCTTCGTCAATTCGCCTTACACCTCTATTTGCATTCCATCCACCGCGACGATGATCTCACCTGAGAACGCGGCGCGTACTTGCGCGGCGATATCCACTTCAAGCGCGGGCGAGTACAAATGATTGAGCAAAACCCGTTTGGCATTCGCCGCGTGCGCAATACGCCCGACCGCATCCGCCGTCATGTGATCGGTCGTCGGGTAGCCGCTCGGGAATGCGCACTCGCACACGAATACATCCGCAGTGCGCGCGAGATGCACGAGTTCCGGGTTGTCTTTCGCGTCGCCAGTGTAAACAACCGTTTTCCCTTCCGCTTCAATACGATAGCCGACGCTCGACTCGGTGTGTCCAGTGTGCGCCGTCTCAATCGTCCACGCGCCGAAAAACACGCGCCCAGCGCCAAGTTCGCGAATATCCAGCGCATACGATTGCGGCGCAATGCCCGGATAGACTTGCATCAACTGCTCATAGAGTCCCCGGGCACCGCGACTGCCGATCAGGTGCACCGGTCGCGTGCGTGTCCATCCAGGTGTTGAATCATTCGCCTGCAAGAACGTCACTAGGTCCAGCGTATGATCGGAATGTAGGTGCGTCAGAAAGATGTACTCAAGATCGCGATAACTAACACCCGCTGCCGCGAGCCGCGCTATCGTCCCCGGTCCCACATCGAACAACAACGACGTCGTGCCGACGCGCACGAGCACTCCGGCGGCGCTACGATGCGGGGTTGGCAGCGCCGTTCCTGCGCCGAGAATAGTTACTTGCACTTATTCATCACTCAATCGCTGAACGATTTCCTCAAACACGTCGAGTGCACGCTCCAACTGCGCCTCGGTGCTCACGAGCGGCGGCTTGATCTTGACGATATTGCCGAGTCCGTTGTATTTCGATTCGCCATAGATGACGCCGCGCTCCAAGCCCATCTTGATGAACTTGTGCGCCTCCTCGCGCCCCGGCGATTTTGTCTTGCGATCCTTGACCAACTCGATGCCAATCATCAAGCCGGGTCCGCGAATGTCGCCGATTAGTTCGTACTTGTTCTGCATTTCTTTCAGGCGGGCAGTTGCCAGCGCGCCGAGTTTGCGTGCGCGTTCGAGCAAATTCTCTTCTTCGATGACCTGAATAGTCGCCAGCGCGGCAGTCATCGAGACCGGGAAATGCGCGAACGTGAATGAGTGATCGCCGGGCGAGAAGGGTTTCAAATCCTCCCGTGCGAGAAAACCGAACAGTGGGAAACCGCCGCCGAGACTCTTGCCAATCGTCATAATGTCCGGCACGGTGTTGTACAACTCCGCGGCGAACCAGGTGCCGCAACGCCCGAACCCGGTTTGGATCTCGTCAAAGATGAGCAGCATCCCCAGGTCATCGCACATCTTGCGGATCGCCGGATAATAATCTGGTGGGAAGTTGATCATGCCGCCATTGCCTTGAATCGGTTCCATAAAGAGTGCGACCGGCGGACCGTTCGTGCCGTGCTCAATCGCTTGCCGGGCAAAATCAACACACGCGAGTTTGCATTTTGGATATTCGAGATTCAGCGGACAGCGATAACAGTACGCCTGCGGCACGCGTACGACGGGACCCATCCATGCGCGGAAACGATTATCCGGATGGGGCCAGCAGAGCGACATCGTGCCGAAAGTGCGTCCGCCGTAACCATCCCAGAACGCAATGAACGTATCGCCGTCGCGATTGCGCATCGCGAGTTTCATCGCCCCTTCGTTTGCGTCTGAGCCGGTCAACGCATACGATACCCTTTTCAATTTGCCCGGCGCGAGTTCCGCGAGTTTTTTCGCAAGCAATAACTTGGGCACAGTGTCGAACGAGGTGCGAATGTGCGTGAACAGTTTGATCTGCTCTGCGATCGCCGCGATCACTTTGGGATGGCAATAGCCGACGTTCAGACTCCATGCCTGCGACGTGCAGTCAATATACTCTTTGCCCGACTTGGACCAAACCAACGCGCCTTGTCCGTGATCAATCACAATCGGCAAGCCGCCGCCCACGCCGCCGCCCATCAACGCGCGACGTCCTGCTTCCAAATCCGCTTCTGTCACATTTTCAAACATTGTTACCCCGAACTGCAAATTATGAATTGCGAATTACGTCTCATGCTATTTGCGCCACGACTTTGATCACTTCGCGATCGTACGCCGTACGAAATCCATCCACGATTTTTTCTAGCGTCACGACGCGCGGCGCGAGTGGCTTCAAGTTCAAGCGCGGAATCATTTCGAGCGCGCGCCGGAAATCCTCCGCCGTACAATTGAATGAGCCGATAAAGTTGATTTCGCCGTAGTGCAGTTGGTACAGCGGCAGTGACACGCGACTCTCGCGCGCGGTGCCGCCAAACGCGACGACTGTGCCGCCATCGCGCACGAACGCGAACGCGCCGTCGAGCGCGGTTGTATCGCTCACCGCGACGATCACCACATCGGCTTGATGCTCCGGGATTTCACGCGCGTTCAGCGTCGCCACGTCCGCGCCGACAGAGCGCGCGAGCGGCATCCGATAATCTTGCTGACCGAGCAGACAGACGCGCGCCGCGCCAAGATATTTCGCGACGAGTGTGTGCAGCATCGCGATCGGTCCATCGCCGACGACGACGACGGTTTGCCCCACGCCGGTCTTCGCGCGCAGTTCGCCGTGCAGGACGGTGCCGATTGGCTCGCCCCAAATCGCGTCCGCATCACTCAAGGCGTCGCTCACCTTGACGAGTCCGCCGCGCGCAACCAGATTCGCGGGAATGCGAATCAGTTCCGCGAACGCGCCGTCGAGGTTAATCCCAAAGTCGAGCATGTTGCGGCACAGATTGTCTTCGCCGCGTTTACAGTAAAAGCACTCGCCGCACGGAACAGCCGGCGCGGCGGCAACCCGATCACCCAACATGAACGCGGTCACGCCATCGCCAAGTTTCTCCACCGTGCCGACAAATTCGTGCCCCAGGATCGCGGGCAAGCGATAGCGCGGTGACGGTCCGACAAAGAATGTCCGCAAATCCGAACCACACACACCGCACCGCGTCACGCGCACCAACACATCGCCGCGTCCCAACTGGGGTTCGGCCCAAGCGGTCACGCGCATATCTTCTTTGCCAAACAAAACAGCAGCACGCATCAGGTCTCCATTCGCAAGTTTCAGGTCTCACTTGCTACGTGTTGCGTGTTCCGTTCAATGCGCTACGCAACACGCAATACGCAACATGTCACACAACCACCGCGTCAATGCCAAGTAACAACGCAACTTTTTGTAACTGCGCCGCGCTATGCCCATACGCGAGTCCCATGTGATGCGGACCGCCCGCCATCAGCCACGTGTCGCACCACGCGTTGATGTCGCCGCTCTTTGGCTTGAACAGCATTTGCGGCGCGGCGACCGGGCGCGGCTTGATTGCGAGTGATTCGCCTTCAGCGATCACAAAGCGCCAATGATCATCGACGCAGATGAGCGAGAGGAGTGTGACCGTCCCGGGTTTGTACGCAAATTCCAAGCCCGCGCCGCGACCGTGTAGACCTTCGTAATAAATGCTCGACTTGATCGTGACGCCATCTGCCATCGCGGGATTGCCGTGTCCATCGTGCGAGAGAATCACCGCGTTGCGATCAAAGTCAATCACGTATGGCTCGATGAATGTCGCCGCGCCGGCGAGTTGTTGCAGCGCGATCATCGCCGTCGCGTGCTGCACATCGCCTTCGGTCGTCGTCGGTATTCCCAGTTCGCACAGTCGCCCGGTGCCGTACGACGCGATGATGCCAACGCGTTGCATATTCAGCCAGATGTAATCAAACGACGCGAGCGCGTCCATTTTCTTTTCGCGCGCGACCTGCTCCAGTGCGAGCGCGAGCCGGCACGATCGCTCAAACGACGGCGCGTCAATTTGGATGTTGTACCGCGCCGATTCACTTCTGACTAACGCCTTCACTTGCGCGTCAGAAGTTTTTTCCATCGCGGATGCTACCGTCTCCGGCTCAATGGGCCAGCAGACGGGTCCGACGTGGCGCCGCAGCGAAAGTTGATCCGCCATCATATCGGTCGCGCCTTCAAACGTGCCGCCAATCGTGCCGATGCGCGCGGTTTTCAATCGGCGCACGACGCCTGCCGCCGCGATCCAATCCGCGAGTTTCTGCAACCCGGCTTTATCCTCGATGTGGCTCGTCACGGTCCAGAACTTTTTGCTGACGCGCGTGAGCGCGCTCGTCATTTCCGGCACACCCGCGAAACCGGAGTTGACCATGATGAGATCGAAATCCGCGTTCTCCGGCAGGAATCGAATCTGCTGTGTGTTCCACACGACGATAGGCGCAGTCGTGTCCAAGAACGCGCGTGTTGGGATGATACCTTTGGTGTACGCCGGTTGCGCGGCGACGATCAAGTCCACGCCTGCCGCGTTAAACATCTGCACAGCTTGCGCGGCTTGGTGTTCTTCCTCGACCAATTTGGGCACGATCACATCCGCATATTGCCCAACGATACCCGCGATGCGATCCACGAATTTTTGCGCTTCGGGGCGCATATGCGCGGTCTTGTTGTAATCGTCTTCGAGTAGTGCAGTCACGAGCACGCCAACTTTGGGTTTGATGGTCATAGTTTCCTCCACTCACGGAACACGCAACACGCAGCGCGTATTCCGTGTTTTGTGTTCCGCCTAGTTTCTTCCAAGAATTTCCACGCTCCTTGCGCTGTGCCGCACGCGCACCACATTTAGCGCCGCGTCAAAACTCCACGCAGGTTCGTCGCGCAACGATTTAACTTCGCGCAGCCCGACTCCATTAGCAAGCACGCGCGTCGGTTTGAATGTCAATCAGAGGACTTTGCTCGCCTCCGCGTCGAATGTGCGATAACGCACACGGAGCGGCGCGTACTCAATCTTGTGCACGACGGACGACGAATGCAACAAATGATCGCTGTCGCGCGGCGCGGTCTCTGGCATCGCCGCCATCCCGTCAATGAAATGCGGCACGCAATCGAAATAGCGGTTGGTGAACCAGCACTGGTTATAATAATCCGGGCGATCAATGCCAACCGTCACCGTGCCGTCATCGCTCGCCATATACGTCGCCCAGTTGAACGAGCGGAGCGCGCGTTCGCGATAACTTGCATCGCCCGACGCTTCTGCCCACAGCGCGCACAACGACGCGTACCGCGCTGTGTGGCTTCCCATCACATGCCAGCAGAATTTTTGCTCGTGAGTCGGCACCGCCGTGTAGAATGGCGCTGTGCCCAAGTTCTCGCGTACCCATTCGATCAAACGCGGCACGTCGGCGCGCCAGTTTGGATCGCGATCTGGATTCTGCAAAATGTAGCGCGCGGTTTCGAGCGGCGAGAGTTGATCTCGGTTCGCGTTCTCCGGATCAAACCGAATATCTTCAAAATATCCTTTCCATACGCTATTTTGCATCGGATATTTCAAGATCCAATTCCACGCCGCGTCGCGCGCTGTCGTGTACTTTACACCGCCCAGGCGAATCAACTCGTCGAACAAGCGCACCGCTTGAATGATGTCGGCGGTGTATTCTTCGATCACGCGCCCATTGCGCACGTCCACGCGAAACGCCCACGGCGAATGCGTCGCGTCGCCCTCGCGCATTTGCGCGACGAGCACATCCGCGCAATGCCGCGCCGCGTCGAGATGACGCGTCTCGCCGGTCAGTTCGTAGAAATCCACGTATGCGCGCGCGGCTTGCGCGATCTTGTCCGGCTCGGTCGCGTACTCGCCATCCGCGCGTGCACCGAAATAGATGCCAGTACCCGGATGCGCGGACGCATACGGCACGCCACCCCACGCGAAATACGCGAGTGTGTGATACGCGATCAAGCATTGTGCGCACGATGTCCACGAACGCATGGTCGCCGGAGTACGGATAGTATCGTAACAGAGTCGTCGTCGCCCACGCGAATTTGCCAGCCGGATTGTCAGGCCAAATCGTCGGACGCAACGGGTCAGTCCAGAAACACGAGTATTGCAAATACCACGGCAAATCGTTGCGCGGATCGCGTGGACAGTTCTGGATGAAATTCATCGCGAGCCAGACGACGCGATCATAATCCGCCCAAGGTTCGAGCCGTTCGTGTTCGTCAAGAACGATCTCGTGGTTGTTGATGAAAATCATCGCGCAAACAGTTGGTCGTACACCGCGCAGTATCGCGCGAACGCATCGGCATACGCCGCGCGCGTTACCGCGTTCGGCTCGATCCGTCCGCGCACGCGCACCATCGCCGCACACGCCGCATACAGATTTTTGTGCGCGCCGGAGGCGACTGCCGCGAGGATCGCATCACCAAGCACGGCTGTGTCTTCTTGTTCCAATGCGATGACTGGCGCGCCGATCACGTCGGCTTTGATTTGCAGCCACAGCGGACTCTTCGCGCCCCCGCCGGTTGAACGCACCTCGCGCACCGCGACGCCAAGCGATTGCATCAAATCGAGATTGCGCTTGAGCATAAACGCAATAGATTCGAGAATCGCGCGTGCGAAATGTGCTTTGGTGTGCCGCAAGGTGAATCCGAAAAACACGCCGCGCGCGTCCACGTTGTATTCTGGACTGAACGCGCCTGCAAGATGCGGCAACATCGTTAGCCCTTCGCAACCGGGTTCGATTGTCCCCGCGAGCTCACCAAGCAGATCGTACGCGTCGCGATTCTGTTCGCGCGCAATGCGCATTTCTTCCTGCCCAAATTGATCGCGAAACCAACGCAGTGCCATTCCGCCGGTATTGCACACCGGGACGAACAGAAACGCGTCGCGTACATCGTGAACGTAGACCGGTAGTCTGCCCGTCGGATCGAGATTGGGCGCGGGAACGGTTGCCTGAATCGCGAGCGCAGCGCCCGTGCTCTCGGAAATCATTCCCGGCGCGATGTTTCCCGCGCCGATCGCCCCGGATGCCTGATCCATTCCGCACGCGACGACGCGCGCGTTTGGCATCAACCCCAATTCACTTGCCGCCTCGTGCGTCAGCGTACCGACCACTTCGCCTGGCAAGACTGGTTCGGACAATCGTTCACGCGTGACGCCGGTGAAACCCAGCATCTCGTCCCACCACGCGCCGCGCCGAATGTCCCACAGCATCGAAGTACACGCGACCGCGCCATCAGTCGCGAATCGTCCGGTCAAACGACGCAGGAGAAAATCTTCAACGAGAATAAACTTGTGCGCGCGGCGAAAAACATCCGGCTCGTTTTGCTTGAGCCACAAGATTTTGCATGCCGTCCACGTCGGCACGATTTCCGGATCGCCGGTGATTTCGTACACGCGCCCTAACTCAAAGCGTTCCGCGATTTGCCGCGCCTGATCGGTCGCGCGGTTGTCGAGCCAGACGAGCGCGCGGCGCAACGCGCGCCCGTTTGCATCAACGGCAATCGTCGTCTCACCTTGCGACGATACGCCAATACCGACAATTTCGTCGCGCGGTGCGTTCGCTCGGGCGAGTACGCGGTGCACCGCGTCGATGCATGCGCGCCAATATTCCTCCGGATCGAGTTCGGCTTGATCGGGAGCAGGTGTAACGAGCGCATACTCCTCGTTCACAACCGCGCGCGCGTTGCCGCGTTCGTCGAACAGTCCGGCTTTGAGTGAAGTTGTACCAGCGTCAATTCCTAAAAACAACATGGCGTATGGCTGATGACGTATGGCTTATGGCAAATAGCCATTTGCAATTCGCTACAAGCCATTCGCGAGTTTATTCGATTCCAAACTGTTTTGCGACTTGATCCGGATCCCGTCCCGCTTTCACCACTTCCTTCAGCGCGTCGAGGAAACGTTTCGGCTCACGCGCCTGAACGACGTTGCGACCGAAGACGACGCCGCGTGCGCCAGAGCGCACTTCGTTCGCGGCAAGCCGCAGCGCGTCGATCTCGCGTGGTGTCTTGCGCGCGCCCAAACCGAAGACGGGCACAGGCGTCGCCGCGACGATCTTGTCGAAATCCTTACCGGTGTAAAACGTCTTGATCATATCCGCGCCGAGTTCCGCCGCGATGCGACAACCGACCGCGACTTGCTCCTGTAATTGTTCCGGCGCAAGTTCCTCCGCGCCGGCCGGATAAAATTCACCGACGAGCGGAATGCCGGCCGCGCGTTTTTCGGCGATGTGCGCGGCAAGCACCGCAATGTTGTCCGCGTCCATTCGTTCGTCGCCGGTGTGAAGCGAAAAACCAGCCAGCGCAATGTCCGCGCCGAGCGCAAGCGCATCGCGCGCGGAAATCATCGGGACGCTGTGCGCGGTCGGATAGTTCCATTGCGTCGCGTACTGCGTACCCCAGTTCAAGCGGACGATGAGCGATGGCGCGCCGCGTTTCGCAAACACATCGGCGCAGTGCGCCGGCATCCCCGGTGACATCAGAATCGCGTCCGCGTCCACGATTGATTGCACGACGCGCGGCAGATCGATCAAACCCGGCAAGGGTCCGTTGTACAAACCATGATCCACTGCCACAATCACCACATTACCAGAAGAAAATAATCGTTTGAGTCGAATTTGTTCACCAGTCATGACTTCCTCGTAGGGGCGAACCTATCTGTTCGCTCCTGTCCGGGCAAACACACACGTCTGCCTCTACGTAGATTCCATCACTTGACACGCGTCCGCCGGGAACGATAGCCACACGTGTTGAGTGTGCGTGAACGCCGCCCGATTGGATACCGCTAGATCGGCGACAACGCGCGTCCCGTCCACATCCACTCCGACGCGCGTGATTGGACCCAGGAACGTGATCGTTTGAATTGTACCTTCCAAAATATTTTGCGCGTCGGTGGGTGCCGTCGCGTGAACCGCGATGCTCTCCGGACGTACCAAGACGACAATTTTGGACAATTCATTCAATGCCAATGGTACCGGCGCGCGCAAAATGGTCTCGCCAAAACGAACCTGGGCGCGATCCACGAGGACGCCGTTCAATTGATTCGCCGTGCCGATGAACGCGGCGACGAAACGCGTCTTGGGTTGGCGGTAAATTTCTTCCGGCGAACCCGCTTGCTCGATCAATCCTTGGTTCATCACCACGACGCGATCCGAAATCGAAAGGGCTTCTTCCTGATCGTGCGTTACGTAGACCGTCGTGATGCCGAGTTCGAGTTGAATCCGCCGAATCTCGCCGCGCAACGCGACGCGCACCACCGCGTCGAGCGCGGAGAGCGGCTCGTCGAGCAGCAAGACGCGCGGGCGAATCGCCAGCGCGCGCGCGAGCGCGATGCGCTGTTGTTGCCCGCCGGATAATTGATGCGGGAAACGCTTCGCCGTATCTTTGAGCCGGATGAGCGAGAGCATTTCGCGCACCCGTTCGTCAATCTCTTTCTTGGGATGTCCGGTCACTTCCAAACCGAACGCGACATTATCGCGTACGCTCATATTCGGAAACAGCGCATACGCCTGAAAGACCATGCCGGTGCCGCGCTTGTTCGGCGGAACACCCGTGATGTCCGCGCCGTCGAGCGTAATCGTGCCGGCGTCCGGCATCTCAAACCCTGCGATCATACGCAAGGTCGTCGTCTTGCCGCAACCGGACGGCCCCAACAGTGAAATGAACGCGCCCTTCTCGACCGCGAGGTTGAAATCTTTGACCGCCGCTACCGTACCGAACAATTTGGAGACGTTTTGGAGTTCGAGATAAGCCATGCGAATCCTTTGCATATAGTGGATAGCGTATTGCTTATGGCACATCGCAAAAAGCCGAAGGCTATACGCGATATGCCACACGCGATCCGTGAATTACCGCGCGCCCAGTGCTTCTTCCGTCGGTTTGCGCCCGCGTCCACCGACCCACAGAATCGCGAGTGACACGATCCACGCCACCGTAAACGAGATCACCGACAGCGCGGCGGCGATGCGGCCATCGCGCCGCGTAAATTCGACAAGCAATATGGGAAACGTTTTGAAACTTGCGCCCGTGATCAAATTTGCCAACGTAAATTCGGCGAAGACGGTCGCAAAGACGAGCAGACTGCCGCTCAGAATTCCGGGTAAGATGTTTGGCGCGATGACGCGGATGAGAATTTGCAGCGTGTTCGCGCCGAGACTCAGCGCGG
>Ga0315274_10002396_pt1 | contig 28331 bp, 22 predicted proteins | sample YL17G02_20_MG_FD_203700 | JGI IMG/M metagenome (GOLD analysis project Ga0315274, IMG submission 203700) | Sediment microbial communities from Yellowstone Lake, YNP, Wyoming, USA - YL17G02_20 | ecosystem: Environmental > Aquatic > Freshwater > Lake > Sediment | place: USA: Wyoming | collected...
TCCGCAAGCCGGGACGTGGCGGCCCGGAGCGAAGTCGTCATTACGATGCTTCCCAACTCGCCCGACGTGAAAGAAGCCGTTCTGGGCGGGAACGGCGTCCTCGAAGGAGCCCGGCCGGGAACCATCCTGATTGACATGAGTTCGATCGCGCCGGCCGCCGCCCGAGAGATCGCCGCGCGCGCGAAAGAAAAAGGCGTGGCAATGCTGGACGCCCCCGTGAGCGGCGGCGAGCCGAAAGCCATTCAGGGCACGCTGGCCATCATGGTCGGCGGGCCGGCGGATGTGTTTGAAAAGGTCAAAGGTCTTCTCGGCGCGATGGGCTCGTCCGTCACGCGCATCGGCGAGATCGGCAGCGGGAACATCGCCAAGCTGGCCAATCAGATCATCGTCGCGCTCAACATCGCCGCCATGTCCGAAGCGATGGCCCTCGCGGCCAAGTCGGGTGCGAACCCGGAAACGGTCTATGAGGCAATCCGCGGCGGACTGGCCGGCAGCGCCGTCCTCGACGCCAAAATGCCGATGGTGCTAAAAGGCAACTTCAAGCCGGGCTTCCGCATTGAACTGCACATCAAAGACCTGATGAATGCTCTGGACACGGCGCACGAGGTCGGCGTCCCCGTGCCGCTGACCAGCGGCGTGATGGAAATTCTTCAGGCCCTGAAAGTGGACGGAAAAGGCGGAGACGACCACAGCGGGATTGTCCAGTTCTACGAAAAGCTCTCGAAGGTGGAAGTGCGTCAGCAGCAGAAGTGAGAAGCGAGAGGTTGGTGGTTGGAGGTGACAAGGCCGCGTAGCGCGTGATCGTGAATCGCTGTTTCGGCTTTGGTCGAACGTCCAAAGTCAAGAGTCCACAGTCCGTTCTCGGTGATTGGAGACACAGCCATGAATGAAACCGGAATGCCCGATCCCAGCCAGCCCTCCGCGCGAAGCATGGTGCGCTACGGCATATTGATGTTCGTGTGCGCCCTGTCCATGATCACCTACCTGGATCGCGCATGCATCACGGCCGCCCAGACGCCCATCATGACGGCCCTGGGACTGCAAAGCCGCGACCAGTTGAAGTGGGTGTTCTCGGCTTTTGCCCTGTCCTACGCGCTCTTCGACGTTCCGTCGGGCTGGCTGGGCGACGTTTTCGGCCCGAAGAAGGTGCTGATCCGAATCGTCTTGTGGTGGTCGGCCTTCACGGCGTTGACGGGGTTGGCCGGCATGTCCATCGGCGGGTTCTATATCGGGGTCGGCGCGCTCATCGTGATCCGTCTTCTCTTCGGAATGGGCGAAGCGGGGGCGTATCCGAACATCACGCGCGCGCTGCACAACTGGTTTCCCGTGGCCGAGCGAGGCCGCGCGCAGGGGGCCGTGTGGATGTCGGGCCGGATCATGGGCGGACTGACCTTTGTGATATTTGGGATTCTTTTCTCCGGGATCAAGGCGTTGGGCATCGAACCGTTGATGTCCTGGCGTTGGGCGTTCTGCTTGTTCGGCGCCATTGGGGTTGTCTGGTGCCTAATCTTTGCCCTGTGGTTCCGAGACCGCCCCGAGCAAAACCGGCGCGTCAATGAAGCGGAGTTGGCCTGGATCCGATCGAACGCGGCGGAGACGCAGGCCAGCCGCCCGCGGGTGCCTTGGGGCCAGATTCTCTCCAGCCGGAATCTCTGGCTGGTCTGCCTCATGTATTTCTGCCTGGCCTATGGCTGGTATTTCAATATGACGTATCTCACCGGATACTTCGAAGACCGGTACGCGGTTGCGGACAACAGCATCCTGGCCAATCTCTACAAGGGCGGTCCGCTTCTGCTGGGCGCGGTGGGCTGTCTGCTCGGGGGCATCCTGACCGACCGATACGTGCGGCGCACGGGCGATCGGCGCAAAGGACGCCGGCTGTTCGGCGTGATCGGCCTCTCCTCGGCGTCGGTGGTTTTCGTGATTTGCTATTTCGCCTCTCCCCGCGTTTCCGAGCCGCTGGTCCTCGCCATTCTGCTGGCACTGACGGGCTTTTTCGCCGACCTGACGATGCCGTCGGCGTGGTCGGTCTGCCAGGACATCGGCCGGCGCTACGCGGCGATTGTGGCTGGATTCATGAACATGGTCGGCAACCTCGCCGGCTTCCTGCTGCCACAGGTTTCCGGCGCAATCCTGCGACACTCGAAAGAGAGCTACAGCGCCGCCGTGGGGATCCCTGTGGGGTCGCTGACGAAAGCGCAGATCGCCGAGGGGCTGGTGCCCGGTTATGAAACGAACTTCCTGATATTCGCCGCGTTTTTCGCCGTCGGAGCCGTGTGCTGGCTGTTCATTGACGCCTCGCGTCCGGTCGCCCGGGAATGATCGCGGCGGCCGGCGATCCCGTGGTAGTGTCAAAAGTTCCATGAAAGAATCGTGGCATAAGCAGGTTCTGTGGCATTGAGACAGTTGGATTTATCGCTTTTGGCAAAAGGCAGGGAGGGGGGAGACAGGCAGATCGTGGCAGTGATGCGGCAAAACTCTCGATCTGCCAATGATCTATGAGTAAGGAGTGCGAGAAAAGAACGATGAACTTTTGACACTACGGATCCCGTCATTGGGAGGTTGGAACATGGAACGGCGCAATTTTCTCCAAGCCGCTGCGGCAGGAGCGGCGGGAGCCATCTTCGGCCAGACCCCGCGCGCACCGGCGGGCGACTCCGAGCGGATCGCCATCGAAGAACCCTTTCATGGCGCGGTGTTGAACCACCGGCACGGCAAACAGACCAATGACGGCCTGAAGATTCGCGTCGTCGGCCAGGCCCCGCTGCGCGACCGCGTGACCGTCAGCGGAAAACCCGCCTCGCGCGAGGGAACTCGATTTGTCTCCGAGGTCGTTCTTCGCGACAAGGTCACGGAGATCGTCGCCGTCTCGGACGGCGCGTTCGGCCGCCACGAGCATCGAATCCGTGTCGTGTGGGACAGGTATTCGCAGCCCCGCTACCGCTTCTCGATTGACGACAACAGTTTCTTTCTGCGCGACGTCGCTCAGAAAAAACCCGCCTCTCTCTTCGACTGCTTCTATCTGAAACTTCTGCGCGACCTGCACGCCAAGTACGGCGCGCGGTTCGTTCTCAACATCTACTACACAACAGGCGACGACTTCTCGCTGCCCCAGTTCCCCGACCGATACAAAGGCGAATGGCGCGACAACGCCGACTGGCTCAGGCTCGCCTTCCACGCTTACGCCAACGAACCCGCCCGGCCCTATCAGTATGCATCGGCTTCCGCACTGATCGGCGATCTCGACAAGGTGGCCGAGCAAATCATTCGCTTCGCGGGCGAACAGACCTATTCCCCGCCGACCGTCATCCATTGGGGCATGGTGCAGCCGCCCGCGCTCAAGGCGCTGGCCAAACGCGGCGTCCGCGTCCTCAGCGGCTATTTCGAGCGTCGCGGCGACGACGGCTGGGACGTCAACTACCTCCTCGACGACGATCGCTCCGACTATCTCTCGCGCCACGACGCCCTCATGGACTTCGACAGCGGCATCGTTTTCTCCCGGGTGGACATCATCTGCAACAACACGCCCATCGAGCGCATCGTCCCGACGCTCGAACCGCTCGCCGCTGACCCCAACCGCGCCGAGATCATGGACCTTTTCACCCACGAGCAATACTTCTGGCCGTTCTACTCGAACTACGTTCCCGATCATGGCCAACGGCTGGAGACCGCCATTCGCTGGGTCACCGAACACGGCTACAAACCGGTCTTTTTCCACGAAGGTTTCCTGGGCGGCAAAGAGTGAGTGGCGAGACTGCGCAATGCAGTAGAATGGGAGAATGGGGGAATGGGAGAATGGGGAGTGAGAGACGGAAGATGGGTCCATGCCGTCCATGCCGTCCATGTCGTCCATGCCGTCCACAGCAACCACACAAAGGAGTCTCCAACGCCATGATGTCGAGAAGAGATACGCCTTTGATGATTGCCGCCGCATTGGCTATCGCCGCCGTGCTGATTTCATCCGGCGGGGCGGGCGAGAATGCCAATCCGCCGGGGAGGACCGCGTCCGAAACCGACCCCTGGTTTGCGCTCGTTCCGGCCAAGGACGATTTCGAGCCGAACGCCCTCGATTGCAGCCGCTGGGTCGAAGCGCCGACGGGCAAACACGGCTTTCTGACCGCGCGCGGAGACCGCTTTGTCTTCGAAGACGGCACGCCGGCACGCTTCTGGGGCGCGCAGGTGGGCTCCTGGTCGCGCGAAGACACCGACTATGCGGTTCGCCGCATGCGCCGCCAGGGCATCAACATCGCGCGACAGCACGGCCTGGAGTCTCTGACCGATCGCCAGGGCAAAACCTCCTTCGACTACAACAAGGAGGCCTTCGACCGCCTCGACTATCTCATCTCCGCGCTCGGCAAGAACGGCATTTACATCATTCTCGATCCGCACTACCCGCTGAACTACAGGTACAGGGCCGGCGACAACATCCCTCTGCTGCCCGAAGGCGGCACGGCCCCCTATGCGCAGTTTTTCGACGACCGGGTGGCCGCCGTCATGCACCAGCGCATGCGCGACCTCTTTACGCACTACAATCCCTATACGAAGAAGCACTATTGCGAAGACCCAACCATTGCGATGGTCGAGATTCTCAACGAGGACTCGCTGTTTTGGGGAGGCGGCGTGCAGGCGCCTTTCCGCGCCGAACTCGAAGACAAATTCGCCGCCTGGTTGCGAAAAAAGTACGGCGACGACGCCGGCCTGCGCAAGGCCTGGTCGGTGGACGGCAAGTCGCCTCTGGCCGAAGGCGAGGGACTGGGCCAGGGGCAGCGTATTGGCCTCATGGGCAACTACGACTTCCGGCCTTCTTACCTGGACAAACGGCCCGAGGCAAAGGTCCGCGGCCAGGACCAGATGCGCTTCTTCCTCGAACTCGAAACCAAATATTGGAACGACAGCCACGCCGCGCTGCGCGGTGCGGGCCTCAAGGTCCCCATCAGCGCCACCAACTGGCAGGCCCCCGGCTTTCCCACGCGCGTTCACATGCTCGGCCAGGCCAAAATGGACTACGTTGACCGCCACGGCTACTGGGACCACCCGCAGGGCGAGGGCAATCGCAAGTGGCGAATCTCGACGGCGCTCTTTCACAACCTCCCGATGGTCAAGGCCGTCAAACCCGACCAGGACGTGCTGGTCTATCTCGGCGTCGGCAATCTCGTGACCGAAAAGGCGTGGGAGCAGGTTCTTGGCCTGCCCATGACCTCCAGCGAGTGGAACACGTGCCTGCCCAACGAATACTCGCTCGAGGGCACGGGCCTCATGGCGGCCTATGGCCTGATGCAGGGATGGGACGGCCTTCTGGAGTTTGGCTATTTCAGCCCCGACTGGCGTGCCAGTCTCGGTTCCGGTTCGTTCGACATGTTCGGCAACCCGCCGCAGATCCTTCAGTTTCCCGCCGTCGCTACGATGTGGCATCGCGGCGACGTGAAGGAGGCCGACGTGATCGCCGAATCGCTCTATACGCCCGAAAGCGTCTTCGATTGGAGCGAAGACCGCAAGCCGTTGCCCATCGCCGCGGCGCTCATCGGCAAAGTCGGCTATCGCTTTGTTGACGAGGCCCGAAAGCCGGTCGTCAAGGACATCGCCCAATACTGGGACCGCGAGACTCTGACCGCCCGATCGCTGACCGGCGAATTGACATGGAACGCCGCCAAGGGAGTCGTTCGGATCAACACGCCGCGGACGCAAGCCGTCATCGGCTTCCTCTCGGCGGAATCGCATACTCTCAATGAAGTGAAGATCGAGAGTCCGACACCGTTCGGCGCGATCTACGTCACGGCCATAGACGGCGACACGCCGATCCGGTCGGCCCGCCGCTTGCTCGTCAGCGCCGTCGGCCCCGCGCGCAATACCGGCATGGAATACGAGACGACCTCGCAGAAGTCGCGCCTGGGCGTGCCTTACTCGCAGTTGCGCGAGGCTGGCAAAGCGCCGGCGCTCCTGCGGGCAGTCACCGGGAAGATCGAAATCCGAACCGACCGGGCGCAACAGCTCAAGGCCTGGACCCTGAACGTCGTCGGCAAGCGAATCGCCAATGTGCCCCTTGCGGTCCAATCCGGCGTTGCGACTCTCGATCTGCGGCCCACTTACGAAACGGTCTATTACGAACTCTCCGCCGAGTGACCTGCGAGAGTCGTGAAAGCGACGTGGCGCAGGCGGGTCGCCGCAAGCGTTTGACGGAATGCCTTGTGGGGACTGGAAGCGCTCCGCTGGTCTCCATCGGCGGCGTCTGTCGGAGGCCGCATTCTGAAACCAGTGAAGGAGAGGAAGGAAATGCTCAACAAGAGAGGTCTTCTCTGGCTCGGACTTGCAATGGGTTGCGCGCTTGCCCCAGCCTGCCAAACCACTGGTAGGACAGGTTGGCAACCTGTCTCGCCCAATCCGAACTCATCCGCGAAACCTGCCGCGCGCGTCATGCGAATCACCGACCTTCGTCCGAACGACTTGCGCCTGATGCCGCAGTTTCTTGGCGACAAGAAGATTGACCACGGCGGCGTTTACATTTTCCAGCCGGGAGAGACCGCCCATCCCGAACCCGTTCACAAGCACGACGCCGCCGAAGTGTTCATTTTCATTCAAGGCAAGGGCGTCATCCCCATTGACGGCAAGGAGTATCCGGTGAAGACGGGCGACGTCGTCATCGTCCAGCCGGGCGAAGACCACCACACGCGCAGCTCCGTGGATGATCCGCTGGTTGCGGCCTGGTATGTGATGGAGAAGTAGAAGGGCTGGCCAAGAAGGCTGCTGCGCCCGCCGAGACCGGCAGGAAGGGCGAAAAGCAAATCGGCCAGGCGAATGTCCAAACCGAACCCTCGCGCCTCAAAAAAGTTCTGGCTTTTGCCGCCCCGTCGGCGTTCAATTCTCGCAGCAAGACTCGCGGCGGGACAAATCGGCGGGAGGTGGCGGACGATGGCGTGGTATCAGTGGCTCCTGGAAGCGCCGCTGTTTGGCGGCGATAAGCTCTATAACGCAATCTGCGCTTTGGTGCTTCTGTTGGTCGGCGCGGGCATTTGGTTTAAGACGGGCAACAAATTCGGGTGGCTGTTCATCGCCGCCGCCTTCATCTGGGCCTACCTGACCTTCCAGGATCTCCTTCAGATGTAGCCCCTCCCACCCCAGTGTGATCTTGGTTGCAGCCACAGGCTGGCTCGTGCGCGATCGGTTTGTGTTCTGTGGACAAGACGCGCACGGAAGTGGTTGACACGGCCAGCCGGTTCGGTTTTACGGTGGCGCGTGAGACAAGGAGAGCAGTCGCGCCAGAAATCACACCGTGAAACCATCCGACACATCCGTTCGCTCTTTCCGAATCGAACCCAAATCGCCGGCGATCGCCTTTCAGGAATTGGACGAGTTGCTGACGACGCGGCGAAAAGTGCCGGCGACATCGGATGAAATCTGTCTGTGTTTCGGCGTGCGAAGTCTCGTCCTGGCGGGCAGCCTCGATCTCTTGAGCCGGGCCTTCAACGCCGTCCGAGCGGAGAAAAGCGTTCAGACGAAATTTCACGAATGGGACATGCTTCTGGCCAAGGTCTATGGAACGCAGACGCAAGACCTGGACATGTTTTTGAAACACACCTATCTGGCGTTTCTTTCGCGCGGCATCGTCATCGAGGTTCTTTTCCGCGACGCTCAGCGAAACGCGGAGTTGTATCGGGGACTCATTGACGGCGCTTTCTTCAGGGGCCAAAGCATTCAGAACCTGGCCGAAGCAGATTTCTTCGCCTGGGGCCTGGGAAACGCCGCCGAGCCTTTGCTGATTGAGCTGATTGCCAACCTTTTCCGCCGCCTCGACGACTTTCGGTTCGACCAGCTCGATCAGGACTTGCTCAAGATGTTGTATCAGGAACTTGTCGAACCGGCCGACCGACACATGCTCGGCGAATACTACACACCCGACTGGCTCGCCCAGCTGACGCTCGACGAGATCGGCTATCGCGAAGGTCGCCTTCTTGATCCCTCTTGCGGTTCGGGGACGTTTCTCTACTTCGCGATTCGCCGCCTGCGCGAGGGCGGGCGCAAGGGGGCCGCGCTTGTTTCTTATGTCCAGGAAAACGTCATCGGCATTGACGTGCATCCACTGGCCGTCTTGATGGCAAAAGCGAACATCCTTGTGGCCCTGGCGAACGATCTCAAGGAGTATGCTGGCGCGGTCCGCTTGTCGGTCTATCTGGCCGACACCCTCCTGACGGGCGAGGACGTCCGCGAGAACACCATGCACGTTGTGACCGGGAGAGAGGGCGCCTTTCGCATCCCCCTGGTCACCCTCGAGCGCGAACGGCTGATTGACGATCTGATTGACGAGATGGTCCGTGTTGCCGAGCTTGCGACGCAATCGAGGGAGGCCGAAAAAGACGCCGCCGAGGCTTTCGCCAAATGTCTGGAAGGGTTTGAGAAACAGGAGCTGTTTTTCTGGCGTCAGAACTTCCACCACATGACCAAGATGATCCGCGATGGCCGGAACACGGTCTGGGCGTTCATTCTCAAGAACGCCTACCGGCCCGTCTATCTGCGCAACCAAAAATGCCGCTACATTGTCGGCAATCCCCCGTGGCTTTCCTATCGCTACATCGAAGACGAGGGCTACAAGGAGCGGGTCAGACAACTGACATTTGACTACGGGCTGTTGAAGTCAACCGAGCGCCGGCTGTTCACGCAGATTGACACCTCGACACTTTTCTTTGTGCACTGTCAGCACGAGTTCCTGGAAGAAGGCGGAACCATTGCTTTTGTCATGCCCAAGAGCGCCATTGTGCCTTCGCAGCAGCACGCCGTGTTTCAGCGGCTGGGATTCTCGGCGCTTCATGATTTTTCGGAAGTCTCGCCGCTGTTCAACGTTCGCGCCTGCCTGATCATTCGTCACAAAGACGGGCAAGCGAAATCCGAGATGCCCCTGACGGAATGGAAGGCCAGGTTCGATCAGAAGAATCCTTCGCTGCCCAACCCGCGAAAGGCGATGGAGGCGCGCAGGCGGATGTTCAAATTCCCCGCCGTGAGCGGTCCTGCTTCTCCCTACTACAGCGAATTTGTTCAAGGGGCAACGCTGGTTCCTCGCTCTCTGTGGTTCGTCGAATGCCGCAAAAGGCCCTCTGGGATTTGGGTCTTCGACCGAAACGCTCCCTATGTCGAGACGACGCCAGCCGCACAGCGTTTGGCCAAGTCGCCCTGGAAGGTGCATCTCGAAGGGAAAGTCGAAAACCGATTCTTGTTCGCGACGGTTTTGGCCGAAAACCTTCTCCCGTTCGGCGTGCGGGCGTTCTCTCTTGTCGTATTGCCTGTTGTGGAGGCGAAAGACGGCTCACTTCGCATGCTCAAACACCTCGACATTCTCGGGCAAGGAGCTCTTGAGGCCCACAGTTGGGTCAAGAAAGCCGAGGAGATCTGGGAGAAGCGCAAAAAGCGCTCGCAGCCGAGCCTTCAGGAGTATCTCGACTGGCAGCAGAAGCTGACGCGCCAGAGAATCAACGCCCGCGGGGTGGTTCTTTACAATCGATCGGGAACCAACCTTGTCGCGGCTCTCATCCAACGGGTTAGATCGCCTCATATTGGCCAGGCACCCGTTTCCGGTTTCATTGCCGACAACGCCGCCTACCGCTACTACCCCGCGAGTCTGGAGGAAGGTCATTATCTTGTGGGTGCGTTGAATTCGGACGTAGTGAATCAAGCAATCAAGCCCTATCAAACCCAGGGACTGTGGGGCGAGCGGGACATCCACCGGCGGCCTTTCGAGGTCTGTCCGATTCCGCGTTTCGATCCCAAGAATCCTCTGCATTCCAGGATTGCAGAGGTCGCAGAGGATGCGGAGCACACGCTCAAGCGCGATCTCCTACAGATCAAAGGTCCTGTCGGCCGGGCACGCGCCGATGCGCGCCACATCTTGAAGCCCCAACTGGCCCGCCTTGATGAACTTGTCGCTCAACTCTTCTCCCGGCCTGGAACGGGCGCGCCAAAGCGCGGCAATCCCGGCTCATCTGGCTTTCTGTCTATGCTTTTTTGACCATACCGCGACCACGCGACGCCGCGCCCCATGCCCTAAATGAGACTCTTTCGTCGCCTCAAGTACCATTCCGCCGAAAGCAGCGCCGCAAACAGGGCAAACACCGTCGGCGAAGCGAACCATTCGCGCTCGATCCGGTTCTCGCGCACCGTCTTCTCGCGCTCGATCTGGACCGCCACGTCGCCCGCGTCGGCCATGCTGAAGTAGCGCCCGCCGGTCTGGCTCGCAATCGCCCGCAGAAGCGGTTCGTTCAGCGTCGTCTCTTCGAGTTCGCGATAGGGATGGCCGGCGGTCGCATAGAGCGCGACCTGCTCGACCGGCTTCCCGCCCGACTGGAGCGACACGGCGATCTCGTATTGTCCGTCGCGCGGCGGCTCGAACGACCCCGTATATTCGATCTCGCGTTCGTCGGGTCGAAGCGGGACGCGGCCGACCTCTTTGCCGTCGAGCGTGAAGCGGGCCTCGAGCGCCGGCTTGCCCGTCAGCGCCTTCCGATTGATCCTCGCCTGAACGACGATCGGTCGGCCCGGATCGTAGTAAGTGCGATCGGTGTTGGCGACCAACGTCTTCGCCTTCTCGTCCTGATCGGTGGGCTTGATGCTGCCGATCCATTGGATCAGTTGGCGCCATAGTTGCTCGCCGGCCGTGCTTTCGCCGGGCTTGCGGGGGCCAAATGCGCCCTGCCAGATACCGTCGGTCGCCAGCGCGACGACGCGCCCCTTGCCGTAGGGTTGCGCGACGAGGAGCGGGCGGCGTTCGGGGCTCTCAATCAGGACTTCGGCGGCGGGCTTGAGCTTGCCGAGCGGATAGTGGCGGCCCATGTCCAGACGCGGGGTCGTCTTCTCGAGCCCCGCGAGGATTTCGCTTCGCCGGCCTTGCGCGGTGAGGGCGAGCTTCTTTCCGGGGACCGCCGCCTCGGGCGCCGACTTCGTTAGCTCGGCTGGCGCGATTTTGCCGATGGCCGTGTTGCTGTATGCGCCCGAGCAGAACAATTCCGTGCCGCCGAGCAACAGCACGCCGCCCTCGCGCTCGCTCACGAACTTTTCGAGCATGTCCAGCTGAGCGTCGTTCCAGAATCGTCGCGGCAGATCGCCCAGGATCACGACGCGGAACCTGGCCAGCTCGTCGAGGTTGGCGGGAAAACCCTCTTTGAGCGTCACCGTGCCGCGGCCCGCCGTCACAAAATGCTCAGCGCCGGTTCGTACCATGCAGCGCGCTTCGAGGGTGGGGTCTTGTTCGAGCAGCCGCTTGAGGAACTTGTACTCCCAGCGCAGCCCGCCCTCGATGTAGAGCACGCGGAAGGTCGTCTCGTTGACCAGGACGCTGAAGCGGAGGCGATTGTTTTCGGCGATGGCCTCGTTGGGCTGTTCGGGGACGGCGACGTCGTAGTTGTGGACGCCGGTCGCGCGCGGCGTGAAGCGAAGTTCAATCTCCTGGCGCGTGACGTCTTCGGCGGCGACGGTCTTCGACGCGACGACATCCTTGCCCTCGGTCATGACAATCGGGAACAGGCCGCCGCTGAAGCCGTGCTGCTGAAATCGAACGCGGGCGACGGTCGCGATGTCGCGCGTGGCGATGGGGTTGGCGTCCACGCGGATGAGCGCAACGTCGGCGCGGCGCGTGCGCGTGTCTTCGATCTGGCCGACGCCGACGACGTGAACCGGGATTCGCAGTCCGGCCAGCGACGTCAGCGGGTCGGCGCGGACGTTGACGCGGCCATCGGTGAACAAAATCGCGGCGACAAAATGCTCCTTGAGGGCGTCGCGGCCGATGCGGTCGAGGACGGCGGCCAGGTCGGTCGCCTCGCCGTCGGCGCGGTCGAGACGGCGGAACATGTCGGGCGTCAGCGGCTGGGCCGTGCGGTCGAACCGGTAGAGCGAGACCTGACCCCTTGCGGCCAATTGGGCGAGCAATTCGTTCGGCTCGCGCGTGAGCAACTGCCGGACCGCATCCAGCCGCTTCAGGCCGCCCACCGAATCGGCGATGGACATGCTCAGCGACGTGTCAATCGCGACCGCCACCGCGCCCTTGATGACTTTTCGCTGCCGATAGCTCAGAACGGGATTGACGAGATAGAGGACCAGGAAAACCAGTGCGACGATGCGAAGCGAGGTCAGAATTCTGCGCCAGCGATCGGAGACCACGCGCCGCGTGACGCCGTACCAATAGAGGACAAAAAGCAAAGCAACCACGCCGACGCCGAGCCACAACCAGAGCGACAGACGTTGGCCGCTGTAAAACCGAAAACTTGCGAGCTGTTCGAGCCACGACATAGCCAAAACGCCAGGATCGCTGCGGCAATCCTTATCCGCCGCCGATCGCCGCGTTCACACCGACCACCAGTTGCCCGGGCTGACGGCTTTCAAGTTGAAGGACCGCTGGTCTTCGGGCAAGGAGGCCAGCAACTCCTGGGCTTTCCGGCCAATTGCCTCAGCCGCCAGTTCGACATTGCGCTGGCCCACCTGGACCGAGGCATACTTGCGCGGGTCCTGGCCGCCGATGCCTGAAGGGGGCTTCATATCCAGGTTCATCGGGCCGTCGCCCAATTCGGCCACGTCCACCAAGTCGGGATAGAAGAACATCATGTTCGACGTTTCCCACTTGGCCGCATGGTCGGTGGCCGATTCCGGCCCTTTGCTGAGCGTGATTTCCCAGAGGCCCATCCCTTTGACCGTGCCGTCGGCGACTACAGAAGCCAGGGCCTTCTCGACCATCTCGATCTGTTCCCGGACGTTGTGACCCGAGACGCCGAGAATGACCCGAAACCCGGTCCGCTTGAGGCGTTGGAACAGGGTCGTGAGGACCGGCTCGAGGTGCTCGCGCGGAAATCCGGCGTGAAAAAAAACCGGCGGATAGACCACGCCGCCGAACTTCTCAGCGCACTTGACCAGGATGCCGTGCGCCTTGAGCGCGTCGTTGCCCAGAGGCAGATGGCGGCCGTGCCACTCGATCAGGCCGAACGGCACATAGACCACGGGAAAGCGGCGGGCGGCTGCTTCCAACTGGCCGGGCCGCATGAACTGCATCTGGACCTCGCGGGGGAGCCGGCTCTGCTTCGCATCTGGCACAGCAGGGCGACTCTTGGCCACCCGGGCGCAACCTGCCGCCGCCAGTGAGCCGCCCGCCAGGACTGCTGCGTTCCTTCCGAGAAAGTCTCGTCGGTTCATGATTGCCTCTCTTTCGACGGCGCGACGCCGCTTTGTCTTTCAAGGCTGAACGATGAAGGCAGAAGGATGAATGGAGACCATGGAGTTCAGCATTCATCGGTCATCGTTTCATTCACGGCGGTGTCGTCCCGCCGCAACCCAACATTCATTTCTCTCCGCTGGCCTCGCCGAACGCCTGACCCGCCGGCACGATGACGTGAAAAATGAAAATCCACACCACCAGCGCCAGGGTGGAAAAACAAAGAAGCCACTCGCCCGGCCGGGCAAGCGCCTTGACCGCCCGCACGAACGACGAATGAGCGGCGGGACTCGTGCGGTCGAGCCACGTCAACCACACCGGAATGCTCGCCACCGCGAGGCCCGACCGCACCCTCGGCCACCACGCCTCGAGCGTCAGCGCGTGATTGCGAACGCAGCCCGAGATGCCTTCGAGCGTGGCGATGACCAGCGTGATCGCGCCAATCGAGAGAAGACTCTGTTGCCAGAAAACGTAGTCGTAGTTGTGCGGGAAAAGGATCTTCAGAAGATCGGACCCGCTCAGGCGAAGGCTCAGCAGGAACGCCGCCGACCCTGCGATGGACGCCACAATGACCACGAACGCCACGACTCGATTGGTCGCCAGCAACCGCCCCAGATTCTTCAGCATCGTTGTCCTCTCGAACGAGATGGGGAGCACTTGAACGTGGTGCGAGGTTAGTGTGGGCGGGGTGCGGGCGTCAAGTGCGCCAAACGAAAAGATGTTGCAGGTTGCAGGTCTCAAGCCCCAGGACCAAAAAGCCGGAGCGGGTCCTTTGTCGAGAGTCCTGCAACGACGCGTCAACCATCCTGAGCTCAGATGCATCAGACAGGTCAGACAAGTCGGACAGGTCGGACGAGTCAGACAAGTCAGACAGGTCGGACAGGTCAGAGAGCGTCCGAAGGCGCTTGACGGGGCGGCCGGCGAGAAGGCACAATCCGTTTGTTCTCTGCGGTCAGAAGCGCAACTCTTTGGCCGCGGTCTCTTGCGCTGCAACCATCCCCAAGCGGGAAGGGGGGAAAACAGTGAAAGCCACATTCGCCGTTGCAGGTTTCGTCTGCGTGGTCTGCCTCCTCCTGATGCGCCTGGGCTTCGACGGCGGCTCACCCGGACTCTCGATCACCACACGGCGCGATGGACGCACGGCGGGGAATCTCGGAATCGGCCTTGCGCTACGCGGCGTCAATCCGTCGCTGGCGCGCAATCTCAAAGCGGACGTTGTCATCAAGACGCTCGAGGGGACCGTCGTTCACGAGGACACCGCCGACGTGGACCGATTCACCTTTGGGTGAGGCGGCAGCTGCGGGTATTCCGTGCGAATACCAAAGGGCAAGTACACGATCGAGGTCAGCGTGGATGCCGGCTCGCCCACGGGCGTGATCACGAACTCGCGGAAGTTCACGTTCTAGAATCGAATCTCGGTTGACAAGGTTCGAGGCCACAGAGAAGGTGTCGGCCACTTTTTCGGCGTTTTTCACAGTTCAACTCTGTCCGTTCCTGCCAAAAGCCCGTTGCGCCGTGAGCGGTCAACACGGCGACGGGAGTTGCGCGCAGGTCCGGACGTGAACAGGAGAGGAGAGACCGAGGATGAGCACCGAACTGAGTCGAAGGGATTTCCTGCGGCGTTCGGGAGCCGTCGCAGCGGGCGCCGGATTGGTCGCCGCCGGATTCGGCATCCGATCGGCCCGCGCCGGCGCGGCCTCGCCCAACGAACGTCTGGCCATGGGCTTCATCGGCCTGGGCGGGCGAGGCAGCTACTTGCTGCGCCAGACCATCAATGGCGATGCAGCCGACGTGGTGGCCTTGTGCGACGCCATGCAGGCCAACATGGATCAGCAAGCGGAATTCGTGGCGAAAAAACAGAAAAAGGAACCCGCCAAATTCCAGGACTTCCGCAAGCTGCTCGAGATGAAGGAGGTCAATGCCGTCCTGATCGCCACGCCCGACCACTGGCATCCGCTTCAGACAATCCTGGCCTGTCAGGCGGGCAAGGACGTCTATGTCGAGAAGCCGATTTCGCAGAACATCGCCGAGGGCCTGGCGATGATCAAGGTTGTCCGCGAGACCAAAAAAGTCTGCCAGGTCGGCCTCATGCAGCGAAGCGGCCAGGACTTCATGGACGCCGCCGCCTATGTCCAGTCGGGCAAACTCGGGCCGGTCGGCATGGTTCGCGCCTGGTTTGTCCGCAAACGCGAGAACATGGGTTTCCCGAAAGACGGCGATCCGCCGGCGGGTCTCGATTGGGATATGTGGCTTGGGCCGGCCCCAATGCGGCCCTACAACCCGGCGCGCTATCGCATTGACCTGGGCAGCGGCCCTTATGGCTCGTGGCGGTGGTTCTGGGACTACGCCGGCGGCCAGTTGTGCGACTGGGGCCCCCACATGCTCGACGTCGTTCGCTGGGGAATGAAACTCGGGATGCCTCTGTCGGCGTCGGCGGGCGGCGGCAACTTCATCATCAAGGACTGCCGCGAGTGCCCCGACACGCTTCAGGTCGTCTATGAGTATCCGGGCCTTTCGGTGCTCTGGGAGCATCGCCAGTGGACCGACCGCGCTCCCGAACTCGGCCGCTATCACGGCATCGAGTTCTACGGCGAGAAGGGGTCGCTCTTCATAGACCGCACGGGCTGGGAAGTGTTCCCCGAAGCCGGCGGCGAGAAGGCCGGCAAACCCGGCGAAATCGGCAAAGAACGCACCGCCGATGAGCAGCATGACCTGAAACACATCCAGAACTTCATCGAGTGCTGCAAGACGCGCAAGGATCCGATCATGCCCATCGAAGAAGGCTTCATGACGACCGCGACGTGCCAACTGGGCAACATCAGTTTACGCAGCAACAGCAAGGTGGTCTGGGACGATAAGGGCAAGACAATCGCGAACAATCCCGAGGCGATGAAGTACTTCGCGCGCGACTATCGCGCCCCATGGAAATTGCCGGCCTGACGTAGGACAGATTGTCAACCTGTCGCGTCTCTTCGTGGGTGTTTGAACCGTCGAAAATAGGAACCTCCGCCCTTTCATTGGGGGCGGAGATTCTTTTCTTGCTTCTCATTCCGCCGTCGCTGATCGCCAGGGCCATTGTCACCCTTCACCGTCACAGGCCTCTGAGGTGCTCCAGTTCGGTCCGGCATTCCTTCTCCCATTGGTCCGGCGGAATCTGACTCGGCTTGACCAGCGGCGTCACCCACGAGCCTTCTATCTTCGGATCGGTTTGTGGCCGTCCCGCGCGCAAGAGCAGGATGTGCCCCGCGACAGGCTCGATCTGTTGGGCCTCCGCATAGACGCTCGAAATAACGCCAGACAGCGAAACGGTTGTTTCCGGCAGCGGCAGCGTCACCAGCGGCCGGAACCGCTGGTACCATTGCGCCCCCGCCTTCTCGAGTTTCTCCTGAAGTTTTGACCGCGTGCGGATATATGCGCTCAGTCTGCACTCGTTGACTGTCTCGGGCCACGATCCTTTCGGGATGAGAATGCTCCATTTCACCTGAAGGCCGTTGTGAATCAGCTCGGCCAGCGTCCAGGGTTGATAAAGCCGTTCCGTCCCATCGGGCAACCGCTCCCAGGAGCTATCGAGCTGGAAGTCGCCATAGACGAGCGAGCCGGCGCCGCGCGTGGAATCAATGGGGCCCAACTCGCGGAGCGTTTCCGTCGTGGGCCGGATCGAAGTAGTCAGAAACACGAGGCCGCCTTCGCAGCGTTTCACTTGGTGGACGGCGAAGATCAGCCCGAACGCCTCTTGCGTGTAGAGGGCGTTCTTGAGGTCGTATCGGTTTTCCCAGTATTTGTCGCCTTCGACCACCGTGTCAATGACCGTGACGCCGGGGCCGAAGTCGGGCGCGAAGCGCGATTTCTCGATGGGGAGGTCGTATTCCACCGAGGCGGTCTGATAGGCCTCCCAATCGCCGCCGGCGGTTTTGCGGAACTTCTCCCAGCCGCGAATCCGCATGTCACCGTCCAGCCAGACGTCCATGCGCCACCCGCCCTCGGGATCGCTGCGCGAATAGACTTTGCACTCCACTCCGTCCACGGTCTTTGCGCCCACCGGGCCGCTGCTGAAGCGTTCGCGCAATTCGCTTAGATTGAGCAGCCTTGCGACGACACCCATGGCGTCGGGGTCGGCGCTCCGGGTCTTCATGGCCGACGACGTTCCGCCGAGGTGTTTCCACTGGTATTGTCCGTTGTCAATCCGGGTAACGATTTGGCCGCGGACATTCTCTTGTTCCACGACACCCACACCGCGTTCATACCAGACTTCGGCGTTCTGCTGCCATTGACCGTCGCGCTTGTCTTTTCCGACGGCATGAACCGTGCGCGCTTTCTCCAACGCTTTAAGCGTCTGGGCATACAACGTCTTGGGACCGCTCAAAAAAACGGCGGTCGCCACGAACAGAACGACCGAAGCCGCCACGGCAAACCCCGCAAACCGGTTCTTCATGATGATCCTCCACAATAGGGTAGTCTGGATTGTTGGTTCGAGTTTCGGCGAGCGAGACCGGCTGACCGTTTCCAGGACCCGGCTTTCCAGGCGGGCCACGACGGGCGACATTTGGTCGGCGAACGCCATGAGTCGCCGATCGTCCTCCCGAACGGCCATCAGGTAGTCGCGGCAGGCCGCGCACCGGCCCAGGTGCTGCTCCAGATCCGTTCGAGTCTCGTCCGAAAGATCGTTGGAAAGCAGCATGGAAATCTGTTCTTCGCGCTCCGAGCAAGGATGAGTCATTGTCTTCCCTCCTTCTCGCTAAGCAGCCGGCGCAGTTCTTTTCGCGCGCGGCTGAGTCGCGTATGGACCGACGCCTCGGCCATTTCGAGCGCGGCGGCGATGTTCCTTGTGCTGCGCCCGTCAAAGTAGTAGAAAACCAGCGGCAGGCGGAGGTCTTCGGGAAGCCTCGCGATAGCCTCCTGAAGATCGAGATGCTCGGGACTGACCGACGGGCGCGGATCGGGCCGCTCGGGCGGATCGGCCATCAAGACTTCGCCGCGTTTCCGCCGGCGAAAAAAGTCCAGGCAGAGATTTCGGGCGATCGTCCGCAGCCACGGCATGAATTGGCCGGCCTTGCGCAGGCAATGCAGATGGGTAAATCCCCTCAGAAACGTCTCCTGCGTCAGGTCTTCCGCATCGTCGCGGTTGCCGACGGTCGCATAGCAGATCGCGAAAACCCGCCTGGAGTACCGTCTGACCAAACCGGCGTACGCCTCCCGGTCGCCCGCGCGACACGCGCCGATCAAGTCCTGGTCCGTTTGCTCAGCCAATGGCGTCGCTCCTTCGTTGTTTCTACAAGCAAAGACGCAGGGGATGGCAGAATCCTGTCAAAAAAACTGAAAAAGGGCATGCGAGAAGCACGCAGTCGCTCATGACGCTTCAAGGGCGCGGCGTCGCCCGGACCGGGATGAGAAGTTCGTAGTAGCGCCGCAAGGCGCGTTTTCGTGTGACCGGTGTTCTCCCTTCAGGTCCCGTGTTTCAACGCGCCTTGCGGCGCTACTACGAACTCATTCTCAGGGTAGTTCCCACCTCAATGGGCGTTTTGAAAACCCAATGACCCATTGAAGTGGCGACCGCGAACACTCCGGCCGGACGATCCAAGTGCCTCTCGCACAGGCGGCTATTTCTTTTCTTTGTCGCGCTCAACCAGCTTCAGCGCGGGCGAGTTGATGCAGTAGCGAAGCCCCGTGGGCGGCGGGCCGTCGTTGAAAACGTGGCCAAGGTGAGCGCCGCAGCGGCGACAGTGGACCTCGGTGCGAACCAGGCCGTGGCCGCGATCGGTCTCGGTGCCGATGTTGTTGTCGTCAATCGCCTTCCAGTAGCTCGGCCAGCCGGTGTGCGATTCGAACTTGGTGTCCGAGTCGAAAAGCGGCTGACCGCAGCAGGCGCACTGATAGACGCCCGGAGTTTTCGTGTTCCAGTATTTGCCCGTGAAGGCCGGCTCGGTCCCGCGCTCGCGCGTGATGCGATAGACGTCGGCGGGGAGAATTTTCCGCCATTCCTCGTCGCTCTTGGCGATCTTTTCGGGCGTCGCTTTGGTCTCTGTCTCGCGAGGCGCCGGCGCCGGGAACTTCCCCGGCCGATTGCCCAACATCACCCGTTGCGGATGCGGCTGTTGGGGCGTCGGATTGCTGGAATATCGGCACGCCGACAGCACCGTAAAGCCGATGGCCAATCCCGAAAGAACGTGTGTGGCAGACATCGTCAAACCTCCCGTTTTCGCTGATGTTCAGCGTCCACCATTTCGGCCCCCACAGCAAGGACAGAATGGAAAGAAGCCCCCGGCAGACGTGTCTGACCCAAGAACCAGAAACGAACTCTCTGGAGGGCTTGTCCAGATTCCAGCAACACGGTATATCAAAGACTGAGGGTTGCCGCGACAATTACCCCTGGACGTCAATGATATTGAGAAACAACTGAACCACGGATGGACACCGATGCACACGGATTTCATCCCGGGAGCATCATCCGTGTGCATCGGCGTCCATCCGTGGTTCTATTAGTTTTGGCTTCAACTCTCCGGCAATAGAGCGAGGATGGGCTGGAATTCGGACATGCGCCCACCTCTCTGTCTCGCGGCACATTGGTATTGCCTATGAGCGGACGATTTGCGAACGTGTCACCATTGCGCGGGATGCGATTTTTTCCCAAACCCCATGAATGAAACTCGCCGGTCCTGTTACTCGATAGCGAGGGAGATCGAAAGCGGATGGAGCCGAGGGACGGGTTGCCCGATGAGACCGTAGTGCGGTCGGTTCTGGGCGGCGACGCGGAGGCCTATGGCCTTCTGGTCGAGCGCTATCGGGCGCGGCTGTTCGGTCTGGCGTTCCACTTGTGCGGCGACTATGACACGGCCGCCGACCTCGCGCAAGACACGTTGGTCACGGCGTATGAGTGTCTGGATCGAATCAAGGACCCTCGCACCTTTGCCGGCTGGGTCGCGGCCATTCTCAGAAACAAGTTTCGCAATCTGGCGCGAGCCAACCCTGCGCCGACGGTCTCTCTCGATCAAATGGTCGCGGCGGGATTTGATCCACCGAATCCGGACACTGGGCCGGCGGTCGCCGAGCAGGAACTGCGTCAGGCCGTGGAATGCGTCTGGTCGCTGCCCGAAATCTATCGTGAGGTCTTGCTTCTGCGCTACTCCGAGGACCTTTCGTATAAACAGATCGCCGAATTCCTCGGTCTGCCGGTGACGACGGTTACGATGCGCCTGACTTATGCGCGGCGGTTGGTGATCAAGAAAGCAAAGGAAAGTGGACTGCTATGATCTTTCACCCTTCGACAAAGAAAGTGTCTCGCTATCTGGACGGAGTGCTTTCCGAAGCGACGACCCGCAGCTTTGAGGCCCATCTCGCCAAATGTCCGGCGTGCCGGCGCAAAGTCGAGGTTCTCAGATCGGCGGCGCGGGTGTGTTGCCCGCCCAAGCAGCGCCTCGAGGCCGTCAGCCAAAACGTCATGGCTCGGGTAGGACAGGCTGACAGCCTGTCCTACGAAAAGCGGTGGAACACCGATGCACCCATCCTTGCCGAAATCCGGTCGGTCGAGGGGACCGTCTTCATCCGCAACGCCGCGAACGAAAAATCCATTGAGGCCTTTCCCGGCTGCGCACTCCGTCAAGGCGACCGGCTGGAGCCGGTTGGCGGCGGCTCGGTCGCGGTCGAAGGGGAGAACGGCGTCGCGTGCCTCGTCACCGAAACGGCCGATGTGAGTTCATTGTACCAGGGTGCAGCACAAGCTTCGCGCGGCGGCGCGGGCATCTCCTGGGCTGCCATCCGAAAACAGCTGGGAGCAAGATCTGTATTGGCGTCATCGGCGGTTGCTCTAACCGTTGTGGCTGTTGCGGTCATTGTAGTGTTTGACCCTTTCATTCGCGAGCAATGGAACTACCAAGCTGCGTACCTGCCAAATCAGCGGCACACGCCGGAAATGGCCCTCCCGTCTAATGGAACCGTCAGCGGTGGGCTCGAGATGATGTATGACCCAACGAACGGGACGGTCAGCGGTGGCGACATCTGGCGCGTGAAGGATGGGGGGGCGCCTAGACTGGCACCAATCATCAGCTGCATTCCCGATATTATCATCAGCGACGCCGATCAGAAGTCGGCGGACCGCAATCTCTTCATTTTCGAAAACGCACTGAACCTCGATGAGTTGGTCAGAGACGACACGGCGGCCAGCCTGCTGAAATGGTCATTTGTTGAGCCAACTCCGAGAGGCGGCGTTGGCTGGCTCCTTGGGAGTACTGTAGCAGTCTCCGAGAGCACCACCAAGGCATCTCCAAGCACCGCCGCCTCTAAATCTCCCGCACCGACTCCCAAAACCGCTCCCTCGGCTTCCACAACCGAGAAGCGCCTGGTCATCTACACGGCGCAGTTCTCGATCCTCGTCGGCAGCGTCGCCGACTCGATGAAAGACCTCCTCCAGAAGATCGAGAAGTGGAACGGCTATGTCCAGACCGCCGACCTTCAGCGCGTGACGTTTCGCGTTCCCGCGGCCAACTTCAACCGCGTCGTCGAGGAAGTTTCGCAGCTGGGCGTGGTGACGAACAAGCAAGTCCAGGCCCAGGACGTCACGCGCCAGTATATGGACCTTCAACTTCGAATCGAGGTCGCTGAGACCTCGCGCAAGCGGCTTCTGGCGCTCCTCGAGGAAGCCGACAAGACCGAAGACCTCCTGAAGATCGAAAACGAGATTCGCCGTCTGACCGAGGAAATCGAGCGGTTGAAAGGCGAACTTCGCACGGTCGCCGACCAGGTCGTCTATTCCACCATCGCGGTTGACCTGACGGCCAAAGCGGCCGAGGCCAAACCGGCCCGTCCGCGCGGCGGCCGCAGCTATTTCGCCTGGATCAACCAGATTGGAGCCGAGCATGTCATCCGAACGTTCTGAATCGCCGCGTTCGATCAAACGAATCGCGCGCATCGCCGTCATCGCGGTCGCGTGCTTGTTGATCGGGGTGCTTTGCCTGAGGCGTGGCCGCGCCTTTCAGGTCGCGACGCCCGACAGTTTCGCCAAAGTCAAATCCGCGAAGTCGCTTTACGGGGCGCTGACGCCGCAAGAGGACAAACTGGTCGTGCGGCATTTCTCCGTGCGCGAAAAACAGACTCTGGTCTTCTGGACGGACAGCCTTCGCAACCACCTGGTCGAGGATTTGGGCTATACGCTGAAGGAAGAGGGCGAGTTTACGACCGACGCCAGCTTGGCGGGCCATCGCTTCCTTTTCGAGATTTCAATCGGCGATGTTCCGTACTGCTACGAGTTGGTCGTGTTTGTGAAGCAGGGTTGGTTTCAGCAGCACATCTATGCCGCCGAATTGCTCTGCGCCAAAAAGAACTTCGAGAAGCGCGCCCCCGCCGTCGAAACCGCTCTCAAACAGTTTCGACCTCGCCACGGCTGGCCGTTATAATCAGCTTGACAGGAGGGCGTTGTTTCGGGAATCTTGAAGACAGTCTCGAAGTCTAACGGGGCAAGTTGCATTGCTCACTGAAAGGAGGTTCGCAGATGAGAACATTTGTGAAAACCAGTGCGACTGTCTGTCTGGTTTTGGCAACAGGCGCCGTTCTTGCCGGGGTTGGTCCCACATCCGGGCAGGATCAAATCCCCAAGAATGCCGTGCGGCTCACCTACGTGGGCGATACGGCAAAAGACTATCGCAGCCTGGGTGCATCGGGTCACGCCGTATTATTCCAGCGCGCTGATAAGCTTCCCTTTGTTGAAGCGGTGCAGATTTTCGCCGCTCGCTATGGCTATCCCCAACCACCCGCCGAAGATTTTCACCTCTATTTGCTTAACGACAAGTTCCAGATCCTGAAGGACTTGACCTATCCGTATGGCATGATCGAACGCACAAGCGAAAGCGGCGATCTTCGGTGGTACACGCTGGTTACACCCTCGATCGAGGTTCCGATGCGATTCTACGTCGCGCTTTCTTTCAACCCGCACCAAACCAAAGGCATCTATCTCGGCTTGGACAAGAACGTGAAACAGGCTCACTCTTTCATCGGTTTGCCCGACAGCGGATTTCAGCCGGTCAAAGAACCCTCGGATTGGATGGTCCGGGTTTACATGTCCGAGCAGCCGTCGGGAACCAAGGGCATTCAGCGCCCAGCCGAGCGGAAGCCTGCGCAGAGCGTCGCGTCGAGCATCCAGACCGGGTCTGTCGATGTCGTCTATTCGGGAATCGGCGCAGACTACGCGGCCGCTATTGGGAAAGTCACCGATGCCGCACGAGATATCTATACCAGCGCCGGCTACAACCTCCCCAGTAGAATACGGGTGCGGGTGGAGTGTAGTCCGGGCAAAGCAGTTGGCCTCCGGACCGACGGGATAGGTGGGATCTTTCTGACCTTGCCTGGACCTGAAAAGCTCCTGCGACCGAGCCAGAGCGGAACTTTCAACATCTACGGCCTCTGTCACGAGTGTGGGCACATGGCGATGTACCGCACGTTACCCTCCCGCCCTTGGATGACAACTGCCTTCGCGGAGGGGTGGGCACACTATATTGGCTCGGAAGTCACGGATCGCGTTTTCGCTCGACTGGGAATTGCGGTTTGGCCCGACGCCTACGACTATCGAGCGGACGGCACGCAACGTCTGAAGAGGCAAATCGCGGCACTGAAAACGCCCACTGAAAACCCAGTGGCCGCGGGAGCCAAGTTTTTTATGGAGATCGATGCCGCTTATCCAAACAAGATCCCTCAGGTTTTTCGGGAGATGGCCAGCGCCACGCCCACGGCGGAGCAGTTGGCAGCCGCTGTCGGTCGCGCGTGCCGCTCACCTGAAGCCGAGAGGCTGTTCGTTCGGCATGCGGCGATTCTTGTAAAGCACTAGGGCCTACATCGCCGGTCGTTGGAGTGCGCCTCTTTTCGAAATAGATGGAAGGTCGAAAACCCCTTTCCCCACGCTCGACTCACTTCCAAAGGGAAATGGGTAGATCCTCTGTCGCCAAACCCATTCCGCTGGACTTTCTGGCGGGCGCTGAAGGATCGGTCACCATTGCCTTCGATCCCAAAGCAACCCAGCACAAGGGAATCTACTTTCACTACAACAAGAATCTCAAAACCACGCACTCACTGGCGGGATCGGTCGCGGCGGGATTCACGGATGTTTCGGATCGCGAGTGGATGATACGAGCGTATTTGACGAAGGAATGACGGCCACCGAGTTTCAGTATTGCGCCTTGTCTTGGTTCAGCCAGTAGCGTTTAATGGTTTCGTTCCTGCACATGTCTGAAGAATCTTGGTTTGAGTTTTTGACAGGATTCACGGGATTCTGAAATCCAGTCCATCGCTTTCCGGCATCCTGGTCCCCCATCCCCGTCTCAGTACGCACCCCGTCCGAACACCACCGCCGGGATCGTCTTGAGCAGGATGACCAGGTCGAGCATGAGCGACTGGTTCTTGATGTAGTAGAGGTCGTATTCGAGGTTGAGTTCGAGCGGCAGGTTTTTGCGGCCGATGATCTGCCACAGGCCCGTGACGCCCGGCTTGACTTCGAGGCGAATGCGCTGCCACGGCTCATAGCGCTCGACGATCTGCGGCATCTCGGGCCGCGGCCCGACCATGCTCATCTCGCCGCGCACGACGTTCCACAGCTGCGGCAGTTCGTCGAGACTGAACCGCCGCAACAGACGCCCCGCCCGCGTGATTCGCGGGTCGTTCGGATCGGTCGGCGCCATGTCGTAGGGATTTGTTTCCGTCGTCATCGTGCGGAACTTCCAGAGGCGGAATCGCCGCCCGTGCCGGCCGATGCGGTCGTGGGCGAACAGCGCCGGTCCCGGCGAATCCAGCCGAATCCAGATGGCGATCAGCGCCGCGAAGGGCAGAAGGACAATCAAGAGTGTAACCGCGATGACCGTATCCATGACTCGCTTGATGGCCGCCGGCACCGGACCCATCTCGCCGCTCTGCAACGGGATCACCGGCAGATCGTCGAGCACGTCTATGCGGATTTGCGGGCTGGTCACCTCGAACATCTGCGAAACGATCTTGAAATTCACGCCGGTCTCGTCGCAACGGGCCACGAGGTTCAGCTTATCGTCGTCGGGAACCTTGGGGTCCGCCAGAAACACCTCTTCAATGTTGTGGGCGCGAATCAGATCGGTGAGCCGTTCGATCGAACCGAGATAAGGCACATGGTTGACGGCGCGCGGCGGCGGATCGTCGGTCCGGCCCACCAGGCCGACCAATTCATAGCCGATCTCGGGATGGTCCACGATTCGCAGCAAGGCGCGGCGGGCGGTCTCGCCGGTTCCGACGATCAACACCCGCTTGAGTCCCTTGCCGTGCCGTGTGGCGCGTCGCTTGATCGCCCGCAGAATGGTGCGCGACGCGTACAGATAGAGGAACTGGGGAATGACGGAAAGAAGAACGACCGCGCGGCCAAGGCTCAGATGCCGCAACATGCAAGAAGCGACAAACGTGGCCAGCCACATGCCTTCGGTGGCGCGGAAGATGCGCGTAATCTCGTTCAGACTGGAAATGCGTTCGCGATGGGCATAGTGGCCGTGGACGGCCCCGATCAGCATCCAGATGGGCAGCAGCCACTTCAGGGCCTCCACGTAAGGCGCCGCCTCGTTGATCGGGGCCGCGAAAAAGGGGTTGGCCAGCTGCCGAACCTTCCACGTGGCCAGCCAGCCCAGCGACAGGCCGACGATGTCGCCGGCGATGAGCAAGACGGTGGTCAGACTCGCACGGGTTGAGTGCTTCATCACCTGCCATTCCGTCGGGGAAAGCGAACAGAATCAAGGAGATTCTTGGCGAGAGACGTGGTGCAAGCTGACTTCGGCGAGCTCGGTCGAGTCGTCAGCCTGTGAACATGGCAAGACACGATTCTATGCCACAACGCCTACTTCGTGACAACCGTCTTGTACTCGCGATCGCGGTACGTCCCGCAATGCGGGCACACGCGGTGCGGCAGCTTGGGCTGGTGGCACTTGGCGCACTCGCTCAGGGCGGGCGCCGCCAGTTTCTTATGGGTCCGCGCCTTCGCGGTTCGCGTTGGACTATGTCTCCGGCGTGGAACAGGCATCGTGCTAGCTCCTCTCTTCTCTCTGATTCTGCTGAAGTTGCTTGAGGTGTTCCTTCCAGTCCGACTCGCCGATGGCGTCACCCGCCGTCGTTCGGCAGCAACAATTGCCCTGGTTGAGATCGGCGCCGCAGTTCGGGCAGAGTCCCCGACAGTCCTTCTTGCACAACGGATAACCGGGCAGCTCGATGGTCAACAGTTGCCGAAACGCCTCAGTCGGGTCAAGTTTCTCTTCGTCGTAGTAGTCAATTTCGCGCGATTCGGCTTCCCAGGCCGCCACCAACGCCGCCGCCTTGTCTTCCTCCATCAACGGGCGTTTCTCGAAGACCATGGCCACTTCCGCGCGAATCGGCAGTTCGGTCCCGGCTAGACACCGCACGCACTCGGTCTCGACGCGCGTCTCAAGGCAGCCGTTGGCCAGAATCCGCTGGCTGACCATCTGAAACCGAACATGGCCGGTGACGTTTGCCGGAAAGGCAAAACCCTCGGCGGCCAGACGGAGTTCCCTGGGCGAGACATCAACCTCGATCTCCTGCGGATTCTTGCGCAGGTCATTGACGTTGATTCTCATTGCCTTCCCCTCCCGAACAAGGAAACGGATGCAAACCGCCCGGCGGGTTGTTGTCAAGCGAAACCCTCCCCGCGCCATAGTGCTCTTGCACGAGCCTCCGATGTACAGTGAGCAGCTCGTCTGATCAAAAAGCGTCTTTCCAACTCGTGTACGGATGCGTATGGGCAAAAAGCGTCAGGCGGAGCGGCTTCTGAACATACACCCATTCCTGTCGCAAGTCAGGCTGTAAATTACGTAACGTCAATGTTTCAACGCGGCCAAATCATTGAATGTCTCGATTCGCACAGATATTGCTTTTTCCGAAGGGCTGTCAGGCTCTGCTCCGATCCTGCCGGTGCGTGAAGTCCAGACTCGGGGGTGGCAAGATGGGGACAAGAAGGTTGTGGCGGAGGTTGAGCCTGCTCGGTCTTGCGGGTTTTCTGCTGCTGGGAAGTCCCGTGGCTTTCGCGGCGGACGAGCCGAAGATCAATGCCGGCGATACTTCATTCATGCTGGTCTCGGCCGCTCTGGTCATGTTGATGACACCGGGACTGGCCTTCTTCTATGGAGGAATGGTGCGCCGGAAGAACGTTCTGGCTACGATCATGCACAGTTTTGTGGCCGTTGCAGTCATCTCGCTGCAATGGGTTCTTTGGGGCTATAGCTTGGCGTTTGGGCCTGATATTAAAGGGTTTATCGGTTCTCTGGCGTGGGTTGGCCTGAAGGACGTCGGTACGTCACCTTATCCTGCTTATTCCGCAACGATCCCCCATCAGGTCTTCATGATCTACCAGTGCATGTTTGCGATCATCACGCCGGCGCTGATTTCGGGTGCGATGGCCGAACGGATGAACTTCAAAGCCTATGTGCTATTCCTGCTGCTGTGGGCGACCCTTGTCTATGACCCCGTTTGCCACTGGGTTTGGGGCGACGGCGGCTGGCTCAAGAAGCTGGGGGCGCTTGACTTTGCGGGCGGCACGGTGGTTCACCTGATTTCGGGCGTGACGGCCCTGATTGCTGCGTTGATGCTGGGTCGGCGTCGGGGCTATCCGACCGAGCCGATCATGCCCCACAATCTGCCGTTCACGATCCTGGGCGCGGGGATTCTTTGGTTCGGGTGGTTCGGGTTCAACGCGGGGAGCGCGTTGGCGGCAGGAGAGCTGAGCGCGACGGCCTTTGTGGCCACCCACACGGCCGCAGCGGCCGCCGCCTTGACGTGGATGATGCTCGATTGGCTGCTGTTCAAGAAACCGACCGCTCTGGGCACGGCCTCGGGCGCCGTGGCGGGACTGGTGGCGATCACACCGGCGGCAGGTTTTGTGTCGCCGCTTTCGGCCATTGGCATCGGCGTTCTGGGGGGGGTTGCCTGCCGCCAGGTGGTTCAGTGGCGCACCCGGCGCGGGATTGACGACTCGCTGGATGCGTTCGGCGTCCACGGCGTCGGCGGGACGACGGGCGCTCTGGCCACGGGTTTGTTCGCTTCGGTCGGCGCAACGGGCCTTCTGTTCGGCAACGCGAAGCAGTTCGGCATCCAGATCGTCGGAGTGGCGGCGACAGGGGTCTATGCGCTGGTAGTGAGCTTCCTTATTCTCAAGGTT
>Ga0315274_10002397_pt1 | contig 28319 bp, 12 predicted proteins | sample YL17G02_20_MG_FD_203700 | JGI IMG/M metagenome (GOLD analysis project Ga0315274, IMG submission 203700) | Sediment microbial communities from Yellowstone Lake, YNP, Wyoming, USA - YL17G02_20 | ecosystem: Environmental > Aquatic > Freshwater > Lake > Sediment | place: USA: Wyoming | collected...
AGTCGATCCTGTCGCTCCGGGCGCTATGGCTATCGCAGGACGGACGGTGGGAACGGTATTGGAACACCCGACCGGCCTATTCCAAGGCCGCCTAATCTGTCACGGACCCGGTTATTGGGAGCACCGAATCCGCCGCGAGGAGGACTACTTCCGACGTCGCGATTACATCCACCTGAACCCGGTCCGGCACGGGTACTTGGAGCATCCGGAGGAATAGGCGTGGTCGAGCTTCCGTCGGCATGTGCGGCTTGTCCTGAACACGTTGTAAGGCATAGTTCGTGAGCTGCCGCTCAGCTCCGCCAGTCAGTCCTTTCAGTCCCGTCTGGCAGTCCAGCAGCTGGCGCTATCGATAGAACCCACGACAGAGTAGTGGATGGACCGGCCGTTCTCCATGGTGTCGCAACCCGCCGACACCGTGGCACTATCGCTCGACGAAAACCACGAGTCGTCCGTCCAGAAGTTCACGTAGTTGTCCTCACCGACGTTCCAGCCATACCCCTCGAGCACCACGCCGTCGACAGTCGAGACGGTGCCGTCTGCGAGGAAGACCCGCGGCTCACTCTCCTCGTAGTCGATAACGCCGTCGCAGTCATTGTCCCAGGCCCGGCGCCAACTGCCGGCCGTATCTTCCCTTGAACAGGCCCCAGTCGGGTTGACGTTCTCCTGGTAGATCACCATCAGCCAATCAAAGCCGGCCCAGCGCCAGCCTGTCCGATCCCGAAGCTTGATCTCGTTGCCGTCTCTGTACGACTCCTGCCACGCGGCCTTGCCTTCAACGTGCAGGCCGATGAGATTCTCCCCCGGACTCAGCTCAACGGTGAGCATCTCCTTCTCGTCCTTTCGCGACGAGTGGGCAACCACGTCAGGCAGGCTCTCGTATTTGTAGAGATGAAACCGAGCTTCGAACGAGGCATCCAAGGCCACCTCCACGCTGGCCCGCTCGGCTTCGAACGAGGTCAGTGTGCTCAGTTCGGAGGTTCGCGTGATGCTTCCAGCAGCATCTCGTTCGACGACGAGGTATCGCAGATCCGGAAACTCACCTTGGCCGATTCCACCCGCGGCCATGTCGTTCCAAAGCTTCCCGATCTCGACCATGTTGAAGATCGAGGTTCTCCCGCGGAAGTGAACCCGGTCATACGATCTCTCAAGGCTCAGCAGTTCCTCCCAGAGGCTCTGGTTGGCCTTATACGGTCCCAGACGGCCCTCCGGAAGCGTTGAACCAGGGGTATAACTAATCGTCCGATTGCGGTCGGCGGGATGGTTCGGGTCCACTACGTAGAGGGTGCGACCATCAATCCGGTAGCACACCACCGCGTGTGATTTCCCATCCGTCGTGTTTTCTACAACCAGGTACACCGGGTGTTTGTCATACGCTTTGAAGCTGGCGGCAATGGAGTAGAACGTCGCTGCGTCCCCGGTCATGGTGTCAGCACCCCAACTGTAGCGTCGGAGAAGATCGTCGAAGCTATGAATGGCCGTCAGATTCTTCTGGGCTACGGAGCAAAGCTTGATGGCGGAATCGTCGTCAAGGTCGAAGTCGGGCGTGCTCAATTCGGACCCGAGCGCCCAGGCGTCGTACTTATCGTGGAGCGGGACGTTGTCGATCGGCTTGCCGTACACATAGTACCACATGGAGCTGAGTGACATGCCGCTGCAGTTGCCGCCGCCGCTGATATACGACCCCCAGTTCTGAAACTGCCAAGTGTCCACACCGGGCGTGAACCCGGTGTTGATCTTGAGCGAGTCGAGCGTCTTGATCGGAACACGCGCCGGCAGAATCGGCGAGCAATGCTGTGTGGCCACCCACAACATTCGCGAGTTCTGGGCCAGGCACGGAATCCCCTCCAGGGCGCCGCTCTGGCGGTCGTAGAAAAACGCCATGCCAAAGTAACCCTCCGGAATCTCCACGGGAATCGCCACCCCGAAGGGCGTCTCCGCGCGCGTGGGTCCGTGGTCGATGTCGATCAGCGGAGCGGCCGGCTCAAAGCCGCTGGGCAAGGTGTGCGCCAGAATAGGTTCGTAAGCGATCCGGAAAGTGGTCGGCTCCGTGTACGCACCTTCGGGGACGAACACGCTGAACCCGGCCAGCGGGCTGGCGTCATCCGTCACGCTGATTTCGCCTCCGGTTGCGTCCACGGTCATCGAGGTGAGCTGCACGGGCGGACCGGTTGTCAGCGACGGCTTCTCCGTGGGGGAAGCCCCGTCACCTCCGGGAAACGTGCCCTGGCACGCCGAAAGCAGAAACAAGGTCGGGAACCATGCCGCGCGGTACCACGTTTTTTCGCGCAGGAACTTCGGGGATTGGGGGTAGGCACACATTGGAGGCTCTCCGATCGTCAGACAACTAACATGGGAAGCTCGCCTGAAAGACAATCTCACATTCAGTGCCCTTATTTTACCAGATCGCACTCGCCAACCACAAGCCTGGTAGGACAGGTCCTTGGGACCTGCCTTCACCATCATCGTGCAGCGGGTGGTCGATGACCTGCCCGGCTACCCGCCACGTGCGCGAACCGGGAATGGTAAAGGCAGGTGCGAGCACCGGCCCTACCGGCCTTGCCCGCGAGAACGCGACCGGCGTATCGACCCGATGCGCCGGATAGTGCGTCACTGCACCAGCTCTGTGACCGGCGTCGACCGGCGGGCGGAGAATAGAGCGCTCCAGACCTTGCCGGCGAGCATCGCGGCCGTCTCCTCAACGGTGGCCGCCGTCGTCACGTTTCGGTCGCGTCGGGCCTGCGAATTCTCTTTGGTCGCCGTGTACGAGGCGGTGTTCGCACCGCCGCAGCACGAGGCGGCGGACGCATGAGCGGCCTCTTCCGAACGAAGGAACGCCGCGATCTGCTTCGACTCGTAGACGAATCGGTGTCGTACCTCGACATCGTCCAATCCCGCGCTGCGCAGGCCGGCGACGTATTCACGCTCGCTGATCGCTCCGGCGACGCACGCGGCATGAAGCGCCGGATCGGAACGAACCCACTCCGGCAACTCCTCTACAACGATGTCGGACACGAGCATTCGACCGCCGGGGCGGAGCACGCGAGCGATCTCCGCAAACACACGGTCCTTCTCCGGGGACAAGTTGATGACGCAGTTGGAGATCACCCAGTCCGCCGACCCGGATTCGACGGGCAGTTCCTCGACCAGCCCTTTCCGCACTTCGACCTGGGCCAGCCCCGAACGAGCGACATTCGCTCGAGCTTTTTCAATCATCGCGTCGGTCATGTCTACACCGATCACGCGGCCCGTCGGGCCGACCTTGCCGGCCGCCACGAACAGGTCGATTCCCGCCCCGCAGCCCAGATCGACCACCACATCGCCGGGGCGAACCTCGCCGAAGGCCAAGGGATTGCCGCAGCCGAAGGAGTTCAGCACCGCGTCGCCCGGCAACGCGGCAAGCTCCTCCCCGGTGTACCCGGCGATCTTGGCGGCCTCACCCTTGGGCCCCGGCGCGCAGCACGACGAGCCCGACGGCGCCGCCAAACGGGAATACGTCTTCGACACCGACTCACGAACCTGTTGTGCATTGTTCATAGGTAATCCTTTCATGGGTAAAGAACCTACGGCGACGCGCGTCGCCGCCGTCCGCCGTGCTTTCGGCCGTCGGAGTGCGGTCGCGTTCCGCGGGATCGCCGCGTCCGCTTGCGAGCGGTCCGCGAGGGCGGAGGGCAGCATACCTCGATCGCGTCGGCCGTCGCCCGGAGCGTGGCGGCCAGCGCCGCGCAGTCCACCGAATAGTGGACCTCCCGTCCGCGTTTTTCAGCCTTCAAAATGCCGGCGTCGCGGAGCGTAGCCAGGTGCCGCGAAACCACGGACACGTCCGTCGGACAGCACTCCGCAAGCTGCGACACGGTGAAGCCCTCGCCGCAGCGACAAAGCCGCGCCAGGAGGACGAGGCGGTTGGGGTCGCACAGGGCCTTGAAGAACCTCGGAGCAGCCGGTCCTTCCAACCCCGTGCAGCATCCGGGGCCCGCGTCCGATTGACGTTTGCGTACTTGCACCATAATGCAAGTATACTACGGACATGAGGCTTGGTCAAGTCCATTGGGGTGCGATCTGCCCCAAGGTTCTTGGGGCGTCGACGCGGCGGGCGGCCCCCGACGTGGTGCGGGGGCGCAGGAACGCGGTACGGCCCCTTCCCGTCGGTTCGTGGATGAGACCCCCCACACCGAGGGCGGGGCGACAAAAGCCGCGTTTTACGGCTTCTTGGCGAGCTCTTCGTAGTATTGCTCTACGAGTTGGCGATAACGGCTCGGGAAGCTCTCCCGCAGCGCCTGAAGGATACGGTCCCGTTCACCGGGCGGCATGGCCCCCCACATTTCGCCCGGATTCGCCCGGCGCGACGCGCGTAGCGACTCATCCTGCGGCGTTCCGCCGGGGAGTCGCGATTGCTGCATGGGTTTGGCCGGCGAGCGGCCCGCCTGCGGCTTGCCGCCGGCGCCGCCGCTGGGATTGTTGCAACTGTTCTTTTCCTTCTCTTCCTCCTCCTTGATGAGTTGGTCGAGTAACTGGACGATGCGCTGCTGGCGTGTTTGAACGACCTCTCCGCCATCCGCGCTTTTCAGTCGCCGGCCTGAGTAATCCATCAAATCAGCGACCTCCGACATCCGTTCCGGCTCGCGGTTGTTGAGTTCCAGGAGCATTTGCCTCGCGGCGATCGCCAGTCGCGGCGGAGCATCGGGGTACTCCGCGAGAAACCGTGCAAGCCCCTCGCCGGCCGCGTCGTATTGCAGGTCGGCCAGCAGACAGAACCCGGTAAGAAACGCCGCCTCCGGCGCGAAATAAGAATACGCGGCCACGCGAGCGCCGCCGTCGCCGGTGAGCTGACGGATTCGCTCCCCGGCCTCCACAAGCTGCTCGAGCGCAACCAGCGACTTGACTTCGTACATCGCGGCGTGCGTGGCGACGAACGGCTCGGCGTCCGACCGAAGCTCGCCCATTACCTTCGCGCAGCGTTCGTATTCGTCGGCGTCATAGGCGTCCAGCCCTTCACGAAACTTCGGCGACATCACCGCCAGGGCCTGGGTCAGAAACTCCGACGCGTCGCATCCGCCGCACTGCGACCACTTCGTGCGAATCATCTCCCGTGCTACGGCAGGCATGGCCGCCGTGGAGTCTAGCCCGGCGACGAAACGATCTACCGGGCCGTTGCCCCTCGGTGCCACTGCTGTGTCAGCAGTGGCGCTCACGGCCGACACAGCCGTGGCACACCACGCCGCAAACAGAAGTACAGTCCACTGATTTCGACGATGATTGGGTGAATGGAACATGGTCAATCCCCCCTTACTGTTGTCCCTGGCGATCGCGCATTTGCTTGGCGATCTCACTGCACTGCACTTGCCGGGCGGCCAAGCCCTTCAGCCCGCGAGCGGCCGCCTCCGGCGACTCCTTGCCGGTCGCGGCGCCTTCCGTAATTACCGCCGTCCGAGTATTGATCCGCTGTTGGCTCGCTTTCAGCAGCTTCAACTCCGCCGAGGGAGGAAGCAGCGGCGGCTCCTTGTCGCTCGACGACGACTGCTTGCCTTGCTGCTGTTCGTTTTCCTGCTGCATCTTCTTCACCGCGTCCAGCAATTGCTCGAGCGTATCGACGATCTCCTGCTCGATGGTCTGGGTCAGCGTTCCGACCTCGGCCCCGGCGAGGCGATCGGCGACGGTGCCCATGTCCTGTGAAAGCTGGGACACCACCCGCGGGAACGCCACCGTGGTGCCTTCCTCGTCGAGGATGTGCAGGCAGGTGGCGGCCTGTTCGGACAGGGTGCGTTCATTCGTCGCCAAATCCGCAAGCTGCAACTGCTCGGCGCGTTTGAAGTTCTCACGCCCCAACTGATCGAGCGCCGCCGTCCCCTCATTAATCGGTCGTTGCTTGAGCAACATGTCGCGAAAACGGGCTTCGAGGTCGCGCAACGTTTCCTCGCGCTCCTCCTTGCGGAGCTGCTCCAGGGCGTCCTCCAGCTCCTTCTTCGCCTCCTCGAGTTGAGCCACGGCGCGGTCCTGCTTGGGGGTCGCCTCCTGCGGCTGCGAGGAATCGAGCGATTCGCTCGCGTCTTCCATTTCCTTTTGGGCCTGATCGACGTTCTTGAGTCCCGGCGATTTCGAACCGCTCTTTCCGCCGGATTTCCCTGGCTTGCCGCCGCCACTGGAGGAAGACGCATCCTGCCGCATCTGGTCGCCCAGACCCTGCGTCTGTTGGGCCACGGCTTTCTGCTCGCCGCCCATTTGCGGAGACGACGGTTGCTGTTTCAACACTTCCTTGGCCGCCTCCAATTGCGCTTTCGCGTCCCGCAGCGACGCCTCGGCCTGTTTCTGTTGCTGACCCGCGGAGCTGGGGTCGCCCGCGTTCAGTTTTTCGCTCGCCTGGGACATCGCCTGCGAACCGGCTTGCGTGGACTGCGACGCCGCTTGCGCCTGCGACTTCGCCAACTCCGTCGCCGGTGAATCCTTCGACCCCTCCGCGGGCGGTTCGCCGAGCCGGGCGATGTCCTCGGCCAGTTGCTCGGTGTCTCGTGAAAGGTCGCGCTGCTGCTCGGCGGTCTTGGGGTCGCCCGAGGGAGTGCCACCTTGTGTCGCCTTCGACACTTGGCCTTGGCGTCCGAGAAGCGCGTCCAGACGGCGAATCGCCTGGTCGAGCTGCGCCGTCATGCGTTCCGCGGCGCCTAATTGGGCGGACCCCGATCGAAGGGATCGCTCTTGTTCCAGCAGTTGGGCCAGTTTCTCTTTATACGCCTGAAGACGATCAAGCTCGCGCTTCCGCTCTTCGTTGTTGCTATCCTGTTCCAACAGGAGGCTCAGAAGGCGGTCGGCGTCCTCCAGCCACTTGCCTTGAGCGTCCAAGGCCTGATCGAGAGCGGACGATTCGCGCAGTTGACGGACGATTTCCTCCAACCGGTCGGAAAGTCCGAGTTCACCGGCGCGGGTCAACGCCCGACTCAGCCGGGCCGCGTTCTCCGGCTCCGACTCCGCGAGTTGTTCACGCAGGCGGAACACGCGATCTTGAAACCGCTGGAACCGGTCGCGGACCATCTCCTCTTTCGAGGCGAGCGGATGGACCTCGCTGCCGCCCGGATTCGCACCCTCGCCGGCCTCACCCGAAAAGGGGAAGACCGTACAAAGCAAACTAAGCAGGATGAAGTCAGTTTTTCGGCGCATCATCGAACACCTTGCTACCCTGCTGCTGCGCAGCGTCCTTCGTCTCCGTGCGCAGCTCGTTCTGCAGCCGAAGAATATCTCGCAGCATGTTGACGGCCTCCTGATATCCTTCCCATTGTAGCATATTCGCCAAAATCGCGCGCATCTGTGACAAAAGTGCCACTTGCTGGGGGTCGACCGTCAAACCCGCCTCCCCCTGCGGGTCGCGGGACCATCGCCGGATTGTGTCGGCGGCATCAGGCAAGTCCCGCGTGGTCAGCCGCCCCAGCGGCTCGGCGATCCCCAGCCCAAGCCGTTCTTCGATGGTCTGGGTGGCCAATTGGTTGATGCGATGCTCGGTGAGCACCTGCTCAACCTGCTGGCGTACGACGTTGACCGACCCCGCGATGCTGCGTTGTCGTCGCTCCAGTGTGGCCACCGTGGTCGAGAACTCCTCCGAGCCTCCTTCGGAGTTTGATAGTCCGATAAGTGTAAGCAACCGCCCACGGAGCTGTTCCTGGGAGTCGATCAGGCGCTCGAAATCCATGCGGAACTCCTGCTCTCTACGAGCAAGCTCGGCTAGCAGTTCGTCGCGGGTGACGACCCGGAGGGCGATCGGAGGCGATTCGGCGGAGTTGGGGCCTGACACATCGTCGAAGTCCGCGGCCCGCGCGAAAAGGGTGAGCCGGTCGCCGGGGGTGACGGCCTCAGAGGACACCGACCAAGTCAGGCTCGTCGAGAACGTAGTCAGATGCGGTCGGAAGGTCGGGAGCGGAATCGACCCCTCCCGGAGCACGCTCCCGCCTTGGTCGCGTGCTCCGTCACGGGTCACCTGGAAGACAAGCTCCGCGCTCGCCAACCCGTAAGTGTCGGCGAACTCCAGCTCGATCGGCAGGACGGCCTCCGGCGTGACCATCTCGCCGACGCCGGGCAGCTTCATCCGCACCCGAGGCGGTTCATCCTTGACCACCCGCAACGCGAACCGGACCGGTTGCTTATCCTCCAAACCGAACTCGTCCAGGAGCGAAAAGTGATAGGTTTGCGTGTCCTTGGGCGAGATCGTAACGACGTGGCGCTCGCCGTCGGCAACCGCGGGGGCGACCGTCTTGTTGCCCGCCATCAACACGGCCTGAGCGATCGGTTTGTTGGCCGCGATGGTGAAGGTCACGTCGCTTCCGGGAAGAACCTGAGCCGCGCGCTCACCGTCGCCGAGCGTGAAAGCCTCCAACCGCGTATACGCCGGCGGGACGATGCGAAGCTGCGACCACGTTACGCGAGGCCGTTCCAGAAGCCGCGCGGGGAACGTTTGCGTCTCATCGTCGCCGCCTTCGAGATGGAAGACGAAGTCCTCCTGAGCGTTCTTGAAGGTGTAGCGAAAGCGGTACGCTCCCTCGCTTCCGACGGTGACCATTGTCTCGCGGCCGCGCTCGCCGGAGGCTGCGGTGAAGACGATCTCCACCTCCCGCGGCTGCACGCCTTCCGCGTAGGCTTGGACCGTTAAATCGTCCCCGCGAGCGCCGACCAATTCGCCGTGCGGCAGATCGACGGATAGGCGGGTGCGCCTTGGCCACTCGACGTTCTGCAAGAGAACATTGCGGGCGAACCACAGCCGCATCACCTCGGGCATGGCCAGAGCGGCAATGAGAGCCATCAGCAGTGCGCCGCCGACTCCGAAGGCCGATCGCCGAGCGCGGCGCGGATCGAGTATGGCGTTGAAATTGAGTCCGCGAACCCGTGGGCCGACGGATGACACAACGGACGCAACCAGCGTCGGCGAGTTCGTCTCCGGCGACCCCACGTCACCCAGCGAGAAACGCACCGCTGATACGAGCAGCGAGGACAGATCCGGAAAGCGCCGCTCGATGAGGTTGGCCGTCTCCGCAAGTCCGACCCGCACGCGGAGCGGAGAGATCACGCGATGCCACAAAATCCAAGCGGCCCCAGCTACGATGAGCGCCGACAGCGAGGCCCTCATGCTCCAACGCAGCCCGCGCGTTCCGTAATCGAGCGAGAACTGGATGACGGCGGCGACGAACAGGAAGCCGATCACCCAGGCGATGCCTTCGACGAGCACATAGCCGCGCAGCCGGGCGGCGAGCGCACGCAAACGCGCGGTTACCGATTCGTCCAGCGTAGGCCGATGCCGTTCTACAACAGGCGAGTCCATTTACGCACCGCCCACTCCACGGACAACAGCGATACCAGCAGAGTCAACACCTTCCAATTATCCCACAGCGTCGTGGGACGGGATCGAACCGGGATTTCCTCGTGCAAGTCGGGAATGACGGCGGGCAACCCGTCGGCCTCGTCGATTTCCCAATAGCGTCCGCCCTGCGATTGCTCGGCGATCGTCGTGAGCGCGGCCCTGTTCATCTGCGGATGCAGGATTTCCAAGTTCGGTCGACTGACCAGAATCTCCCGCTCAACCTCGGCGCTCTCCCCCACCTCCAAAGGAGGTGGGCCACCCGGCGCCGCGCCGGGAAGCGCCAGCCGAATACGATAACTCCCCACGCGATCGGGCACGAACCGTCCTTCAAACCAACCGGGCCGATCTCGTCGCGCGGCCAGAGGGAAGTCTACCCTTTGATCCTCGACCGAAACCTGCGCCGCGACCTCATCGCGTTGAAGCGGCTCAAAGCGGGAGTCGAGAAGACGCGCCGTCACGGTGACCGCCTCGCCCAAGGCGGGATGCTCGTTCTCGACCAACAGCGTCGCCCGTTTGCTCCCGCCGAGCAGCTTGCCCTCGGACAAATAGCGCACGAACTGCACCCAGAAGCGGTCGTACAGTTCCGGGCCGAATCGTCGCCACCGCCAGGTGCTGTCGAAACCGAGGAACCCGGTCCGCCCCGCGCCGACGAACTGCACTGCGGCCAGCACATGCCCGCCGAAGGCATTCTTCATCCGCGGGTGGCCGTGACGCATCAACACCGTCGCCACCGGTTTCTCACGCAGGACGGGATAGTGCCAGTACACGTCACCGATTCCCTGCCAGGCAAGCTTGGTGGATACCGGATCATCGGCCAGTCGCAACACGGGGTGGGCGTAGGTCGCCTGGGGAATCTCGAACGGCGACGGCGAAAGCTGGTAATGCCCGATCTGATTGAGCAGCAGGTCGGCCTCCGGATCGAGCGTCACCGGCAGGAGATCGAGTAACGGTTTTAACGCCCGCTCGCGCACGAAGGCGGGCGTATGGGCACGGGCCGCGGCCAAGAGCAGACCGCCTCCATGCTCGGTCACCAGCTTGTCCACGAGGCGGCACCACGGCTCGTCGAACTCGGCTTTGTCCGGATCCATGAGGATCACCACGTCGTACTGGAAAAGCTCCTCCGCCGCGGTCGGCAGGTGGTCGATCACGATGTCCCCGTCGCGCACGGCGCTGAGATCGGCGGACTGAAGCCAACAACTCACGTCGATCGTGTCGTCCCGCTGGAGGAGTGTGGTGACGTAGCGATAGTCCCAGCTCGGCGCGCCCGCGATCAAGAGGACGCGGGTCCGCGTGTCGATGACGTTCACCGTGGTCTGCTTGCTGTTGTCCTCGGTGACGGATTCGTCCTCCACCGGCGGGGCCTCGACGGTGTAGACGAACCGCCCGACGCGTTGCTGGCGGCGGTCGAAAGTCACCGTGCCGATCGCCCCGCCGCCACCGACCACGAGCGTCCGGCTGTCGACAATCCGTCCTTCGCTGCCGTCGGTCGCGTTGCGTTCCCGAAGCTGCACGCGGATGGTCTCGCCCTCAATTCCCTGCGAAGTCAGGGTCGCGGTTACGGCGAAGGGGTCCTGTTGGAAGGCGTTCTGGGGTGCTAGAACCTCGGTCACGCGGATGTTTCGGGGCGTGGCCGGGTCGCCGACGCCGATCGTATGGACGGCCAGGCGTCGATCGTTGGCGAACCTCGCGATCTCCTCCGCCGTCGCGCCCTGATTGATCCCCCCGTCGGTAAGAACCACGACGCCGGCGATCGGGGCACTGCCGAGTGATTCGACGGCGCGGCGCAGGGCTCGGTCGAGATTCGTCGCCGGGCCGGTCGCCGGAAACTCCGCTGGAATGTTGTCACTCTGAGCGAAGCGAAGGGTCTGTTCTCGCGATGGAGATGCTTCGCTTCGCTCAGCATGACTGGACGCTCCGCCCGAAGGCTCGGAACTCGTGGTCGAGGCTTCGCGGTTCGCGCGGATCGAAGCCTGCAACTTCGCGTCGTCGCTGAAGGTGTAGAGCTTCACGCGGTTGCTGCTCGCCAGATCGCGAAAGAACTTATGATCGTCGCGGTTGAGAATTCGTTCGACGAGATCGCGTCGTCGCACGGCTTGCGGTCGTTCGCCGCCCAAGACGGCCTGCACCCGCGCGGCGCTCGATTCGTCGCGGTAGCGATCGGTGAGGTCCATGCTGGACGAGTCGTCCACGAGAACGAGCGTATAGGAGTCGATCCAACGCCGAAGGATGCGGACCCGCACCGGTTCAAGAAAAACCACCGCGAGTATGAGGAAGACGGCGCAGCGAAGCGTCGCCAGGAACATCCGCACGCCCGCGGACGCGCCGATGCGCCCCTCCCGGCGGTACATCCACACGACCGCCCAGAGGAGAACGCCGAGCAACACCAAACCCGCAACCGCAGGCCAGCCTTCCGGTAGATGGCGCAGTTCGGTGACGAAGGTCTCTTCGTCGCGCGTGACCGCGCCGACGACGACCGGCCAAACTGACACCAGCGTTTGCACCGGCCTAGTGCTCCATCGCACCTAATCCTAAGAGTAGGTGTGGTCCAGCCGCCCCTGGCTGGGCCGTAGGGCACAGCGGAGGGCCGCTGTGCCACAAACAGCCGAACCCCAAAGTTTGGCTGCGTCGGACCACTAGCGTCTCCTCCCCCACCACCACGCGAGGCACTGCTCAGTCATCAGGACCAAAGTCGCAAAGATGAGCACGGGTTGCCACAACTCGATGCGGGCCTCATCCGCGGCCTGGGCGACGCGGTCCAGGCCTCGCACGTACTCGAACGGCAGACCGACCAGCGCCCGGCGAAGCTCCGTTTCCTGGGCCGGCGTGAGGTCGCTCTCCCGCGAATCGACGTTGACCGCGGCCAGTCGAATGCCCTCGCCGCCGTCGAGGCGTTTAAGCACAAACTGGTAGATTCCCGCCGCGTCAGTCTGTTCCCAGCGGATGTTCAGGCCTCGCCCATCCGCCGAGGGGGACGCCGTCGCGGTGGCTTCCGGTTCGTTCGGATAGGCCGGGGCGCGAATGACTACCTCCGGCCCAAACACGGCCGGGTCGATCGGCACGTCCAGCGGCGTGCCCACGAACTGCTCGGCGACGAAGTTCCCGTGTCGGGCCGCGTGACGGATCAGTTCCGTAATCACCGGCAGGTACGTCGGATGGTCGGGCCACTGGTTCCACTCCTTGTCCGCCGTGGTAGTGACCAGCAGCACCCGTCCCCGACCGAAGGCCCGTTCAAGGATCGCGGGGTGTTCATCGGGCGTATCAAACCGGGCGATCACGCGGACTTCAGTGGCACCGGCGCCCCCACCGGTGTTCGCCGCTTCCGGGAGTTTGCAGGAAAAGAACTGGAAGAACGGAATCTGCGAAATGCCCAGCGGATCGTCTTCGCGGCTTACGGCGCGAAGGGCCGGGTGCAACCGATCCGTCACGATGAGATGGGCGGCCTCGGACGGACGAACGACCTCGCCCAGCTCCGCGGGCAGCAGCCCTTCCCCGCCGCGAAACAGAGCAGCGTTGTAAAGGTCCGCGTCCACCTGGTCGCCGAGGAAGAAGATGACTCCGCCGCCTTGCCGCACGAACTGTTCAAGGGACTCGACCGTCGGCTCCGCGAGTCGATAGACGTTGGCCAACACCACCGCGTGGAACCCCGCGAGGTTGGCGTCGGCCAGTCCCGGCTCGTCCACGACCACCACTTCGTGACCGCTGAAAACCTCTCCTTCGGGTCGAAGAGCGGTGGTGAGCAATGCGACCTCGTCGTCGTACTCGTCCGCCGACGGTTCACCGTTGACGATGAGGATGCGGACGGCGTTCACCACTTCCGCGGCGACATAGCGCACGTTGTCGACGGGCAATGCGTCGCGGGGGATTTCGACGCGGACGGACTCGTCGCCGGCACGAGGAAAATCGACTTCCAGATCGACGACCGCGTTTTGGTGTTCGGCGAGCGACGGGATCGTCTTCGGCGACTGCGGTCTGTTGCCGACACTTGTTTGCAGCTCGAGGTTCTCGACGGACCGGCCTGAGTGGTTCGCGACGCTCGCCCGCACCGTCCCCGTCGTCCCGGCGACCAACTGGCCGCCTTGCAGGGTCAAATCGGCGACTGCGGTGTTGGCCGCGTCGGTCTCCCCGACGTTCAATAGAACCAATCGCAATCCGCGATCTTTGGTCGCCCAAGCCGCCAGCGGGGCGGCCACCGTGGCGTCAGGACGACCGGCTTCCACCGCTCCCTCGCGTCGCACCCAGTCCTTCCGTTGAAAATCGCTGATGACATACACGGCCACGTTGACGATCCCCGGATCGCGTTGCAGCACCTCTACCACGCCCTCGAACACGGCAGATAGGTCGATGGAGCGTTGCGACGGACTCAGGGCCTCAAGGCGGGAGAGCAACTCCTCCGCGCCTTCGCTTCCCAGCGACGCCCCGGATTCGACCGGCTTGGAGGCATCGGTCATGCGAAGGATCGTCACCGTATCGTCGGGCGTCTCCCTGCGGATCGAGTCGATCAAGCGTCGGACGGCGGACTTGGCCCGCTCGAAGGGCGTCCCGCCCGGCGACTGATAGCCCATGCTGAAGGAATCATCGAGGACGAAGACGCGCTCGATCCGCCTCGACCCACCCCACGCCGACGCGAAGCCGGAGGGCGTGATGAACGGCCGCGCGACCAGGAGACCCAGAAGGAAGACCGCGAGACATCGTAGGGCGAGGAGAATCCACTCCTCCATGCGGATGCGGCGACGGTTGCGGCGCTCGGCGTCGATGAGGAAGTCCATCGCCGCCCAACGGATGCGCTTGAACCGCCGCCGGGCGAGCAAATGGATCAGGATCGGCGCAGCCACCGCCCCCGCCCCGGCCCAAGCCAGGCCGGGAGTGACGAATGCGGCAAGCACAGGGATCATCATTTGCATTGCGGGACCTTCCAGCGCGCAGCGATCACAATTCTCGATTGCATACCAAGAGTCGCTTGAGCCGGTCCGCAGTGATTCGACAATCGACAATCGACATTCGACAATCCCCTCAGGCTTTCGCCCGCTGGCGGTGCATTCGGGTGGCCAGGAACGTCGTCAACGCCACATCGAGCGACTCGGCCGTACTGATGAGTGCATAGTCGATCTTCACGTCCAGGCACGCGCGGCGGATTTTTCCAAGAAACGCCTCCAACGCGGCCAGGTAACTGCCGCGCAACGACTGCGGATCGGTCAGCACTTCCAGATTCACGTCCTCCATTCCCTCAAACAACGTGCGATCGGAGAAGGGGAACTGCAACTCATCGTGGTCGAGCACGTGGAGCACGAGAACATCATGCCGTCCAAAGCGAAACCGCTGCAGGCCGCGGATCACGTCGTCCACGTTTGTCAGCAGGTCCGACAGAATGACAACCATGCCGCGTCTCGGAATGCGACCCGCGAGCTGATGGAACAACACTTTCAAATCCGTCTTATTCCGAGGATCGCTCGCTTCCACGGCATTGGTGAAATCCACCAGCGTCGCGCGGTTGGTCGAAACCGGAAGCTGCCGGCGGACTTCGCTGTCAAAGAGCGTCAGACCCACGCCGTCTTGTTGGTAGATCAGCAAGTGCGCAAGCGAAGCGGCGAGCGTGGCGGCGTAGTCCCACTTCGTCATCCGCCCCGTGCCGGGGTGAGCGGGGTAGGCCATTGAACCCGAACAGTCGAGCAGCAAGTGCACGCGCATGTTCGTTTCCTCTTCATATTCCTTGATGAAGAAGCGATCGGCCTTGGCGTAAACCCGCCAGTCCAGGTGCCGGATGTCGTCGCCCGGCACGTAGGGGCGGTGGTTGGCGAATTCCACGCTGTAGCCCTTGTAAGGGCTTTTGTGCATGCCGCTCACGAACCCCTCGACCACGTGGCGAGCACGCAGCTCCAGCCGCGAAATCTTGCTCAGGACTTCAGGTCGAAAGTACTTTGCGAATTCGCTCATCGCCGTCCAGGTGGGTGGTGTAGGGTTGGATGGTCTGCAACAGGTCGTCGATCATCCGGTCCGAGCTATACCCCTCCGCCTCGGCGGAGAAGTTGGTCACGAGGCGATGCCGCAGGACCGGGTGGGCGAGCGCCCGGACGTCGTCGACGGACGCGTGATGGCGTCCGTTTAAGGCGGCCCGCGCTTTTCCGCCGAGGATCAACGCCTGCACCGCTCGAGGCCCGGCGCCCCAGGTGATCATTTTCTTTGCGAACGCCGGAGCTTGCGGCTCGTTGGGACGCGTCGCCCGCACCAGGTCCAGGGCGTGGCGAATCACCTCGGGCGCCGCTGGCACGCGACGCACCAACCGTTGAAACCGAAGAATGTCCGTTCCGGAAAGGACGGCCTGCACCGGGGCATCAGCTTGCCCTGTTGTCCGGTCGGCGATCGCGTACTCGTCGTCGTACGACGGATACCCGATGAAAACCTTGAACAGGAACCGATCCTGTTGCGCTTCGGGCAGCGGGTAGGTCCCTTCCTGCTCGATGGGATTCTGCGTGGCCAGGATGAAAAAGGGCGGCGCCAGGTCGTGACGCTCCCCGCCCGCGGTCACCTGCCGCTCCTGCATCGCCTCCAGCAGCGCCGCCTGCGTCTTGGGCGGGGTGCGGTTGATCTCATCGGCCAGAATCACGTTGGCGAAGATCGGCCCGCGGAGGAACTTGAACCCCCGTTGACCCGTCGCCCGGTCCTCCTGGATCACCTCCGTGCCGGTGATGTCGGAGGGCATCAGATCGGGCGTGAACTGAATGCGGTTGAACGTCAAAGTCAGACACCGGGCCAGGGTCGAGATGGTCAACGTCTTCGCCAGCCCCGGGACGCCTTCGAGGATGCAGTGTCCGCCGGCGAACAGGGCGATCAAAAGCTGTTCCAGCACTTCGTGTTGACCCACGATCACCTTGGCGAGTTCGCTTCGGATGCGGGCGTAGGCGGATCGAAGTTGCTCGATCGCCTCTCGATCGTCGCCCACCTCAACCGCACCCATTTTTGTCGACGTCTCCGACTGATCCTTCATTCTTAACTCCTGTCGAAAGTTCAAAGTTCAAAGTTCAAAAACGACCCGTGGACCTTTTCGTCATCTTTCGAACTTCGAACTTTGCACTTCGAACTTTCTTCCCTCACCGCTGCATGATCGGGAGTTGATTATACGGGAGTTGGAGGATGATGAGAGCCACGGCCGTGCCGTAGATGTCGCCGACGCCGTCGCCCTGCCAGGAGCCGTCCGACTGCTGCAGCGACAGCAGATAATCGCGGCGGAGGGGAAAGTACTGCTCCCAATACGGATCGGACGAAATGTACAGCGCCTGGGCGAGGTAGAGATGGGCGTAGAAATCGTGCCCGCCCGCCGTACCGGTGGGGCGAATCCGATCCTTACAGAACTCCAGGGCCTTCTTCGCGCGGGGATTCGTGTATTCGCCCGCGTTGTACCAGCAACAAACCGCGGCCGCCGTGATCGGCGGACGCGACTCGCCCCCCATCTGGCGAAGCGAATAGCGGATTCCGCCGTCGCTGTTCTGGGACTTGGCCAGGTAGTTCATCGCGTCGTCGACCACGTCCTTCGGTACCGTGACGCCGGCGTTACGACACGATCGCAACGCCTGCACCTGCGTGATCGTGACTGAACCCTCGTCGCCGCCCGAGGTGGGCGTGTAAATCCACCCGCCCGCGTCGCTTTGCGCCCGGGCCGTCAGTTGCACGCCCCGCTCGAGAACGTCATGGATCTGCTCCGCCCGGCTCGTATCCTCGGTCATCCCGTACAGTTGACCCAAGAACAGCATCGAGAACCCGTGCCCGTACATGGACCTCGCGTCCTCCTCGCCGCGGGTAATCAATCCCGTGGGGTTCGCCGAGCGCAGGATGAAGTTGGCGGCCCGATCGACTTGCGGAGCATAGCGGCCTTGCGTCGTCGTGTTCCCATCCATGAGCAGGGCGAGGCCCGCAAGAGCGGTCATCGCCACCGGGTACTCGCCGTACGCGCCGCGGTTGGACCATGACCCTTGACGGTCCTGGGTTCGGACGAGATAGGCGAGCCCGCGCTCAACGGCCTGATGCGCCTCCGCCGTGATGCCCTTGGGCAGGCGAAGCGACTTGGGCGTCTCCGCCGCGGGCGTTTGCCCGGCGGTCGTCCGCCCGACGACGACCGCAAGCGCGAGTAAAAACCCCCATCGCAGCGACACCGGCTTGCCCGCCGGTCCGCGGCGTCCTCTGCGCACGGTAATCACTAAAAGTTCCTCCCCGCCTCGTTGCGTTCCACGGGTTTCGTGCGGAAGGCGCTGACGCCGCGCGTCGTGCCCACGATCACGGCGCCCGGGCGAATGACGATGTCGCCGGTGAATCGACTCCCGGCCGTCGTCGCGGTGAGGTCCGCCCCCGTGCCCGCGTTCCGCCCCGTGCGGACGTCGATCAACACCACCGTCGAACGCGTCCTCGGCATGGCGACGCCCGCCGGGGAGACCTCGGGCTGGGCCGTCTCCACCAACGCCGGAATGACCCCGTGATCCACCCGCAACAGGTCGTCCGTATTCGGCAAGGACGCGACGTCCTCACGTCGCCACACTTCCTCGCCGGTGGCGACGTCCAGCGCAACAAGCTGGGGAGCCTGCCGCTGTCCGCGAGAAGCGTCGACCCGAAGAACCAGGAGTCCGTCGAAGAGGGCGCCGCCGCTCACGCTGTACGCTCCCGCAACCTGTCGTTCCAAGACTGCTTCACCGTTGGCCGCGTCGATGATGCGCACCATCCCCTGGCCCAAACCGATACCCAGGTAACCTTCCTGCGGCTCGAAGAGTTGCACCGCGGGCCGGTCCAACTCGACCTTCCAGGCCGGTTCGCCCGTGGCGTCGTCCACGGCGATGACCCCCTTGGACGCTCTCGTTGCATCCGGACCGATAATCATCCCCGCGGTTCGCACCAAGCTGACGACCTGTTGCGTCGGGTCGGCCTGTCGAAACAGCACCCGTTTCACGAGCCGGCCGTCGGCGCGATCAAACAGATGCACCCGCTGCCGACCGGCGTCCACCGTAACCACGCGGCGTGCGTTCATCCAGATTGCGTCCACCGGTTCGCCGCGTAGATCGCGTTCCCAAACGGTCGATCCGTCGATCATGCGCATCAACGTCAACCGTCCTTGGCGCGGGGTGGCGGCCAGCAGCCCGTCCCCGGCCGCCATCGTCCCATCCCACCGGGACGCCTCGTTGGTTTCCCAGAACGTGTCGTGGGGCCGCACCCAAAGCCGACGACCGGTGGCCAGCCCGACGGCGAAAAGCCCCTCCGCGCCGTTGAACACCACAATCTGCCCGTCGGCGGTCGCGCCGCGGGCGGCCTCCGGCGGCGGGTTGGGAAGAAACGCAGTCTCGGTGAATTCCTCGGGAAGCCGCAACCGCGTCTGCCAGAGCAACTCGCCGCGATCCGTGGACAGGCAATCGAGCTGACCGTCGGATCGGTGCAGGAGGATTCGATCTTTCAGGAGCGGGGAACGATCCGGGGCCACGCGGACGACGCGGCCCACGCTCGATCCTTCCACCGCCTGGTAACTCCATGCGGCCTCCGCGGTCAGGTCGATCCGCTCGGCGAGGTCGGACGCTCGACCGCTCATGGTCGACGGGTAAGCTTCGCGAACAGCCGATGGGATGGCGTGGCGGATCTCCGCCACCCAGTCGGCGACGACTTGCCGCGATCCCGGCGCGCCGGGAGAAGTAGCTTCCGGCAGGCGTGCGACCGTTTCGGGAACCGGCTCCGACCCGAAACGTTTCTCGAGTTCATCCAGGCACGGGATCAACGCCGCCATCTGATCCTGGGCCGACCGAGCGTAGAGTCCGCACAGGCCCCAAAAAGCCATGAGTCCCGTGACGTCCGACGCGCGTCGCACACCTTCCAGCAGGAGCTGTTCGGCCCGCTCGAACCTGAGCTGCTGACGCTCCCAGTCGGCCAGTTCGACCAAAGCACGTTTGCCCGCCGAACCGATCGCGGGAAGATCGGCAATCGCCTGAAGCTGTGCACGGGCCTTCCGCACTTCCCGTCCATCCTTCAAACGCTGACCGGCCTCGGCAAGCTGCCGCCCGATCTCCGCGTCCAGCCGCGCCGTTTGCTCGCTGCTCAACTTCGTCTGGAGGTTCCGCAGGCGATCGGCGATCTGGATACCCGCCGCGGACTCGACGGATTCCGCCGTTCGCACCATCTGATCGGCCTCGGGGCTTAGCCCGAGTTGGAGGAGCGTCCGATACGCCTCTTCGTACCGGCCGCCCGCGACGTGCTGGTCCGCGACGGCCGCACGGCAGCGAAGTCGGTCCGCCGCCGTCAAAGCCGCCGCATCGGCGACCTGAAGCCACTTCAGGGCCTCCGGGCTTCCGCTCGGCGACTTTCCCGCAAGCGCGATCGCCGTTTCGACGCTCACGCGGGCGAAGGACTCTCTCTGGTGTGCGTCATTCGCCAACGTCGCCGCCGGAATCTGTCGAAGGACCTCGTCCGCGCGGCTGGGCTCGCCCCGCAGCAGCTCGACCCAAGCAAGCTGCATGGCCGCCGAAGGGTCGGCGGGGAGGGCCTGGCGACGCGCCAGGGCCGCGGAATGACTGCGCTCCAGGTCCGGGAACTTGCGGACCGACGACGGGTCTACGCTGAACAACGCCGTTCCCAGGCAAAGCAGATCACCGAGCGGGGCCTGCGAGGGCGGAGTGGATTGGACGCCGATGGACGCCCCCGTCGCGGCATCGAGCGAGAGCAGCCCTTCCGACGTCGGGGCGAACAACAGCTCGCCGCAGACGACGCCTCGCCCGGTCGGGACGGCGATCAGATGCGTCGTCCAAAGTGGCTTGCCGTCGGTGACGGATAAGCAGGATATGTTCCGACCGCCGAGCCAGACACGCGTCGCGTCGGCGGCGATCACGTAGGAGCCGTTCTCCACGGAGGCCGACCAGCGGAACTCGCCGCTGCCCGCCGAAAAAGCCGAAAGCTCCCGATGGTCGGTCGCCGCCAGAAGAACCAACCCTCCCGCGACCACCGGCGGTGATGGAAGCCACCCCGTCACCGGCGCGATACGGGGATCGCGCCGCGGCCGGTTCCCGCGTTCATATTGACACGCCCAGCGCACCGTCGCGTCGGCTGCGTCCAAGGCGAACAAAGCGCCATAGCCCGAAGGGACGAAGACCATTCCGTCCGCGGAAGCGGGTAGCAGCGTCGGACCGACGGCGCTGATCGGCTCGCGCGCCGACCCGAGGAGAGTGCTGTGGATCAGGGCCCCGTCGGTCGAGTTCAGCACCGCGACGAACAGATCGGATTGCTTGAAATACGGGACCCAAAGTTGGTCTCCGACGCCGATCGGCGCCGCCCGGAACTGCACGTCGGCTAACTCATCCGCCGGACCTTTCGCGGACTCAGGGCTGCTCGCCCCGCGTTGCCAGCGGACCTCCCCGCTCCGAGCGTCATAGGCCACCACGCGGGTCGCATTCGCATGGGCGCCGGCGCCGGGATTCGGCCGAAGCACACCCGGGGCGTTCCGAGCGTCGGTTCCCGCGCCGGCCACGCCTCGTTCCACCGTGAAGACCAAACCTCCCGCGATGGAGATCGCCCCGCCGATGTAGTCCTCGACCCGCTCTGCGGGCGGCTGAGACGGCGTGACGTTTCGTTGCCCCGCCCCGCCCCGCGCGTTCCGTCGACTGCCGCTCCGCCGGCGCCCGGACGATTCCCACAACACCACCAAGTCTTGAGCGTCGAGCGCCGCACAGCCCGCGGCCTTGCGTACGACCAGGCGTGTCCCGTCAGACACAAACTGGCTCGACGGCAGGACCAGCGGGGCCGTCGGATCGTCATCGAAAATACGCCGCCACAAGTCCGCGGTCGTACCGGGAAGTTCATACACCCACGGGGCGGATTCCAGCAGGCTGGGGGCGATGGGCGGTGCCGGCCGATACGGCGATGAGAACGCCTCGTCCGATGTGGCCGCGCTCCGCGCATAGGACGCAGGACGGCTCGTCAAGCTCGCAAGCCAACCCGGCACCGGTTGGGCGGGGTCCGCCTTCCGCCGATAGTCGGCGATGATCGCGGCGGCCTGACCGTTTTGACCGAGCATGAGGTATGCCGCCGCCTGCTTGCCGACCAGGAGCGGATCCGGCACGTCCCGGTCAGCGACGAGTTCGAGCACGTCGGTGAGCAGGGCGAGGGCCTCACCCGGTCGGCCCTCATCCAACGCCCACGACGCCAACAGTTCGGACGCATCGTCACCGTAATTGGTCAACAAGTACCGGCTGGCGATGAGCCGTAGTCCCGCGGGACCCTTCGAGGACTCAGGGCCCTCCGACCGCGCCCGATCGAACAGCCGCTTGGCCTGACCGTCGTAGAGAAGTCGATAGGCCCGCAGGCCCTCGGGCGGAAGAGAGGCGATACGCCTCGTTGCTTGGCGGCGCGCGGATTCATAGAGCATCCCATCTTCGGCCGCTCCATCCGCTCGAGCGACCAACGCGCCTTCGGGGTCGTCGATCACCCGCTGCAATGAATCGATCGCCAGCTTCCAGTCGCCGCGGGCGACCCCGTCCTCGGCGCGTTGCAGGAGATTGACGACCGGCGCCGAGGTGTCGATCAGAAGGGGGGCGGCGTCCGCGTTCAAGACTTGCGGAACCGGCCGTAGAGGCTTCACCCGGATCAGGTCGCCGTGCTCCTGAGCCTGGACGGCGACTCCACGGACCGCCGCCAGCGCAGTCACCGCCAGGGCGAGAAACCATCGCCCGGAGCGAAACCTGACTGCACCAGCCGTCTCGAACCAATCCCGCATTCCGGCAAGCACCGTCCGAAACCCCACGCCGCCGACCCGCGCCCTTCGACGCGGGGATCATTACGACGTCCCCAGTAGTGTACCCGGCTTATCGGTTGCGGGCGCACGGTGGATGTACACTCTCGGGATGCCTGCGGCGGCCCCTCCGCAGGCATGGTAGTCAGTCGCCGGTTGGCGTTCGCAGGCCGGTGTTACGGACCGGTCAACAGCCCCCTAAGGATCTTCCAGTCGTCAAGGTCCACGTCGCCGTCGTTGTCGAGGTCGGCACAGCGGCATTCCGGTCCCACCGGTCCGCCGCCTGGCCCCGTGAAGCATTCCAGGAACCGGGCCACATCGCGCAGGTCCACGTGACCGTCGGCGTTGCAGTCGCCGGGCCGCGGACATCGCGTGTGCTCGCAGGCAGTTTCAACGCCCTGCGGCGTTCCGCCGCCCAGCTCGCACACCGAAGGTGGAGCATCCTTACACGTCCCGCTCGGCATGCAGCAGGCCTGCGCCGGCTGGCACACGTCCTGAGCCAACCCGGCGCAGAGCTGATTCCACATGTTCGCGCAGCACTCCGGCACCAACGCGCACACCCGCTCACAGCACTCGCCCCGGTTGCAGAACGGCGTGTCGTGCGGCGTGAAGCAGTCGCCGGTCACATCGCTCCCGCACGTCGGATAGGCGCCATGCCGCGCCTCGGCCAGGAACGCCACGGGCCTGACCCCCGGGCGCTGGAACGGCGTCGGGAACAGCGGAATGCACGCAAGAACATGGATATACGTCACCTGCGGCGGTAGGCAGGTCACGTCCGCTTCGACCCGCACCGGAATCCAGTTGTAGGCGAAGTGTCCGCCGCCCAAATCGACCTCGAAGAAGACGTCGAAGAAGCTGTCGCCCAAGAGTGCATTGGCTGGGTCTTCGGCTATGGCTCCGCGCGACGGGCGAAGCACGCCGCCGTGACCGAAGCCTGCACCGGCCCGGAGCGTAAGTCCGCCGCCGGTGAGTTCCATGGCCACGATCTCGGTATCAATCACGTCGAGATGCCCGTCGATCGGCCGCAGGCCCGGATAGAACAGCGAGTCATCGTGCGACGGACTGCGCGCGATGTGCGCCGGTCCGTTGAGCACGGCACTCACGTCCGCCTCGCAATCACCGCCCAGATCAATACCGACCAAGGCGCCGGTGGGCATGTCGTCGAACCCGCCTGGGCACTGGTCGATCCAGTGCGGGAAGCCGCCGCAGCTTTCGCAAGGACGCTCCGGCTCGCAGGCGTCGTCGATGTTGTTGCCGTTGGCATCGCCCAGGCACTGCGAACCCGGGCCCCGCGGGACCCCGCCCACTTGGCGACAATGGTCGGCGAGCGTGACCTCACACGTCCCATTAGGCAGACAACAAGCCTCCGGCAGCGCCGGATTCGGAGTATGTCTGCCCGCCCCGATGGAGTAGCCCGTCGGATCCCCGTTCGCGTCCCGCAGCAGAATCTTCTCGACGTTCTCGTAGGTATCCCCAGGCCCCGGCGGCTTGTGGGTGATCACACTGCTCATCCGCTTGGGCTCCTGGGTGAAGAACGTGAAAGATCCCACCCGCACCTCGAAGAAGATCTCGAAGAAGCTGTTCGCCGTGCCCGCAGGCGCAAACGGCGGCAGGTCCAATCGACCAGGCTGGGTCTGGGTCATCTCCTCAATCTGACCACGCGACGGCTTGGTCGGATGCAGCTTGACCAGGACCGGTCCGAACGAACTGTTGCCCGTCAACTGCATGTCCACCATCTCGGTGGGCACATCGTCCAGACCGTCCCCGTCGGAGTCGTTCGCGTCGCCCTCGTTGGGCCCCTCGAAGAACACGTGCACCGTCGTGGGACCCGCCAAGTGGATCACCTCCGAACCACCCAGGGGTGGCGGGAACTGCAACTCCATCACCGCCATCGTGTTCGGGAAGAGGTCGATCTCCACCGTCGTCGGAGGCGCGCAACCGCAGCAGAGCGTGATGGTGCCGTCGGGGTTAACCGTCCGTTGGCCCTCGCAGACTTCACTGCCTTCGCATCCGCCGACGCACGTCGGTGCGCCCCCGGTGGCAATTGCCACATGACACTCGCTCGTTCCCGCACAGTCGCACGCCGTAACGGTCGTTTGACCCGTCGCGGGGTTGAGCGTAGCGCAACGCGGTTGGCACTGCTCAATGAGGCTCGGGCAAGTCGACTGCCGGCAACCGGAACCGTCCGGCGCGGGTCCGCATTCGCACGCGTCGTCGATCGCGTTGCCGTTGGCGTCCCCCAGGCAGTCCGGCACGACCGTACCTTGCCGCTCCTCACAAATCTGCGTGGGCACGTCCTTTTGGCACCGAGTCCCAAAGCAGCAGCCGGGATAGGTAAAGTGATTGGCCGAAACCAGGTTGCCGACGAAGGTCCCCTGGCCGGGAATGGGCGAGCTGTACAACGGGATGCAGCCGGTGATGTGCGCGTAAACCCCATCGGGCGGCAGGCACTCAATACGCGTCGCCACCCTCACGGGCGCAAGGTTGTAGGCATACAGACCGTCTCCGCGTTCGATCTCGAAGAACACATCAAAGAAGCTATCCGCCGCGAAGGGATCGGTCGGGTCCTCCGCAATCGCACCGGTCGAGGGACGGAGCGGTCCGACCCCTTGGTCCGCCCCGGCCCGGAGCGTCACTCCGCCGCCGGTCAGGCTCATGGCCAGGATCTCCGTGTCGATTACGTCGAAGTGGCCGTCGATCGGACGAAGTCCTGGATACTGGGCGGAGTCGTCCGCCGGTCCCCTCTTGCGAATCGTCACCGGTCCGCCCAGGACGAGGTTGATGTCGGCGATGCAGTCGTTGTTGAGGTCGATCCCCCCGTAGGCGCCGGAGGGCAGCGTGTCCTGACCGGAACCGCCGGGCGGACACGGTGGTTGGTGGATCCAGTGCGGACCCGGGCCGCACTCCCCGCACGGCGGGACCGCGCACACGTCGTCGATCCCGTCGCCGTTCAGGTCGCCGACACACTGCGTGCCCGGCCCCTGCGGAAATCCGCCGATTCTCCGGCAAACCTCGGGCGTCGTCGGTTCACATCCGCCGCCCGGCAGGCAGCAAGCCTCCGGCGGGGGCGCGCAATTGACTGTGGCGCACGATGTCTCCGGTCCCTGCGGGGTGCCAAACTGGTCCACACAGGTTACCGGGGAGAGATCTTCACAAACGCGGCCGATGACGCAGTAGAAGATGGGGATGTCGAATCCGTTCACAGATCCGTCGCAGTCGAGGTCCGCGGCGCGGATGTTGCAGTTGGGATACCGTGCCTGGTACCCGACCGGATCTGTAAAGGCCAGCAGGAACGCATCGGAATCCCCAGCATTAACCGCGCCGTCGCAGTTCATGTCAGGAGCGCACGGGCACAGCGCGGTGCACATACCGCGCAACAGGTCCGCACAGGCGACGTCGACGAAGCAGCACGCCTCCGGCGGCTGACAGATCGTCGGGTCATTGCAATTGATCCCGTCGCCCAGGTAGGGCCCGCCCACCGATTCGCATGTCGCTCGGTCGGTAATGAAGCATCCGTCGGCGCAGCAGGCCCCAAGGGGCGCGGGGCATGAGACTAAACCACACTGGGTGAAATCGCCTTGGTAGAGTCCAAAAAATTGCTGGCACGTTGGCGCATCGAGTTGGAGACACTCCCCACCCAAGCCCGCCACTGTCGAGAGGGGCGTCCCGGACATGGTGAGTTGCTCCTGCCCCAATTCGTCGACAGGCGTTCCGCCGTCGGCGGTCGTCGTCAGGCATCCGGCCGGAGCGCAAACGGGCAGGCCGCAACAGGTGTCCACATAGCACACCTGCCCGAGCGGACAATCCACCGTCCCATTCAGACATGGAACCAAACCGAGGCAGGGTAGAGCGCGGACGCAATCAGAACCGCCTTCGGCGGTGACAAAGCAAAAACAGTTGAAGCTTCCGCCGCATCCTGGCAACCCCGTTGTACAGCTACCGCCAGTGGTGCAGAAGACCCCCGGCTGCGCGCAACACGCTCCGGTGGGCAATGGACAGTGCGTGGTGGCGCAGGAGGTTCCCGGGCCTTGCGGGGTTCCGCCTACTTCGAGGCAGGCGGACCGTGGTCGATCCGTGCATCCACCGTTCCGGCAGCAAGCCTCTGTCGGTTGTTGGCAGACGACCGTGGCGCACGACGTTCCGGGCCCTTGTGGCGTGCCTAGGCTTTCCTGACAAGCACCCGACGACATGTCCTGGCATCCGCCAGTAGCAAAACAACAGGCCTCGGTGGGAGGGGCGCAGATCGTCGGGGAGCAGTTCGTTCCATCACCGATATACCGCCCGCCGTTACCCACGCAAAGGGAGCGCGATGTCTCCAGGCAGCCGCCCGGGACGCAGCATGCTCCCGTCAGTGGGCAATCGTTCGGGTCGCAGTCATCGAAGACGTTCCAGAAAATCCCACCCAATTCGATTGAGAAGCACTTGAAAGGAGTGGTGTACGCGCAGCCCGCGTCCGGCATACAGCATTGCCCCAGGCACACGTTTGGCCGGCAGGGCACTCCGTTGCCTAGGTAATTCCAGCCCTCCAACATACAGGCCGACTGGGACATGATCCGGCATTGCTCACCGGAGCAGCAGCCCCCTGTATTTGGACCGGCACACTGGGTGTTGACGCCGCAGATCGTCCCCGGACCCTGGGGCGTGCCCAAGCCCTCCCGGCAGCCATTCGGCGATCCGTCGCGGCATTCGCCGCTCGGGTAGCAACAGGCCTCCGGGAGCGTGCAAGTCGCGCAGGTGAGCCTGGCCGTGTACCTCGCCCCGCAGTTCAATAGGTCGCCAAAAACAGGAGCCACGAAGAACCAATGCTTCCCCGGCGGCAGACACACCGTCACGCTGCCGGTCGAGCATGAGGGAACCTCAGCAAGGGGAACAAGTTGGTTGGTAGAATCGGCGCAGTTGCCCGACCCGGGATTGTTCATGGCCACAAGCCCAATCTGGGCGGCGAAGTCCGAGGTCACCGTCCAGGTGAACTGAGTAGGCGTCGTGACCCTCACCTCGTACCAGTCGGTATCGCGAAACCCGCCGTCGTACGCGGCCGTTGAGCAATAGGTCCCCCCGCAGGAGATGGGCGAGAATTGCGGCGGCATCCCCGGAGGTGTGTTGCACCCGCCGTTGGTCGTGTCCGTCGGCAACCCGCAATTGGATTCGTTCTCGAAGGAGCTTCCCGTGGGGCAGTTGACGCAGCAGTTGATGTTGATGTCGAGTTGGTACTGGCCTCTCGCGCCGTTGTAGCCGGCCACGCGAACGTAGTAGGGGCGTCCCATCACGACTGGGATTTCGACCTGCGAGGCCCGCCCGCCCAGCCCGCAAAAGTCATCATTACAGGCGAGTTCCGTGCGTACGCGTTCTAAGCAAGAGTCATACACGGCCAGCGTGGTATCGAAAGTTGTTCCGGTTCCGCAAAGGCTGATCTTCGCCGTGCCGTCGCATGGGGCTTCGAAGACGTTCCAGACATCGAAGTAATCTGCCTGTCCTCCGCACAAGGTCACCGTACCTGGCAACGCGTTGCCGTTGTTCCCGAAAAATGTCTGCCCCGGAGTGACGGGAATGCCTGGGCAGACGTCCGGGTTGAAGCCGGCGACTTGGCCCGGCTGGTTGTCGAGGATCGCGTTCTCGTCGATTGCTTCGAGATGCAGCGCACGGATTTCAGGTGGAGCTTCGGCGGCCGTTGATCGCCCTACGTCGGGCGCGGGGAGGACCGACGCGTCCTCCGCGCGCATGGCCGCCGAGCGCTGGGCGCGCGCAGGTCTGGTCTTGTTGCGCGCAGACTCCACTGTTGGGAGCAGAACGGCTCCAAGCAGGGCGATGATCCCGATCACCACCAGCAATTCGACCTGAGTAAAACCGACCCCCGCCGCAAGATGTTGGGCCTTACGCCCGCGCATGGTTAACGACATCGCACCCGTCCTCCGTTTCCCGGCTCGCGCGGATTCCTCCTACCGCGCAAGCGATCGCAACGACTCTAAAGCGCACTCGAACCTGAGATAGATTCAGTCCCCTTCCTCTTTGTTCGCGGACCCCGAACCGATCGGTCCGAACGATGTGGAATATCATAGCCGAAACTCCCCCGCCAAGCAAGTGGGGTATAGGACGGTGTCCGGTTGGGCGGACCCCCGCCGTGGGGGTCCGTGACAGTTTAGGCGGCAAAGGCACACCGCCCCGGCGGGGCGGAGGGTTGTAGCCACGGGTGGAGTTCGCCAAAGGCGAACGGAACCCGTGGTGAGCGGGTGAAAAAACAAAACCCGC
>Ga0315274_10002398_pt1 | contig 28315 bp, 19 predicted proteins | sample YL17G02_20_MG_FD_203700 | JGI IMG/M metagenome (GOLD analysis project Ga0315274, IMG submission 203700) | Sediment microbial communities from Yellowstone Lake, YNP, Wyoming, USA - YL17G02_20 | ecosystem: Environmental > Aquatic > Freshwater > Lake > Sediment | place: USA: Wyoming | collected...
ATCGCTTGATTTGAGCTTGTATCCGCGATCCGTTTATCAACTCCCCTATGACCTTTATGTGGTGGGAGTGAGGGTTGATCCCCTGAATCGAATTGATGAGTACGACGAAACGAACAACATCATTTGGCTGAGCGGAAAGGTCCTCAACGTGGGGCATCTGGTGGGCGCTCGCAGGTGGAGAGACTACCGATAGCCCGCATCCCTCTCAGAACATGCGATAGATCGCCTGGGCGTGGACGAGATTTTGCGCGACGCGGGGTTGGCACCCCCGACGCGGCTTTTGACGTTGGCGATGGCGATGAATCGGTTGATTGCTCCGGCGTCGGAGAACGCGATGCCCGACTGGATTCGCTCGACGGCGTTGGGCGATCTGGTGGGCGAGGATTTTTCGGCGCTGAGCCATCAGGCGTTGTATCGCAACAGGGACCAGCTGCAGGAGAAGCGCGGGGCGATCGAGGCGGCGCTGCGGGCGGGCGAGCGCGATCTGTTCGATCTGGACGCGACGGTGTGTCCGTATGATTTGACCTCGACGTACTTCGAGGGCGATGTGCCGCTGAACGGAAAGGCCAAGCGAGGCTACTCGCGCGACAAGCGGCCGGACCTGCCGCGACGGGCCGGCGGCTCGGCGTGCCGCGCCGCATCCTCGCCCCCGTCAAAACCTGGACCCGGGAAACCCACACCCCATAGTGACTGAAAACCGACCCCAACCATCGAAAACACTGGCTATTCAGCCACCCCATGTCGAAGTTGGGCTAGCGCTTCGCACGCCGCGCAGGCGCTGGCGCTGCGGGCAGATTGACCGCCTGCGCCACTCCGACTCGTGCAGACCTTGCGGGAACTCCGAACGTCACGGCGCGATTTGGATTCCACGAAGCGCCACGTAGTTGTCCGCTTCGTTTGTCTCATTGCTCAAGTCGGTGCGGTCGGCGAAACAAAGCACCGCGAAACTTCCCGTCGGGAGATTCGAATATAGATTCCGCGTGTAGGACGAGAAATTGGCCGACGCCCCCCGCCGCCAGACCGCTCACCGAGATCGAATCGCAGAGAAAGAAATCAAGCGCCGGATAGGTCCGGTCATAAGAACGCCAGAACTCGATCCAAAACGGCCCTGTGTTTTGGGTGCCCTTGTTGCGCACCTGTCCGGCGAGAGTGATCTTCTGTCCATTATAGACGGGATTGGGACCGAAAGAGAAGTTCTCGACGGCCAGGTCGGCGTTGGTCTGGGGCCGCAGAGCCAGAAGGCGCTTTCCGGCAACGACGCCGCGGTTGTCCCGCTCGTTCGACTCCGCGACCTGGTTCAGCCGGTCGGCCACACAGACCACCGTTTGGCCGGGCTGGAAGGAGCCTTGGGAACGACGCCGGACTTCTTCGCATCGTAGCGATACTGCCCCCAGGGGATCGTTCCCGCCGTCCCGTTGCAGCGATAAATCGAGATTCCATTCGAGATGCCGATGACCATTTCGCACCGGCCGTCGTGGTCTATGTCGCCGATGGCGGGCGAGGTGAACATGGCCCCCGGCGCGCTGTCGAAATAGGACTCCTGCACGCCGGCCGCGCTGAACACGTGGACCCTCCCGCAGGAGATTACGATGATCTCCATCTGTCCGTCGCCGTCCACGTCGCCGATGACGGCGCCGATCGAGCGCGGATTGCCGGCCTGGAGCGCGACGGGAAAACCGGGCAGGACCGCGCCGGTCGAGCCTTTGATCCCGTAAAGTTTTGGGCTGGTCTCGTTGAAATTGCGAACGAACACCTCCAGGTCGCTGCCGCCGTCCGTGTTGCCCACGGCGCAGCAGGCGAAGACCTCCGCGCCGACGTCGCGCGACCATTTCAGCGTGGCGTTCTCGGCGTTCCAGCAATAGACGCGGTTGTGCTGCGTGTCGCTGGGCGAATGTATAGTCTGGCCGGTTCCATGAATGATCTCATACTTTCCGTCGCCGTCCACGTCGGCAATCACCGGCGAGGACTGGAGAACCTCCGAGATGTTGACGACCGGAATGTGGTTCTCTCCGTTGGCAGTGTAATAGGAGCCGCTCCCTTCCGCATGGTAGGATTCGGTGAAGAATCTGCCCGCCCCGCTCGCGCCGTATTCCAACCGCCCCGTCGAAGCGGCAAGGGCGATCAGGACTCCCCCCGATTTGCTCTGAAACGGGAGCTGATGTCCCCAAGGGAAATCATGGGCGTCGGCGCCGAAGACGACCTCCGCGACACCGTCCTGGTCAATGTCGGCCACGGCCGGCGTAGTCCAAATCGTGTCGCCCGCCACGAATCCGTACTCCTGATTGCTGGTTGGATCGTAGTCCAAATTCCACACCAACGCTCCGTTGGGCTGAAAAGCGTAGCAGGTGTAGTCCCAGCTGGTCGCGAGGATTTCGGGCAGACCATCGCTGTCGAGGTCATAGAGCGTCGGGGAGGCGAAAAAGCCGTCGGGAATCGAATCGCTGTTTCGGTCGAGCGCCCGTCGCGCAAACCCGCCGGTCGCTGTCGGGTTCAGACCTTTCGAATCGAGGTGGAACGTAAAGATGGCGCCGGGCTTGGAAGCTACGTATTCGTCGCGCGAGGCCAGCGTCACCACGACCTCCTTGGCGCCGTCGCCGTCGAGGTCCGCCACAGCGGGCGAGCTCTGACAAGCCGTCTGCACGGTGCTAAATCCCGAAAAGCTGCGAATGCTGAACGACCACAGCGATTTGCCCGTGCTGTCGAATCCATAGACGTTGCCCCCTTCGTCGCCCACGACGATTTCAAGCGTCTGGGCGTTGCCGTCGAGATCCACCAACGTCGGCGAAGAGAACTTCACGGGATTGGGCGTCGTCGTGGTTTTGACGAGAGTGAACGTCGCGGTTGCCGCGAATACCGCAGACGCGGCCGACAGCGCGACCGACAAACAACATCCTACACACACAAGCCGGAAAACCGCTGGCGCGCGGCCGCGTTTCGATCGTCTGCTCATGAGTCCCTCTCCTCTGTGCCAAAATAGATTCGTTCCAGCAACAAGCCGCAGTCAACCGGGCGACTCTACCTTCAGGGAAACCTCAAGCGCCATGAGAGCTCCTTTGAGCTTCCTTGACGCTTTGTTCATAGGCGATCGGCGAGGCTTCGTCAACTACGATCCGCCGGAACGGTTCCCTTGGGGCGCATCGGGACACCTTTGCCGGACCCGTGCGCCCTATGGCGTTGGCAGGATGGGAGTTTGAAACGCGCGGGTCGTAAGGTCATCGGAGGCGGAAGCCGCCGACTCGGCCGGCGCGACACGGCGCCCGTTGGCCGGCGATGCTCCCTTCGCAGGCGACAGGCGGCGCGTCTCTTCGCGCCGTGCGCGCTCTTCGAGCAATTGGGAGACCGTGACCAATTCGAGCTTGCGCGCGCGCAGAATCGGAACCAACTCGGCCGCCGCTTCAACCGTTCTCAAGTGAGTGGCATGGAACAGCACGATCGAACCGCTGGTGGCGTCGTCAAGAACCGTGCGCACAATCGAGTCCTGGGTCGAACCGTCGCGCCAGTCGTTGGTGTCCACGTCCCAGAGAATGATCGAAAGATGCTCGCGCTCGCACAGGCGCCTGACTTCGTTCGAAATCGCCCCGCCCGCCGGCCGATAGAGCGTCGGAGTCGTGCCCAACTGCTGCTGCATCAACTCTTGCATTCCGACGATTTCGTCGCGGACGACCGAAGCCGCCGCACGAGTGAGGATGCGATGGGTCATCGAATGGTTGCCGACCTCATGGCCGTCGGCCTGGATTGCCCGCGCCACGTTGGGGAAGAGCTTGAGCTGCTCGCCCACCAGGAAAAACGTCACCTTGACGTTTTCCGCCCGAAACAGCGCCAACAGCCGCGGGACGTACTCGGGGTGAGGAGCATCGTCGAAGGTCAGGGCGATCATGGGGCTTTCGCGGTCGCCATGCGAGATTGCCCGCGGCAGGGTTGCGGTCGAAGCGGTCGTCTCGGCCGCCTGTGTTGGCTCCGCACGTTGCGGCGACGACTTGGCGGCTTTGGCCTTAGCCGCTCCGGCGGCCACCGCAGCGCCGCAGACGATGAATGTCACGATGGCCAATTTGGAGAAATGACCAAATCGCGCTATCGCCTTGAGTATTTGAGCCGCTCTGTCAATCAAACTCTGAGAAGGCTTCTTCACTTTGCGAACAATCTCCCGGCAGTGCCAGCGGTGCTTGGTAATGGAAATCAAGTGCTTCACGAGGCGAACTACAAAGAGGCTCGATCATAACCCCCGCAAATGCAGAATTCTATGGACAGATCAGCCAGAAGTCCTCCATGGATAGTCTTAATAACTGTTATCCGCGACCGACAGCATTTTTCGCTTGAAAGATAGGAATGATTCTTGCATAATCCCAACTCGAAGGTGAAAGAGGAGAAGCGGAGAAATACCGAATAAAACATTGCGGCAATAAAAAGGAGCACTACTACTCATCCTTCCGTTTTATCCTCTGTACACCTCAAGCAAACTCCCTCCTCCTAAAAGGGACTAAGGCGCGGGGAAGAAGTTCCCCGCGTCCTGCCTTTTATGGGACCGGTTTTCCTCCGCCATCCGCATTCCGCATTCCCCATTCCGCATTCGCCATTCATCTGTGGATTCGCCATGAGGGGTGACGGATTTCCCATTTCCTGACGCGCGAATTCATGCGATCCACCGAGATGCCGAGCATTTCGGCGGCTCGCTTTTGATTCCAGTCGGCCTTTTCCAAAGCGGCAAGAACAAGGTTCTTCTCCATCTGGTCGAGATTGATCCCCTGTTCGGGAATGGCCAACGAGGTCGCCGGTGCCGGTCGCGCCTCGCCCAGTCCGCAGGCGGCGACCAGTTCGGCATCCACCACCGCTTGCCGCGTGCGAATCGCGAGGCGCTCGCAAAAGTTGCGAAGTTCGCGAACATTGCCCGGCCACGAATAGGCACGCAGCAGCCGCAGCGCCTCGTCGTCGAAGCTGACGGCCGGCCGGCGGTACTTGGCGGCGAACTGCTGGAGGAAGTAACGGGCGAGTACGGGAATGTCGCCGGTGCGTTCGCGCAGCGGCGGAACGCGAATTGGGACGACATTGATCCGATAGAAAAGGTCCTCGCGGAATCGTCCCTGGGCCACGGCCTCGGCCAGATCGGCATTGGTGGCGCAAAGGACACGGCAGTCCACGTCGAGAGTCCGGAGGCCGCCGAGTCGCGTGAATTGGCGGGTTTCGATGACGCGCAGGAGATTGCCCTGGGCGTTGGCCGAAAGGTCCGAGACCTCGTCGAGCAGGAAGGTGCCGCCCTGGGCCAGTTCGAATCGGCCCTTCTTGAGAGTTTTGGCGTCGGTGAAAGCGCCGCGCTCGTGGCCGAACAGCTCGGACAGCAGCAGGTTCTCGTCGGGCAGAGCCGCGCAGTTGAGGTCCACAAATGGCCCGTCGCGACGCAGGCCCGCGCGGTGGATCGCGCGCGCCACGAGCTCCTTGCCCACGCCCGTCTCGCCGGTGATCAGCACGGTGGCGTCGCTCGAAGCGACGTTGGCGATCTCGTCCTTGATCGTTCGGATGGCCGCGCTCTCGCCGATGATCTCGGTGAATTCGGTGGCGCGGGCCAGCTGATCCTTGAGGGAGCGGTTCTCGTTCAGCAACCGGCTTTGTTCGAGAACGCGGCGCAAGCGAACGACGATTTCGGGCCGCTCGCTTTCCTTGGTGATGTAGTCGGCGGCCCCGACGCGCATCGCCTCGACCGCCGTGCGCACGTCGTTGACCGACGTGAGGACGACCATCGGCACGTCGCTGTCAATCTTGGATTCGGCGCCCGATTTGACGCGCCGGATGATCTCGACGCCGTCCACGTCGGGCATGCGAATGTCAGTCACGACGAGGTCGTAGTACTGCGAGCCGAGGCGGTCGAGCGCCTCGCGGCCGGTGGGCGCGATGTCGCAGCGGAATCCTTCGAGCGCAAGGTTGCGACTGAGGCGGTCGGCGAAATGCGCGTCGTCTTCGATCAGGAGCAAGATGGGAGTGCGAACGGTCATTCGGGGGTCTCGCGTCGTTTCAGCAACGTCTTGTCCGCCACAAGGAATCCGGCCGTCATCGCCAAAGCAAACCACGCAAGAAGGTCGCCCCACCGCGCATAGAATGTCAACTCCTTCACTCCGCGCACTGGCCACTTGGGGATGGCGTCGGCGGCCAATGGCGTTTCCTTCGCGATCGTGCCCAACGGCGAGATGAAACAGGAAATGCCGGTGTTGGCGCATCGCACGACCCACCGCCGCGTTTCAACCGCCCGAAAAACCGCTTCGAGCTCGTGTTGGGCCGGGCCGGCCGTCGTCTCATACCAGCCGTCGTTGGTAATGATCACGAGCATCTCGGCGCCGGCGCGAACCAACGCCCGGCTCAGGTTGGGGTAGCACGATTCGAAGCAGATCAGAGGGCCGAAACGGAGGCGTTCGCCGGCGGCGGCCGGCCCGCCGCTGGTCGAGGCATCGTGCCGGCGGATCTCGTAGATCGCGCGATGTTGTCCGGGCTTGAACGGCTCCATCTGGGCGACGGCGCTGATCAGTTTCACCAGCGGCTGGATGTGTTGCACATAGGGAATCCCTTCGGCGAAGGGGACCAGCCGCATTTTGTCGTAGATCTGGGGATTGAGACCGCGGCCTGGCTCGGCCAAGAACGCGCTGTTATAGACCTCGAACGAATAGGCGTCGGGGTTGAGGCGATAGTCGGCGGAGTCGAATTCGTCGGGCGGCAGAGAGCGTCCCTGGCGAAACAGAAGCAGGTTGGTCCCGCCGAAAAACAGCGGCGCGCCAACCGTGGTGGGCAGATCGCGAAAGAACTTCGCGTAGGCCGGGATCAGCCGGAAGAAATCGTCGGTCACGGCCGATTCGGGCCAGATAATCAAGTCGCAGCGCTCGGCCGCCGCGCCCGCCTGGAGCTGATAGGTCATGCGAATGGTCTTGGCGAGGATGTCGCGCTGGAGTCGGTCGCGTTCGAGTTCGGGCGTGTTGGCGTCATAGCTGCGAAACTTGTCGCGCTGCGGAATGTTGGGTTGAACCAGGCCGACCGTCATCGGCGGCGTCGCGTAGAAGTCGGCGGCCTCGGCGTGACGGGAAGCGTCGCGCGCCGCCAGATAGACCGCGACGCCGAACAGCGGCAACATGGCCAGGCGAACGAACAGCCGGCCGACCGGCGGCGCTCCCTCTTCGCGCCTCAAACGTTTCGCGGTGTCGGCGACCAGATGGTTGACCCAGAAGAAAATCAGACTGAGCCCATAGACCCCCGTCCACGCCGCCAGTTGGATCAGCGCGGGATGTCGCCAAGGAGTGTGGCCGAGATAGCCCCACGGGAATCCCAGATCGCCCAGCGATTGCAGAAACTCGACGGCCACCCAGGCCGCCGGTACCACCCACACCGCCCAGCCGGGCCGTCGCCGGGTTTGCCACATTATCCAAGCGAAAAGTCCTTTGAACAGCCCCAGATAGAGCGCCAGAAGGAGGATGGCCGGCGGGATCAGAAAATGATAGACGACCAGAATGTTGAGCCAGACGAGGAGCACATAATAGAAGACCGCGCCATAGAGCCAGCCGAGATAGAAGGCCTGCTTGCCGCCGGCGGCGCGACCGACCGCCCAGAGAAACGGCGCCAATCCGACGAATGCAACGGGGTAAATGTTCCAGCGCGGGAACGCCAGACGCATGACGACCGCCGACGCGATCGCCAGAGCGAACAGGGGGGACTGAGCTTTCCAGGCGCGGAATTCCGGGCCCCAACGCTGCCCGGCGCGTCGGAGAACGCGCCACGTCCGCCGCAGCCATCCGGGATGGGCCCGGGATTGTTCGGCGACGGGCGAAGAAGCCGACGGCGGGTTGTCCTTGCTCATGGATGGCTACTTTGAACTGTCCTTCGAGCTCTCCGTCGGCGCCTTGCTCTTCTTCGATCCGACCTTCTCGCGGAAGGCGCGGAGCGATTCGCCCAGAGCGTTGAGTCTCTCGCCGGCCTGTTCGGAACGCCCTTTCAGCGCGGCGCGGACCTCTTCGGCCTGTTTCGACATCTCGGCAATCATCTCCTGAAAGCGCGGTTCGGCTCCTTTGACCCAGGCGTCGAATTCGCCTCGCGCCGACCGCACCTGCTCTTCGGCCGACTCGTGGCTCTTCTCGCCGCCTTTGCTCAGAGACTCGCGCGCCCGCTCGAGCACCCGCTCGACGCGGCCGATTTTTCCTTCCCAATCCCATTTGGCGACGCGAATCTCCGCCGACGAGCGCGCCTTGCGGTCGAGACTCATCTGGTCGCTGACCATCAGGAGGGCGATCACCGATACAGCGACCGCCAGCAATGAAAGACATAACGACAGGAACACCAGAGGCGATGTGACAGGTTTCTGACCTTCCGCACCCATGAGCGCTATCCCTCCGAACCGAGTTTAGACGATTCCGTTGGCGCGAACTCATGGCAGAGCGCCCAAAACGATTCAAGGCAAATCCTGGGGGCGGGACCGGCGCGAGCGGGCGGCCGTCGGTTGCGGAAAAAACATGGGGCGGGGAACCCGCCGGGCACGTCGCCGGTCTAATGGGAACAAAGGAGTGGACCGCCACAGGGGGGCGCCAGTCCGGCAACATCGCAAGCGAGGCCATCTCAGGGCTGTTGGAGACGGCAGCGGACTGTTTTCGACTTGACAGTCTGGAGACGTAAGCATAGAAAACTCAACTAGAGAGTCAGGGCGTCCTGAAAGCTTGTCGAAGGGCGCGTCAACGAGTTTGCGGCGGGCGTCTGAGGCTGCCGCGCAAATGGGTGTTGTTTTGATTGCGGGTCGGCGTGTGATGAACAGGCCGACACGCCCGATGTGCACCGCCCATCTATGGGAGGAGTGGTTGTGACCGCTGTCAGGGTGGGACGTGGGTTCACGCTGATCGAGCTGCTGATCGTTGTGGCGATCATTTCGATTCTGGCCTCGATCGCGGTCCCCAATTTCACGGAAGCGCAAACGCGGGCCAAGGTGGCGCGGGTGCAGGTGGACATGCGAACGCTGCTGGTCGGGGTGGAAAGCTACATGGTGGACTGCAACACCTATCCGGTCCGAGTAACGCCCGATGAAGTCCTTCCGCGACTGTCCACGCAGAAGGCTCAGATGAGTCGTCTGACCACGCCGGTGTCCTATCTCGCCTCGCTGCCCGACGACATTTTCGCCAAGTCCCATGAGCCGCCCAACAACGGCCTCGACTACTACGACACGCAACAGACCAGCCAGTTCCTGGCCCCGCGATACGGCATCCTTACGACGCGGTGGACAGCGGTCCCCAACTACGGGTACCTCATGGTTTCGGTGGGGCCGGACGGCGCCATCGGCGCCCCGACGAATTCCTTCCTCGGCTATCCCTATCAGGGGGGCGCCATTCGCACCCTCTATATTGTGTATGATCCGACCAACGGGACGGTCACCTACGGCAATGTTTTTCGATTCCAGGGCGACCGCTCGCCGGTCCAGATTCTGAATCCCGCGCCGTGAAGCGAGGTAGAAGACCATGTTCGATGGGAACGCGACCAGGCCCGTGTGGAGGGGAATTGCCGCGGTCAGTGCGACGTTGCTGTGGACGGTGTTGTCCGCTTCCAGCGTTTCGGCGCTGGTCAAAGCCGAGGCGGTGACGTTGGACTATCAGGTGCAGCACTCCGACATCATCGTGCGCGGCACCTGCGCGGATAGCGCCACCACCTTCTCGAACAACCACTTCGTGACCACCTACAAGGTCGTCGTGAAGAAGTACTTGAAGGCGCCCGGCAAGATGTCGGTCGAGAGCCATCCGGTGCTTTTGGTCTCCCAGTTGGGCGGGCGGATTTCGACCCCGATTCCGCTGGAGGAGAGCTATCCCGAGATGGCCGCGCTCTATGGCGGCGAAGAAGTCGTCCTGTTTCTTCAGTCGCCCCAAACCGTCGCGCCTACCGTGAGGGCCCGATACGACCAGTATCTCGCGGAAGGGAAACTCAAGCCCTCGCCGCTGATGACCAACTATCGGCTGACGACGATGAACGTCTCGAAGCTATCGGTCGTAAAGAATCCCACGACGGGCCAGGAAGTGGTCACCCGCGTCAACTTCGACCGATTAGGCGTTCTGCCGTCGGAGGAAGCGGCCCGCAGTTACCTCCAGGCCTTGGAATCGCAGAAACGTTTCATTGACGTGAAGCGGGGCGACCAGACGGTTCGGATTCCGGTGCAGCCGGGTCCGCTGATTCCTGCGGCGACCCCTGCCGCCCCGCCGCGAATCGAAGAGAAGATTCGGCAGATGCAGTCGTTCACGACGACGTGGGATAATTTCCAGCGACAGGTCGAGAGCATCCAGCGCGGCGAGAAATCGTCGGCCCCCGTACCCGTCGGCGGGGCGACGTCCGCGCCGCTCACACGAACGTTTCCAGCGAGGCAGGCTCAATGAATCGTCGCAAACGTAGTCACCGGTTCCTGATCGCGGCGGCCTGGTGCGTCGCCACCCTCTCCTGGGGCGCCAATCGGCTCGACATGTTCACGTTCGATCCGGGCGATCCCGGCAATTCGTTCGACGATTTCGACGTCATCAGCCACACGTTCGTCAGCGACAGCCTTCAGCCGTGGCCGCTCTACCTCTACGTGAACAGCGCGTTCAACGCCATGGACCCGGCCACCAACGTCAACGCCGTTCCCACGTATAGGGTGCTGCAGGGGCTTCGCGACGCCGTGAAGGCCTGGAACGACGTCAGCATCTCCTCCTTCCGCTTCGATGAGGGAATCACGCCGTTCAACCACACGTTCGCCAAGTTTCCCAACCAGCAGCTGATTGCCGGCGCCACGGGGCTGGACGGGTGGAATCTGATCACCTTCCAGGACCCCGTCCTGGCCACAAGCGGCGGCGTCATCGGCCTGTCGCTGAGTTGGAAGATCTGGCGTCCGTTCGACCTGACCAGCTTCATCAAACTGCCGCCGGGGGTCATCATCGTCTTCCCGCCCGAACCCAACCCACCCGGCGGCGGCGCTCCCCAGGCTGCCCAGATTGATCTCAACCTCGACGGCATTCCCGACATTATCATCGAAGCGCGCAAGTATGAAGCCGGCGAAACCATCGAAGGCGACATCTGGCTCGACCAAGTCCAGGCCTGGCACCAGTGGCCCGCCGATCCCAAAGACCTGCCCACCACCTCCGGCGGTACGGTCACCCGCCCCGACACCCTCGGCACGCTCGACGTCCAGGGCACCGCGACCCACGAACTGGGCCACATGATCGGCCTCGGCCACTCGAACATCGAGCGCTCGACCATGTACTACGCCGTCAAGGGGTCCTACCGCCAGGGCTTCCTGTTCCCCACCGACGTTTGGGACCAGCGCAGCCTCGACCTTGACGACGAGATCGGCGCCTCGCTGATCTATTCGAAGAGCGACCGCCGGCGCGGGGCCATTGCCGGCGGGGTCTTTGACGGCCGCAATTTCGACGGCTTGCCCGATCGCACCAGCGGGGTGATTGACGCCATCATCTATGGCACGGTCTATGTGACTCGGCGGATGACCAGCCCGTCCATCCCGGCCTTCATTCCCGACAAGTTGCTCATTACGTCGCTCCCGAATCTGACTCCGCTGCAACGCGACACCTCCCCCGCGCTTTATCTGGAGCTGGTGACCGAGATCGAGACGGGCAGCGACGTGCGCATGGCCCAGTTCCCCAACCCCATTTCGTTCGATCCCAGCGGGCAGGTCAACGGCGTGACCGTCCACATAGACGCTTCGCCGAACTATGTGATTCCGGGCCTGCAGCCGTTCGACAGATACATCCTCTTCCTCGACAACTCGCGGGTCTATTTCAACGACTCGGCGGGCGTGGCCACCGACAACATCAGCCTGCCCTTCACGACGTTCAACGGCTATCAGCCGATCCCCTCGGAGTTTTACGGCGGCAACGTGGACATGGCCTCCCGGTCGGTCCTCGGCGCCGACGGCGCGACAACGTTCGGCATCTCCACAACCCAGCCGCTGACGCTTACGGGCGATGATCCGACCAGCTACGTCTATGTGGCCGTGGTGGCCGGCCAGATCACCGGCCCGATCAACATCTATACGAACACCGGCGGGCTGCCGCCGGGGGTGACGCCCACCCCGATTCCGGGCATCACGCCGACGCCCCCGCCGATCGGCAACACGCGCTTTGCTCCCGACATCGAGGGCGATCTGCGGCTGCCGGCCTCGTCGGAGTTCGGCGTGGCTGCCGCCGTCGGCGACATTGACAACGACAGCGACATTGACCTGTTCATCTGCAACGCCGTGTCGGGCGTCTCCGGCGGCGGGGCCGTCTCGCTGGTCAACCGCCTGTATTTGAACGACCGGGGCGACGAAATCCGGCCGCCGACCAGCGGAACGCTCTTCCGCCATTTCGTGGATGTCACGTTCGGCCCCGACAATATCGGATACACCGCCGATGACCGCCTCCCGCTTGACCTCGACCTGTCGTTCGGCGCGGTCATGGCCGATTTTGACCTCGATGGCTACACGGACATCTTCGTCGCCAACGCCGAGACGCTGACCAACCCAACCGGCGGGGAGAACCGGCTCTATCTGAACCGAGGCTGGAATCACGCCAAACAGCCCGGCTGGTTCGACGATGTGACCTCGCGGCCCCGAACCGACGCCGCCATCGGAATCTCGACCAGTTTCACCGCCACGATTCTGCCGGGGATTCTGAATGTTCCGCCATTCCGGCCGCTCAGCGATCCACGGGTTCCACTTTTCCTCATGGATTTTAACTGGCTCGACGACTTCAACCGCGCGACCAAGCCCGATGCAGGCGACATTGACTCGGACGGCGATATTGATATTGTCATAGCCACCATGAACCTATTCGAAGATCCTGTCGGAACGCAGTCGCCGCAAACCGTCTCCCTGACCCTTTTCTTCAGCGAACGCATTCTGATCAATCACGCCAATGATTTCGACCCCAAGACGCGCGGTTTCTATTTCACGGATGAGACATTAGGCATGGACTGCCGCTTCGGCGAGGCGACTAATGTCACATTCCCGGCTCCCGCTGTCTGGACGCCCCGCCAGGCCATGGACCGCATGCCGCCCATGTATCCCGACTTGGACCCCAACCAGCCTACCGACCAGGATTTTTCCCGCAGCTACCAAGTCGTGTTGGCGCCCCTTTTCGGCGACGGTTCGCTCGACATGGTGGTCTTCAATCGCTACCAGAACCCAACGATCACAAATGCCACCCGCGACGGTTTTGACGCGATCTATGAGAATATAGACATAGACGGGGACGGCGTCCAGGACGGCTATTTCCGTTTCGTCAATGCCGGAATCGGCGAATTCGGTTACATGACCCTTACGGATATCATGGGGACCACAGTTCCCAACACGTGGGGCATAGGCACTGTGACGGGTACAGGGGGAATCGGAATCTTCGACGGCGATCCGGGAGATGTGACGCAGAATGAGAACGACGGCGTCGTTTTCAACCGCGACGACTCATTTGGCGGTGTGGTGGCCGACTTCAATTATTTCGGCATGAACATGCCGCTGTCCATCAACGGAACAGCGGGCCATTCGCTCTATGATTGGCCAACGGCGGCGCCTGCGCCGGGCTGCTTGCGCGGGCCGGTCTTTGGCGGTAGCGGGCTGGTCTATGATTATTACATTGGATTCAATTTCATCACGATCGGCTGGGGAAGCCAATACTTGCGCATGACGCAGCTGTTGACCCCATTGCCGGGGTATTCGGGGTCGCTCTCGCGCCATGCGACGGTCGGCGATTTTGACCGGGATGGCGACTTAGACGTCTATGTCGGGTTCCAGAAGCAGGGCGGCGAGAACGTCATCAATGTACCGCCGGCGCCCAATCAGTATTTCACGAATAACGGTTTTGCCGCCTTTACCAATGCGACTGTTGTTGCAACCTCAGCGTCCGCGCGCGGTACCTACCACGTCCTGGCCATGGACTGGGATAACGATGGCGATCTCGACATCTTCCAGACCAATACCAATACTCGCAACGCGCTCGTGCTGAACCGGCTTTTCGACGGTCCGGTGGACTTGATGAGCCGCGTTGACAATCCGCTCTGGTACGATGCCACGCCCGAGTTTCTGCCGCCGTATGAATTTGGGTCCTCCGCTCCCCCGATCTCCGGGCCTGGGAATAACATGAGCGTGAGTTGTGCCGTGGGAGACCTGACGGGCGATGACCTGCCCGATGTCGTCGTCGCCAACGGCGCCTTGTTCACCGTCAGCGGCGATAATACCGACGTCCTGATCAATCATGGGCAACCCACCAACGCCGGAACGACCGTCATGAGCCCGTATCACTGCCCTTGGCCTGCGCCGCGGCTCGCCGGTTTTGAATGGCTTCGGTGGGGGTACACGGGGGCCGGGTTGGGTACCCTGGGTGGTATTTTCTTCGATTTCACGCGGCTCAATGTGGGTATTCCGGCCTATGGCGTTGCGATGGCCGACTTCGATCTCGACGGCGACTACGATGTCATGCTCAGTACGCTAGGCCAGGGTCCGAAGGTGTACAGCAACGAGGATTCGGCCGACATCGCCCTGGCCTATAATGCGATGCTCACCTTCTGGGGATACACCGAACGGGCGATCAATTCGATTCCCGACAAGGACTTCCTGGGCGACGGCATCCTCATCCCGGCCGACATGCCGGGCTCGCTGTTTTCGATGCCGCCGCTCACAAATCCCGGCCAAGGCAGCGGAGTGAACAAGAAGTTCATGAACCGCGGTCTGGCCATCGGCGATGTGGACAACAATGGCACGATTGACGTCGTGATTGCCAACGGTCTGCCGCGGGCGGGCGGCGGCGGCGGCGCGCCCAACATCCTCTTGCTCAACCACCCCGATGCCACGCACAGCGCCGTTTTCACGGACGTGACCGAGACCCATCTGCCGGTGGCGCGCCAAACGTACCAAACCCCGACGGGAACGGTCACCTACTATGAGGGCGTGAACGACGATACCGTGGCCTGCGCCCTATCCGATTTTGACGGCAACGGGAAACTCGATCTGATCTTTGTCAACGCTACCGATGGGATCTCGTCGCCGACGCGCTATCTCACCAACACCGGCGGCGGCCATTTCGTGGACGCCCCGGCGAGCTTTCTCCCTCTCACGGTTCGCCAACGACAGGCGCCGTGGGGAGTCCTCGTGGCCGACTTTGATCAACGCGGCGATCCCACCGAAGACAAGAACGGCAACGGCGTGCTCGATCCGGGCGAGGACGTCAACCACAACGGCGTGCTTGACTGGTGGGATACGACCGAAAGCGAAGACCTCGACGGCGACGGCATCCTCGATCCCGGCGAAGACGGCCTGGCGCCGTTCGGCCCGCCCAACGGCCGTCTCGACTCGAGCGACCTGAATGGCGACGGTGTGATCACGGTGCGCCGGCCCGGCGTGTTCGACGCCAGCTGGGACGTCCTCATCACCATGCAGGACGGCCCCGACGTTCTGATGCTCAACTCGCTGCCGGGGCCGCAGTTCTTCTTCACCGATCGTTCCGACCTGCTGCCGACCGTCTGGCTGAGCAAGTTCGGCGGCGACGTCGGCGACATTGACCTCGACGGCGACCTCGACGTCGTGATCGGCGCGCGCAACCCTGATCCTGCTTCCGGCCGCGTTGTGGTCTATTTGAACGACCTCAATGGACCGACACGCCGATTCATCGAGGTCAGCCACGAAGTGCCGCGACCATGGTCGGTGGCGGCCGTGACCGGCGCGACCGACATGTTCCATTGGACGGCGCGCGACGTGAAACTCGGCGACTTCGATCTCGACGGCGACCTCGACATGTACGTGGCTTACACCGGAACCGACATCAGCGGCCAGCCGTTGACCGCCGGCACGACGAACGTCGTTTACACCAACCGCCTGATCGGCGAGAACTGGAACAGTCTGCACAAGTTCCGCACCTATCAATCGCCGTTCCTGATCAAGCTGTCGCCGCAGGCCGCCCTCCAGGGCGCCACTCTGACGGCCACGTTCTATATCGAGAAGATGGATGGCGACATCAAGTCGGTCAGCTTCGGCGCGGGCATCACGCTCGGGCCGGTTGTTCGACGAGGACCGACGGCCTTCTCGGTGCAGCTGAAGATCGCCGACACCGCGCCGGTCGGGCCGCGCGACGTGACCGCCACGACGACCCGCAACCAGACGACCCGGCTGCGCGAGGCCTTCACGGTCTTGTCGCAAAAGACCGCCGTGCGTCCGGCCTGGCAGCAGTATCGCTGAGGCCGTGTGTGACAGGTCCGTGGACGTCCATATCGTCCGCGGCCTTGTCGGGAAAGATTGAAATGAGTAGGACAGGTTGCCAACCTGTCTGAAGAATGTGGACTTGCACCAGACCGCGGACTCTGACAGGTTGGCAACCTGTCCTACTCATTTTCCCGGCCCATTAAGAGCCTGTCCGAAAACCAGGTCCGTGTTTGTCCGTGTCGGTCTGTACCAGTCCGTGTCCCAGGTTTTCGGATGAGCTCTAAAGCAGGGACTACGAGCAGGTGGATCGGCTTCCCGGTTCATCCTTCAACCTTCATCCTTCCAGGAGAGGAGTCGGCGAGAATGACAGAGCGTAGCTTCGATCGGCGACGGTTTTTGGGACAAGGCCTGGCTTTGGTGGGCGCGAGCGGTGTGGCCGGAGCGCTGCGGTCGGCCGGAGCGGGCGAGGCCGGCGGCGACGTTCCGCCGCGCAAGTTCCGCCTCGGCATGGTCACCTACATGATGGGCGAGAAGATGGACCTGCCCACTCTGATCAAGACGTGCAAGGAGACGGGCATCGAAGGCGTTGAGTTGCGCACGACGCACACGCACGGCGTCGAGCCGACGATCGGGGCCGAGCGGCGCGCCGAGGTGAAAAAAATGTTCGCGGATTCGGGCATCGTGCTGTGGGGACTGGGAACAACGTGCGAGTTCCATTCGCCCAAAGCCGACGAGCTGCGCAAGCAAATCGCCACCTGCGGCGAGTTCTGCAAGCTGGCCAAAGACGTCGGCGCGCACGGCGTCAAAGTCCGCCCCAACGCGCTGCCCAAGGAAGTGCCGGTCGAAAAGACACTCGAACAGATCGCCAAGTCGCTGGCTGAGTGCGGCAAGATGGCCGAAGACAACGGCGTCGAGGTCTGGCTCGAAATCCACGGCGGCGTCACTGACCCGGCGAGGATTCGCACGGTCATGGACCTGTGCAACCACCCCAAGGTTGGCCTGTGCTGGAACTCCAACGCCGCCGACGTCAAGGACGGCTCGGTGAAAGACAGCTTCCTGCTGCTGCGCAAGAACCTGATGTCGTGCCACGTCACCGACCTGTTTAACCCGAAGTATCCCTATCGCGAGCTGTTCACGCTCATGCGCCAGACCGGCTACGACCGCTTCACGCTGGCCGAGATTCAGGCGGCGCCCGACCCCGTGGGGGCGCTGAAGAAGTACCGCGAGCAGTGGGAGAAACTGTCGAGTTGAGCAGATGATTGGGGTACCAGTAGGTGGAGATGCCTCCAGGTCTCTAAAAGGTGCCGGATAACACTTGACAGGGAAGAGTCTCCTGAGTCAGGGTACGAGTGCGATTGGGAGGGCCGTCCTCGCGGCTCGTTGAGTTTTCTCACCCGATCGCCTTTTTCTTTTCGAGCGGACTCGGAATGTATCTCTTCTATCTCGACGAATCCGGAGATCCGAATACATGGCAGGATAGGGACAATTTCATTCTCGCGGGCATAGCGGTTCACGAGGGGCAAGTCCGCAGATTGTCGCAGCAATTCGACGAGGTTCAACGGCAAGTCTTTCCCACCTATGCAGTCCCAATCGAACTGCACGCCTACCATATTTACAGCGGTAAGGGCCGATTTAGAAGTCTGAACCGAGGAAACCGCCACCAGCTACTCGTCGAGGGGTACAACGTGATCCTGAGAGCGGGTTTCCCGAATCTTGTGATTTTCATTTCAGCTATACATATCTCGGCGGTTACCGATGCCTCGCAGGCGCTGCGCGACTGCCTTGAAGACATTTGCACGCGTTTCAACACCTTTCTCGTCAGGCAGTTCGACGCGGGACACCCAGACAAGGGCCTTTTGATAATGGATCGCTCAGGGCGGGACTCCAGAGTCCGAGAGATCATGGCGGAGTTCGAAACGGGTGGAGTGCGCGGCGGAGATCTGGGAAACATTATAGACGTTCCGTACTTCGGCGAATCTCACCATACGCGGATGCTCCAGATTGCCGATTTCGTTGCCTTCGCAGCACACAGATACTTCAATCAAGGGGACGACGAATACCTCAGGCGGATCGAAGATCGGATTGACCGACAGGGCCCCGGAGGGGTACGCGTGGGTCTGAAGCACATCGTGGGACCCTCGCATTCTTGCTCGTGCCTGGCTTTGCACTAACGCGTCGGTGACTACGCATTTCATAGAGGGCTGTGCCGTGTTCTCCATCCTTCTCACCGCCGGCAAAGGAACGCGCATGGGCGCGACCGACCGCCCCAAGGTCTGTCTCGACTTGGCGGGCGTTCCAGTGATCGTGCGCGCCCTCGAGACCTACACGCGCTGCGGCATCGAGCATCATATCGTGGTCGTCGGAGAGCGCGCGGGCGAGGTCGCCGCCACGATCTGCGAGCGCTTTCCGCAGACCATTTTCGCCTATCAGCGCGAGCAGCGCGGAACCGGCCACGCCGCCCGCTGCGGGGCGGCTGTCCTCGATGCGTTCGGCTATACGGGCGCTGTGCTGGTGGTTGTCGGCGACCGCGTGCTCACGGAGCGATGCGTGGGCGGGCTTCTCGACCTGTTTCGCCGCCGCCGGGCCGACCTGTGCCTCACCGTGGACGCCAGGGAGAACTGTCCCGACGCCGGCCGCATCGTCGAGGATGAGCGCGGCAACATCGTGGCCAACGTCGAGCGCGGCGACGTGGTTCGGGCGCAACTGATCGGCCGTTGGCTCGATCGGGCGCGCGAGGCCCCGCTCGACCGCGATCGCGTGCGCGCCGACCTGCTTGAGGCGTTTCCGACCGAGCGCAAGGCGCAACGCGCGATGCCGAAGCTGTGGAGTGTGCTCGAAAGCCGCGCCGCTCTCACGACCGACGACCTTCGCAGCTGTTTCTCGCCCGACGAGGCGTCTTTCCAGTTCGAGACGCCGGACGGAACGATTCTTCGCCTGACCGGCGACGAGATTGAGGCGCGCACCCGCCACGTCAACCTGTCGGTCTATTGCTTTCGCGCCGAAGCCCTCCGTTACGTTCTCGCGCGACTGACCAGCGCCAACGCGCAGGGCGAAGAATACCTCACCGACGCCATCGGCATTTTGGCCGCCGCGCGAACCGCAGAAGGAAGCCCCCGTTTTCGTGTTGTCGCTTGTCGAATCGCCGAACCGGCCGACGCGCTGACCTTCAACACGCCCGACGAACTGAACGTTCTCCGCGAGCGCTATCGCCAAATGGCGCCACCGTCTTCGTTGCGTCAATAGCGAGGGGCACGAAGGCCCTCCCCCGCTCACCCGCTCTCCCGCTTTTTGAAAAAAAACTCTTGACGGCGGTGGGGGATTGCGATTAGAGAGTTGCTCAAGTAGTTGACTCGACTCCATTGCAGGGGAAGAGTACAAGAAACGCAAATGATCGTTTTGCGTTTCGGATTCCACTACAGAAAGGAGGGGAGCAATTATGAAAAAGGTACGGGGCTTCACTCTGATTGAGCTTCTGATCGTGGTTGCTATTATTGCCATCCTCGCCGCTATTGCGGTGCCAAACTTCCTCGAAGCTCAAGTCAGAGCCAAGGTGGCCCGGGCCAGGACCGACCAGCGTTCGTTGTCCATTGCCATCGAGGCCTACTATGTGGACAACAACATCTATCCCACGTATGGCGTCGGCCCCAACAACCCGGTCCCGGGGTGCATGACCTACAACAACTGGGTCGTCACTTCGGGCAATCACACGGGCGGCGGCGCCTCTCTGCCCAACTTCCTGATGACCGGACGGACGGCCAGCAACAATTTCCAGACGCTGACCACGCCGATGGGTTACATCACGACCTATCCCAACGATGGGTTCGCGACGAACAAGGGCGAGACGTTCAGCTACTTTTCCGTCTTCCCGGGCGATACGCGCAACGCGGGCCGCGGCGGCGTTGGCTGGATCCTCTGGAGCTACGGGCCGGACGTGGACGAGTACAAGGGGAATAACCCCAGCGACTCGCCCTATGCCGTGTACAACCCGGGCAAATCACAGCCTTCGACCGATGATCCGACGTATCGCGGTGGTTTGATTGCCGGCGACAGCAACGACTCCGGCGATGCGGGTCAGGACCAGTTTACCTACGACCCGACCAATGGAACCGTCTCCGGCGGTGACATCTGGCGCGTCAAGCAGTAAACGGTCAGGCGCTGGTTTTGTCCCACCTTCAACCCCTCGTCTTCGGACGGGGGGTTGTTCTTTGGGGCGAGAGGTGGGACAGGTTGCCAACCTGTCTTACGGCGTGGCGGCGCTGCCAAAGCGACTGCGACAGTCGCGTACACCGCGAGAGCCTCTCAGTGCAACAAAACACAATTGGGGGACCAAGTTGATCGAGTGCTCCGGTTGCTCTTGTCGTTTTCGTCCCTCTTGTCATCTTGGTCCCTTGATTGTGTTGGGGTGTACTCGGGTGCTATTGCAACGAGAAGGGCGAGATCGAGTAGGCGAATTCCTGGCTTCAGGCCGTGGCGCCGTCCTGGTTTGTTACCGAGACAGAAGCCGTACCCCGTTGGTATCAATGTTGCTTTTCTCCAGACGGGTCAGAGGGGCCGTAAAGAAGGTCGGAATCATGAAAAGGCATTATGAACGAAGAATCGCAACGGTTCTGGCCGTCGCGTCTGTGGCACTGTGGCCGCAACACGCACCGGCAGTCGAGATGGTCCGGCCCAGTCTTGTTGTCTATGTCATTGAAAATAAATCGCTTACGGCGGATCGCCTGACAATCCCTGAGACTATCGTCAACGCCGAGCTTCTCCGCCGCGGCTATCGGATCGTTCCTTCGCTGTTCACGCCCGATGTGGCCCGGCAGATTGCCCCCGATGTCAAAGGTGTTTGGAATGCGGACAGGCGGATGTCGTTTCAGCAACACTTCCGCGCCGATCTCCTGTGGATGAGCACCGTGGAGTACACCCTTGACAGCACGTCGCGTCCTGACTCGGTTAGTGGAAAGGTCTCGGTCGTAGCGCGCGCCCTCAACACCGCCACGGGCGAATCCCTGTGGTTTGGCCGGGTCTCCGACCGTCCGTTCAAAGGCGCGACGCCGGCCGACGCCGCTCGTCTGGCGCTGGCCGAAATCATCCCGGCCCTGGTTGCCGATTTCGACCGCGCCCCCAAAGTGAGAGCCTGGACGCCGCCCGAACGGCCCCCCGCGTCGCCATCCGCCCTTACGCCGGGGGCACGCCTGCCGGGAATGACCGCGGCGCCGACGCCCGTCAGTCCGTCGGGTTCACCATATACAGGTGTGATCATTGACGCCAGGGATTTGCCGGTCCAACCCAACTATCGCACCGGCATCTATACGCCGCAGGGGACTCCGCTCTATAGCCCCGAGCGACAGCGTTTGAACTGGTCGGACAGTCTGCCGAACGCCCGCCAACAGGCCGGTCCCAACCCTCTGGTGATTCGCCCGCAGTCGGGCCAGGGCGGCAGGATCATCCTGCGCGAGAACGATGCTCGCACTCTCCAGGGCGAGAAAAGCCTCCGCGAGCGCAAGCCGCCGACGGTTATCGTCCGTCCTCCCAAACGCTGAAATAGAATCCACGCGCAACCAGACCGCCGGTCGCGGCTTTCGATTAAGCCCCCGGTTGCTCTATGTGGCGACAACGAGCGTACGGCGCGGTGTACTCCTTGAAAATGGGTTCGTAGTAGCGCCGCCAGGCGCGGCGTGAAGTCGCTGGCGGCTACTGCGAATCCTCCACCGTTTCCCGGTGGCGCGAACCGCCCTGTGGGCCTCTTACGAACGCAGAGGTGAGAAAGGGCGTATCTTGGTATTCCTTCCCTTCTCTTTCCCTCCCCGCGTGCGGGGAGGGTTGGGGTGGGGGAGGTCCGGCTTCGTTTCCCCCATCCCCGGCCCTTCCCCGCAGACGGGGCAGGGAGGTTTGACTCGATCCCCCCGACTCTTCTGGCCAGTCTCTTTTTACCCCCCAAAAAAAGAAACCGCGCCCACGCGTGAGCCCCGAACACCCTGTTCGGAGTTCACGCTGGAGCGCGGTTTCCTTGTCTCTATCGTGCTGTCCGGCCTTGTTCGGCGCGCTACAGGCCGAAATTGAAATCGAAGAACCATCGCGGGCGCTCGGCGCGCAATCGCACGTTGACGACCGAGGGCTGGCCTTCGCGCACTTCGATCTCCTTGCTGAAAGTGGCGTAGCCCCCCAGCGAAATCTCGACCAGATGGACGCCCGGATCGAGGCCGCGCACCGACAACGGCGTATAGCCGCGGACGACGGAGTCCACGATCACGCGCGCCCCCTGCGGGGTCGAATTTACGTCAAGACGCCCGTACTGCGGCACCGGCTGCGCGTAGGGGTCCACCACCTGGAACGTCGCGGCCGCCTCGACCCAGTCGCGATCATAAGCAATCGGGCGGGGTTCGGGGATTATGGCGCGGGGCTGCGGAGGAACCACCGGCTCGATGGCGATGGATTCGGCCCGGCGCTCGCCGCCGACCTCGACGCGTTCTTTCGATTCGGCGGCGGGCTTGGGCGGCTTCGCGCCGGGAGCCGTTTCGCGCGACCGCAATTCTTCCTTTCGCTCGCCGCGCGGCGGGGCCTGCGTTTCGCTCCGCTTCAATGCGTCAGAGTCCGGGCGTTTCTCTTCGCGCTGATACTGGTTGAGAAAGCCCCTCGAACCTTCGGCATAGGCCGGGAAAGGATCCTGCGGCGTGAACCGGTGCTGCCGCTCGAAGACGGCGGCGCGATAGCGAACGGCGACAATGCGCAGTTCTTCCGGGCCGGGCGGACCCACCACGCGCAAGTTGTAGCTGGCATCGGGGAGCGAGTAGAATCCGCCCGGCACGACGAAGTTGTCGGGGTCAAAATAGTTGGGGAAAATCTGTCGGGTCACGCCGCGCGTGTCGGTGTCGAAGACATAGACGTAGCAGGGGCGGGTGACGCGGAAGTTGATTCGCACGAGATCGCCGATGTTATAGACTTGGCGGTCCGGCCAGATGTCCGCCCTGAACGTCACGCTGGGCGGCGGAGGCGGGGGCACCGGCGGTCGGGGAGGCGGGAAACGCGGCTCGATGGCAATGGTTTCGGGATTCTGGCCCGCCGGGCGTCCTTTTTCCTGCGATGCCGCGTAAAGGGCCGTTGCGGCCAGTGTAAACGCAAATAGAACGACTGCGGCCACTCGTTTGATCTCTTCAGTTCTCATGGCTCTGCCTGCCTTTCTGTCGGCGATGTCCTGCGCGACCTCTCAATCTCTTAAAAAGGCCTGTTTTCTTGGACTTCAGAACCGCTGCTTATATTCCTTCTCTCTGTCCCGATGATCCAGCAAGTGCTGTGCCCGTGTCAAGACATCCGGACGCTGTGTTTGGCGCTCAAGGCGGGTTTCTCTCTTGAAGACTCCCCAGAAACGATCTCACATCAGAGGCGCAGAGAACCCGGATACCGAAAAGACGCATTTCCCTTTGGTTCTTGTCCGGGCCCCGGTGCGCGCTGTGTCGCTGTGGTTCATTGTCTTGGCCGCTCTTGATCTGCGAAATCGGCGCAATCTGCGGATACTTGGTTTTCTCACTTCGCCCTCTCTGTCCGGCTTTCGGACGGCGCTGATGTTGCCTTTCCCGACAATTGATCGAGGTACTTCCGGTACTTTTCGTTTTCGGGATCGTTCTGGACGAGCTCCTCGACGATCTTCCGCGCCTCGTCGGTCCGGCCAAGAGAAGCCAGCGAGAGCGCCCGGTTGAACAGGACCTGCATGTTGTCGGGATCGCGCTCGAGCACCCAGTCGAATTGTTCGAGCGCTTTGGCCGGCTGGCGCAGATGATCCTGGTAGAGAATGCCGAGGAAGAAGTGGGCTTCGGTGTTATTGGGATTGTCGCGCAGCGCCGCGAGATGGTAATCGAGAGCCGCCTGAGGTTTTCCCGTCTGCTGGGCGACAAAACCGAGATCGAAGCGATACTCCGAACGGTCCGCTGGATTGTTCATCGGGCTCAGGCGCGAATTGCTGATGACGAAGATAGCCAATGCGACAGCCAGCGGCCGCCAATGGAGACGGAGCGCGAAAGGCCGCCAGATTCGTTCGCCGATCATCCAACGCACGCCCGCCGCGGCATAGAGCACAAAAAACGGGGCGAGCGGAACGCGATAGCGCGCGCAAATGAAGAACATCAGATTGGCCGCGACGTGGCCGGCCATCACCAGCTCGACGGCAACGAGACGAATCCCTTTGCGGCGAAGTTCCCACCAGCCGATGGCCGCCAGCGGCAGCACCAGCCCGAACGGGAACCCCAAACCCAGCGCGCCGCCCGGCCCCGGCCATTTCCACAGCAGCGCCCACATCAGGCGCGAGTAGTCGCGGACGGGATAGATCGGGTAGTTGCGCTTGATCTCGTCGGCGTGAAGGAAGAGATAGAATTTCTTGAGCCACACACGGCCAACGGCCAACGGACGGCGGCGAATGTTGTCGAGCATGGCTTGCGTGAAGTGGCGCGACGATTCGCCAACCGTTGTGATGCCCTGGTCGTTGAGCGAGCGCGCCAGCGAGGCCCACTCGAGGCCGGGCCGAAGCCCCACCATGCGGTCGTAGTCGGGATGGTTGCCGATGTAGAGATTGATCGGGCCGTTGTAGGAGATCAGCACCCACTCGCCGCCGACGAGGCGGTTGCGAATTGTGACGGGTGCGATAGTGACGACAGTGCCGGCGACGAAGCACGCAATGGCCGACAGACGCCTCTGGAGCGGCGTCAACGTTCGTAGTCCCCACTTTAGCGGGTCTTCTTTCTCGTTGAACCCGCTGGAGTGGGAACTACGAACCGCTTTTCCGAGGAGCACATAGGCGCAAACCAGCGGAGCGATCAGAAGCCCCAGTCCGTGAGCCAGCGCCGCCAGGCCGAGCCAGACGCCCGCCGCGGCCCACCACGTAAGCCGGCCGCCATGGATTGCGCGGTCGAGCGCCTGAGCCAGCAGCAGGTAGAAAAGAACGACCAGAACGGGCGCAAGCATTTCGGCGTCGAAGAAAACCAGCGGGCCGCAAAAGGCAGCGGCCACGCCCGCGAGGATGCCCACGTCGGGGCCGACCTTTCGGCGGCCAAGCTGATAGAGCAACAGGGCATTGATCGCGGCGATAACCGCCTGGATGACGCGAATGTCGAAAACTCGCGTTGTCGCTTCCAGGAATTGATAGCAGAATGCCAGAAAGTAGGGATAGAGCGGCGCCTGCCAGAACGCCTTTTCCCCCAGCCAGCCGTGTTGAAGAATGTCGAGCGCCTGGCGATGATAGGTGTCGCTGTCCACGAGCGGGAAGTTGAAGAACGGATGGTCGGCCATTTCGGCGATGTAGAAGCCGTGCGTAGCCAGCGTCAGCGCGAGAACGACGGCGGGCCAGAAGCCGGGCATCTGGTGGATGTGACGGCGGAGCGGGGCGGCGTCGGAAGGTGCAGGATTGTCAGGAGGTTCCGCCATGAGCAAACGCGCACGTCGGCTGGAGTATGCTCAAACAACACACCATCAAAACACCAAGACGCAAAGGTCGCTCAGAGTGTGGACTGAGAAGGCGTTCGGAGTCCAGACTTTCTGCGTGGCGATCTGTTATTTGGAGTGCGGCGGCTCGACGCCGCTTTGCCTCTTCCGACCTTCAACCCCTCGCCCTCAGTCCCGCCTCAAACCAAAGCGGCGTCGTACTGCCGCACTCCAAATTCGCCCGCGCGTGTTTCTTCCTTGAACGGCGGCGGGGAATCGTTCCAAATGAAGCCAAGAGAAAGAAAGCACGTGGGGCTGATTCGGGGCGGTGTAGGAAGACGATGGCGGAAGACCTGTTCGTGAGCGAACCAAAGGAACGTGATGGCGAGGTAGCCGAAGGGCCGCGTCCTCTGGCCGACCGGATGCGTCCGCGCCGGCTCGAGGAGTTCGTCGGCCAGCCGCAATTGCTCGGCGACAACGCGCTGCTTCGCCGCCTCATCCGCGAAGACCGCATTCCCTCGATGATCTTCTGGGGGCCGCCCGGATGCGGCAAAACGGCGCTGGCGGCGGTCATCGCCCACACCACGCGGTCGGTGTTCGTGACGCTTTCGGCGGTGACGGCGGGATTGCGCGACGTCAAGCCGATCATGGAGCAAGCCCGGCGCACCCGGCGCGAGCACGGCCGCTCGACCATCCTCTTCGTGGACGAGATTCACCGCTTCAACAAAATCCAACAGGACGCTTTCCTGCCGTCTGTCGAAAACGGCACGATCATTCTCATCGGCGCGACGACCGAGAACCCGTCGTTTTCGATCATCGCGCCGCTCCTGTCGCGCTGCAAGGTGTTCGTGCTGCATGCGTTGAGCGAGGAACAATTGCGCCGAATCATCGTCAGCGCACTGTCGGACAAGGAGCGGGGGCTCGGCGGGCGCGACATCGCGATTTCGCCCGAAGTCGTGGGCCACATTGTTCGGCTCGGCGACGGCGACGCCCGCCGCTCGCTCAACCTGCTCGAAATGGTCGTCGCCTCGGTCGCGCCCGACGAAACCGGCAAGGTGGTCGTTACGCTCGAAGCGGTGGAGCAGATCACGCAGCGCACCAATCTGCTCTATGATCGCGCGGGCGAGGAGCACTACAACCTGATTTCGGCGCTTCACAAGAGCCTGCGAAGCAGCGACCCGCAGGGGGCGCTCTACTGGCTGGCGCGCATGCTGGCCGCCGGCGAAGAGCCGCTCTATTGCGCGCGACGCATGATTCGGTTCGCCGCCGAAGACATCGGCACGGCCGACCCGCGCGCGCTCGAAGTCACGGTCGCGGCGTGGGAGGCGTATAATAAACTTGGCTCGCCCGAAGGCGAACTGGCGCTGGCCGAAGCCGCCGTCTATCTCGCCACGGCGCCCAAGAGCAACGCGATTTACGCCGCGTGGCAGAAGGTCGAGGAGACAATTGAGCAACATGGCTCGCTGCCCGTGCCGCTCCATTTGCGCAACGCGCCGACGCCGCTGATGAAAGCGCTCGACTACGGCAAGGACTATCAGTACGATCACGATTCGCCGGAGCATTTTTCGGGCCAGACGTGTTTGCCGGAGGCCATTGCGAAAATGGAGTTTTACGAACCCGGGCCTTATGGGTTCGAGAAAGACATCCGGCGGCGACTGGACTGGTGGGCCGGGAAACGGGCCGAACGTCGCGCGGAGAAGGGAGAATCTCAGAATGAATCTTCGTAGATGGAGCCTGTTGATGATGGCGTTGCTGTGGACATTCGTCGGAATGAAAGCGGGGGCGATCGAGGCGCCGGGCGCGGGGTCGGCCATCGCGTCGGCCACGAAGCGGCCCGTTGTTCCGTTTGAACTCATCTTCCAGGAACTTCGCTCGCGCGGCGCGTGGACACAGAATGAGGGCGGGACATGGGTCTGGCAACCGCGCGGCGTGAAGGCCGACTGGAGTCCTTTCGCACGCGGCACGTGGGTCGTCACCGGCGAGGGTTGGTTTTGGCTGTCGGAGGACCCCTGGGGTTGGGCAACGTCGCACTATGGCCGCTGGGACTGGCGGGAGAAGGCCGGATGGTTCTGGCTGCCCGACCGCGACTGGTCGGCCGCGTGGGCGACGTGGCGGCAAGGCGAAGAAGGAATCGGCTGGCGTCCGGCGGCGTCGGGCAATGAGGGCGCCGGCGCGCAAATGGAGGGGTGGACGTTCTTGCCGTGGAGCAATATCTCGCGCGCGTTGATTCCGCGCTCGACCACGGGGGGCGGCTCGCGAGTGATGAATACGCTGGAGGCCATTGTTGCTTCGAGCGCGACGGCGGTCGCGGCAACAACCGATCTTTTGGCGAAAACGCGCGCCGCGACGGGCAGCGGACCCGACCGCTCGCTCATCGAATCGAAGACGGGCCGCCGATTGGTTCCCTGCAAGATCGTGGACTCCGCCGAGCCGCGCGAGCTGCTGCTGGTCGGGCGCGACGAAACGGTCGTGTCGGCCTTTCGCCCGACGATCAAAGAGAGCGCCGCCGAGATCCAGCAGTTCATCGCGCAGAAGGCGCAACGCTACAAAGCGGTGCAAGAGCGAAAAGGCGCGAAGAAGTAAAGCCTGTTCGTGGGGCAGATTGACAATCTGCTGTTCTCGCAGGTTGGCAGCCACAGGCGTTTAACAGCGATTTTCGCAGAGTATTTTGCGCGCAAGAGGTTTGATGAAACGTCCTCGGTCTGAGGCGCGGAAACGCTGTGTTTCGGCGGTTTCGGTTCTGTTTCAATCTTATAGGATATGACG
>Ga0315274_10002400_pt1 | contig 28310 bp, 24 predicted proteins | sample YL17G02_20_MG_FD_203700 | JGI IMG/M metagenome (GOLD analysis project Ga0315274, IMG submission 203700) | Sediment microbial communities from Yellowstone Lake, YNP, Wyoming, USA - YL17G02_20 | ecosystem: Environmental > Aquatic > Freshwater > Lake > Sediment | place: USA: Wyoming | collected...
GTAGAGCAGCAGGAAGCTATATTCGATCAGGATGCGGTTGGCGCGCACCTCAAGAGTGCCGAGCTGGCGTTTGTAAATGGCATAGGCATAGAAGGTGGGCAGCAGCGGGATGGCGAACACAGCAATGTTGGGCCCGATGCTCAGGTAGGTCGAGGACCCGAGCAGGTTGGGAATGATGGCCACGACCAGTCCCGGCAGCATGCCGAGGATGATGCCGGACAGCATCAGCGCCAACGCCGGGCGGTCGCCCGGCGGCGGGCGGCGGAGGATGCGGTAGAAGAGAATGCCCAGGCTGCCGCCGACGGCGAGCAGGAGGGCTAAGCCATAGGCCGACCCGGGCAGAAGCCGGAAAAGCTCCAATACGGCGAGCAGCGAGGCGAGCGCGTAGACGGCGGGCAGCGCTCGTCGCAGGTCGAATCTGGTTTGGATCGGGCTGGGGACAATGCGGTGCAGGTGCAGATACACCGGCGCCATAATCCAGGACGCCGCGTGCAACACCTGTGACGCGCGAGCCACGGCCAGGTACGAGACGACCCCCGTAGTTGCCCAAATGGCAGTCACGTAATTGAAGACGATCAACAACCGCCAGCGCTCGTCGTGCGGCCGCACTAAGAAAAGCACACCAGTCCCAACCAACCAGAAGGGGAGGAATATGAGAATGCCACTCAGCCTGCTGGTCAGTTGCTGGGTGGTCGGGCCGAGCAGCACCCAGCTCACGGTCTCCTCTTGACCCTTCCGCAGAAGTCGAAGTTCGGCAGTCTCGCCTACAGCGTATCCCCAGAATGGAGGTGTCGTCCTTTGGTCGAGGAATTCCAGGTGAGTGAGCGTGCCAATGGAAAGTATCTGATCCCCGGCAAGAATCTGGCCTGCATTGAGGCCGCACCATTCCCCGCGCGCGGCACACGGCGGCACGGATGCGACAATCCAATCCGGGCCCATCGCAAACCCTGGATACGGCACCCTGAAACCAGCTGAGATCGCATAGAAAAGGCAAATGCCCAGAACCGAGGTGGCGGCTGCGAGCTGCAGACTGATTGTAAGGGAGGGGCGGGTGAAGAATCGTGGCTTCATGTGAGCGTCATTTCGAGTTCGGGTGGAATCGCTGCGCCCGTCTTCTTGAGCAGGGCAATGATAGGCTGCGTCTGCGGGCCGAGAATCCCAAGCAGCGGTGCGCGGTCGATGAGGGTTGTCTTGTCGAGCGTCGTGCGCGCCGCCTGCACACGTCGGATCACGTGATACGCGCAGTAGCTGACGGCGCCAGACCCCATGAGGATGGCCTGGGCCTCCGCCAAAGCATCTGCCTCGTTGGCTCTATCCTGCAACTCTCGAAACCGATCCCGTTTAGAGTAGTCGGCGGTTGCCGCAAAGAGTATGGCCAGGTTGGGTCGCTTCTCCAGCCAATCCGGGTTGGCCGGCGATTGCAGCGCGTCGGTCAGGTCGTCATAGATCTGGATGATCTCTCCGTTGAGCATGCCGAATTCCCTGAGCGAAGCCGCCGTCCCCATGGAGGCGCCGCCGGCCAGTGCGCCCATTTCCATGCCGGATCCGTAGAACGGTGCGCTCTTGGCGCGCAGTGTGCGCCAGTAATTCTCTTCGCCCTCAAGATTCTGAACGTCGAGATGCTGGCCGTAGGCCGTTCCCAGGGCCATGCGTGCCAGGCAGGCGCACACCGCCTGCTTCACAGCGAGCTCAAGGGCCGATTGGTGCACCAGATGGTGTGCCACTGCCTGCAGCGCGAAGGCAATGTTGGCCGTCCGCCCTTCACCAATGCGCAGATGCAGTCCGCGCGGGTCGTGATCGAGCATGTCATCGACCAGCGTGATGCTGAGTTGCATGCAGGTGAGGCTGGCCGCAACCGGGGCCGTGCGCTCGATGTCTCCTCCGACTGCTCGCGAGGCCAGGAGCGGCCACTCCCAATCGCCGCGTGGAAGTGAGAGCCCGTACTCGTAGAACTCGCGCAGCTCTGGCCAGTCGTGTACTTCGGGTAGGTCAAGCACGAGGTCGCGGAGAGGGGCCAGGTTCATCGATGCTCCCTGAGCCGGGTCGGCGGGCGAGCGCGGATGGAATGCGCCAATCCTATCATTGCCTGACCGGGATGAAGGCCTTGGAAGGGCACACCGAAACGCGCGCAGCGCGCCGGCTGGCGCGCTGCACAAATCGGTCGCCACAGGTACGGTCCCTGTATTCGAAATCCGAGCGCGCGCTTACCACCAACCGTACCACTGGGTCTGAGGCTCCCTTGTGGCTTTCACCACCTCGCGCGGATCCTCGAGCGAGGAAAGCGTGCGCAGGGAGTCCACGAGCTGGCCGGTCTCCTGCTTGGAGCGCAGCAGCTCATTGAACTGCTCGATTCTCATGGTCATCTGGTCTCACCCCCCTTCCGGGCATGACTGCGAATGGGCATCCCGCACCCTGCCTCCAGATGCGAAGCCAACCTGAACGGGCACCTCGCGTGATCTCCCGTAGATTGTATGTCGGGAATGCCGTGCAGGTCAAGCCGTGCCCGCCCCACGCCCGGCCGCGTGCGGACTGTCGTTCGTGGCTTGTGGGCCGTGCAAGGATTCTGCCAGCCGACGGTACGTCCTAGAGCTTGAGTCCGAGGAAGGCGTCCACGACCTTGGGGTCGAAATACTTGCCGGATTGCTCGCGAAGGTAATCGCGGGCTTTGGTTTCCGGCCACGCCGGCCGGTATGGACGGTCCGAGCAGAGGGCATCGTAAACGTCAATCACCGCGAAGATGCGGGCCGCCAGCGGGATCTGATCGCCCTTCAGCATGCGCGGGTAACCGTTGCCTTCCCAGCGCTCGTGGTGGGCATAGGGGATATCGAGCGCCTGGCGCAGGAAGGCAATCGAGGAGAGAAAATCGTAAGCCAAGGTTGGGTGGCGGCGCATGATGGCCCATTCATCCTCGGTCAACGGCCCGGGCTTGAGCAGGATGCTGTCGGGAATGCCCATCTTGCCGATGTCGTGAATGAGTGCGCCGCGGCGTATCTGTTCCAACTGGCTTTCGCCGACGCCCATGGCGCGCGAGAGACGCATGGCCAGTTCGGTGACGCGCTGCGTGTGGCCTTCGGTCTCGCGATCGCGCAAGTCCAGCGCTTTTGACCACCCTTCCAGCGTTGCATCGTACGCGAGCACGAGGTCGACGTTGGTGCGCTGCAGCTTTTCGAACAGCGCCGCGTTATCGAGCGCCAAGGCGGCCTGTCCGGCGAGGGTCTGCAGGAACTCGATCCATTCCGGATCGGGGTCAAGCGCGGCGCGGTGGTAGATTTCCAGGACACCCAGGGCCTGGCCTTTGGCGACCAGCGGCACCGCGAAGTACGCCTGGAACCCTTCGCCCACGATGAGCGCCGCGCGTGTGAATCGGCGCGAGCCATCGGAGGGCGATGACGTGGCGCCCAAGTCGGCCACATGCACCAGCGCGCGATCGAGCACAGCCCGCCCGGCCAGGCCTTCGCCCAAGCGCACGCGCGTCTTGGCCATGTTTGCCCCGCGGAACCCGTTGCCTGCGGCGTAGTGCAGGCTCTGACTGTGAGAATCCAGCAACAAAACGTCCGCGGCGCTCACGCCCAAGATCGTGGTCACTTGGTTGAGGAGGATTTCCAGGCTCACGCGCAGATCGGTGGAGGCGCTGATGGCCATCTCGATCGAATGCAGCGCCATCAGCCGCTGCAGGCGCTGTTCGGTTTGCTCGTGCAGCGTCGCGCGGTGAATCGCGTTCGCCGCCATGTCCCCCACCGCGATAAGGATGCGCACCTGCGACTCTGAGAAGCCATCGTCGTTCCCGGCCCACAGAGCGCCAATAGTCGACCCCTGGGCCACGAGCGGGATCGCGGCCAGGGCCCTGGGCATCGCTCCCAACCCGGGCGGCCAGGAGTATCCGGCCATCGTCCCCATGTCGTCGGTGATCGTCGGCTGGCCCATCTGGATCACACGCCCGATGATGCCTTCGCCCGGCCGCAGGCGAGTGGACGTGATAGGCGACCATAGGCCGCGTGCGAGCTCGACGACGGTCTCGCCGGAATTCCGATCGCGCATGGCCAACGCCACCCCGCGCGCCTGGAGCAGTGAGGCCAGCTTGTCGAGAATGATAGGCGCCATTTCGGCCCGTTCGGGCGCCGTGCGCAGCGCCGAAGATACTTCGGCCAGCGCGGCCAGTTCCTCTGCGCGCTTGCGCGATTCGGCGAACAGACGCGCATTCTCGAGCGCCACGGCCGTCTGCGAAGCGAAGACCTGGAGGCGGTCCGCGTGGGTTTGAGTGAAGGAATTGGGGGTGGCGCTGGCCACGTTGATGAATCCGATGACCTCGCCCTTCACCCGTATGGGTGCCCCGGCATAGGCGCGGACCCATTCGGTTTCAGGAGACTGGGGCCAGCCGGGGTAGGCATGCACATCGGGGATCGAGACCGGCAGCCCGGTTTGAACCTGGTAGCGCAGGTGGGGTGCCTCACTGATCTTCATGCGCCGCGTTCCAGACAGGTCGGCCAAGACGCTCTCGCGGAAGCCGCGCATGCGCACAACCTGGGCCTGCCCGCCCTCGATCAGCATGATGTCTGCTGCGTCATGGGGCACCACCCGCCCGATTTCACCGAGCACGCGCTCCAGCACTTCATCGCGGTTGAGGGTGCTCGTCAGCACGGCCGCCGCATCGCGCAGTGCATCCGCGAGGGCTGTCTGCTCGCGGATGGCCGTTTCGGCGCGATGGCGCTCGGTGGTGTCGACATACGAGACGAGCACGCGTTGCAGGCTGGCCTCGCTGCCCGCCGCCACGGTCAGATGCAGATGCAGCAAGCGCGCCTCGCCGTCGGGGCCGGTAGTGAGGAACTCGCGCTCCATCGTGCGCTCGCCCTCGGCAAAGGCGGCCAACTGCTCCCTGAACATGTCGAGGCTGGCTGGCCCGAGGATGCGGTCCAGGCTGCCAAGAAGTGACTCTTTGTCACGCGTGCGATAGAACTCGAGCGCGCGGCGGTTGAGATCGAGGACTTTCACCAAGGTCAGTGCGTGGGTCACGACCTCCGGATGTCGCTCGAGGTACGCCCGGACATCGCGGATGCCCGAGAGGCGCAACCGGTCGAGGTAGGTGCGGACCTCGGAGAAATCCTCTTCCCACAATGCAATCGGGGAGTCGTCGAAAAGGGTCCGGTAGCGGGCTTCGCTTTCGCGCAGCGCCACCTCCGCTTTGCGGCGTTCGGTGATGTCGTCGATCAGGGCCATGGTGCCGGTGACGGCATTCCCGGCATCGCGCAGCGGAGCAGTCGAGAGGCTGATTTGGATCGGCCGTCCATCTTTGCGAACGCGCTGCAAGGTGATCCCCGTCAGGGGCTCCCCGGCCACCACGCGCGAGATGAGCCTCTGGAATTCGGCCTCCTTGCCGGGCTGGACAAAGGGAACGAGGTGCCCCAGCACCTCGCTTTCACTCCAGCCAAAGATGCGCTCGGCGGCCGGGTTCCAGAGCGTGACGTGCGCCTCCCGATCGAGGGCCAAGACCGCCAGGGGTGAGGCCTGGATCAGCGCCTGCAAAACGTCACTCGTTGCCACCAGGCTGTCCTCGGCCCGCTTGCGGTCGCTGACGTCGCGGGTGACAGCCAATAGCGAATCGCGATTCTCGACACGAAATGCGGTCAGCCGGATCTCGACGGGCAGGTGCGTGCCGTCCTTGCGGCGGTGGGTTCCGGAGAGCGTGCGCGGTCCGCTTTCCAAGACCTCGCGCCATATCGCGCGCATGGCCTGCTCATCGTAGTCGGCCTCAATGTCGGCGATCCGCCGCGCGAGCAATTCCTCTCGCGAGTATCCCAGAATGTGGCAGGCCTGCGGGTTCGCCTCGAGAATCCTTCCCTCGAGGTCGTGAACGAATATTGCTTCGGGGACGTGCTCGGCCAGCAAGCGGAACCAGCGCTCGCTCTCGCGCAGCGCACGCTCGGATTCGACCCGTGCGGTCACATCGCAGAAAACGAGCGTGGCGCGATTCTCACCGCCTTCGGCGCCGGCCAGCACCTCACCCTCCACCAGGAGGCTCAGCGCCGCTCCGTCCGTCCGTTGTATCTCAACCTGGCGTTGGTGAACGGCACCCGTCGCGAAGAGCTCGCCGAGCAGGGGGGTGAGCGCAGCCTGAGACTCGCCTTCGGCACGTTCGGCGACTGCGCCGCTCGCTCCGCCTTCATGCGGCGGGTGCAGCAGGCCGAACCACTTGCGATTGCCGGCAACGATGATTCCGAGGTCGTTGACGATGACGCAGGGCAGCGGCACAAGCTCCAGGCGCGCGACGTCGGAGGCTGAGGCGGCGGCCGACGGGGTTGGGGCAGCGGAGCGGCGGGTAGGCGGCATGGTCTTCGCCCTGGCGTTCTTCAACCGGCCGGCGGCGCGCCGGTTCCGTCACTGCGGCGCGCCGACTTTTCGCGATACATCTCGGCATCGGCCTGTTTGAGCGCGTCGTTGAGGCGTTCGCCGCGCTCTGCGGTGGCGCTTCCCACGGATATGTCGAGCGCGGGGCCCGGGTGAGCGAGGTTTTGCGCGCGCAGCTCGATGCGCACGCGATCGAGCGCCTGGCGGGCGCTCTCGGGATCGGTGCCCGGCAGCAACACGGCGAATTCGTCGCCGCCGATCCGGGCGATGACGTCCTCGGCACGGAAGGCGGCGCGCAACACGTCCGTCGTCCGCCGCAGCAGCTCGTCGCCCGCTTCGTGCCCCTGCGTATCGTTGGTGGCCTTGAGGCCGTCGACGTCGGCCATGACCACGCTGATGGGCAGCTCGCGACCGCGGGCCATGCGTGCGGCCTCTTCTTCGAAAAACGAGCGGTTGTAGAGGCTGGTCAGCGAATCGTGAGTGCTGAGGAAGCGCAGCTTCTGTTCGGCGCGCTTCCGTTCCGTGATGTCTTCCAGGCTGCCCTCAAAGTACTCCGCTTTGCCCGTTTCATTGGCGACCACGCGGAAGTGATCGAGGGCCCAGATCGAGGATCCGTCAAGCCGCCGCAACACGACCTCTTGATTGCGCACGACCTGGTTCTGGGAGGCGAGATCGATCTCGTGCTGGCGGTCCTTTGAGTCGGCGAATAGGTCGCGGACGCTGGCCGCCAAGAGCGTATCGCGGTCCGGGTAGCCGAGCATTTGGGCCAAGGCATTGTTGGCGTCAAGGATGGTCCCCTCGGCCGAGGTGCGGTAGAGCGCCACCGGCAGGTCCTCGAAAAGCTTGCGATAGCGTTTCTCGGAGTCGAGCAGTGCCTGTTGGGCGCGCATGCGCTCGGTAATATCAATGAGCATCACGACGTAGAGCATCTCCGCCGCCCGGCCGAATTTCGAGATGGAGGCCTCTGCCGGAAAGACCGTCCCATCCTTGCGGCGCGCGCGGACTTGCTGTCTTTCGCCCATGCGGCGTGAGGTATCCTGCGAGCGGGCAAACGCTGAGACCAGCGGGCGGTGCCCATCGGCCATGCTTTCGGGAAGCAGGATGTCGAGCGGCCGGCCAATCACCTCTTCGGCCGAATAGCCGAAGACCGTCTCGGCCCCCTTGTTGAATACGACGATGCGCTGCGCACTATCGATGGCAACGATGGCCTCGCCGACCATTTCCATGAAGTCGCTCATGCGCGAGGTGGCGCTGCGTTCTTCAGCTTCCGCCCGTTCGGCGTGTATGAATTCTTGCTTCATGAGCAGAAAGAACGCCACCGATGTGCCCAGTACGAACACCCACCCCTTGTAGCTTTGCATCTGGGTCAGCAGGTGCGGGTCGCCAACCAGGCGGGCGAGCAACGGGTCGGTCAGGGCAATCCAAATGACGCCCACGATCAAGTACAGGCCGGCGACGCGGACGGCCGAACGGGTCGCGCTACTTCTCATGGCACACCCCCACCCACTCGTGTGGCAAAGGACGCGGGGCATAACGCGCGCGTGCATGGAACCGTGATCGGCGGACCGCGGCGCCGGACGGTCGCCCTCCGCTGGTTTCGGCCCTCACCCGCGGGTGCAGTTGCGGCCGGTCGGTCGGGAGAACCGAGGTTCTCAAGCGGCCAATCCAGTTCACCTTGGGTCGAACGGCATTCGATTCGAGTTGAGGGCGGGCCCGTGAATTCGGGCTCAACCCGGGCACTTCCCGGAGTCTACGAGGAGAACTCGCACGAGGGACTCCGGCGTAGCGGTTCGAAACCGCGGAAACGTATGCCTTGGGCCGTTTGCAGGCGGCAAGGTTCGGCGGCGTTTCCGCTCGCCATGCCGCCGCACGCAGCGCCTCTAGTCCTGTGGGGGGAGGGGAACAGATTGCCAGGTGCAGCCTCGCCAAATCGTCGCCCGGGTATGCTCCTATAGGCTGATTATACAGCCAACACCCGCGACAACGATGCTGGCGGGGGCTTGCGGCGCGTCGCGATATAGAGGGCGGTCCCGGCCCCGGCCACGACGCCGCCCACCCGTGGCTGCCCCGCGCCCGGGGATACCCGCCGGAGCCATTCCCTTTGACAAGACGGCCCGCGTGTGTCATACTCACCGTGCGGGAACACTCTCCCGCCTTCTCTTGCTATCCCAAAAGAGGAGGAGGTGATGCCAATGATAAGTTCCAGTTTTAGTCAAGGCGCTGCGGCATCCCTCCTCCCCGTGCTGGCCTAGGCCGGCCGAGGATAGGTTGCCGCAGCGCGCAAAGGGCCGCCATCACTGGCGGCTCTTTGACTTCTTGTGGCGGAGGGGGCCCCGCGTCGTCTTGTGGTCGTCCTTCTCTCCAGCGGACTCGCCTGCGAAGTCGGCCGGAAAGAAACCACTTCCCGCCCCGAAGTTGACATGCCCCATCCCATCAGTTACCATCACCCGCGAGCCTGGCCGGGACCGGCGCGGCGGAAACCTTCGAACCCCGCCAGGTCCGGAAGGAAGCAACGGTAAGGAGGAGCTTCCGGGTGCCGCCGGGGCTCCTGGTCAGGCTCAACTCTCGCTCGTCACACCAAGATGAAACCACGCCTGGTCCTTGCGTTCGGAGCGGTACTCCTTTTGGCAGCGGTGGGCGCCTATGGCCTGACGTTTCGCGCGCTGCGCCTGGAGGCCGACGGAGACACGCGCACCGTGTTGACCCATGCGCGAACGGTGGCACTCGTGCTGCGCGATGCCGGGATCGGACTGAACGCACAAGACGATGTTGAACCGGCCCCCCAGGCGCCCGTCACCCGCGGCATGCTCATCCGCGTACGACGCGGGCGGTGGATCGACGTGGCGACCGAGCAGGGTTTCACTCCCATCCTCGCCCACGAGGGCCAACCGGCGATTCCAGCCAACCTCCTGCTTCAGGCAAGGGTCCACCTCCTCCCGGGAGACGCGGTCGTGGCTGACGGGCGGCTGGTGGATGCACGGGCGCCGCTCGCGCAGCTCCCGCTGCGGCTGAGCCTTGCCCCGAGGCACGCGCTTATCATTGTTCGCGATGGTATCGCTGAAGAACATAAGGCTGCTGGGCCAACCGTCGGCGAGGCCCTCTGGCAATTGGGAATCCCCTTGCACCCCGCGGATTCGGTTCAGCCTGCGACCACGATGCCCCTGGCGGACATCGCGAGCGCGGACTTGATCACGATCGTCATCCGTTCTGCGCGTGAGTTCCGCCTCACGGTTGATGGGCAGACGTTCATCGTCCGATCGGCGGCGCCGACCGTGGGCGAGGTCCTGGCGCAGGCCGGCGTCGCTCTCACGAATCTCGACTACAGCCGGCCGGCCGAAACCACAGCTGCACCGACGGACGGCTTGATCCATGTCGTGCGCGTGCGCGAGGAGTTCATCCGCGAGCAGACACCGATTGCCTACGGAGAGCAGCGGCAATACTTGCCCGAGCTTGACCTGGGGACGCAGCAACTGGTCACGCCGGGTGTCTACGGCATCCAGGAAAGCACGGTCCGCGTGCGCTTTGAGGAGGGGGTGGAGACCGCCCGCACCTCGGAGGGTGAACGCGTGGCCGTGCCGCCCGTCGACCGGGTGATGGGCTACGGCACGAAGGTGACCATCCGCAGCATCTCCACCCCTGACGGCGCCTTCGACTACTGGCACTCGCTCACCGTATACGGCTCAGCCTACTGGCCGTGCGGCTCGCTCGGTGAGCCCGGCCGGTGCTACTACCACACATCCAGCGGCAAGGATGTGGATTTGGGCATCATAGCGGTTGTTCGTGCCTGGTACAGGGTCATGCAAGGTTGGCCGGTGTACGTGGAGCGCTACGGGCCGGCGCGCATTGAGGACATAGGGCAGAACGTTCGCAACGATTACTGGATTGACGTGGCCTTCCCCGACTATGAGACGTTCGTGGCCCTTGGGGGTTCTGGTCCTAAGACCACCACGCTCTACTTCCGCACACCAGTTCCCAGCCAAGACGCGATCCGCTTCGTTGCAGCGCTTCCCCTCCGCTAATGGCATCCCCGTTTCCGCCTCTCGACTTGGCCGGAAGGCTGCATCGCGCCGGCCTGCGGCTCAAAAAGGGACTGGGACAAAACTTCCTGGTGGATGAAGCTGCGCTGGCGCGCATTGCGCAGGCGGCCGAGTTGACCTCCGCCGATACCGTGCTTGAAATTGGCGCCGGGGTTGGCAACCTCACGCGTCACTTGGCTGCGAGCGGGGCCCAGGTTGTGGCGGTCGAGATCGATGAACGCCTGCTGGGGCTGCTCGAGGAGACGGTGGGGGGCCTGGGCAATGTGCGGGTCGTGCCCGGCGATATTCTCAAGCTCCGGCTCGACCGCCTGATCGAGAACCGCCAGGCCGGACGCTACATTGCGGTCGGCAACCTTCCGTACTACATCACCTCGGCGGTCATCGAGCGATTGCTCGAATCGGATCCGCGTCCGGCGAGTCTCGTTCTGACGGTGCAGTGGGAGGTGGCCGAGCGGATCTGTGCCCGCCCGGGGCGGATGAGCTTGCTGGCGGTCAGCGTGCAGTACTTTGGTCAACCCGAGATCTTGGAGCGCCTGCTGGCCGGCAGCTTCGCCCCCGCGCCGGAAGTGGATTCGGCCATCGTTCGCATCGCGGTCTATCCCGAAATTCCCCCTCCCGCCGAGCGGCGTGTCTTCTTCCGCGTTGCGAAAGCGGGCTTCTCCCAGCGCCGCAAACAACTGGTCAATTCGCTGGCCGGCGGGCTGGCCTTGCCACGCGGCGAGGTGCTCACTGCCCTGGACCGGGCTGGAGTTGAGGCAACTCGCCGCGCCGAGACGCTCTCGCTCGACGAGTGGCGTGCAGTGAGCCGTACGCTGGGTCGCGTTGAACCGCACTCACCAGGTTGAAGTCAACGGGCGATGGACAAAAGCAAGCGGGCTGCCGGAGAACCGGCAGCCCGCTTGCAGCCTCGCCCGTGAAGCGGAAACCCAACACTCCAGCGCGTGACGACGCTCCCTATGCGAGTCGCCCACCCAAGGATCGACCTATGCGACGAGCGCTCGCGCTTAGCGGGATTCGGGCGAGCAGCGCCCGAACGCGGCCGACCGTGAGGCGTGCTATGCCCTCTCCCTCATGCTCTACGCGATCTGGACTTGAGCGTCAGGCACGCTACCGCCAGACGGCCAGGATGATCGCATTGATGACGATGGACACAGCCTGGTAGCCGGCGGTGATGATGTACAACTTCCACGGCCGGCGCGAGAAGATGTATTCGCTGCCAAAGGTTGTCAGGACAAACCCCACCGCGACCAGCAGGCCGGCTTTGAACCCGCCCAGCACGGTTGTGGCGCCCACCGAGCGCACGACCACGGCCAGGGCCGTACCGCCCACGAGCGCCAAGAGGAAGGTGCCGAGATACAGGAAAGGCTTTGCGCCCTTGCGCAGGACCTCTTCCGACATGCCCATCAGGCGGCTCCACGGCCTGCCGAAGACACGCATCGAGTACCAGATGAATCCAATCGCCATGTACACCACGCCCGTGACGAGTACCGCAAGCCAATGGATCGTCGGAAGACCGAACATCGCTGTGCCTCCTCCAGTTGAATATCGCGGCTGAGGGTGCTTACGGAATGCTAGCCCCGGTTGGTGAGGATGGATGCTTGCGACAGGGCGCACACAAGGATGCGCCCGTTCATGCAGTTCGTTCGACCGAGGGCAGCGGCAGACGGTCAGCTGGAGTCAGCCGGTGGTGTGTGCGCCACACGTCGAACACGCGCCACGCGGCCTCCAGCTTGACTTGGGTCGACATCTTTGACTGACCGATGCGGCGATCCTCGAAGTAGATCGGCACCTCGCACACGCGGTAGCCAAGCCTCTGGGCGACGTAGGCCATCTCCACTTGGAAAACATAGCCGTTCGAGCGAATGCGCCCGAGATCCATTCCCAGCAGGGTTGTGCGGCGCCATACTTTGAAGCCGGCGGTGGCATCGTGCACACGCAAGCCTAAGAGGCCCTGCGAATACACATTGCCCCACCATGAGAGCAATCGCCGGCCGGCGCCCCAGCGCGAGTCGACCTTCCCCCCGGGGACGTAGCGCGAGCCGACGGCCACGTCGCAGTCGCGGATTTCTCCGAGCAGTCTCAGAACGTCCGCCGGCGCGTGGGAGAAATCCACGTCCATCTGACCGACAAGGGTTGCGCCGTCCGCCACGGCTCGGCGGAAGCCTGCCACGTACGCCGTCCCCAGGCCGGATTTGGCTGGCCGGTGGATGACCTGCAGCGTGCCATTCGATTGCCCAGCCAGCAGGTCGGCCAGCTGGCCTGTTCCGTCCGGCGAGGAGTCGTCGACGACGATGAGCTGCAAGTTCGGCAGCCCAAGCGCCCACAACGCCTGGACCATGTCCGGCAGGTTCTCGGCTTCATTGTAGGTAGGCAGGACGATCGTGAGTGAGTCCATGGCGGCGCCTGATGAATGACTTGGAGGAATGTAGCATCGCGCGAGTCGGACGTCAAGCGCGAGCTACGCGCCCTCCGCAAATCGCGATACGACGCGCGCCGCATGCTTGGCGCCCTGGAGCAGGTTGGCGACGAGGACGTGCTCGTTGGGGGCATGCACCTGGCCGCCGGGGTAGCCGACGCCGAGCGTGACCACCGGCATTCCCAGCCTGCGGACAAACAAGTAGTTCGGTCCCGACCCGCCAGTCATGGGAACGATTCGTTGCGGTGCGCCGTAGACATCCCGCGCCGCCTCCACGACCAGCGCGACGAGCGGATGATGCGGGTCGGTGCGCGCCGGCGGCTCACTTCCGAGAAGCGCCACCTCGATGTCCTCGAAGCCCTGCGCTACCAGATAAGCGCGCAGTTTCTCCAGGATGTCCTGGGGTTCCTGATTGGGGACCAGGCGAAAATCCACCTTGGCCCGAGCCTGGGCCGGCAGCACGGTCTTTGATCCCTTTCCCTGATATCCGGCCGTGAGCCCGCAAATGGTGCAGGTCGGCGAGAAGACGGTCTCGCGACGCAACTCCACCCCTCCACGCAGGCCTTTGAGGAACCCTTGCAGTCCGTAATGGGCGAGGTAATGTGGGGCCGGGTCGGGCAAGGCACGCAGGAAGTCGAGATCTTCTGCCGAGGGAGGGACGACCGCGTCGTAGAAGCCGGGGATGCGAATGCGCTCATCCGGTCCTTTGAGGCTGCCGAGAGCCCAGGTCAGGCGCCAGGCCGCGTTGGGAAAGATCGATCCGCCGAGTCCGGAGTGCGCATCGTGAGCGGCGCTGCGCGCGCGAAGTTCTACGTAGCATATACCGCGCATCCCCAGGGTTTGAAGCGGTACGCCCTCTTCATCCACGCCGCCGAATTCCCAAATGCACCCGTCGGCAGCCAGGCGCGAGGCGTTGTCTTCAACGAAGGCGGGCAGGCTGGGGCTGCTGATTTCCTCTTCGCCTTCGATGACGAACTTGACGCGGCAGGGCAGTTCGGGGCTGGCCTCGAGCAGGGCATCCAGCGCCGCCAGCCGGCTGACAATATGCCCCTTGTTGTCGCTCGCGCCGCGCGCGAAGAGTTTGCCATCGCGCAGGCTGGGTGTGAAGGGCGGGGTGATCCCAACCTCCAGCGGCTCGGGCGGCTGCACGTCGTAGTGATCGTAAAAGAGCAGCGTGCGCTCCGCGCGTCCGGCCCGTTCGGCGAACACCACCGGATGCCCGCGCGTGGGCATCACCTGCACCTCGAACCCGCGCCGGCGAAGGGCCGCGGCCACCCCTTCGGCGGCCGCGGCGATGCCCTCACCCGTGGCCGAGACGCTCGGCAGCGCGCACCGCTGTGCGAGTTCGGCTACAATCGTCGCCTCGTGGCGGTCGATATAAGCGTCCATCCGGGCTTCAAGTTCGCGGGTCATGGTGGATTCTCCACTCGCCAAGGAATGTCCGCCGGCCCTCGCTCCGCCGCCACCGGGTTGCCGTGATGCTCGCCGCACAGGCCACATACGGCCCGCGGGTGCGACGGATGCCACGCAGGAGGCGATGCGCATGAAGGACCAGCGCTACATCGACATCACGCTCGCGCTGGGGCCCGGCCTGCCGACGTGGCCGGGTCACCCCGCGTTCGAACTCGAATCGCTGCGAAGCATCGCCTCGGGCGCCTCGTCCAACGTGTCGCGCCTCTCGATGAGCGTCCACACCGGAACGCACGTCGACGCGCCGCGGCATTTCTTCCAAGACGGCGCCGACGCGGACAGCCTGCGCATCGAAAGTATGCTCGGCCGCGCCTACGTCGTCAACTTGGCCAAGGTGGAGCGAGTCACCGCGGCCGATCTCGAACGCGCGCGCGTCCCCTCGCGCATCCGGCGCCTGCTCATCCGCACACGCAATTCCGAATATTGGTCCCAGGGGGAGGCAACCTTCCGCGAGGACTTCGTCGGGCTGGATGCGAGCGCCGCGCAATGGATCGTCGGGCACCAAATGCAACTGGTCGGTGTGGATTACCTCTCGGTGGCGCCATGGAAAGAGGGCCGGCCGACGCATGAGATCCTGCTGCGCGCCGGAGTGACTGTGGTGGAGGGGCTCAACCTTCAGCATGTCAAGGCCGGGCGCTATCGAGTCTTCTGCCTGCCGTTGCGGATCTTGGGCAGCGATGGTGCGCCGGCCCGCGTGGTTCTGGAGCGGCTGGGCGGCAACCGCTAGCGATGAAAGGTCGGGCCGCCCAGCGGCAGGGTGTGCCCGCCATCCATGATGATTGTCTGCCCGCGGATCATGCTCGCCGCCGGCGAAGCCAGGAAGGCCACCACCTCGGCCACTTCCTCCGCCGTGACCATCCGTCCGGCGGGGATCTCCTTGCGGACTTTCTCAAGCCACTGATCCTGCTGCAGTGCAACGAAATGCCTCAGCGCCTCGGTATCGACGATGCCGGGGGAAAGCGCGTTGACCACGATTCCTTTGGGCGCAAGTTCCACCGCCAAATAGCGCGTCAGCGCCTCCAGCGCGGCCTTGCTGGCACCGACCACGACATATTCGGGCAAAACACGCGCGGCGCCTGGCGACGAGATGCTGACGATCACTCCGCCGCCGCGCTTTTCCATGAGCGGGGCGGCGAGTTGCGCGCAGAAGAGCAAGGCGCGCGCATTGATGTTCATCGTCCATTCCCAGCCTTTGGGTTTCTGTTCGAGCGCCGGTCGGTTGTATCCGGAGGCGGCATTGCACACCAGGATGTCGAGCCCGCCAAAAGCCGCCTCGACCTGCTTGAAGAGATGTTCGATCTCGTCTATTTCGCCGATGTTGGCTTTGACCAACTGCGCGCGCCGGCCGAGGTCGCGGATGGCCTGGGCGGTGGCTTCGGCCGGCTGGCGGTTGCGGAAGAAGTTGACCACAATATCTGCGCCGCGCTGCGCCAGGTTGAGCGCGATCGCCCGGCCGATTCCGCGCCCCGAGCCGGTGATCAGGGCTACCTTGTTCTCGAATGAATTCCTGTTGTCATCCATGCAATCGTCCTACTCTGGTGGCTTTCTGTATGGATCGGATGGCCGGATGGGCTGGTGCAGGCCGCGGTCCACTGCGGCCAGCCCGCGCTCACCTCGCCGCACGACGTCGTGATGGAGTGCGTCTACCTGCGCGCGGATGGCCTCGACGGAGAGTCCTTGGCATTCGGCCGGGAAACCGGCCAGCCAGTGTTTGGCCCGCGCCAGCGAATGCAGCGCCCCCCGATAGCTTCCGCGTTCCACGTGATGCCACGCGACGGCCAGCTGCAGGATACCGTGATACAGCTCGCGCACGGGGCCGCGTTCGGCGCGCCACGCATGTTCGAGCGATTCGTGCGCATCGAAGAAGGCGCCACGATTGAAGCGCTCGAGACCCTCCAGCACCTCTGCCGGCAGCGGCTGGCTGCACGCGGTGGACGCATCGGCAGGAGTATGCCGGCTTGGGCCGGGCGGGATTGCGCGGCGGCTCATTGGCCCGATTGTATCGCGGCTGGCGGCGCGGCCGTCATACCGTCAGCGAGCCCGAAAAGTGAAGGATGACTCCTGCGGTGATGCCAAGTTGCGCCAGGTGATAAGTGACGTGGACGAGGATGCGCGCGAGCCGCAGCGGGCGGACGAACTTATTCCACGCGTGGAGCGTGTCGGAGAGGAAGAACAGGCCCGCGCCAAGTGAAACGAGCAGGGCGGCGGGAATGCCCCAGGCCGGGCGCGACAGGCATTGCACCGCCGAAAACAGCATCGCGGCCAGGACCATGCTGTAGAGAAGAAGCGGCGCCTGCAGTGCCGGTTTGCCGATTGCGCGCACGCCTGCCGAAAGCCGGGCGTACACCCAGGCGCCCAGAGCGACGAGCACGGCGGCAAGCCCAAGTGCGGGCAGCTCAAACGGGGCGGGTGAGAGATTGAAGCCCACGATGTAGGCCAGGTGAGCAAGAAAGAAAGCCGCCAGCCCGCCGGCGAAACGCTCACTGGGCAGCATGAGCAGGATATCACCCACCAGCGAGAGAGCCAGCGCAATCGCGAACCATACCGCGCCGCCGGCCAGATGAGTGCGCTGAACCAGCCACGCCAGCAGGAAGACGATGGCGAGCGGCTTGCCGACGTATTCCAGCAGCTTGTTCGAGCGCAGCCGGCCGACCCAGTCGATGATCATTGCCAGCAGAGCGAGGACGAAGAAGGGGGACATGCGTCTCTCCACGTGCGTAGCCGCGATGTGATTCTGGCCCATTCCGCCGTATTGCGCTAGCGGTGGAAAAATCATCTGGGTGTCGTGGGGTCGCAACGCAACATTCGCTTGAAGCGCAAACGGTGGATGGCGGCTTGCTGGGTGGCATCCGGACTATGTGCATGAAACCGCAAGATACTGCGCAGCCCGTGCTATACTTTTCCAGGTGAGGGCTCACGAGGACCGTTCCGTATCCGCGCACGTTCTTCCAAAGGAGACAGTGGCATGCGTAAGATTGTGACGACGTCCACAATTGCATTGGTCGCGCTCGCTGTTGTGGTATCGCCCGTCTTTGCCATCACCGGCAACTGGGTGGAGGATAATGAGCATCCGTTCGTGGGTTTGGTCGTGTTCTACGATGCCAGTGGGGAGTTCATATGGCGCTGCAGCGGCTCCCTGATCTCGGCGACCAAATTGCTCACGGCCGGGCATTGCGCTGACCCGGCCGAGGGTGCCGTCACGGCCCGCGTCTACTTCCAGCAGGATGCTGGCGCCAACTACGACCCGGCTCTGGGGTACGACCCCGTGACTGGCTATCCAGAATTCTGCGCCGAAGGCACGAAAGGAAAGTTGTGTGCCACATCTGATGGAATCTACAACTACGGGTTTGCGAACTTCGCCGGATTCCCGAACACGCATGACGTGGGCCTGGTGATCTTGGATCAAAGAATCAAACTGAGGGAGTACGGGAAACTCCCTGAACCTGGGGCTCTGGACGACCTTGCGACTGCGCGGGGCACCAAGGATACTGTTTTCACAGTCAGCGGCTACGGCCTCTCCTATCGAACCCAGGAGCACTCGGCAGTCCCCAACATCTCTTTCCGTGAAAGGCTGATGGCCAAGTCCACGCTTGTCAACCTCAACAGCGCCTTGAACGACGGATTCAATCTGCAGACGCAAGGCAACGGCGATGATCGAGGCGGGACATGCTCGGGTGATTCTGGCGGCCCTGTGTTCCTCGGCGGCTCCGACTCCAACCTGATTGTGGCCGTCACTTCATTCGGTTTGAACGCCCTTTGTCGCGGCACCGATTTCTCGTACCGTGTCGACCGCCAGGATGTCCTTGACTGGATCAATAGCCACTAGGATTCGGCGCGCCGATAAACCTGGTGGCACCAGCCAACTGGCCGCCGGGGCATCATGGACGAGCCATTAGTGATGGGCCGGGACCTGCCCGGCCCATCTATTATGCACATCAGAGATTCCCCCGCCCTTTCGTCCAACGAATTGGCGGGATTTGACTGCATGCATGCCTTTCGGAAAGGTTGTGTCACCGCTTGAGGGGCTGACATAAATTGCCCGTGTGGCTGGATGCCAGAGCCGGAGTGCGCCGGATTCCAGGGAGACCACATCCGCCAGACCCGATAACAAATTGAAGAACCCGACGGTAGCTTGGGGCAGGCATGGCTACAAGTCGGAGGAGGCAATATCCATCAATCGCTTGCGCCTTCGGTAACCAGTCCGGGACGGGCGCGCGGCGGTGCGCAAGGGTGTCTTGGTTCAGGGAGAGGATTGAGAGGTCGGGGAGGGTGGAGTGCCGGCCAGGCCGAGTGGATCGGCGATGCCGCGCATCGCCTCGATGATGTGACCCACATGGTCCCACACATCCAGGCCCAGCTCGCGCGCCCCGCGTTCAATATCCTCGCGGTTGACACCCGCGGCAAAGGCGCGGTCCTTCCATTTCTTGCGCACCGAGGCCGGTGTGAGATCGGCCAGCGATCGCGAGGGACGCACCAGGGCAACCGCGGCGATCAATCCCGTGACCTCGTCGCAGGCGAAGAGGGCGCGATCGCGCAAGGCGGTACGCGGTACGCCGGTGTGCTCGGCGTGGCTGAGGACGGATTGGATGACATCCTCGGGGACGCCGCGCGCGCGCAGGAGCGGCGCGCCATCCTGCGGATGGTGCTCAAGAGTAGGATGGATCTGCCAATCGAAGTCGTGCAGCAGTCCAACGATGCCCCAGCGCGCTTCATCCTCGCCGAAGAGGCGCGCGTAGTGACGCATGGCGGCTTCCACTGCCAGCATGTGGCGGAGCAAGCTGTCGCTGGTGACGTACTCGCGAACGATGGCGAGGGCCTGGTCGCGGTCCATCGGTCAACCGCGTGGGCGCGTTAGGCGCGAAGCAATCGGCTGGAGCGGTCCGAGAACCGGCTGCGAATGAAGGACGTGCAGGTCGAGCACGGCCCCGAGCGTGGCGGCCACTTCGCGCAGGCGCCAATACAGGTAGGGGCCGCGGCTGTAACGGCGCCGGTCGGCCGCCACACCCTGCGTATCGATGCCCAGCTCGCGGCACGAGTACACCGCCCGCGGCAGGTGATAGGCCTGGGTGACGGCGATGGCGCGCTGCACGCCGAAGACGTGGCGCGCGCGATAGCAGGTATCGTACGATCGGCGGCCCGCAAAATCGAGAACCAGGGCCTCCTCGGGAACGCCCAGGCGCAGCGCGAGTTGGCGCATGGCCTCTGGCTCGTTGTAGCCGGGGTCGCTGTTATCCCCGCTCAAGAGAATCTTCTCAACCACTCCCTGCTCGTAGAGTTCCACGGCAGTTGTGACCCGGTCGGCCAGCACCGGTGTGGGGGCGCCGCTGCGCCACAACCCGGCGCCGAAGACGATCGCAACCGGCGCGGGCTGTACCATCTCGCCGGGCGCGCGCAGGAAGGGACGCACCTGCCATTGCACGTAGGCGGTCGGCGCGAGGATGAGCAGAGCGAGCATAGCAAGTGCCACGATGGCCAATAACACGGGTCTCGCCTTCTTACGAAAGGTCAATCGCAGACTCCTATCGATGAATCGATTCAAACTGCCCGCTGGCATCGTTGGGGCAGGTGCGGATTGTAACATGGGCACGATCGCAGTTGCGCCATCCTTTTCTTTCCATGTCGATCTTGCAAAGTATAATTGCCGTACTTGATGCTTCAAGCGAGGTGACCAGCTCTGGAAGGCGCGGCAACATCAGACTTCACGGCAAGCCAAGGATGCCGCGAAGGAGATCTGGAACGAGAAAAGGAGAAGGCTGCCCGTCCGCGCCGCGAGGCGAGGCTGCCTCGCGGTGGGCGATGTGCTGGCAGTCGAGTGACAGCGCAGATTACAGGTTGGTTTGGCGAGGGAAGACGACGCCTCCTGACTCCTGAGGCGCCGTGCGCTTGGAGCCCACGCGGGGAGGGGCGGCCGGCAATCTGCCCTGCTACCTGAAGCTGCCATCGGTCCTTGCCGTGGGTGGAAGCTGGATGGTCTCGGGCAAGCTGCTGGCCGCGGGTGCATTCGCAGAAGTGACCCGGCTTGCGCGCGAAGCCGTGGGGATTGTGGCGCGCCAACGCGCGCACGGAGGGGAGCAATGAGCGCACGCCTCGTCACCTTCGGTGAAATCATGCTGCGCCTCAAGCCGCCCGGGTTTGAGCGGATCCTGCAATCGCCCGCCTTTGAGGCAACCTTTGGCGGCGGCGAGGCCAACGTGGCCTTTTCGTTGGCACGCTTCGGCCTGCCGGTGTCATACGTGACGCTGCTCCCGAGCAATCCAATAGCAGATGCGGGGGTGGCCTTCCTGCGAGGCGTGGGTGTCGACACCTCGCACATCGTGCGTCGCGGGGGGCGCATAGGGATCTACTTCCTCGAGGCTGGCGCCAACCAACGACCCTCCGTGGTGGTGTACGACCGCGGCCATTCCGCGATTATGGATGCCTCCCCTGCGGAGATCGACTGGCCTGGAGTCCTCAGCGGCGCGGGGTGGTTTCACGTGACGGGAATTACGCCGGCGCTCAGCGCGGCAGCGGCGGACATGACACTCGTGGCGGTGACGACGGCCCGCCGCTTGGGCCTGACCGTTTCCTGTGACTACAACTATCGCACGAACCTGTGGAAGTATGGCAAGCGCGCGCCCGAGGTCATGCGGGAGATCGTGAGCCAGGTGGACATCGGCCTAGCCAACGAAGAGGATTGTCAACATGCCCTGGGCATCGCGCTGGAAGGCAGGGATAGCGTGGCCGCGGTTGAGCGCGGAGAAATCCGCAGCGAGCACTATCGCTTGCTATGCGAGAAGGTGCTGGCCGCCTTCCCTAACCTGAAGATGCAAGCCATCACGTTGCGCGAGAGCTTCAGCGCAAGCCACAACGGGTGGTCGGCCTGCCTGCACGACCGCCAGTCCTTCTATCGCGCGCCGCGCTATGAAGTGGGTGCAATCGTCGACCGCGTGGGGACGGGGGATGCTTTCGCCGCGGGACTGATCTATGGACTGACGACCGGCATGGAGGCCGAAGAAGCGTTACGCTTCGCCACAGCCGCCTCGTGCCTCAAGCATTCCATCCCGGGGGATTTCAATCTGAGCACGGTGGATGAGGTGATGCGTCTGGCGCAAGGCGAGGCCTCGGGCCGCGTGCAGCGCTGAGGGAAAACCCGGTCCCTTGCAGGACAACGTCGACCGGCCCGTGAGGGCCGGTCGCGATTCCAGGGAGGAGGCCTGACGTGTTCACCAGCGCGTGAGTGCCGAAGCGGGGAGTTGAACCCCGACGGCCTTGCGGCCACTGCGCCCTGAACGCAGCGCGTCTGCCATTTCCGCCACTTCGGCAACAGGCAAGATTCTACGCAGTTTCGGCGATTTGTCAACGGCGCGATGCTTCGCTCATGGCATCGCAGCGCGCCCGTTTGCATTGCGAGGCGGCCGAATGCGGCGCGTCTCGGGTCCGTCGGCCTGGTCGAGGCTCGACGAGGTGCAGGTCATATCCACGGCGAGGACAACTCGGACAACGTGTGGCCTTGAGCGGGATGCTCGAAAGGCAGTGCGGGCAGTCTTTGGCTATTGGCGGTGCCGCGGGCGCTGGCTTCGGGCTGAGCCGGTTGATTTGCCTGACGAGCAGGAAGATGACAAAGGCCACGAGGGCGAAGTCGATGAAGGTATTGAGGAAGACATCCTAGTTGATCGTGGGGGCCCCGGCTGCTTGTGCCTCGGCCAGCGAGGGTACTTCACCCCCGTCAGACTGACAAACAGGCTGGCGAAGTTGACCCGCCCCTGCAGCAGCCCGATGGGCGGCATGATGACATCGTTCACCAGCGAGGTCACGATCCTGCCAAACGCCCCGCCGAGGATGAAGCCGATGGCCAAGGGGAGCGCGTTGCCGCGCATTGCGAATGCCTTGAATTCCATTGACAGGGCAGTCCTCCAGATGAGTTGGGTGCGCGGGCGAGATGCGGATTGGGCCGGGATCACCGGTCTACCGGCCCGCCTCGGCAAGATCATAGGCCCAAATCACCGGCGCCAGGCGGTGAGGGCACTATGCAGACTCGGCAGTATTTGGAAAGCAACAGAGAAATCGCTGCGTCCCGCCGAGTATAATGGCGCAGACCCGCTGGCCGGGTGCTCCCATGGGCAAAGCCGAATTCTCAATCATCAGTGCTCCCCGCTTTAACGTCGCCGGGCCCGTGCGCTGGATTCTCTCGCACGCCCTGCGCTACCCGCTCTTCCCGCTGGTGATGATCCTGGCGGCGATCGGCAACAACACGGCCTTTAGCTATGTCCAGGTATTCGTCGGACAGGCCTTTGATGTGATCACCTCACCGGTCTGGTCGACGGCCGCCCTCACCGCCGTTTCGCTCTCCGTTCTGGTTGCAGCGCTCAGCCAGGGCGTGACCGGCCTGCTGCGCAACTATGCCGCGGAGTTCATGGCCCAGTCGCTGGAGCGAGACGCGCGCGATGAGTTGTACCTCAACCTGTTGGGCAAGAGCCAAACCTTTCACGGCCGCCAGCGCGTGGGCGACATCATGGCGCGTGCCACCAACGACGTGCGTTCGTTGAATTACATGGTCAGCCCGGGCCTGATGCTGATCACCGACTCGCTGATGAACACCCTCATCCCCATCCTCTTGATCGGGCAGATCCATCCGCGGCTGTTGCTCGTTCCGCTCGCCTTTCTGGCTGTTCTGGTGATCACGCTCATCGACTACAGCCGGCGTCTGAGCCCGGTCACCCTGGCCATGCGCGATCAGTTCGGCGTGATGAACGCCGGGCTGACCGAGGCCATCGCGGGGATCGAGGTGGTCAAGGCCAATGTGCGCGAGCGTTACGAGTGGGATAAGTTCAGTCACAATGCGCGACTGTATCGCAATCACTTCGTGCGCCAAGGCGATATCCAGGCAATGTACTTGCCGATGCTGGGGTTCTCCATTGCCTGGGCGGCGGGCTTTTTCCATGCGCTCACGATCTGGCGTGAAGGCGCGATCACGCTCGGCCAAGTCGTCGCCTTCATCGGGCTGATGGGCGGGCTGCGCTTTCCCACCTTCATATCCCTTTTTTCCTTCGACCTGGTCCAGCTTGGCGTGGCAAGTACCCGGCGCATTCTGGCGCTGATCAACGCGCGGACCGACTTGGACGAGAACGCGCGGGGTGTGGCTCGGCGCATCCGCGGCGCGGTCGTTTTCGACCAGGTGGGCTTCCATCACGAAGGCAAGCAAGTGCTCCGCGGGGTGAGTTTCGCCGCCCGGCCGGGAGAGACGATCGCCATCGTCGGCCAAACCGGCTCAGGCAAAACCACCCTCACTCGCCTCATCAATCGCATCTACGATGCCGACGCGGGGCGAGTCCTGGTGGACGGGATGGACGTACGTGAATGGAGCATCGACTCGCTGCGCTCGCAAGTCTCGACCATCGAGCAGGACGTATTCCTCTTTTCGCGCACGATCGGCGAGAATATCGCCTTCGGAGTCGCGGGTGCCACGCCGGAGGCCATCGAGCGCGCGGCGCGTGAGGCGCAGGCTCACAACTTCATTCTTTCGTTTGCGGAGGGCTACCAGACGATGGTGGGCGAGCGGGGGGTGACGCTCTCCGGCGGCCAGCGCCAGCGCATCGCGATTGCCCGCGCCTTCCTGACTGACCCGCGCATTCTCATTCTCGACGACAGCACCAGCGCCATCGACAGCGCCACCGAGGACGAGATTCAGCGGGCCATGCACCGCATCAGCCGCGAGCGGACGACCTTCCTCATCACTCACCGACTGAGCCAGATACGCTGGGCGGACCGGATCCTGGTGCTGCAGCGCGGCGAGCTGGCGGATCAGGGCAGCCATGAGGAACTATTCGCTCGCAGCGCCGATTACCGGCGCATCTTCGCGCGCTACGAGTGAGGCCGGGAGCGCATGGGCTTTATTCTCGACGGGCTCGAAAGCGAAGCATACGACCGGACTTACCGCGACCGGGACCTGACGCGGCGGGTGATCGGCTACTTCCGCCCCTACCGCGCGCACGTCCTGCTCGTTGCGGCGACCCTGGCGCTCAACTCGGTGGCGGGTTCGGGCGGGCCGATCATCATCTCGCGTTCGATCGACCTGCTGGCCGCCGACCCCTCTGTGCCGCGCATGGCGGCGCTGAGCGCGCTGGTATTTGTTGTGGGCGGCCTGGCCTGGGTCTGCAACTTCATCCAGCAGCGTATTTCCGCGCGGGTGATCGGGGATGTGGTGCTGCGCTTGCGGCAGGATGTCTTCGCCGCGACTGCCAGCCACGATCTCTCCTTCTTTGAGGAGCATGCCTCGGGCAAGATCATCAGCCGCATCACCTCCGACACCCAGGATTTCTCGGACGTGGTGTCGCTGGTGGTCAATCTCATCAGCCAGGTGTTGTTGGTGGGATTCCTGTTGGTGTGGCTGCTGCGGGTGCATGTGGGCCTCACGCTGCTACTGCTCCTGATGAGCCCGGTTGCGGCCGCCATTGCCCTCAGCTTCCGGCGCATCGCGCGGGCGGTCACCCAGCGTTCGCGGCGGGTGACGGCCAAGATCAATGCACAAATCCAGGAATCGATTTCGGGGATCATGGTGGCCAAGGCCTTCCGCCAGGAGCATGCCATCTACCGGACTTTCGCGGCGAACAACCGCCAGGCCTACCGCGTCGGGCTGCAACGCGGGCTCACCCTGGGCACGATTTTCCCGATCATGGGCATCGCCTCCGGCCTGGGTGTGGCGTTGCTCATCTTCTTGGGCGGTCTGCGCGTGCGCAGCGGAGCCATCTCTCCCGGTAACTGGTACCTGTACATGCAAGCGGTCGGCTTTTTCTGGTGGCCGCTGATGAACATCGCTTCGTTCTGGAGCCAGTTCCAGGATGGGCTTTCGGCGTCGGAGCGCGTCTTTGCGCTGATCGATGCCGAATCCAAGGTTGTCCAGCGCGGCTCCGAGCCGGTCGAGAAGCTTGCCGGCCGCATCACCTTCCGTCATCTGAGCTTCACCTACACCGGCAAAGAAATCGTCCTGCCGGACTTCTCGCTCGATATTCGCGCCGGCGAAAGCGTTGCGCTGGTGGGGCATACCGGTGCGGGCAAGAGCTCGGTCGCCAATCTGATCGCCCGGTTCTACGAGTACCAGGCGGGAGAGCTGTGGGTGGATGGGCGAGACATCCGCCTGCTGAACTTGCGCGACTATCGGCGGCACATCGGGCTTGTGCCCCAGGATCCGTTCCTCTTTTCGGGGACGGTGCGCGAGAACATCCATTACGGGCGCGAGCAGGCCAGCTCCGCCGAAATCGAGGCCGCGGCCATGCGCCTCAGCAACGGCGATTGGATCGCCGATTTGCCGGACCGCCTGGAAAGCGATGCGGGCGAGCGCGGGGCGAATCTCTCGATGGGTCAACGGCAACTGGTGGCGCTGGCGCGCGTGCTGCTCAAGGACCCGTCGGTGCTGATTCTAGATGAGGCGACCGCCAGCGTGGACCCCTTCACTGAGGCGCAAATACAGGAAGGGCTGGAGCACGTGCTGCGCGGGAGGACTTCGATTGTGATTGCCCACCGCCTTTCAACCGTGAAGCGCGCCGACCGCATTCTGGTGATGGACCACGGTCGCATCATTGACGAGGGCACGCACGAAAGCCTGATGTCACGGGGCGGACACTACGCAGAACTCTACAATGCCTATTTCCGCCACCAGTCGCTCGAGGCGCTCAACCGCCCTGTCTGGAGACGCGAACAGGATCCGGCCGCGTGATCGTGGGAGCGGCTCGCTCGATGCGCCGCCGATCGGGACGGGTGCTCGAATCGCTCGTCGTGGCTCGGGTGATTGCATGTTGATCAAGCTCAGTCGCGTAAGAGAGGGCACCATCCGGCTGGGGCTTTCGCTCGGCCTCTTCCTGGCTGCATGGGTTTGGACGCCGCGAAATGTCCGCGCCGACATCGCGCCACCCGAGCAGGCGCCGGGCAGCAGCCTCGCCCCGGGCCAGGGCGCCACCCAGGTCGTGATGGACAAGGAGAACGTCGTGCTCGTTGTCCAGTCGAATGCGTGGAGCGGCACCTTCACGCCCCTTGACGTGCAGCGAGGCCTCACCCGCGATTGGGCCCAGGTACGGGCGCATTTTTCCATGCGCAACGCCGGCGCATTCAGTGAGACCATGGGCGTGCGCTTTCCCCTGAGCAGCCCGCAAGATCAAGGACCCCTGGCCAACGAAATCCAAGACCTTGGGGTGCAGGTGGACGGCCTTACAGTGACGACCCGTCGCATCGAAGGACCGTCCGGGTTTAGCGGGGTCAGTCAGGGGTCCACAATTGGCTGGGCGGTCTTCGACGTCACCTTTCCTCCCGGCCGCGAGGTGAAGATCGACGTCACCTATTCCCTTCGCGCAACCGGGTACGACGGGCAGGAGTCGCGCCTGGTCTACGTGCTGGGAACCGGGGCGGGGTGGAATGACGCCATCGGCCGAGCCGACATCACCGTGCGGCTGCCCTACCCGGCTTCGATTGAGAACCTCGTTGACTATGATCCGGGATGGGTGACACCTGGGTACGAGCTCGTGGGTTCCGAAATCGGGTGGAGCTACGCTGACCTCGAACCCGAGGCTGGCCAGGTTGTGACCGCAACTCTTGTGGCGGTGGATTTGTGGCGCGCCGTGGTGAAAGCAGAGCCCGCCGTGATTGCGCGAGCCCAAGAGGGCGCCGCCTGGGGAGCGCTGGCGCGCGCGACGAAAATCGCACTCTGCACCGAGAAGGGCTACTGGCCGCGACAGGATGCAGGCGGGCGGCACTTGGCCGAACGCAGCCTGGCCGCCTATGAGAAGGCAACCGCTCTCGCTCCGGAGGTCGCTCGCTGGCACGCAGGCTACGCCGAACTTCTGGCGAGGCTCATGACCCGCAGGGATGCCGACGATCCGATGCTGCAGCTTGCCATCGTGCAAGTCAACGCCGCGCTCGAACTCGAGCCGACGAACGCTCAGGCATTGCAGGTTGTTGAGGACTTGCGTGGCCGCGCATCCATCGCACTGGAGCACTCGGCCTCCGGCGCGCGGGTTGTGAGGGTGACCTCCACGCCGACCGTCAGTGTGCCCCCGCCCGTTGCATCAAACACCCTCGCGGCTTCGCGCACCGCGACCCGAGAGACAGCAACCCGCGAACCCACGTCGGCGACCAGCGCCCCAGCGCGCGCGCCTGCCAGCGGAAGGGGCGGGGGGTGCTTCAGTGTTGCCGCTCCCCTGCTCGTGGTTTTCTCCCGGCCCAGGAGATTAGCCGCGGGCGGCCGCGCTCCCTCCGCACATTGACCCACATGAGAGCTTACTGTTCTAGCCGGTGCCTCGCCCGCGTGCGCGCTGCCCGTCAAGGGCCGCCCGATCCAGGGCGGCACAGAATCGTCTGACCGGGTTCGGCCGGAGTAGGCCGGCTCACATCGAGAGGAGCCGTTGACCCAGCCCTATGCACGATCCGCTCGCTATCTACCTATTTGATTTGGATGGAGTGCTGATCACCCCGGGCGGCTACAACGCCGCGCTGAAAGCCGCAGTCAATCACTTTGCGCGCAGGATGGGGCTGGCGGAGGCCGCGCCCAATGACTCCGCCATCGAAACCTTTGCGGTGCATGGGATCGGACTCGAATGGGTTTAGAGCGCGATCTGCCTGGGCGCCCTGATGCTCGAGCTGTGGAAGGCCGATCCTGGGCTGAGGCTGGGCGGGGACTTTGCACACATGCTCTCCACGATCGTTGCGCGCAGCCCCGCCCAACCGGCCATCGACTATAAGGCATTGGCGCTTCGTGTGGCGCACGCCACGCCGCCAGGCGGCCACGCGCCGCTGGCGGCGCTGCGCCTCCTGTCCGATGAGGCGCACACGGTTGAACGCGGGGAAGGCGTGCGAGAGATGGAGGAGGCGTTGCGCCTGGTGCTGGGTGGCACGCGCGATATGGTCACTTCGCCGACGATGCGGGTCATCCAGCACTTCACGCTCGGCAGCTCGCTGTACACGGAGGTGTATGGACAGCCCGCGCAATTCGAGACAGGCTCGCTGCTCCGCGACTTCGACCGACCGACTCTAAGCGAGGCGGAAGGTCGGGCACTTGAGTCGTCGATGCGCAGAGAAGG
>Ga0315274_10002401_pt1 | contig 28310 bp, 21 predicted proteins | sample YL17G02_20_MG_FD_203700 | JGI IMG/M metagenome (GOLD analysis project Ga0315274, IMG submission 203700) | Sediment microbial communities from Yellowstone Lake, YNP, Wyoming, USA - YL17G02_20 | ecosystem: Environmental > Aquatic > Freshwater > Lake > Sediment | place: USA: Wyoming | collected...
ATAAGTGAACAGCTCATAAAGAGGGTGCTTCAGCAGATGAAGGCCGACGGCCGTTTGAAACTGTACGGTCGGGGTCGCGGAGCAAGCTGGGAGAAGATCGACTGACGTATATACACTCCTACACTCCTGCAACCGTGTGCATCCCTGAAAGCAACTGATGACAATCCCCTATTCCTCTCATATTCCTCACTTGTATTGCTAGCGAGGCGTAAGTTAGGGCAAAACCCGTGGTCATATTGTGTTCATAAGGCCTTCTTGCAGTGAACGCAATGAAAAACAGGCCAGGGAATATAACCCTTGGCCTGCTCTTATGTGTGGAGCCCCTGGCCAGAATCGAACTGGCGACACAAGGATTAGGAATATTTCCCAGTGGTATATTCGCTGGTGTAGCCACTTTTATCTTGTTGTTGCTTGCAGTGCTTAATTCCGCATCAGGCCTGGGTTTTACCTATTTCCTGCTGTTTCTTACTCTTTCTGTTAATGGTCTGCTGCATCCTGTTGTGTGGTCATATTGTGGTTACGGGAACTCCCCACATAAACTACTTCCACGCTTTATTATCCTATCATCCTTTAACCCATTTATTATCCATGTTTCCCAGAGTCTTCAGAAGGCAGGTCGTATACCCACTGCCTCGTCGAGGAGCCCAATGCGATATGTTACTTCCTCGAGGACCTGGGACGCGCCACCACGTTGTTGATGAACTCGTCGATCTGCTGGTGCAAGGAGCTCATGGGGGTCATGCGTTTGATCCACATGTCCCCCTGCAGGAGCAGGGTGGGGATCCCTGTCCGCTTCATGAACTCGTTGCGCATCATGGAATATACGCTCCAGGTCTGCTTGCAGGAGTGGTGGCCGCAGTAGACCATAGCGTTGGCGCTCAGCTCCCTGCAGGCCCAGGTTATATCGTCGCACCAGTCGAGGAGTATCGACTTACCGCCTATCTGCCGGGTCATGAAGTAGTCGAAACTGTTGGAGGCGAGGTCCCGGATCATGCTCTCCTTGGAGGTGGTGTCGATCCGTTTAGTGAACCAGGTGCTTGGCATGTCGCCCACTATGGCAATGCCCCGCTTCTCCATCCAGTTGAAGAACTCCATGAAATCGTAGTAGTAGAACAGGTACGCCCAGTAGGTGCGAGCGATCTCCTTGGGTGCGGGGTAATCCCCGGTCTCGACCCTTCTCTTGCAGGTGTCGATCAACTTCTGCATCACCGTGATACCCTCGTCCTGGCCCCAGACGGTGTACCTGGTGCCGTAGATGTAGGCGTTAAAGATGTTGGGGACCGGGCTGGGCACCATTTTCCTGTATTCCCACAGTTCGTCGTAGAGCTCGTGGGCCTGGTTGGCCTTCTCCATCACCTCGCGCATGCGGTCCTCGTCCAGCTCCTCCTCGAGGAACTCCTCCATCTCGCGCAGCATGGCCTTGAAATAGGTGAGATAGAGCTCCCGGGCGCGCCGGGAGGTGTCCGCCGGTTTCTCAATCATGATCTGGGGAAGGCCCAGGTAGTTAGCGGTGAACTCGTGGATCTTGGAGTTGGCGTCGCATGAACCCGGCGCCGCCGAGAGGATGAGGTCCGGCTTGAAATCGATGCCGGTGAGCAAAGAGCCGATCTCGATGGCGCTGGCGGAGCAGAGCGTATCGGGGAGACCCATGGAGAGGGCGAAATCCCAGTACTTGTCACCCTGCTTGTCGAGGGCTATGGTGCCCAGGGTGGTGATGATCTCGGTTGTCACCGGGACCGCTTTCTCGAACATGTAGATGATCTCCGGGGCGAAGTTGAAGGGCATGAGGACGACTTTCTTGCCGTTCTCTTTTGCATGTGCCGCTTTTTCCACCCAGGTACCGAGCGCCTTGAAGAAGGCCAGGCTGGCCTCCCGCATGCCCGGCTCCAGGACGGCCTGCAACGACTTGCTCATCTCAGCCGGCAGGAGCCTCGCCAGGCCCTCTATATCCTCGTCGCTCAGCCTGTCCGGGAGGGTGGGTATGATAGCGAAGATGCCGGAAACGCGGTTGAAGAGCCCCTCGTATGGATGGACCAGTTGCGTACTCATGCCATCACCTCCCGATCCTCTCCAGGAAGGCCTGGATCCGTGTCTTTATCCTCCCCATGTCGGCCCTGGCCCCGTAATCCTTCTCCAGGAGCAGCACCGGCACCCCTTCGCTCTCGAGGTCCGCGTGCAAGGCCACGTTGTCCACCGCGTGCAGGTCGCAGAACTTGTTGTGGATGAGGACGGCTCCGTCCACCTCCGCCCTTGCCGCGGTCTCCAGGATGAAGTCCCGGCGCTGCTCGTAATCCTTGAACATGCGCGGGCAGGTCAGGTTGCGCAAGTAACCCTCGGCCAGCCGATGCAGGGGTCCACCGCCTGAATCCGGCAGTCTCCAGAGCGCGCGGGAGCCGTAGCAGAGGGTGTCGGCGACAACCATCCCGCCCAGGCTCTCGATCTCCTCGACGAAATAGAGCTCGTCGGTGGCCGCGCCGCCCAGCATGAGTCTGGCCCGTAACCCCCCCACCTTCGCCTCAGATCTCTCCTTCAGGAACTCCTCGAGCAGTGCCTTGAAAGCCTCGGCGGGCATGGAACTGGAGAGGGCCACCACGGCCAGCGCCTCCGCGCCGGTGACCGCCGGCTCTCCGCGCTCCCGCATCTCGTACATGGTTCTCAACATCCCCTTTATCTCCTGCTGCGCCGCGATAGCCTGGTCGAGAGCTCTGTCGTCGATGGTCACCGCGAAATGTTCCGCGATGGCGCCGCGCAGAATTCCCAGCTCCTCCTCGTATGCGGCCAGCGAATCGTCCCTGACGAAATGGGGTACGCGCAGGTAGTGGAAGAAGCCCGGTTTTTTGGCCAGCTCCCAGTTCTCGAACATGCCGCGCAGGTGATCGCAACCGTTGGTCTCGATCAGGCCGTCGAGAAAATCGTAGGTGCCGTCGAGCCCCAACTGGAGGCAGGAGCGGCAGAAGCCACAGTTGAAACGGGACATGTAGGCATCGGCAATCTCCTTCTCCGGGCTGCCCATGGCCTTTATGCGGTAGGGGAGGATGCCGGCAGCCTCGATTATCTCGACGGGCGTGGCCACGCACGAGAAGCCCAGTACCTTGCCTCCCTCATCCCTCCATTTCTTCACGTACTGGTTCTGGATCTCCTCCGCCAGGGTCTTGATGTCCTCCATGCTCAGCCTCCTTACTGACGCCTGCACGGGCGCCGGAAGATCCTGGCGTTCCTTATCGATCCCGCCACGTATTTGAAGACGCCGGCAATAACCGGTCGCAGCACCGCTCTGACCACCTCGCGGTTGGCGAGGGCGGCCTCCACCGCCGCTCTGATAGCACCCTCAACGGCTCGGCTCAGTTCCCCGGCGTCGAGCGCGGAGAGGGTGCCGTTGAGCCCGGACGCCACGAGAGCGGGCCTGGCGCGGGTGAAACGGTTGAAAGACGCCAGGCCGGAGTTGATGGTCTGGCCGACCGCCGCAGGCGCCAGCCTGGCGCTGAGCTCAGGGTTGGCGAGCACCGCTTCCTTGAGCTGTAGCGCGACCGTCCTCGCCGCAGCGCCCGTCTGCTCCGGCTCGAGGGCGGACAGCAGCCGCCCGGCGGCCTGGCGAACCAGGTCCGGGTTACTCTCTGATATGCGGTTGAGAATCAGCGCTGCGGCGTTTATCGCCCGACCGAGCTCCTCGGCCTGGAGATCGTCCTCCAGGCCCTCCGCCAGGCGCGCAAGCGTCTCCGGCGGCAGCTCGCTCAGCTTCTCGAAGACCCCGGCCGTGAACCGGAGCAGGGAGTTTACCGTGGTGAGGATAAATCCCATGAAAGCCAGCGTGGTCCGCTCGTCCTTGAACATATGCTCGGAGAAGACCTCACCGATGACCTTGCCGTCACCGCCCAGCGCCAGGGCTGCCTCTTTGAGCTGCGGCCCGTCCACGGCGGCGGCGAGCTTGCCTGCGGTGTCATCGAGCACCTTCTTCAACATCGGCTTTCCCCCGCTGCCCAGGATCCAGTCGCCGTGGGAGAGGGCGATCACCAGTTCGGAGGCGGCGTTGAGCATCCGCCCCACTTCGTTCATATCGACGTCCTGTACCAGGGTGAAAAGGGCGCTCGTCAGCAGCTCGTCCGGGAACTTCATGTATTCGAGCGCCTTGGCGAGGATCCTCAAGAGGTCGTTTACGAGCGGGGGCACCACGTTCAGCAGGTTGGCCAGACCCAGCGGGAATCCCACCACGTGGTCGACCTTTCCCTCCAGCATGGACATACGGGAATGGTAGTGCGCCGTCAAAGCCACGCGCAGCTTTCCGAAATCCACCGCACCGACTGCATCCGATATCACGCTGACCCTGCTCTCGGCCATAAGCCCCGGCTTGGCCTGGTGCACGGCTATCAGCAGGCGTGAGAGGGAATTGATGGTCTCTCCAACCTCTTTTCCGTCCACTCCCTTGAGGGCCTGCGCCAGCATATCGGCGCTACGGTCTGCCGGCAGCTGCTCCAGCGATTCCACCATTGTCCTGGCGATCTGTATGCCAAGATTAATGGCACGCGGGTAGCCATAGACAAGCGTTTCTGAGAACCCATCCTGGGAGATCAATTCCTTGGCTATTGATTTGGTCTTTGCGGCATCCATGCTGTCCATAAGCCGCGCAAGCGCCCCTTTCATATCACTAACGTTTAGAATCTCTCCGTTGTCCCCGGCCAATTTCACCACCCCTCTTTCCTCTCAAGTTCACTACTGGGCGGCCAAGAACGGTACCCATAGACCACTTGGCAACTGACGTTATGGAGTCGGGAACCATATGCTACCCATATTTCCCAAATGCACCTCCTGATGCCATTATTCTCCCCGCTTTTTCCCGTTGTTTTCCGCGCTATCTACCATTCCCCACTTCCTGTGACATCGTCTACATGCGTGGCGCTGTGCAAGGTGCCCGTATCTCCATGTTCACCGTAGCGGGCGAGAAGCCGGCCACTCAACGGCCCCTGATCTTTTTGAACACTACGAGGACAGCAAGCAGCGCGATAACGGCTCCGGCCGTCTTCCCCGCGGACTTCCTGTCTCCCGTTTTCTCCCCCGGCTGCCGCGCCGCCGCCAGCGCCAGCTGGCCGAGGCGGCGCAGCGAGCGGGCAAGGGCGGCGGTGTCCAGGGCCTTGAGGTCGCTCTTCAGGGAGCGCGCGATGTCCAAGCGCCTGCCCTCCAGCCTGAGGGTCAGGCTGTCCAGGCCGGCCAGGGCGGCGTTGACGGCGGAGATGGCCGCCGCCCGCGCCTCCTCGGGGGTCTTGTCCTCCCCGATGAGCAGGCGCCTGGCCAGCTGGCCGTAGACCTCGGGGAACTCCTTGAGCCTGCCGGTGTCGATGCCCATGCCCACCTGCCCCAGGATGTCCTTGAGCAGGGGCTCGGGCAGGCCGTTGAGCTGGCGGCCCAACTCCAGCAGCAGCTCGAGCAGCCAGTTGATCATGTCCGGTAGGGCCCCGAAGAGGCTCATGGAGATGCCGGGGTCCCCCCACAGCAGGGTCCTTATGAGGCCGGGGGCGGTCTCGGGCTTGATGTCCTTCATCTGCAGCAGTATGAGCTCCTTCAGCGCCGGGGTCGCGATGACCTCCTTCAGGATGCGTTCCGAGAGCCCGGGGTTCGCTAGGTTATCCTGCACAAACTCCACCCCCTCACTTCTTCTCTTCCGGCTTGGGCCTGGCCGCCTTTTTCGCAGGCGCGGCGCTTGCTCGGGCCGTGGACAATGCCGGGGATAACAACGGCTTCAATACGTGATCCACGAAATCGGGATTGTCCTTGAGGGCCTCGCCCGCGGCCGAGAGAAAAGCGTGGGTTGCGGAATCCTTATCCTTGGCCCTCTCGGCCACCCCCGCCATCCAGGAACCGAGCCGGCCGGTCAGTGCCGCCTGCCCGGCGGACTCGCCGTAGGCACGGCCGAAATCGTCACCCAGCCTGGAGAGGCTCTTCGCCAGGCCGCTCTCCTTCTCCGAGAGGTCGAGGGACAGGGCCACGTCCACCAGCCTGCCGGCCGCTTCTCCGGCGGCCGCCCCGTCTATGCCGGCGAAGACCTGGTTCAGAAGGTCCTGCAGGAGGAGGGGAGGCATGTTGGCCATCTGGACCGCCGCCTCCGCCAGGGCCTCACTTGCCGCGTTTATCATCGTGGGCATGCTGCCCAGGATGGACATCAGCAGCCCGGGGTCCTGCCAGAAGAAGGTGCGCACCAACCGCCTTGCCGCCGGCGGGTCGATGGAGTTCAGAATGAGGATGACGCCCTCCTTGAACTTGGGGGTGCGGATGAGCTCGCGCAGGATACGGTCTGCCGCGTCGATGAGCCCCTTGACCTGGATCTCGGTCATCATCTCGGATTCAACAGTCATTTTCATCACCTAGAGTGTCTCGCACTCAAAGAACCACCTTGCCGCCTCGATCTGGCAGAGCTGCTTGCCGCCCAGCCAGAGCTGGTTCATCTTGATATCCCGCCAGTGCTTCTCGACGTCATGATCGCGGTCGGCGCCATAGGCCTCCATGAGGTTCATCACCTTGCCGATAACCTCCAGGGCCCTGTCCATGGTGAAGTAGCGGTAGGAGCGCATCTTGGCCATCATCTCCGAGCTCCACCTGTCGCCATAGAGATCGGAGCGGTCGAGCATGCGTGCCGCCTGGTATCCGATTATCCTTACTATCTCCAGGGTGGCGGCGTAATCGGCCAGGACGCCGGCCACCGCATCGTTCTCCTTCAGGGGAAGGCCACGAAACTTCGTCTCGTTCACGAAATCCAGGAGCTTCTCGTAGATGTTCATCATCACTCCCGAGGTGAAGGAGATGATCACGCCGTTGCCCAAAGACATAAGGTCCTTGAAGAACAGGGCATCCAGGCCCGGACCGTGCGCCCGGTACCACAGGGGCACGCGCACGTTCTCCAGCCAGACGTCGCCGTTCTTGTCGCAAGCCATGCCGGCTTTTTCGTATGGACCGCTCTGGGTGACGCCCGGCGTATCGTTGTAGCAAAAGATCAGGGCGACATCGTTGGGGTCCGTTGAGCCGGGGTTGGTGGTGCAGACCACTGCCAGGAGATCGGCCATCCCGCCCGTGTTTGTTGGCCACAGCTTGTGGCCGTTGATCACCCACTCGTCTCCGTCCTTAACCGCGGTGGTCTGGATGGTGCTCCCCTTCAACAGGTCAACGTTCTCTATGTCTGCCCCGCCCTGGGGTTCGGTCATGCACAGGGCCCCGCAAATCATCTCCGTCGTGTCGCAGTAAAGCGGCGCGAACTCCTCCAGGAGCCGCCGGTTGACGTGGGGCTTGAGCGCGATGGACATCAGCGGCCATAAGGTCGCGCCCAAGCCGACGGCAAGCCCGGAGTCGGCACGGGCCATCTCCTCGCCCAGGATGAACATGCTGGTAAAGGCGTAATCGGATTCGCCGAAGCCCATCCCGCCCAGGTCCACCGGGAAGAGCAGCTTCTGTATGCCGTACTCGCCGAGAAGCTTCTTGCCGGGCGCGTGGATGAGCTTGTGATGCTCCCAGTCTTCGTCGTACTGCCTGCGGTAAGGGATGACCTCGTTGTCCGCCCAATTCCTCAATATGGGCATCAGGATCTGTGCTGCAGGGGGTAGGTAATCAAGAGGCCGGGTGATATCATCGATGGTTCTCATACTACCACCTCCTCACAGTGTCTTGGTATGGTAGAACCAGCGCGCGAAGTCGTGCTTGGCCAGCTCGTAGGCGCCCAGGTAACACTGCACCGTCTTCACGTCGCGCCAGTAGCGCTCCAACTGCCATTCCTTGGCGTAGCCGGCGGAGGCCATGAGCTCCATAGTGCGGTGGATGGTGTACTCCGCGGAGACGTAGATGTGATGGACGAGCATCAGCGCGGAGGTGAAGACGGCCAGCGGGCCGTCATCGCCGTAGGCCTGGGGATCTGACAGGATATCCGCCAGGTTGTAGGCGAGCAGGCGGTCCACGGCGATCTCCTTGGCGATCTCCCCCATCAGCGCCGCGGTGAGGGGGTTCTCCTTGAAGACCTGCCCCCGCCCCTTGATGACCCGGTTGTCGCCCCATTCCTTGATGATCTCGTAGTCGGCCAGCAGCGCGCCGACCCCGGCGGCGGCCAGGCCCAGGTAAAACCAGGAAAGGAGGTTGAGAAATCCTTCCTCCCCTCGCCAGGCGCAGTTGGCCGCCGGCACCTTGACTCCTTTGAAATCGAGGTCGGCGTTGCGGCTGGCTGCCAGGCCGGTCTTCTTGAACTCCTGGCCGCGGCTGATGCCGGGGCTGTCCCCGGGCACCAGGATGAAGGCCGGCTCCTCCCCCTCCACCGCGCAGAGCACGCCGAACAGCCCGGCGTCGGCCCCGGAGCAGGTGGGCCGCACCGCCTTGCCGGTAAGGGTCCAGCCGTCGGGGCCGCTTTTCGCCCTCACCTGGATGCCCTTGCCCCTCCACTCCGGGGCACCGCCATCCTGCGACATCGCCGGCAGGACGAAGGACACTATGAGTGGGCGGTTGCCCTCGCAGAAGAGAGGCGCCACCGCCGCGCACAGCTCCTCGCGGTAGCTGTCCTTGGCGGCGATAGCCGCCTGCAGGGCGAGGGAGTGGGCGGCCAGGAAAGCCAGGCCCACATCGGCCCGGCCGATCTGCTCCAGGGCGGCGGCGACGGTGTAGGCGGCCTCGGGCTCGTTGTGCTCCTCGCCTCCCAGCTTCTCCGGCCAGAACATCTTCTGTAGGCCGACCTCGGCCATCAGCCTGGCCAGGGACGGCTTGAGGAGCCCATCGTAATCCTCCTTGAGCTCCAGCCGCTTGTCCATGACCTCCTTCTGCACCATGGCCTGCAGGCTCGCCGCCAGGTCCAGGTCGGCCGCCTGCAGCCGGCCGCGGGGATAGGCAAAAAGGTCCTGATCGCTCATTCCAACCCTCCGTTCTCACGTTCTCTTCTCATGGACACGAATGGAAACCGTAAATCCGTGCGTGCTCCTCAAAGGATCTCGACGAACGGGGCCCCCTTCTTCTCGTCCCGCAGGAGCTCGACGGCGCCGTAGAAACATATCTCCCTGCAGGTCCCGCAGCCCATACAGAGCGAATCGATCACCCTGTACCTGCCATCCATATCCGACTCAAATGCACCGAAGGTGAGAACGGATTAACTCTTAAACGCCTGTCTGAGCCTGGAGGGGGACCACCCACAAATTCTTATGAGGAGCTTTTAAGCAAAGTAAGCTACCAACCCTCATGTTTCCACTAATTCTCCGCCGGTCTTGAATCCACCACCCTTTGCGCTTTCAGGGAGGTGTTGACGTCGAAGATATCGGCCATGGACACGAACTCCACCTTGGGGGTCATCTCCACCGCCATCCTTACCTTGTCGACGGCCTCTTTCTCCAGGGCACCTGTGTCATGACCCTCCGCCGCAGCGATCTTCACCACAAGCTCGTCCAGGGAGTAGGGGTCCTCGGGGTCCTTCTTGGTGATCACGATCTGGTATTCGATCACCCCGTCGGTGTTGCTCAGCTCGTTCTTCAGGATCTCCGGATTGATCAGGGTGCCCTTGACCTTAAGCAGTTCCTTGGTGCGGGTGGCGTAGGTGCTTCCCGCCTTTATCACCAAGCGGCCTCCACTCCTGCCGCAATGGGGGCAGACGCCGTATTCGATGGCCCCGATATCCCCTAATAGGTAGCGAAGCAGTACCGTACCCCTTCGGTTGAGGTGGGTGATCGCTACCATTCCCTCTTCCCCCTCCGGCTTTCTCTTGCCGGTTTCCCCGTCTACGATCTCTATGAAATACAGGTCGGGGGAGGAATTATGGCAGCCCCCGAACTGGGTGCATTCAGGCATGGCCCCTTGCATCTCGGTGAAACCGAAGGCATTGCTTATGAAGACATCTTCCGCACCCATATCCGCCAGCCTCTCCCGTATGTCGTCCCGCATGCCTTGGGGGACGGCCTCGCCCAAGGCCAGAACGATTCTTATGCTGGAGAAGTCGCGTCCCTGTTTCTGGGCTTCCATGAAGAAGCGCCGCTCATAACTCCCTATACCACTGATCAGAGTTACCTTGGCGTTCTCGGTCATCTCGATGACCTTCTGCATGGAGTTGTGCACCGGGAATTCCGGAAACCCGCTCCCGGTCAAGGCAAAGATCAACCGCATACCCACAGCCGCCGAGTACCATATGGTACGGTAGAAGCCTATATGAGGGACGACTCCGAATGGGAAGAGATTTAGGACGACCTCCTCCGGGGTCATCCAGGCAATCTCGCACATGCGTCTCATCTGCAAAGCCGTAGCGTACATGTCGTGGGTGGTATTGAAGAAGGGGGTAGGCTTTCCGGTAGTAGTTCCCGTGGTGTAGGTCACCTCGTAGAGGATATCACGCGGGGTAATCTGTTCCGGGGCCAACCGGAAGTCCATTGCATTCTGCATGTAATCAAGCTTTTGGGTCAATGGGAGCTTTTCCAGATCCTCTAAGGTCCTGATGTCCCCGGCTTCGATACCCTTGTCCGCGAAAAGTTTCTTGTAATACGGGTGGTACTTCGCCACCAGCTCCATCTGCTGAGCCAGGTTGCGATTCTGGATATCGATTACCTCGTCAGGGGACTTCCAACAGGGATTATCCTCATCTTCTCTATATACATCCCATTCATCCCTGAAGCCCTTCACGTTCTCCGGCGTGGTCTCAAGCATGCCATCATCTCCTTTACTGTTCATCCTTCAATGCCCGTCACCCCGTCAACTGCCTCGCTGGAGTACCCCGTTTATCAGCACGTCGAAAGCGTTCTGCAAGAACTCGTGGTAATCATCCACGCCAAACTCGGTGGCGCGCCCGGATAAGTACAGCTCGAGAAGCCCGACGGTCATCCTCCAGGCAATCAGCGTGATCTTCGATGGGCTCAGATCGTCCCTTGCCAGCCCCTTTTCTATGCTTTCCTCCACCATTTGAGCCACGTACCCCAGGAGTTCATGGGTGTGGTTGTCGAACTCCTCAAGGATATGGTCGGATACTCTCTGCCGCGATTCCGGCGCCAGTATGTGTTGGGAGATGGAAACATACTCCGGGTTCTCCATGCAGTGCTCTACGAACGCGAGGAACACCGACCGCCACTTCTCGACGAGCCCTATGTCCGCGGCGAGGCTCTCCTTTAGCCGTTCCACTACTTTATAGGAATCCTCTAAAGCTATCGATGTGTACAGGTCTTCCTTGGAATCGAAGTACAGGTAGATAGTGGGCTTGCTGAGTTCGACCTTCTCGGCGATCTCGTCCATGGTCGCGGGCTGGAACCCCTTTTCGGAGAACACGCTTCTTGCCGCCTCGAGGATATCCCGGCGCCTCTGAAGCTTCTCCCTTTCCTTGCGTTCGACGATTCCCATCCTCCACCCTCTTCAGACAGCCCCTACAGGAAAATATTCTGAATGATAGTAATATTATTACCTTTAGTAATTCTATGTCAAGTAATAACGTTGTGTAGCGTGCAAGCTCGGTGCGCAGGTACGCCATCTCCGGCATACGTCTTTTAAGTCACGTCAACTTGGCTGCCTCGCCCAAAAGAAAGCTTGCCTAAGTTTTTGTAAATGATCTGCTTATCCAGAAACATAAAACAACCCCTTAGCCAGTCAAGACCCTCCCAGTTTATACAACATTTTCAACCTCAAAGAATAAGGACATGAGTACTTACAGACCCCGTGTGTTCTATATATCCAGATTTAATCCTATGAGGTAATCCTGGATTCTCTCTTTTGTTTCGCTTTTTTGTTTCATGACGATTGCCTTTTCAGGGCAATTAATTGCGCACAGCCCGCAGCCAAAACAGGTATCGCTCACGGTCACCGTGTCGCCGTTAATGCTTCTTGCCTTCAAAGGGCATATCTCGATGCATTTGCCACACATTGTGCAGCAGGTTACTTCACTCACGACCCAGCCGATTGAGCGGGCCCGCTGGGTGAATTCAACAGGCATGCGTGCAAAATTGCGAAAGGCAAGGCAACAGCAGGGGCAGCAAAAGCATATCTCAAGAAATCTATACTGCTCTTCCAGACGTATACCCCAGAGGATCCGTTCTATTTCCATCCAACCGCACATGCAGAGCAGCCCAATTTTTGCTGCGCGGTCAATATGCGCCAAGGCTTCTTTAACGCTTGCTTCACGCGCAACATTATTCTCCACCACGTGTTTAGCTGCTTTGCCCATGAAGATGCATCCGAGATCAATTGGATAATGTGTGCATTTGTGGCCTGCTCTGCACATGCATTTGTTCATTATCGCGCGGTAGCTTGATTCTTCTATTGCCTTTCTGACAAGCTCGATCGTCAATACCACGTTCTGATAGTCCTGTTCGTATTTCAGATCGTGATTCAAAGGCACTATCCAGCCTTGCGTGTGATGCTTTTCGGGATCCCAGATCTTTGCCATTTTCAGAAAGATCTTTCTGAGCAACGTATGGCTTACCAATCTGGGAAACTTGTCTATGCTTTTCACGACAATTCTTGCATAAAATTCCCAGTTTCTGTCGTTTATCGCGACTTTGTCCAGAATGTAGTTTGTGGTCTTTTCCTTGATACTCATGCTAATCTCTTTTATATTGTGATGTGCAGTATGATTCTAATATCCGTAATGTTTCGCTGTTAGCAGATCTCCCGGCCCCCCCTAATCTTCATGTAAAATACCAAGCCTGGATCTAGAAATTCCCTCCTTGCTAACCAAAAAAACTAATCCCTTAAATCGAACCCCTACACCGTGCCATCCTGTTGCTCTCCTCATGTCGCATGATGCACACCGGCGGTGTCTTCGAGAATTAGTGTATGAGTTTCCATGGCGCTTTGAGCTGCCAATTCTGTCCCTATACCGAAACTCCCTGTATCAGAGCCGACTATATAGAGACCTTTAAGAGGGGTTCTTGGAGAAAAGCGTTTATCGCCATCCTGATCATATCGTTGAGCCATACCGATTACTTCCCCGCGTCCACGGCCACCGACCGCAGCCATGAAATCTACGCCATGTCGTTCTTTCCATACGGTATGTTCCTTTAATCCGGGAAACAGTTTTTCCATCCTGCTTTCAACGAGATCCATCACTTGGCTATTCAGATCTTTATCCAACATGGTTGCTGGTACGGTCCCTGCTGCTCCTAGTAGAAGATGTAACCCTTCGGGCGCAACGCCTGGCTCCGCAACAGTCGGTGAGATCATGAACACTGCTATATCATCTGGTATCTGGCCTTTTTCCAAGCCTTTTATTGTAGCTGCCCAATCGTATCGTTTGGGAATATAAACATTTAAGGGTGTCTTGGCTAAAGGCGCATCAAGAGCAAATATCACCGTGGCTCCGCCAGTCGAATCTATCGAATTTCTTGCTTTCTCAACATAGGAGTCAGGAAAGTGCTGATCACCGGTCATATCCAGGGTTTTCACCACGCCCGCATTGCTGATAACGATCTCAGCAGGATAGAAACCTTTATCGGTTTCCACGCCTTTAACAGTCCCTTCCTCGGTAATAATCCTGTTCACTTCTTCATTGAGATGCAGCTCTCCACCTGCATCCTCACAGACCTTCATGTAGGTATTTGGAATGGCGCCAAAGCCACCTTTAGGATATGCAGTTCCTCCACTGGTAATCCAATTGTTGAAAGCGAGTAACCAATCACCGGCAGAGGCTTCTTCTGTTGAAATACAGAACATCATAACACAGCAGAAATTTAAAAACGCATGTATGTCAGGGTCGCTCGTATATCTGTCAATAACGGATTTTGCTGAAATATGGTAATACGGTGCTGCATCTTCTTTGGTTTTAATACGGTAAGCCAGCATCATGAAACGCAGGATGCCGGGTAAAGCTTTAATAGATGGTCTGATTGTTCGTAACATGTTAAGCAAAGAAACAGGATGCATCATGTTCTGATAGATCATGCCCTCATTCTTGCCATAGATCAGCTTAAACATTGGGCTCTTGTTCATGAATTTAACATCGGCATCAGTCTTTTTGGCGAGTTGGGCCAGAGGCCCTTTTTCACCTCTTGGCGAAATATGGATGCCTACTTCTACCAGGCACTTTTTATGCTCAATACTCCCAGCTTTTCCTCCCACAAAGTTATTCCGCTCAAACACGATGGGTTTCGCGCCGTCTTTTGCCAGCAATGCTGCAAGTCCGACACCACCAATACCGGCGCCAATAATGATGACCCTTTTTTCCATCATTTTTTACCTCCTAATCATCTTGAATAATTGCTAAAGCCATCGACCATTGGAGTGCATGCTGTTTTATCCTACCGGTCCCAGTCTATTTGTAACTATCTCAGCGCATTCCAGCGCTGACTCTCCCGCTGCATCCACTCCTACCCCTCTGGTCTTCCCAGAATTCGCGACATCAACACCCACATAGTAGAGTCCATTGATTGGCGAGATCATAGAGGGCCTGTTTGCGCCAACCTGCTGAGTTGTCTGGGCCACTTCCAGCAACACCCCTTCCTTGTCAGCCCAGCTTTGAATATAGTCGGGGGGAATTACTTCTCTAAAGATTATGTGCTCGTTCAGACCTGGGAATAGTTCTTCTGCAGACTCAAGGACTTTATCCGCCCATTTTTCCCAATCAGCTCCTTCTCTAAAAGGCATTGGGCAACCAAAACATATAATTTGCTTGCCCGGAGGGGCAAATGATGAATTAAAATTTGTGGTAACCGCACTCCACATGTAAGGTTTCTCGGGTATCTCTCCTCTTTCAAGCTGCTTTGTGTATCCCACAACATCCAGTGAGTTCGCGTATAAGCCCCCTGGCCTATCGGTTATCTTCTTTGAAAGGGCCGTATGTACCACCAGGGCCGACCAGGAGGGTCTCAGATTTTTTAAGTAATTTACATAACCCTTATCAAAATGCTCCTCACCAACCAGGTCCAGAACGGTTCTTCTTATCCCAGCATTGCTTATTACCAGAGGGGCTTCCAGGATCTTCCCATCACTCAACTCTACTCCCTGCACCTTTCCCTCTGATACAACGATCCTTTTTACGTTATCTTGTTTAAACTCGCCGCCATACTTCTTGAATCCTTTAAATAATGTTTCTGGAATGGCTTCGCACTCACCGACAGGATATCCAATCTGCCTCGATTTCAATAGCCCCCGAAATATCTGAATTGTCTCTCCTAAAGAGGCCTCCCAGTAAGGGATGCAGAAGAATGCGCCTACCATATAACCCATAAGGGCGTGGAGTTGGGGATTATCAGTACGCTTGCTCAGCCAGCTTCTCAGGTCCGTCCTGTCTAATTCATCCTGCCCTTTTTTAGTGAGCAGTTTCGGTAAAGTCTCCAGTGCCAGCATTGCTAAAGAAAGCACGTCCTTCAATGGCAGTTTCACCCCTATAGGCCTGCCAGATATAGTGAACCCCATCCACTCCCCGTCAATGCATACTGGTACATTATTTATTGTCTTCCAGGCAATCTCTTCTCCCAACTCCTCGGCTATCCGGGAACAACTCCCTTTGCTGCCCCGTCCAAAAGCGTGGACAAAAACGGGAAAGTGGAACCCTTCTTTCTTATGAGAGACACACTTTCCGCCCACCTTGGGATTTTTCTCAAGCAGTAACACCTTTCTCCCCTGCTTGGCTAAGAGTGCAGCAGCACCAATACCACCGACCCCACCGCCGACTACGATAACGTCATACATTCTTCTCTAACTCCTTTTTCATATTTCTTCTTTTATCTCTATACGAATTCATGCCACTTTTCATGAGATCTTTCGAAAGCCTGGACCACATAAACACGGGCCATCCCGGGTTTGACACATAATTAGGGTCAAAAGTGGTCTTTACCTTCCTTATTATTTTTTGAAATCCTCCCATAAATGGCCCCATGATATCCGCCCCTACGCTTACGACAAATCCGCCAGGATAGGTTTTGTGCCTTGCGTCGTGCAAGTAAGCCTTAGCTGTTAGTCCCGCAAGTAGGGTCCTTATGTTTTTACGATCAGCGTCAGGCTCATAAACAAACGGCATTTCAAAGAAACCCGAATGACCAAAGTCATAGGAGCATATGTAATGGCAGGCACCCTCGTCATCCACGAAAGGAGGTGTTTTGTCCTTTGCAAAATCTTTAATAAAGGGAAGGGTTGTCTTATGAGCTATAGCCCCATGATCTATAGAATCATGTGCTCCCTTGACATCAAAAAAGGATCCAGCAATGCGAAAACCTCGATAGACAACGTTGGGCCTGATCATAAGATCGGGAACCATCACCTGGGCCACACCTTCCTGGACTTCATCAGAGAGAAACTTACCACCGTATTCATCCATAATTGTTCTCAGCACCTCATCCTCATACTCGAGCTGCTTTTTCGAGGTATAGGCCGTAAGCATTACCACCAACATGTTTTCTACGGATTTCTGGTAAGCCTCGCTCTCCCACATGCTGAAGTAATGCTCCTGGGAAAGTGAAATCTCGTGAGCAAGCCACCCTTTTTGCATCTGTACGCATACCGAGGCTATCTCAGAGCGGCCTATCTCGTACATGGCGTCTATCACCGAATCCATGGTGGGGAAGCCGATGGCATAAATTTTAAACTTATCTTCAGGAAGAAAAACCCTCTTGTCTGGAGTGTCTCCCCTTGTGGGCAGTTTATCAGGGCCGGGCCAGGGAAAGAGTTTTATCCCTGCCTTGGTGCACATGCCAAGACCGCCGAAAAACCCCCAGACTCCCTTTATCATGCCTCTCAGATCTGCCCCCGGACCTTCACCCCAAAAATACTCACCACCTGGATATGAGGTGGATCCTATGTTCATGATCTCACCATCTGGCAATACCCACTCCATGGCGAGCATTGAGCGGTATCCTGCACCAAGCCGGTGCGCGGCCATGTGGTAACCCTGAAAGGTCAAATTGGCCACAACCGAGGTCTGAGCACCTGCTGTAGGGATATAGCAAGTCAAACCACGCTTCATTGCTTCCACCTGCAAGCGGGCCCAGGTGGCATAAGGTTCTACTACCGCATACATGTTTTCCTCATCTATCCATATCCCATCCATTCTCTTGGGGTCTATTGTCAGATAGTCATAGATCGGTATCATCGGCTCACAAGACATAAACAGATGGGTGCCGGTGGGAATAACCTTGAAATCAAAGCGATTGGCCAGACGGTATATCTCCTGGATATCCTCCATCTTGCCCGGAAGGGCAACACCGGCTGGGGGTCGAACCCCTAAAGCAGACGTAAAATTTCTTGAATATGCACTCATCACAGCCGGATCGGTGCTTATATATTCTTCCCCTAATACTTCGGTAAGGGCCTTTAGCGCATTATCTGATAATCCCATGGTCGCCTCCTAAATCATTTCTTGGATTTCTTCTTGTCTTCTCCGACTGCCAGCAGTACCAACTCCGTGAGATCATAAATCTTAATAGGTGCACCAGATTCCCCTACCGAATCCTTAAACGCCCTCTCACACCACGGGCAGGCAGTGACCAAGGCTTCGGCTCCGGTAGAAAGGGCCTCCTCTATTCTTTCCGCAGCCGTCCAAGAGGCAAAATCAGGGTATGCCTCCCATACCCCACCACCAGATCCGCAGCACCAGGAGTATTCCCGAATGCGTTCCATCTCTGCCAGCTCAACACCAGGAACTTGGTGAATCACGTTGCGAGGAGTGTCATAACACCCAAAGGTCCCTCGCCGGTATTCCTTAGGAGGGGTATGCCTCCCATAAGCCCCCCTGCTTCCTTCCCAGGGGATAAATGGTTCACTGAGCCTTCCCAGATGACAAGGATCATGATATGTCACCTTCATACCCAGGTCCTGGGTAAGGTTAAGCCGTCCCTCTTCCAGAAGGCGCTCTAAATATTCAGTTATATGTAAAACTTCCGCAGATAGCTCTTTGCCCAATGAAGGGTAGGTGTATTTGAACGCCGCGTAGCAATCCGAGCATCCGGTCACAAGGGTCGTGGCGCCGGAGGATTTTACCCTGCCCTGAACGTCCTCCGCGTAATTCGTCGCCTCCCCCTGGTAGCCCAGTTCATAGGCGCGCCCCCCACAGCAGGCTTCCTCGCTGCCGGCGATCCCGAAATCGACTCCGGATGCCTGGAGGATATCCACCACGCCCCGCAGTATATCCCATTGGTCCGCGTCGTAGGAGTAGCGGCAACCCACGTGGAAGAGCACCTCGGCCTTTTCCTTGTTTATATCCTTCAGCTCCAGCCCTTCGGCCCAGGCGCCCCTTTTCGACTTCGGCTCCCCGAATACGTTATCCTCTCTCTTGAGGGAGTCAATCAGGAACATGTGCTCGGGGATGATCTGCCCATCCTCTATGCACTTCGCCCGCAGTGCCTTGAACATAAGGAGGGGCTCCAGCTCTCTACTTCGTTTACACATGGTATCGCATGCTCCGCAGAGGTTGCATTTATAGACAATGTCCAAAAGACTTTCGGTAAAGTCCAGCTCACCGCGCATCAATCCCGATGCTATGTCCATTTTTCCCTGGCATGAGTAGGCATCAAAAAGATAGCGGGCAACTGCAGGGCAAACTTTTGCGAATCTCTCGCTCGTAAGCTCCCAGGGGTCTACCCATTTGCAAAGGGAACACCGTGCACAATTGATAGTATCCCACTCAAATTCTTTTAAAGACATAAGCCCTCCTCCGTTTTCATTATGTTGTTTTTATCAAGGATTTTCTTCATCGTCATTTGAGCAGTGGTATTCGAGGGACATAGATTGAAGACTGCTTCCGCCCATATGCCATGCGGCCTCGAAAAGAACCCACCCTGATTGGAAATCTCTGCGACTGCTTTTCTGGAAAGTGACTTCAGCTTTCCATCCTGATGGGAATCAGGCCTGACCGGGATGCTGAATTCCATGTGGAAAACCCTCCCGTACTCCAGGGGCTGTATGTACTTGCCAACGTCTTCGGCAGCATAGCCATACTCCTCCAGCACCCTATGAAATGACGATTCGCATTGAGAAACCTTGTTACGGGTTGTTATAAAGAAGATGTCCAGAGAGTCACCCAGCAGTCCATGCTTCCAGTAAGGATCCTTATTCCAAGGACCCTGGAATAATTCAATGAGTTGCGAACCCCGGCCGGCCAGATCTTCTTTCAGTGTTATTCCTGAATCCTTTACAATATCTGCCAGCGCCTCCTGTTGGTACTCCATCTTTTTTTCGGGCAACCGGGGCCCGGCTGCCAAGCAGAGTATTATGGTCCAGGGCGGCAGATCCTTTTTGAGTTTGGCGTAATCATCCTGCCAGTTCTCACAAAGGATACTCGCAAGATGATGGTTGTTCAGCGCAAAGCACTCATCACCGATCATGCGACTCTGGATACGGCATATGGTGCTTACAACCTCTTCCAAGGTATTACAGGGTATGGAAAACAGCTTTTGCGTTGTTGGAAGGGTTTCCGCCTTTACGTTGATCCACGTAACAATCCCCAGCGTCCCTTGAGCCCCTTGAAACAACCTGCATAAGTGCATTACTGATGGACCATCCGGGCCTGTCAAATCGGCCTTGGTTTTTTTCATGCTGGCAGGACCTGAAGCAGAGCCTGTCCGAAAAACATCTCCACTTGGGAGAACCATCTCCATGGTAAGTATTGGCTCTCCATACTCGAACTTAGGGATAAGCATCGGCTCCTTCTCCAGGTAACTACTGAGAGCCGATTTTCTGTTGTGGGGCAATAGAGGGTTTGAAGCCTTAAGCCCATGTTTTCTTAATTCGTCCTGGAGCTGTGCCCATCCTACCCCTGGCTCAAATCTTACTGCCCTGTTCCTTGTATCAACATTGTGAATGGTTTTCATCTCTGAAAGATCGATCAATATGAGCCCCTGCTTAGAAGTGGGATATCTATAAGGATCAACTGACGAACTCCTGGCCATAACAGGAATCCGGTGCCTGTTGGCGTGCCGTAGCGTCTGCTGTATCTCCTTTACGGAAGTTGGTTTGACTACGCTAAACCCTGGTTGAAAAGACCGACGTAATGAAATGGTTTGAACACTCATTGTTCTCCCTTTCCCGGTAGAGTATGCCTTTTAGTATTTGCGGATTTTGCTGTTATACAAATCTCCCGCCCTCTCCTGATCTTGATATAAAAGCCCGGGCATTGACTCATAGAATCCCTTCCTTGTATTTCTTGCGCCGCATTTGCCACATCTCATCATGCGCATATAGATGCCACTTCTCATGCCGTTGAAATAGCTGCCTCCCTTACAGGCGGTTTTCACGAGGCCACAATCCCCCCTTCAGAGCAACGCCTCCCCGCTAGACCCACTTAAACTTGCCGGAGTTAAATTCAGGTCATCCGCGTACTATAGATGTGCTGCTTTCTTCGTTGGATGCTATGAAGAGGGAACGGTATTGTGCTCCGTTTGATCGATTATGTTAGTACACAACATATGCTTAATAGCGATGAGTTTCTGAACCTGGGCACTTTTTACGGTGCCCTTTAACTGTGCCAGCCCGTTTTCTCTCCTGTATCGCTGCTGTCGCTGCCCCGATGCATATTTCAGCATTTCAGCTATAAAACTGTACTTCCTTTGGGGTTCTGTATGAGAAATCCGGGTTTTCATATCACCCTGTCCCCTTTTACAGTCAGCCTATGCAGGAAATATACTGGAAGTTATAATATTACCATTAGTTATGCCATGTCAAGCTAGTTTATAATCTGGTACCGGCGAGGGAGGGGAAAAAGATGTACGAGCAGATGGCCGCATGCGGGACCTACTGTTCCGCCGCCGAGACCGGCAGGATAAACGAATTCCGCGGGCTGCTGAGCCAGAAGGAGGGCCGTTAACCATGATGGGAGGAAACTGGGGCAAGATACTCGAGGTGGACCTCGAGGCCGGCACAATCGAGGATCTGGAGCTGGACGAGAAGATCTACCGGGATTACCTGGGTGGAAGCGGCCTGGCCGCGAGGATCTTCTTCGAACGGAGAGGTTGGGAGGAGGACCCCCTGTCTCCCGCAAACCCCCTTATGATCATGCTCGGCCCCCTGTCGGGAGTAAACCTTCCCGGGGCATCCAGGCTGGAGATATGCGCACGATCACCCCTGACTGGCATTTGGGGTGAGTCATGCATGGGCGGCCACTTCGCCCCCCAGCTCAAGGGCACCGGCTACGACGGCATCATCGTGAGCGGGGCCTCGGATAGACCGGTATACCTTCTGGTCACGGACGAGGGGGCGGAGATACGCGATGCCTCCCACCTCTGGGGTAAAGATACCTACGATACGGAGGACGCCCTCAAGGAGGAGGTGGGGGACAAGCGGGCTCAGGTGATATGCATAGGGCAAGCCGGAGAGAACCTGGTCAAATACGCCAACGTGATGAACGACAAGGGCTCCACCTCCGGCAGGGGCGGCATGGGAGCCGTGATGGGCTCCAAGAGGCTCAAGGCGGTTGTGGCCAGGGGCAAAAAAAGACCTCCTCTCGCCGACGAGGAGGGCCTCAAGGAGACCCGCAAGAAGATGAACGAGACCATCAAGTTCAACCTGGTCGCGGAGGGACTCTCGTCCTTCGGTTCCAACGTGCACATGGAATACGGCATGGCCATAGGCGACGTTCCCACCAAGAACTGGCGCGAGGCCTACTGGGAGGCCGGTCCGGACAAGCTGGGCGGCACTGCCGTCGCTGATTCCATCCTGACCAAGACCCATTCCTGCTACGGCTGCCCGGTCGGCTGCAAGAGGATAGTCGAGGTCAAGACGGGCCCCTTCGCCCTGGCGGAGGGCCCGGGAAGCGAATACGAAGCCGCCGCGGCCCTCGGCACTCTGCAGCGGATAGACGACCGTGATGCCAACCACAAGGCGAACGAGCTCTGCAACCGTTACGGAATGGATGTCATATCGGCCGGCAGCACCATCGCCTACGCCACCGAGGCCTTCGAGGAGGGCCTCATCAGCAAAGCCGATACCGGCGGCATCGAGCTGGGATGGAACCGGCCTGGTATCCTGATCGAGCTTATAGAGAAGACCGCCCATCGCGATGGTTTCGGGGACGACCTGGCGGAGGGCACCCGGGCCATGTCCAAGAAATATGGTGGCGAGGAGTTCGCCGTCCACGTCAAGGGTATGGAGTGCCCCATGCATGACCCTCGTGCCCTCTGGGGCATGGCTCTGACTTACGCCACCTCAATAAGGGGAGCCTGCCATTGCGCCGACGCCAACCTCTACACAGATATGGGAGTTACCAGCCATAAGGACCTGGGGTTGAAGAGGTCCTGGCCCTACCGGGCAAAGGGTAAAGCAGCGCAGACTATAGGCTCACAGGTGAAAGGGGTGATCGCCAACTCGGCCGTTGTATGCATCTACATCTGGGTGATCACAGGTGGTATACCCGAGATGGTCGAGATGCTCAACCCGGTTACGGGTTTCTCCTATACCGTGGACGAGCTCGTCGATACAGGCCACCGCATCTGGTACATAAAACGGGCCATCGGTAACCTCTGCGGTGCGACCCGGGACCATGACCGGGTCCCGCGCAGGATACTCGAGCCTCACATCGAGGGCACTACCTCCAGTCTGACCAGCATGATCTACCCCACCTATATGTCGATGGGCCCGATGGGCAAGATGCGCAACGAAAAGATCATGGACATGAACCGCAAATTCGCCAACAACGTCCTCTTCCCCAACCTGAACAAGGTTATGAGGGCTATGAGGTTCATGCCCGGCCTTTGGGGCAAGCAGAGGGCGCTCGAATCAGGAAAGCCGGAGGAGATAGAGCGCCGCACGGTGCCCTTCGAGGAGATGATCGAAGAGTACTACCACCTCCGTGACATAGATGATAAGGGCCGCCCCAGCCGCCGGCGCCTTGAATCATTGGGGATGAAGGACGTGGCCGACGCACTATTCTAGGCGAGGTCAGGCGTCGCCGGCATGGCTAGCCTCGGAGCAGCCTTTGGTTTGCGGCGGAACGGACCAGGGGTCCGGCATGGCATCTGGGAAAACGCTTTGAAACGATCGGAAGGAGGAGATCATAACTAAAAGAGAGTAAAAGGATCTATCCCTCAAGTCAGAAAATACTGTTCATGGAGGAAGCTCATGGGAAAGCAAGTCGTCGTGGTCGGAGCGGGCTGCGCGGGACTGGCGGCGACATATACGCTGAAGAAAGCCGGGGTCGACGTCGTGGCCCTGGAGGCCAGCGATCGGCCGGGAGGACGCTGCTGGAACATGAAAAGGGACGGGTTCCTTCTCCCCATCGGCGCCGGTTTTACCGAGATGCAGTGGGCAACGACCCAGAAGTTCGTCAGAGAGCTGGGGCTGTGGAATCAGGCGCACGAATTAAGCACCGTTAGGGTGGCCTTCTGGCGCGATGGTAGAAACTACTTCCTCCTCAAGGGCACCCCCCTGGAGATGCTTAAGAACATCCCCGAGATGCTCAGGTTCAGAGGATGGCCCCTCAAGGCCTACCCCCAGGCCGTGAAGCTGGGGCTGGCCTTACGGAAATACATACGCAGGATCAACCCCGTTACAGAGGATTTAGATCCGCTCCTGGAGCTGGGGAATGTCAGCTCCGCCCAATTCGCCCTCACCCGCGGCGGTCCCGAGATCCTGGATTATCTCATCGCGCCGTTTATGGGCACCATGGTGCTGGCGCGGCCCGAAAAGGTCACCATCTCACACCTCATCGCGCTAGCATTCTTCATGAGCGGAGTATGCGTCATGGAAGACGGCTTGGGCTCCATCAACGAGGGGCTATACGAGAAGGTGAAGGAAAACGTCCGCTTGTCCACGCCGGTCACGGAGGTGGTCATCGAGGGCAAGCAGGTCAAGGGCGTCGAGACCGGGGAAGGGTTTATCGAAGCCGACCAGGTGATCTGCGCCACCGATGCCGTGCTGGCGCGGCAGCTCATCCCGGACCTGCCCGATACCATGCGCAAGTCCCTCGAGACATGCGAATACAGCTCTACCTATAGCTATATCTTTGCCCTGGAGAAGAAGATCACCCCCGAGAAGTTCTTGGCGACCATCATCCCGGGCAGCGAGAGGTCCATCCTGACCGCCATTATCGAGACGGCCGGCGGAGCCATGAAGACGGCGCCGGAGGGTGCCGGGCTGATGTATTGCTTTACGGCCGGGTGGTATGACGAGGAGCTCGGCCAGCTCTCGGACGACGAGCGGCGCAGGCGCGTCATCGGGGAGATGCAGAAATTCTGGCCGGAATTTCCCTCCGAGCCCTTGTTCACCGAGTGCATACGCTGGGACAGGGCGATCAATCTGGAGTCTCCCGGGCAGTTTCCCGCCATCCACGAATTTTTGAAAAACCATACCAGAGACGTGAAGGGGCTGTACCTGGCCGGAGAGTACCTGTTCCTCATAGCATGCACGGAAGGCGCGTATGCCACCGGCGAAAAGGCCGCCAACATGGTACTGGAGGATCTATAGGAATCGGGCCGAACTTTGCGTAGCTCTTACTACGCCTCCCCTAGGCCTGTTTGGCGAGGAGGACCGGCCGTTGCGGCGCCTGTTTCGCTGAAGGTGGCTGGCGGATCTGACCCGTTTGGACTTAACCCGCATTTTTCATTTGAATCTTGAAGGACTTCTTGCTTGCCTTGCCTAATACTACATATGGTTATGCCCACAAAGTTCTGTAAATGTCTGCCACTCCAAGTTAGTGCAACGATAAGTGTGTAAATCCATTTCTTTCCATTCCTCCCTCATACAGAAGATCCTGACACCCTTTATAGTATTTGACTCTTATTGGTGTCTCTCATGTTCGCACTCGAATAATCTCTTAAGGCTTCGCCTGCACGAAACCCAGCGTCATCCCCTGTAAGGGTAAGGTACCTGCCTTTTAATCGGAGAAATGTAATCTGGGCAAATTGTGTGGTCATTGTGGTTATGGGGCATCACCATAGTGGGACAATAAGAAACAGGCCAGAAGAATAGAACCCTGACCTGCGGAAATAGATGGAGCCCCTGGCCAGAATCGAACTGGCGACACAAGGATTAGGAATATTTCCCAGTGGCATGTTTCGTGGTAAATCTACCTTCATCTTAATGTTGCTTGTAGCGCTTAATTCCACATCAGGCCTAGGTTTTGTCTGTTTCCTGTTGTATCTTCCAGTTTCTTTCATTTCCTTCATGCATCCTGTTGTGTGGTCATATTGTGGTCACGAAAACGGCCCGGTCCTTACTACACGTCGCTGAACTCGGTGCGGGCGATGATGTCGTCCTGCAGTGTCTTGGAGAGGTCCACGAAGCGCGCCGAATAGCCCGTCACCTTTACCGTCAGGTCGGGATACTTCTCGGGATGGGCTTGGGCGTCCCGCAGCGTCTCCGCGTCGAGGGGGTTGAACTGCACGTGCCTTCCGCCCAGGACGAAGTAGGCCTCCAGCAGTGACGCCAGCTTCTCTACGTTTTCGTCCGACTGGAGCATGGCCGGCGAGAGGTTCATGTTCAGGGCCGAGCCGTCGCTCATAAAGGTCTTCCCCGCCGCCGCGACGGAATGGAAAACGGCGGTCGCCCCCGTCATCTCCATGCCGTTCGTCGGCGAGATGCCGTTGGACACCACGTCCCCCGCCAGCCTGCCATCGGGGGTAGCACCGCAGAGTCCTCCCTCAAGGTCCTGCGTGCCGGAGGAGAACATGCTGGGGCGGTACTTACCCCCCCGCCAACATGGGTGCTTGCGCACTTCGCGGGTGAAGATCTCCGAGACCCACTCCGCAAGGTCGTCTACCCGGGGGTCGTCGTTGCCGAACTTGGGAGCTTTGCGCAGCAGCGCCTGCTGCAGGGGCTCGTAACCTGTGAAATCCCGGCGCAGGGCCTTGATCAGCTCCCTCATCGACACTATGCCCTGTTCAAAGACCGCCCAGCGCACGGCGGCCAGGGAATCAGCCACCGTTGCCAATGCCTGGGCGTTGACATGGCCGTTATTGTAGCGTGCGCCACCCCAGGTAAGGTCCAATCCCGATTCCAGGCAGCCCTCGACGGTGGACGAAAGCAGCGGGGTAGGAAAACCGGCGAACACCTTGTCCTTCACCTCGGTCATGCGCACCGACTTCGCCACGACGTGCGCTACCTGACGTTCGAAGGCTTCCTTTACGTCCTCGAAGTTGCGGAAGCGGCGCGGGTCGCGGGTGCGCGCCCCTACGCGGCGCGAGCCGGTCATGAGGCGGTGGCCGCGGCCCAAGGCCATCTCCAGAGCGAGCACCAGAAAGATGCCGTTGCCCGCGGTATAGGAGTTGTCGTTGCCGGTGGAGGTGGGCTCTACGCAGCCCACGATGGAGTAGTCGCGGGCGTCCTCGATGTCATAAGCATCCGCCACCATGTCCCTGATGACGATGTCGTCGTTGTAAAAGGCCACGCCCGCGGTTATGCGATGGGTCTCGCAGGCCCGCAACAGGAATTCCCGTGGCGCCGCGTGGGAGATCCTCACCGCCAGGCCGTCACCCATCCCCCGCACGTTCTCCAGCGCCTCGAGGAAGATGTAAGACATCTCGTTCGTGGCATCCTCGCCGTCACGGTCCAATCCCCCTATGGTGATGTTGTTAGGCCCGAATATGAGGTTCCTGGCGACCTTGATCAGCAGCTCCTCCACCGCCTCTACCGCCTCCTCGCGGGTGATGCGGCCGGCCTCGATGTCGGCCAGGTAATAGGGATAGAGGTACTGGTCCATCCTCCCGGCGGTGAAGACGTTATCCAGTCCGTAACTCACCGCCAGGACGGCCTGGGTCATCCATACAGACTGCATGGCTTCCATGAAAGTGCGCGGCGATTGCGCCGGCACCCTGCGGCAGCGTTCCGCTATGGCAAGGAGCTCCGCCTTCCTTTCCCCCTCCGTTTCGGCCGCCATCTCCCCTGCCAGGTCGGCATAGCGCTCGGAGAAGTCGCACACCGCTTTCGCCGCAACCTGCACGGAGCGTAGGAAATCCTCGCGCCGCTTGTAGTCCCCATCTCTTTTCTCCAACCCTTGCAGCCGCCTTCCCGCCCACTCAGCGATGCCTATGAAGCCGTGCTCCAGCACTCGGCGGTAGCCGGGCACGATGTGCCCCTGCATGTCGAGGAGCAGGTAGGTGAGGTCGGGCAGTACCTCGTAGGCCAGGCGGATGGCGCGAGGCGCCATGGTGAGCGATCTCCAGCTCATCGGGCTGATGTCGCCGCCCACGTTCTTGGACATCACCCTGATAGCGTTTCTCGGTCCCCCCAAGCCCTTAATCATGCGCATGAGAGAAACGGGGCCTATCAGAGCCTGGCCACGGTAGAGGCCTTCCAGCGTTAGTTCCCTTATCTTCCTCTCGTGCGCCGTCTTGCCGCGCCAGAAGGGGAGTATCTCCTTCTTTAATTCCCGACGCATCTGCGGGGTAATGCTGCCTATGACCTCCCCGGAACGTTCAGGGCTGATACCCCCTACGGGCAGTGCCATGTTCTGATCGGCGAAGCGGCCCAGGAAGAGCGCGATGGCCCCGTTGAACGATCCCCTCTCGATGCCGATGGGCTCCGCGAGTAGGCCAGCGGCCTTCATCCCCACGAACTGCTCGTCATCGTTTATGTGAACCGTCATCTTGTGCAGGGTTTCCTGCAAAGCCAAAGCCGCCCGCATGCAGGGTTCCTTATCTCCTGATCCGCCCATACGTTTCCATACCCTGGTATAGCAGCGAGCCCGCTCGATATCCAGCGCGAAGGGGCTGGAAAGAAAGCGTTCCTTCATCCTGCGCGTCCTTTGCGATGGAACCCCCCGAGGCTCCTGCCTTGTCTTTACTTCTTGCATTGCCAGACCCCCTTGGTTGATATAAACGGTCTTGATAACCCACGATATCCGGTACTTAGCGGGCTCGTTCCACATCATTTATATGCTCTATCCTAGGTGGAGAAGTTTATACAGAATTAAAACCTCGTTCATTCCAGTATAATCCAGGTTAGGCGAAGTAGACATGATGGCGCGCCCGGCCGGTTATCGCCTGGAAATATTGCTCCCCTTTCATGCTGGAACGAAGGCGACCTTGACCGCCTTATGCCTGCCCTTCTCCAGGGCGGCGCGCAGGGCGTCATGCCACTGGTCCAGCCGGAACCTGTGGGTGACCAGGCGGGAGAGGTCGACCTTCCCCTCCTCCAACAGGCGCAGGGCGAGGGCGAAATCGTGGACCGTCTCCCCCTGCCATTCCTCGTCCTGGTAGCAGTAGATTCCCTTGATGGTGAGCTCAGGAACAATGAGATCGTAGAGATCAGGCCAGATGGTGAGAGGGTTGTTCGTTTCGTGCCGACGAGCGCGAAGGAGACTCCCGACGCCATCGAACGTCTGTGTCGTGAGTACCGTGAGACAGCAGAGGCAGAACTTCTGCCCGAACTCCTGCTCGTCGGCTCCTTTGTTCTTGATCTGCTGTGCATCCATCCTTTCAGGGATGGGAACGGAAGGGTCTCGCGTCTTATGACGACGTTGCTGCTCGAGCGAAGCG
>Ga0315274_10002402_pt1 | contig 28301 bp, 25 predicted proteins | sample YL17G02_20_MG_FD_203700 | JGI IMG/M metagenome (GOLD analysis project Ga0315274, IMG submission 203700) | Sediment microbial communities from Yellowstone Lake, YNP, Wyoming, USA - YL17G02_20 | ecosystem: Environmental > Aquatic > Freshwater > Lake > Sediment | place: USA: Wyoming | collected...
CTGAGCTCAATGATTCTTCGCTTCCGTTCAGGACTCGGCACAGGAATAGCCAACAACAAAGCCTGAGTATACGGATGCATGGGCCTAGAGAAAATCTCAGCTTTGCCACCCATCTCAACGATCCTCCCAAGATACATTATCGCAATCCTGTCCGAAATGTACTTCGCAATAGCCAAATCATGAGTGATGAAGAGATAAGTCAAACCCAGTTCTTTCCTCAAATCCAGCATCAAATCGATAATCGTCGTCCTAAGCGAAACATCAATCATAGAGACCGGCTCATCAGCAACAATGAACTCCGGCTCAAGAATCAACGACCTCGCCATAGCTGCACGCTGCCTCCACCAGCCACTCTTCGGGTCAAAATATCTAAACAGAACCCTGCAATTGATATTCCAGGAACCAAGAAAAGAGACACCGTTTCTTCCGAGTACGTAGTTCCTGAGAACACGAAGCCAGTTCAAACAATCACCCAGTGCGCACTACAGAAGACATATTAGCCTCAGCCTCATAATCAGAAATATCTGACATAGAGAAGATTCATTGTGCACAACCCCAATTTGAGCGATAGAGACCTTCGAGAGCTCTATCGTCTAATGTTGCTTACTAGACGATTTGAGGAGAAGATCAATGAGCTATATTCCGATGGCACCATATTTATTGATCCACATTCTAGCATAGGGCAAGAGTTGATAGTTGGCGTGAGCTACGGATTGCGCAGAGACGACATTCTTATGCCTTACTATCGAAGTCGGGGAGCAGTCCTAGCTAAAGGAGTGTCTCCAAAGACGTTGATGGCGGAGGTATTTGGCAAGAATACGGGCCTCTCGAAGGGAAAGGAAACCTATTATCATCCTGCAAACAGGGAAATTGGCGTTCTGTTGCAGACGGGCATAGTAGGCTCCCAATTTCCCCTGGCGACAGGTATAGGTCTTGCAATCAAACTCAGAGAAAGTGATGCCGTTGTGGTTTGTACCTTTGGAGATGGTGCAGCAAATCGTGGGGACTTCCACGAAGGTCTCAACTTGGCCGGGATATGGAAACTTCCGGTCGTTTTCGTTTGTGAGAACAACTGCATTTCCATTTCTACAATAGCCTCCAAGAGTAGGGCGACTCAGGACATCGCAATCAGGTCTGTAGCATACGGTTTTCCTGGCGTCATCGTAGAAGACGATGATGTAACAGCAGTATATAAATCCACCCAAGATGCGGTGAAGAGAGCTCGTGATGGGGAAGGCCCAACCCTAGTAGATATCAGGACTTGTCTGTGGCGTCCACATGAAGAAAGTCTGCCATTTTTTAGTGGTGCCCTTGGCAACTTCCCAACACGGGCTGAAGAAACCAGAGAGTTCATGAGACATTGCCCCATCAGAAAAATGGAAGCGCTGCTGCTTGAAAGGCGAATATTGACACAAGATATGATCGAGAAAATCGATCATGATGTTAGATTGGAGGTTTCTGAAGCCGTTGAATATGCCAAGAAAAGTGAGTTTCCGGAAATCGGAGAAACCCTGCGAGATGTATATTCAGGATCTTGACAAAATTGAGGAACATCTCCTTTAGAGACTCCTTGCGGGAAGCCATTCAAGAGGAAATGAGAAGAGATAAGAACGTTTTTGTTATGGGGGAGGATGTTGCATATGGCGTTTTTGGTGTAACTAGAGGACTTATAGAGGAGTTTGGTGAAGCGCGCGTAAGAAATACCCCGATCTCGGAATCAGGATTTGTGGGAGCAGGGGTGGGTGCGGCCATGATGGGAATGAAACCCATAGTAGAGGTAATGTTCATGGACTGGATAACGCTTGCAATTGACCAAATCGTGAATGCTGCGGCCAAAATAAGGTATGTATCTGCAGGCAAATTGACTGCGCCTGTAGTAATTAGAACGGCCGCAGGTGCTGGCATTCATCTCGGCCCTCATCACTCACAGAGTTTTGAATCCTGGTTCATTCATGTTCCCGGGATTAAAGTAGCTTTGCCATCAACTCCTTACGACGCCAAAGGGTTACTAAAAACGGCGATTCGCAGCGAAGATCCAGTGTTGTTCGTTGAGCATAAACTGCTTTATGATGTAAGTGGTCCAGTTCCTGAAGAAGAGTATACAATCCCATTCGGCAAGGCAGATGTCAAAAAGGAAGGGAATGATGTGACAGTTGTTGCCACATTGCTGACTGTGCACAAGGCTCTGTCTGCTGCTCGTAAACTCGAAAAGCAAGGAATCGACGTTGAGGTTATTGATCCGCGCACAATTCAGCCAATTGACAAAGAAACAATAATTGAATCTGTCAAGAAGACCGGCAGGCTCGTCATAGCTCATGAGGCTCAAAAGACTGGTGGAGTAGGTGCTGAAATAGCTTCTTTCGTCGCAGAAGAAGCCATCGACTACTTACAGGCGCCGATTAAGAGATTGGGTGCCCCTGACGTACCAACACCGTTCAGCATGCCCTTGGAGAAGTTTTGGCTGTCCTATTCAGATGAAAGTGCCATAATTAACGCTATAAAGGAGATAGCCTGAGTACCCAGAAGGAGGAAGACATTGGTAGCCACAGTCCGAATGCCCAAACTTGGTTATGTTCAAGAAGAGGGCAGGGTCCTAAAGTGGTACAAGAAAGAAGGTGAACGAGTAGAAAAAGGGGAAATACTGGTCGAAGTAGAGTCTGAAAAAATAGTGAAAGAGCTTGAAGCTCCATTATCAGGAACTCTGTACAGAATATTTGCGCATGAAGGCGAGACTCTCATAGCACACGACACTCTGGCCATCATAGTAGAACCAGATGAAAAATGCTCTGACATCAGCGATGTAATTAAGAGAATCAACGACGTGACACAGGCCAGAAAAGAAAAGACATCAACAGCGGCAGGCAGAGTGAAAAATGAGGTAACTGAAGACTTGCAGACTACAAGGCATACAAGAGCTTTTCCGGCCGCCAGGAGACTGGCGGAGAAGCATTGCATCGATCTAGCACAGATTCCGCCAAAGAGCGGCATAGTCAGTGTTGAAGACGTGAGGAATTTCATTGAACAGAATGAAGCGAAGAGACATATCCCAATGACTGGTTTCAGAGAGACGTTAGCAAAGCGTATGACATTCAGTGCAAGAACTTACGCCCCCGTCACAACAACTTGGGAGGTTGATGTCACTGATTTGGTGGAAATGCGAAAGAAACTCAGTTGCGCATGGAAAGAGCAAGGTGTGCGGGTGACTATTACCGCTTTCCTCATCAAGGCCGTAGCACATGCTCTGAAGGAAATTCCTCTATTGAATTCGACACTTAAAGAGCGGGAGATTCTTCTAAATGATAACTGCAACATTGGAGTAGCTGTTTCTGTTGAGCGATCCGGAGAAGAAGATAGGCTAGTTGTCCCTGTTATTCACGATGCTGACAAAAGGAGTCTGACCGAACTGGCACGTTCTTTGGAGGAATTGATCCAGAAGGCTAGGCAGAACAAACTGAGTTCGGTAGAGTTGAGTGGAGGTACCTTCACCATTACTAATGTTGGGGCGGGGACTGGAAATGTCGTGATGTTTACGCCTCTCATTAATCCCCCTGAAAGTGCCATTCTAGGAGTTGGAACCATTATTGAAAAGCCTGTCGTACGTAGTGGAAATATATGTGTCAGGGCAACAGTATCTCTATGTCTTACATATGACCACAGGATAATATTGCCGACCGATTCCGCCAAATTCAGACGCATTCTGAGTGAGCTGCTAGAAAATCCGGGCAGATTGATATGAATAACTGACTCTGACTCATGCACTGTGTACTCGAGTGTACATGAGAAGTCACACTAGATCATACATATCAGATTCTAAGCTCTATTGCTCCTACTGGACACAGCTGCAAACACAATCCACACCCTTTGCACTTGCCCAGGTCAACCTTGATCTTGCCGTTCCTGCTGCGTATTGCGTCATATACGCACACTGAGGCACATATGCCGCACCTAGGACCAGTGCAGGTGCCCAGGTTTACATTTGCCTTTAGTGGATGTACTTCCAACTCTCCATAGGGAACCACGTACTCTAATGCCTTTCCCACTATTTCCTTTGGTGTGGTGTATCCTTTCTCTTCTAAGAACTTCTCAATGCCTTTGACAATATGCCCGATCACGCCTACGCCTTTCCAGAGGATGGCAGTGCAAACTTGCACAGTAGAGGCTCCCACCATCATCATTTCGATAGCGTCTTCCCAATTCATGAGACCTCCTATCCCAGATACTGGTATATCAACGGCTTTTGCTACCTCAATTACAGATCGAAGGGCGATTGGCTTGATGGCAGGTCCAGAGTATCCACTAAGATGGGGCAGATATGGTATTCCTGTGTTGATGTTTACGCCAGCAAAACCACGAATAGTGTTTATCGCAGATACTGCATCTGCCCCAGCCTTCTCGACTGTTCCGGCTATTTCACCAAGGCTGAGGACCTCTGCGGGAAGTTTAACCATTACAGGGATGCTTACACACCGCTTTATCGCTCGCACCACTTCAGCCGCAAGAATCGGGTCATGTGAAAGAGGCACCTTCAGCCCCCATTTTGCATATGTAAAAAGGCACGCAAAATCCAGCTCCAGCATATCGGCCCCCGCCTCATCCATCATCTTTGCGAGCCTGGTCCAATGTTCGATTTCAGATCCTGCATTTATGCTAACAATCAAAGGGATCCCTGCCTTCCTGGCTATCGGGATCTCATCTTCAACCCATTTTTTAGGTTCAATATCTGAAGACCCCGCTACATTCATCATCCCTATTGTGTGACCGGTGCTCTTAACCATCCAGAACCGTGGGCGAGGAATAAAAGACAGAATTTCAGGGCCAGATTGAATTCTTATTGTTTTTGTGACTAGCCCTCCAGCACCCGATTTCGCACATTTTTCAAGATGCTTTCCACTCAGGCCTGGTTCTCCAGCAGCTACAACTACTGGATTTGGGAACTCTACACCTGCGAAATCAATTCGCAAATCAACCAATAGTGATCACCATCATGCTGATCCCTTTATATATACCACCCTTGTCTCGAAATATATGTTTTGTGTGTCTTTGCTCTAATAGATTCTCAGATTTCGGCACAAGTTAGACTACCAGCGCACCTGCGAGCATGGCTCAATCTCTCCATCCAGTTTGCGAGTGTTTGGTTTAGGTTGTATGCAGATGAATTCATGCACTTGTCTGAACGGAGTTGTTCTTGAGTGCTGCCCCTTTCTCCGTGACGTAAATCTTTAGCTGACCGGTCTTCTTACCATCTTCCTAACCGAATGATAGCCAAGTGGGTGTCTATTTCAGTCGACAGAACGCAGCATAATGGTATGCGCGTAGGAAATCACTCAAAAAAAAGGGTTGTTGTTAGACTGGGGACCGTCGTTGACGAGCGTTTCCTGCACCTGTTCAATTACCTAGTCGCTTGGAGGCGCCGATACACGGAGCTCAACTACGTAAGTCCCGTTTATAATCGCTTGTCTTCTATCAGCTATGATAGCTTTAACCGATGCAGGCAGGATGGTCTCAAAGTTGTAGTACGGAGCTATGTCGCTCCCACCGTTTTTCATTTCAAACATGGCAGTAAAGTCCCTTGGCTCCCAAGCATTAGCTCGCACTAGTCTTATGACTTCCTTGACCAAAGGATATACATCGTAGAGCGTACTCGTGATGACTGTATCGTTTCCCAATGAGTGTTGGTCATCTCCATGCCCAATTGCATAGACTCCTCTTTGAACCGCCGCCTCGATGGCTCCGTATCTTGTAGCATAGACAACATCAGACCCTGCATCAATCTGCGCTAGAGCCATTTCTTTTGCCTTCACTGGGTCATACCAAGCTTCTATGTAGGATACCTTAACACTTACGTTGGGATTGACTTCATGTGCCCCCATATAGTATGTCCAAGTATACCTATTAATAGACGGTATAGGATACGCACCAACCACACTGACGACATTCGTTTTCGTCATCAAACCAGCGATCATCCCCATCAGATATCCAGGTTCACGGAGTTCAGTTATATATGAACCCAAGTTGGGTGCTTGGGGGCCTTTCCCTGTATATGCCATGAATGTGACATTCGGATAATCGTTGACAAGCGAGCGCAAACTTACCTCAAAGACGGACCCATCGGCCCACACTATGTCGTACCCCTGCTCTGCATATTGCCGGCATATGCGTTCCATGTCTCCAGAAGCCACACTGTCAGACCAAGCAGCATCAACGTTGAGCTCTTCTTTGGCTTGTTGATAGGCTTCATAGTGCCTTGCGACAAACGGTTCACTAATAGGGGACGTGAAGGTGAAAGCTATTTTCAATCGTTTTTCTGATGGAGTTGTTGGTTGAAACAGATAGTATACAGACAATGCGCTCACAGTCGATGATGCTATAATCAGCGCCAATATTATCGCGATTGTTTTCACGTTCAAAATTTTTTCTCCTGTTTTTGTCTAGAGAGTACCTCTCCTGCTTGGATGGGATTTAAGCTTTTTGGTTGACACTCCTCGCGCTGCAAAGGCTCCTCGTGTAAACGAGAAAAGCGAACGCATATCGTTTATTTGATGCCACACCATCGAATGATGGTCGACGCCAAGACCTTTGTAGCAGTCACAACATTTTCTAGAGGCACGTATTCATTTGTAGCATGCATTTGGGCAAGTGCTCCTGGACCGAAAAGAAGAGCTGGTGTATTAGAGTATTTTGTGAAGTACTTCGCGTCGGCCGCTCCTATGTGTCCAGTAATCTTGGGTTCTAGTCCCGTGCAGTATCTAAACGCCTCGCCAACCGTTTTGACCAAGACGTGATCCACAGGGATTTCTGAGCCAGCAGAGTGGTATCCAATCCATTCCAAAGCTATTGGATTTTCTCTGAGCCAAGGATCGAGCTGACTGAAAGCCCTAATATATTCTTGGAAGTCCTTCTTGGCCACTGACAACTCCTCATTTGGGAGAGTTCGCATAATTCCCTCGATTCTAGCTTCTTCGGGTAGTATTGTCTGGTAAACGCCAGCTCTAAAAGTTCCAGGATAGAGCGACAATGTTTGGGGAGAGTATAGAGGATGGTGTTTGTCTTTCTGCCTTATCGCCTCAAAGTCCTGCAATGCCTGACAGGCTCTCCAACCTTTTTCGATTGCGCTTACAGCTTCCCATTTTCTAGAAACCGAAGCTGCCTTGCCCATCACTTTCAGTCCGAATCCTAATGCCCCAGTATGTGTTGGTTGAATCTCTAAATCAGTTGCCTCAGCAAGTATAGCCGCGTCGGCGGTATACCCTCTCATAATGCAGGCTAAAGTGCCGTCGCCTGTCGGTTCTTCGTCAACGACTGCCTCAATGGTCGTGTCTCCCTTAAGTCTCATTCCAGCGCGAGTTATGCAGATTACAGCCATAATAGCTGCCGCCAAACCGCTTTTCATATCAGAAGCGCCTCTACCATAAAGACGGCCTCCTTCAATCTCCGCTCTCCAAGGGTCATGGATCCATCGGTCCAACGGACCAGGGGTTACCACATCTACATGCCCATTCAGAATTAGGGACCTACCTCCTCCCGTACCCTTGAGTATGCCCACGACGTTTGGCCTGTTATCATAACCCGTTTCAATAGGAGTTCGAATGTAGGCTTCATGCTTCATCAGGACATTGGGATCTGGTTCCCATACGTCGACGGATAGACCTGCATCCTTTAACCGATCACTTATCATGCCTTGTATTTCTGCTTCTTGGCCTGTAATGCTAGGCTTCCTGACAAGATCTCTCAAGAAGCTAATGACTTCGGTTGAACTCTGCTCTATTAGTTTCAAGACCTTTCCTTCATTCTCGCTCAAGCTGCTGTCACCTTTTCATAGTTACGGAACCAAACGAGATATCGTCATTCCGAGTCACATATTTGGATCCGCAATGGTTTTTGCGGGTGAGGCGGCGTACCATTGCATTTATTGATCACATTCTCTGGACATGTTGACAAGGCCCCCAAGCAGTCTATCTCGGCCCTGAATTCTATATAATCGCCTGGTCTCGTTAGGGGTTCCTCGATATAACACATACCAGTCTTTGGGTCAACAGGTATATTCATGAAAACATTCATGTTCGGAGGAACATCCTCCTTTTCCATACCCCATGGCTTCAAAGCTTTTGCTAGGAGTTCCAAGCAACCATCACGAGGCCCAACGCCGTAATAGTCATAAACCCATGAACTGCAACACCTTGCACTCAAGTCATGAACACCGCTCGGAATCTGCGTATCAGCAATAATCGTCATCATTTCTTTGTGTATGTTCGAGATCAATTTTGATCCAATGGGTATTCTCGTTCCGGGAGCCCCAAAAAAGTAGTTTGGAGGTAGCCCAGACCTGATCCGCATCCTGGTGAATGTAGGACACATGTGCTCCCTCAAATTGTCTTCGTTGAAAAGCACAAAGTCCCCCACCTGCTTACCCTCGGTATCAGTTATTCGGAGAACCTGGCCTTTCATAATTGGGAAAGCCAGACTAGAAGCTGGAGGGATTATTCTATCGGAAACTGGTCTCATTTCCGTCGTCGCCCGCAATGTTCTTTGCAGAAAGCCTCTATTTAAATCTTCTCAATAGGTGTTTGTGCACTCAGCGCACCGCACTTGATAAGTAACAGCCCTCAGTCGTGCACTCCCCGCCAAGAACGCTCGGACTGAGAAGCATTCACTAAAGAGTGATCCGAAATAGCACAGCCAAGGCCCACCGTAACACCTTTATCGAAGATCAGTTTTAGACCGGTAGTGATGGACCTTATGTCCTCCACAAAAGAACTCTTGGAAATATACAATCAGATGTTGCTTTCGAGACGCTTCAACGAGCTTTTTGTAAAACTCTATTATGAAGGAAAGGCGTTAGAGTGTCCTCATTCAGAAATCGGGCAAGAGGCAGTTGGAGTCGGTGCATGTCATGCATTGGGAAAAAACGATCACGTACTCCCATCTCACCGAACCAGGTCCCCATTCATCATCCGGGGGGTCTCCCTTCGAGAGCAAGTTGCAGGTATATGTGGCAAGTCAACTTGGGCTGGCAAGGGCAAGGTAACGACGCATCATATGGGGGATCCAAAGAAAGGCATTGTTGGAACCACGGGTATCGTAGGCGCACAAATACCTATTTCTGTAGGTGTAGCCTTGGCCTGCAAGCTAAGAAAAGATGGCTCGATTACTATGTGTTTTCTTGGCGATGGAGCTTCCAACAGAGGAGACTTCCATGAGGGCCTCAATCTTGCGGCCGTCAAGATGCTCCCTGTGATTTTCGTAGTAGAGAACAATTTCTATAGCGAGTACATGCCACTATCAGCACATATGAGAGTGTCAAGAATCGCGGACAGAGCAGCTTCCTATGGAATACCAGGAATCGTGACAGATGGAAATGACGTGCTAGAAGTCTATCGGGTTGTTAATGAAGCGGTCAAGAAGGCACGTAAAGGGGATGGACCTGCTCTTGTAGAATGCAAGACCTACCGGCAGAGAGACCACTGCGAGGGTCTAGGAGCAGACGGTAGACCGAAGGAAGAAGTTGAAAGATGGAAAGAGAAAGATCCGTTAGGGACTTTTGAGAAATCACTCTTTGAGAAAGGTGTGTTGAATGAGCAAATCGTCAGAACAATGAACAGAGAGATAATGAGACAGCTAGACGATGCCGTTCGTTTTGCAGAGGAAAGCCCTTGGCCTGAACCTGATGAAGGTGCTCAGGACGTTTATGGACCTGCGAAGGCAAATATCGAACTGGACACCCAGACGAAGGATGGTTCGTTCAGACAAACAAACATGGGCAGAGCTCTAAACGAGGCTTTGAGAGAAGAGATGATAAGAGACGAAAATGTCATCTTGTTGGGAGAAGACATAGGTCCTGAGTCCTTGGGTCCTGGATCGCTCCCAAGAGGTTCCATTTGGCCACCAACGGCAAATCTGTGTGAGGAGTTTCCGGACAGGGTATTAGGAACACCAATATCAGAATCGGGTATGGTTGGCGCAGCAGTCGGCGCGGCATTAGTAGGGATGAGACCAGTAGTGGAAATAATGTACGGAGATTTCTTGACTATTGCGATGGATCAGATCGTCAATTCTGCTGCGAAAATGCGATACAACTACGGCGGTGAGGTAAGCGTCCCTCTTGTGGTTCGGGCATCATTTGGAGCCACAGGAGAAGGTATGCATCACAGCCAGAGCCCCGAGGCATGGATATTAAACGTTCCAGGCCTGAAAATAGTAATGCCGTCGACACCCCTTGATGCGAAAGGGCTTCTGAAAGCATCGATCAGGGACGATGACCCAGTTGTTTTCCTTGAACACAAAAGGCTCTATGCGATTGAAGGCACCATTCCGGAGCGTGAGTATACTGTTCCTATTGGAAAAGCTGATGTAAAAAGGAGTGGAAGTGATATTAGTATTGTGGCAACCGCGCTTATGGTCCATAGAGCGCTAGCAGTTGCTGACAGACTTTCAGACCAGGGCATTAGCATTGAGGTAGTTGATCCACGAACGTTGCGACCCATTGACAAAAAGACCATCTTGGACTCTGTCAAGAAGACAGGCAGGCTCATCATAGTGCACGAGGCCTGCAAGACGTTTGGGTTTGGAGCTGAGATAGCAGCCGTTGTAGCAGAGGAAGCATTGGAGTATCTAGATGCTCCTATCATTAGAATCGGAGCTCCAGATACGCCAGTTCCATTCAGTAAACCTCTGGAGAAAGCTTACATACCTGATGAAGAAATGATCATGGCTGCTGCTGTGAGGATGATGAAATCGTAGATCGTAAAGCCAGAGAGGAATTGCCAAAATGCCAACTTGCATAATCATGCCAAAGATGGACAAAATCGCGACGCATGGCACAATAGTGAAGTGGCTGAGAACGAATGGGGGAGAAGTGCGAAAGGGAGATGTAATTGGCACGGTGGAAAGCAGTAAAGCATCAATAGATATTGAGGCGCCCGAGTCAGGATTCTTCCTCCAAAGATTCCCTGTCGGGTCAGCCGTGTGCGTTGGTCAAGTAATCGCTTACATACTGCAGGCAAATGAGTCAGCGTCAGATGTTGAACTGAGCAATGATGAGAAACCGGAAACATTTGATGGTTCTGTGAGCAACAGCGTGCATGTCAGAAAAGATGCCGAAAAGATAAAGAAACGCGCGCTCGCCTCCCCGCTTGTCAAAAAACTTGCCAAGGACCTTGAAATAGACTTATCTGAAGTTATCGGCACAGGCATTTCTGGTAAAATAACCAAGCAAGATGTCACCTCCTCTGCAGAAAGAGGAGAATCGCAAAAAACTACATGTGAAGATGAACTGATACCATTGAGTGGATGGAGAAAGACTATGGCGGAGCGGATGTCGCAGAGCATAAGAACTGCAGCTGAGGTCACGACGATAGCTGAGGTCGACGCTACTGCATTGGTGAATCTTCGCGAGAGCCTCCGACCGCTCGAGAAAAACCTTCAGACGCGGATAACTTACACTGCACTTGCAGTAAAGGCTGTTGCTGTAGCATTGCAGGAGTATCCGCTTGTCAATTCTTTCCTAATCGGCGACAACATAGTATTGAAGAAAAGAAAAAACATTGGTTTTGCTGTGTCACGAGAGGAAGCGGGACTGGTTGTCCCGGTTGTTCATGAAGCTGATAAGAAAAAGATAGTTGAAATAGCTAAGGATATAGAGGATCTGACGAAGAAGGCTCGAGAAAACAGACTCTTGCCTGAGGATGTGAATGGTGGCACGTTCACAGTGACTAATCCCGGAATTCTTGGTGTCATTATGGACACTCCGATCATAAATCCGCCACAAAGCGCAATACTAGGGATTGGTGCCATTGTCAGCAGACCTGCAGTAGTTGATGGTGAAGTGCTGATCAGATCAGTGATGTACCTCTCTCTGTCATATGATCACAGAGTGATAGACGGCGCTCCCGCCATTCGATTCCTACAAAGGGTGAAGAAAATTCTCGAAAACCCCAGTCAACTTCTTGACAATCAATTGTCCGATCTGTTACAGACAAGGGAATGAGTTGAGTATTATGCAGATCCACACGTGACGAGGATCATGTAGTGAACAAGACCTGGAGATTCTTGGATTTTGAGTCAGAAGATCCGTATGTCAATATGGCAATTGAAGAAGCAATTGCAAGGAAAGTGGGAGAGGGCGAAACCCCCAACACTTTGCGTTTGTGGAGGAACAAGAATGCCGTTGTGATAGGGAATTTTCAAAGCCTTAAACAGGAAGTGAACATGCAGGAATGTGCTCGCCTCGGCGTATGCTTAGTGAGGAGGTTCACTGGTGGAGGAGCTGTTTATCATGACCTGGGGAACCTGAATTACTCAATGTCAATCGTGAAAGATGACCCTTTGGTCGTCAGAGATCCCATCCAAGTCTACAGCTACCTGTCTCGATTTGTCGTTGAGGCTATCAGATTGATTGGTGTCAATTCCGAGTTCAAACCTCCTAGCGAAATAAGCGTGAATGGTTTGAAGATCTCTGGTAGTGCATGTTCAATGAAGTGGGGAACTGTATTTCTTCATGGTTCAATTCTAGTTGACACAGACCTAGAGGCTTTGTCACGAGTACTATGTGCCACTGACATTTGTGAAGACCACCCTTATGTTCGGAGCGTAAAGAGAGACGTTACGTGTCTGAAGAGGGAACTTGGTCGAGACGTCACAATGGTTGAAGTGAAGAATGCTTTGGAACATGAAATGCAGGAGACCTATGGCCTCACTCTTGTAAGACGACGAATGACACGCAGCGAAATGCAGCTCACCAAAAAACTCTTCTTGGAAAAATATTCAACAACTGAATGGAATGCTAGGTACTAGTGTCAAGATGGCCATCGCGTTCAACGAAACACCACAATGTCTGATGGCTATCCTGAAATTTCCCTTTCTCATGAAACCCAGCCTCTTCTACCACAATGTTTCAATTCTGTGGTCAAAGGCAATATGCGTAATCCTGACTATTCTAGCCACAGAATTCGTTGCGGTCTCCACGTTGCTGCGCAAGCAATACCTTAGTGCTCTCCTCTCCTGTAATTCTTGCCGAGGGCTGCAGGTCCAGCGATCTTCCTCGAAGCAACAAGCAAAGCGACGATGGTGAGGACGTAAGGCAGCATTAGAGGGAACTGATAAGGAATATCGAAACCAATGGCTTGAAGGCGCAGTCCGAGGACTTCAGCACCACCGAATAATAAGGCCCCGAGCAAAATCCTATTAGGCCTCCACGACCCGAGGATGCACAAGGCGACAGCAGTGTATCCTCGCCCTGCTGTCACGTTATACAAGAACATGTTGAACTGCACCGTGGTAATCATAGCTCCTGCAATTCCTGCCATAAGTGCGCCTAGCATGACACATAGATATCGAATACGAAACACGTTGACTCCAGCAGCGTCCGCAGCTGAAGGGTCCTCTCCCGTTGCCCTTATCTTCAGACCATAAGATGTGCGAAACAAGATGAATGCGAAAACCACAGGTAGAAGCAGTGCAATATATACGAATGGATCATGTTGAAACAGAATCTGACCTAAAAAGGGAATTTGGCCAAGAATAGGTATTTCCACTATTGGAATGGTCGCAGACAGGTGAGGTGGGCTGGTACCAGTTCCAAAAATAAGACGAAAGTAGAAGGTTGTCAAGCCCAATCCCGCCAGTGAAAACGCTATTCCCGTTATCACTTGGTCCGATCGGAGCCTAATAGTCAAGAAAGCAAAAAGAAGACCGGCAATTGCGCCAACAATCGCTCCGGCAAATATTCCCAGCAAAGGCTGACTAGTAGTGTAGGCCACCAAGAATGATGCAAAAGCACCCAGAATCATCATTCCCTCGGTGCCCAGATTTATCACTCCTGAACGCTCAGCAAGAAGTTCTCCTAAGCTTGCTATAATGTAGATTGCGGCTATACGGACGGTTGCCGCCAACAACCCAACGATGAGAGGGGCCAAATCTGTCATTTACGGATCACCCTAATTTTATAGAAATTGAGAATCTCGGCACTCGTGAAGATGATTAGCGTCACCGCTTGAATTGCATTCGTAAGTTCAAAGGGAATCCCAGTTGTCGTCTGCATCACCTGAGAACCGTTGATCAAGGCCGCAAACGAAAATGCCGCTATCACTACGCCAACTGGATTCAACCTGCCTATCAATGCAATCATTACCCCAATGTAGCCATACCCTAAGCTGAAGTTGGGAAACAAATAATGCTGCACACCGGTTATTTCTATTGCCCCCATCAGCCCACCTAGACCGCCACTAAGAAAAGCAGCCGTCAAGAAGATCTCGGTACGCTTTATGCCGTGCGAATAAGCCGCGTCTGGATTTGCACCTACAGCTCTTATCTTGTATCCCAAGGTCGTCTTCTTGAAGAGAATGTAAACTGCTATGAGGGCTGCGATCGCTATGAAAATACCAGCATGAAGACGCGTTCTAGCCATCAGTACAGGAAGCGTAGCTGAAGCATCGAGAGCTACTGTTTCAGGCCATCCACCGGGTTCTCTCCAAGGTCCATGACACAACCAGCTTAATACCAATGCCAGAATCGCGTTCAGCATCAATGTTGTGAGGACTTCATTAGCTCTGAACTTAACCTTAAATGCTCCAGGAACAAACGAAGTCAACCCCCCAGCAACGAAACTAGCAAGAATAATTAGCGGAATATTGACAAAGATGGGCATAACCCCACCCAATGCAAGCCCAACTCCCGTTGCAGCTATCGCCCCAGTGATCAATTGGCCCTCGACACCAATATTGAAGAACCCAACCCTAAATGCAACAGTGACAGCCAGGCCGCTTAACAACAATGTCCCCGTCAGCGATATCGTTTCAGCAAAGGTCATTACATTTCCAAAAGCCCCCCTAACAATAAGATAGTAGGCTATGAAGGGATTGACCCCCGTATTCACAAGGAAAACTGAACAGACTCCAAGGACTATTAGTAAAGCCACAAAAGAAGTAAGAAGTGTAGTCTGAAACGTTGGAAAAGCTCGTTCTTCAAATTTTATTCGGATCCTAGGCAACCTCAACGCGACCCCTCACTCGATTCAGAGTTCTTTCTGACACCGGCCATGAGCAAGCCCATCTCCTCAATATCTACTGTTCCACCTGACAGTATTTTCATAATCTCTCCTTCAAAAATAACGGCAATAAAATCACTCATAGAAAGAATTTCATCAAGATCCTCTGAGATCAAGAGAGTCGCTACTCCATCTTTTCTCAAGTCAAGCAGTTTCTGACGAACAAACTCTGTAGCGCCCACGTCTAAGCCTCTGGTTGGATCGCAAGCGATCAATAGTCGAGGCTTTCTTGACAGTTCTCGCGCCAGAATAAGTTTCTGCAAGTTACCACCTGACAATGTTCTTGCTATCGCCTCGATACCTGTGGTCTTCACGTCGAAACTTGAGACAAGATTCTTTGCATGCTTACTGATATTCTTGTAATCCAAGAGTATCCTATTCTTGGTAAAAGACGTTAGCAAGTCGCTGCCAAGGATTGCGTTGTCTCTAATAGAAAAGTCGAGAATCAATCCTCTACTTAACCGATCTTCTGGTATGTAACCTACACTGTGCTTAATACGCCCGCGATCGAAAGGGGGACAGTTAGTCACATTGTCATCTTCGAGAAACACGTTCCCCTTCGTAGCCTTTCGAAGTCCCATAATGACCTCAGCCAACTCTTTCTGTCCATTGCCAGAGACTCCAGCAATTCCTAAGATCTCGCCTCCGCGGATGGACAAGGTGACACTCTTAAGAGCTTTTATGCCTCTATCGTTCAAGGCCTCTAGGTTCTCTACTCTGAGGATATTGCCGACTAAACTGGAGTCACCCTTCGCTGGCCGAAATATTACATCCCTACCAACCATCAATCTGGCCAACTCATTCTTGTCTGTCTCAGTAGTCGTCTTGGTCGCAACCACTCTTCCGGCTTTGATGACAGTCACAATGTCACCGATAGACATGACTTCGTCTAGTTTGTGGGTGATGAACACAATGGCGCGCCCCTCCTTGCCGAAGGCCTTCAGGAATCTGAAAAGATCTACGACCTCTTGCGGAGTCAGCACTGCTGTAGGCTCATCCATAATCAACACTTCCACATCTTGGTATATCGCCTTGATGATCTCCACACGCTGCTGTTCGCCTACAGACAATTGCTCTATCTTCGCCTTCGGGTCTACTTTAAGCCCGTATTCTTCAGATAGACTTGCTATTCTCTTTTCAATTGCGTTCAAGTCCATTAAAGCATCCTTGAACAAACCAAAGATACCCTTCCCTGAAAGGACGGATACGAGCGCCACATTTTCCGTCACTGTAAATGCAGGAATCAACTTGAAATGCTGATGAATCATGCAAATCTTAAGGTTAATCGCGTCGCGAGGAGATCTCAGCGTAGATTTCTTTCCATTAATAAGTATCTCCCCCTCATCTGGCTTGTAGAGCCCAAAGAGCACATTCATCAAAGTAGTTTTGCCCGCGGCGTTTTCTCCAACTAGGACGTTTATCTTATTTCTCCAAACGTCAAAATCAATGTGATCATTGGCAACGACTCCTGGAAACCTCTTTGTTATTCCTGTCATCCTCACAGCTGGGAGAGCCATCACCGTTTCACCTCCGAATAATCAAAAACGTCGGTGCTTTGTTATTTCTTGTTTAATCGCCGACTCTTGTGTTTCCAAGGGCGATAGAGTATCTCAATCCAAGTACCAAGAGCCATGTCACGAGGTAAATAGAAAACCATTGATCCAGTCGGCGCAACCTGATATTCTCCTTTTGCCAGAGGCCGATCGTTCTCATCTAGTACAGTCATACCCATTTTCTCAACTCTTCTACGGAATTCTTTGAATTCTTTCAAAGTGTCAATTTCGACGCAAAGCTCATGCATTGACCCTTCGCCACTCTTTTCCAGACGCTTTACGTAATTGCCGGTTTTTGGCTCCGTGAGCTCAATGTAGAAATCATCGTTTGGGGCTCGTATAAGTGCATATTTCTGGTCATGTCCCATCTTTTCCATAGTCTCTGGAATTACTGCGCTATAGGGTCCTGTTTTTGGCAGCTTGAAACCAAACATTTCTTCATAAAACTTTAGAGCAGCCTTCATATCTTTGACGACTAGTCCAACATGGTCTACTTTGATTTTTATCACCTGATCGAAACTTACCAAAGTTCTATATAAGGCTTCGCGAATGATAGAAGTCTAGTGTCTACTTCTTTGAATTCTTTACGCATAGCGAACAAATCGCACTATTTCCTGTATGGTCAAGCGCTCCTATCCGCTCCCCACGGCACCGAAATATAGCAATGGTCAATGATCGCAAATCCAAGATGAGAAGGGATCTACCGCTCTGGACAAAGATGTGGTGCAGAATTGTCGTGTTTCGAGAACAGAATAAGATGTTTCGACTGCATAAAAAGATGAAGTCATTTAAGGCATATCAGATTTTCGGAATTCCGAGCAAACTGCAGAGCTCTTCAAGTTCACTTTCTACGTCACCGTGCGCCAAGACATAATGATGGGCTATGGAATTCTTTATGAAACTCTTTATATCCGGAATTTTGAGAATCGCACTTGCCCATTCTTCGATTCCTTTCTCTGTCTTGCCAGCTCCAGCCTCATGCCTAATGACGTCGCCTCTCGTCACGTGCATTCGATAAGTGCCTTTACGGCCATTCAATCTAGCCACAGTCACTTTTCCAGGCCTCACTGAAAACCCAACACAAGTGCCCGTGACAACCCCTCCTTCTTCGATCGACCATGTAGGTTGCGGTTTTAATGTCACCTCCGATATGTTTTCGGCAAGTGTGGTAGCGGCAGTACCGCAATGGCCCACGACAGCCGTGTTCTCTTTTTCGTCAAACGTTATGGGTTCAAAGAAGAAAGGTGCGTTGCCAGTAAGGAGGTGCAGGATAAGCATGGTTACAGCATTGTTAATATCCGCTTCGCAGGAAACTGGAATGCCCGAGTCCGTCACAAAGGAAGCTCCGACGCACATCGTGGCACCAAATATTTGGGACATTTCTGGGTGACATTTGATCGCAACAGCGTCAAACCTGAATTGCTCCACTATTTTTTGGAGACCTAGGTACGCCCTGAAGGATTTAGTAAGAATTTCGTTGGGAACATCTATCTTACCGACCCTACTTCTTGCTTCCTCAATTGACCTCTCAACTTCTTGATCGTTAATCTTATTGATTTCATTGACCAAGCGATATGTGTCGACATGTATGATTTCTGGGCCAATCTTGTCGAAAAGCTCCGTATGGTCCAGAGTTTCGCCATACATCCCCATTGTCATATATCCTATGAGTCCGACTTTTGCCTTTCTTAGTATTCTAAATACATTGGCAGCCTTTGCTCGGGAAACGATTTGCTTCAAGTTAGTCTTGTCTCCCGGGACCCCGAAAATAAACTTGAACTCCTTGCCCATCTCTTGCAATGAAATGGCCACTTCATGTCCTCCAACAAAGGAAAGAGTATGAGGATCTGAGACAGCCCAAACCACAAACGGTGTGCCGTTTTCTCTGATTGCGGAGATTACTACTGGAGCTTCTATCCATGTCGCAATAAAGTAGACGACCAAATCGATGTCCTCGTTAAGCAGCCTCTTTGCAGTCGCTCTTGCTTCTTCCCTGCTGAAAACGAAATCGGTTTTTATGACCTCAACTCCGTTCCCAGACAAATCTTGAAAAGCACATTCGGCAAGTCTTGTATCTACTTCCGAATGCAGTGTAGGCATCGCAACAGGAACGAAGCCTATCCTTGGAATTCGCACTTATGACTGCACCTCTTTAGATTCTTTATCGAGCTCTATATTGGAAGATCCTATCGTTCTACACCCTTATTTGTTTTTCTCTGCAGTTACTTTGCGTTTGTACTGCTATCGCACTCTCAACATAACCCTTAAATTCGCTCAAACAGCTTAAGACTCGTCAAAGAAAACGGTTGTGGCACCCACGTTAGGCGGTTACACTGGCAAGGTACTCCGAGTTGACCTGAGTCACGAAGTCGTAAGAAGAGAGCCTTTGAACGTGGAGTTGGCCAGAAAGTTCCTAGGCGGCAAAGGTCTCTTCTGCAAGATGCTGTTTGATGAACTGAAGCCCAGGATCGACCCTTTGAGCCCAGAGAACATGTTCATTGTTGCTACAGGTCCGCTAACGGGAACGTTGGCACCATCAAATAGGGCAGTTGTCATAACAAAGTCGCCATTGACTGGCACCTTTCTAGATTCATATTTCGGTGGTGCATTCGGTCAGGAACTCAAGTTTGCAGGCTATGACGGCCTCATAGTTGACGGAAAAGCTGATGAGCTCGTCTACCTTTGGATAGACGACGATCAGGTTGAATTCAGAAGTGGAAAACATCTTCAAGGCATGGAGACCAGTAGAACAAACACGCGAATTAAGGATGAACTCGGAGACAACAGGGTCAAGGTGGGTTGTGTAGGCCCGGCTGGAGAGAAACTGACCAGGTTTGCATGCATTGATTTTGATGTCCATAGACAGGCAGGTAGGGGCGGTGCTGGTGCCGTGATGGGCTCAAAGAACCTGAAAGCCATCGCTGTGCGCGGAACTCAGAGCATCGAGATTGCGGACTTAGCTGCTCTGAAAAAGACCGTTAGGGTAACCTACAGAACCCTAAAAGATAACCCTTACACAAACCTAGGAACTGCAGGCTCTGTTGGTTGGTCGAACGACCAAGGGTTCTTTCCGTCGAGGAATTTCCAAGATCAGACCTTCAGGGAAGCTGACAAGTTGGGCGGAGAGTCTCAACGCGAAAGATTATGGATTAGACGAAGAGCGTGTTTTGCTTGTCCGATAGGATGCACCCACCTATCCTTGCTTAAGAAAGGATCATTTTCGGGAACGGTTGTAGACGCCATTGAATACGAGAATGCTGGTATGCTAGGTGGAAGTTGTGGCATTAGTGATCCCCAGGCTGTTGCTTATTCGAATTATCTCTGTGATGAATTCGGGTTAGATGCCATATCCACGGGAAACGTCGTAGGCTTCGTGATGGAGTGCTTTGAGAAAAAGCTGCTCACGGAGAGAGATGTCGGCTTCCGAGTCGAATTCGGAGACGCCAGCGCTCAAATAGAACTGATTAGAAGAATATCCGCAAGAGAGGGCTTTGGAGATGTCCTAGCAGACGGTGTGATGAGAGCTGCTAAGAGAATTGGAAAAGGGTCAGAGGATTTTGCAATACATATAAGAGGGCTAGAGACACCTGCTTGGCCGCCTCGGGGGAGCCCAGGAGAGGGGTTGGCTCTGGCCACGTCAGACAGAGGTGGGTGCCATCAGAGGGGATGGCCTATTAATTATGAACTTGGAGAGCCCACGCCTTATGGAGAGAAGCTAGGGAGGCTTACGCTTGAAGGTAAACCAAAAATCGTGAAATGGGAGCAAGATAGCCTGTCCGCATTGTACTCTTTGATTGAATGTGAATTCACCAGATCTAGGCTAACAGCGGATCAGTATTGTGAGCTTCTGTCAGCGACAACTGGTTGGAACGTAAATCCCGATGAGTACATGAAGGTCGGTGAGAGGATCTGGAATCTCGTCCGCATGTTCAATATTAGAGAGGGCTTTTCAAGGAAACAGGACACGCTTCATAAGCGGTTTATGACGGAACCGCTGCCGTCCGGCCCAGCGAAAGGTCATCTCATCAGTTCGGAGGAACTGAACAAGATGCTCGATGAGTATTATGCCCTGAGGGGATGGGATAAACAAGGTATCCCTACACGCAGAAAATTGGCCGAGCTGGGATTGAATGAACTGAAAATACGGGCAGATGGAACGATGGGGTGACAACATTGAATTTGGCAATACATTCAGAGAAGTGTACTGGCTGCAGGGTATGCGAAATTGTCTGTTCCATTGCAAAAGAAAGCGCCATCAATCCCAAGATGTCCAGAATACGCGTTGTTACTGCATACCCCGGAACTGTGGACACACTAGCTGTCTGCAGGCAATGTGAAGACGCCCCGTGTGTCGCAGCTTGTCCCACGCGCGCGATAAGTATAGACCAAAAGACTCGGGCAGTAATTGTTGATTCCGCAACCTGCACTGGATGTGGAGTCTGTGTAGATGAATGCCCCTGCGGAGCCGTCATAATTGATGAAAAAAAGAACGTGTCCGTGATTTGCGATCTTTGTCACGGAGAACCCGAATGTGCAAAATGGTGTCCGTTCGATGTAATTGAGTGCGTAGATCCATCAAGCGCTTACAAATCCAATCCGATCGAATTCGGAACAGCTAGTCCTAACAAATGAGCACACGCACTGGTATTCGCCAAACATAAACCCCGTAGATGTAACTATGCAGAAAACTCAGTAAAGACAGTAGGGAATAGTCCCGACAAAGAATGCCAATCCTCATCGGCAACTCCTCCTAACCTGTTTTTTCTTCATAGATTTTACTATTATTCTATTCGCGTAACCTAGCGCGCATGTGTTTGCACCTAATCGGGTATAGAGCCCTATCGGGTGACTACCTATCGCGTTTCCCTCAGTTAACACAACCACAGAAGCCTTTAGGGCATACGCTGGATCAACGATGTATGATGCTTGGCACGCCATCAGTGAAAGGAACGCTGCAAACGGTATCTTGAGACAGAACTTCGCCACGTACGTACTTGTCACCATGACATTGTCGATTATACCGTCGTAGCCAAGTCCAACCCACGCACCACACCACTCGTCAGCCATACCTATCCCCCTGTCAAAAGTGTACTTCACGTGCGTAGCGTTGAACTCGGTTCCATCCTCGTACTTCGCGCCTTGCTTAAGGTTGAAAGCCCACACCAATCCATCCTCAGAGACGCTCCATGAATTCGCCAGGGATGGAACGATGTCATCAACGCTGCCAGTTGCGCCGGCCTTGTACTCAACCAGTCCACAACCTAGAGATTGGATGATCTCCCAGCCAAAAAATCGTAACCTTGCGCAGGATCCAAACTCGACTCAACCCAGTAAGGAGTGCCCATGACCAGTATCTCCTTAAGCTTAGTCGTGAGCACTGTGTAGTAGTAACCTGCGATCCCCACAATAATTATTATGACAGCTATAATGCCGATCAGAGTCATTCTTCCTACAGCTTTAGTGGCTTTCAAACTTTTCGCCGGTGTTATACGGATTGGAACGTTATGGATATAGAATTCCGGCTTACAGGGCTAATCCAAAGAGAACGACCAGGTTAAGTGCTCCCCAACGAACCTCTGACTCACTTATCGAGACTACGAAAAACATAAATCTGAAGCTCCTATCTTAGAGACTTCGGTCGGGCGGTAGCTCAGCTTGGTAGAGCTTCCGAGCCAGCCTAGACCCAGAAACTTTAGCTGGCGGAGACGCTGTAGATACCTACCCATGGTGGGTGTCACCCAGCCTACTAAGCGTACATGCAGGCCAAACTGCAGAAACCGGATTGTCGCAGGTTCAAATCCTGCCCGCCCGACCAAGTGTCTTTCATCAAACTAAGGTAGAATTATGCCTAGTGAAGCCCGGAAAACCTGCCGCTTCCCTCTTTCGAATAGATTAATTACTTTTTCATCATTATTCTCAAATGGTGAATTGGTTGAGTGAAGTTGTCTCCATTCCTCGCCCCTTGCTTAAAGAACTCTGGACATTTTGCCAAAATAGAAGAGATTCTTGCTACTCTGGAAGAACTCTCGGATAATGAAGGATTGAGAAGGATAAAGAGAAGCCTTCAGGAATTCAAGCAGAAAGAGTACTTAGGCGTGGAAAATCCTGAAAAAATCAGAGAAGCCCTGATGAAGGACTGAGTTCTGCCATAAAAGTCGATCTCTCAAGAGGATCATGAAAAGAGTAACCTAGGACATAGGTTAATTCTTATACGACTTTTCAAGTGATTACCTTACCATGATCTAGAGTGGGTTGTCGAATGGCGCCTGAAAGTTCCAGAAGAGTCAGCTTGATAAAGCCTTCAGCTATCCGCAGAATGCTTGAGTTGTCAGCAGGAATGGAAAATATCATTCATCTAGAACAAGGTGAACCAGATTTCATAACGCCGAAGCACATAATGGATGCAGCCTTTGAAGCTGCCATGAAGGGGTTTACTCACTACACGGAAATTGATGGAACACCAGAACTACGCCAAGCCATCGCTGAAAAGGCGGAGAAAGACAATGGACTCGATGCCGATCCGCGGACAGAAGTAACAGTGACCTCCGGTTCCCAAGAAGCCATGATGATTTCCGCATTTGGTTTTCTGAACCCAGGCGACGAAGCACTAATTCTAGACCCGTACTACCCCGCATATTTTGAAGACACTCTCTTGGCAGAAGCTGTTCCGATTCCACTTGCTCTTGATGAGAATAGAGACTACGGAATAGACCCTGAAGCTTTGGAGAGCCACATAACGAAGAAAACGAAAATGATCTGGCTGTGCAATCCTTCAAACCCAACAGGACACGTGTTCTCAAGACAGGACCTTGAAACCATAGCCGAAGTCGCTAAGCAACACGATTTGACAGTCTTTGCTGACGAAATATACGAAAAAATTGTCTACGATGGCACAGAACATGTGAGCATCGGTTCGTTTCCCAGCATGAAAGACCGAACAATAACGGTGAACGGTTTCTCAAAAGCGTATGCTATGACAGGGTGGAGAATCGGCTACATAATAGCCGAGAAGAAGCTCTCTGCAACGCTGCGCAATCTGCACTACTACGCAACCCTTTGCCCGAACGCAATTTCACAAAAAGCAGCCTATGCTGCGCTGACTGGACCCCAGGATTGCGTCCAAGAAATGGTAACTGAATACAACAGAAGAAGAAGATACGTGCTCAGCGAGTTAGACAAAATCAAGAAATTGCGATGCGCTACACCGAAAGGAGCCTTCTACGTTTTTCCAGAATTCTCAAGCTTCGAAAAATCTGATGAGGCGCTCGCCCAATATCTGTTGAATGAGGCTAGAGTGGCAACTGCACCAGGCTCAGGTTTCGGGAAGGCTGGAGAAGGGCATCTAAGGATATCATACTCTGTCTCCTATGAACAGCTCAAAGAAGGAATCGAACGGATCAAGAGAAGCCTAGAGCGTAGACCATAGATTAAGCGTGACGACTTAGGTTCTCTGCCTCGTGATCGTGATTATGGATTTGTCTGCATCCACCTTTACGAAGTCACCCGTGCTAATGGCTTCGAACGGATCCTGCTCTAGCTTGTCTACAAGCGGAACTTTTGCTATGAATGCGCTTACTACCAGCACTGTTTCTACGTCCTTGACTATCATGGCCTTCGGAGCAAGGTTGTTTGACGCCAGCTTAAACAGGCCGTCTATCTGAACCACTGAACTGGCCTTTCCTGAAGGGAAAACGAGAACCTTGTTGGCAACGTTTTTTCCCGCCAGCTCATGCGTTTTCTCTCTTATCACGCCTGTCTTGGGATCTGTCAGGTAGAAGCAGATCGGCTCATGAGACACAAGAGCTTCGCCCTCTCCGCAGCCTCCAATGATCTTGTGACACTTCAATGAAATCCCCAAGCTTCTCATCTCCACCTTCCCTTAACCGCGGCTTCAACGCAGTCCTGAAGCCTCGCCACCATGACCTCTTTGAATCGGCGGTAGTAGGCACATTTAGGCGAGTCCGTCATCCCCACTTTATCCTTGTAGGCAATCCAGCATGGCTCATCTATGCAAGTGTCCACAACCACGTGCCCGCCAGCCTTTTCTATCGCGTCTGTATGGCCGGTCTTGTCGGACAAAACTTTTGTGGTGGCTGACGTGCAAACCCAGAACGAGACGCCATTTTGCACCTTTTTTCCGTCTAAGAGTCTCGCAACTTCTCCCAACTGCTTGAGTGTGTAGTGCGGGCATCCGAGCATGACGAAGTCTATTCTTCCGTTTGTCGTTTGAAGTTCTTCATTGACTTCTCTGAGTGCCCCATCCGTGACTGTGATTTTGTCTTTTGGAAGGTCTCCCTGAAAAGCCTCCTCCACTGTCGAAGCCTCAACCGTGTATCCAGGCATGTAGAACATGGATATCGCTCCCGACGTGTTTGACATTGCGCAGAAGTTTATCAGTTCCTCCGTGCTCGGACGTCTAGGTAACCCGGTCAACACGGGAACCCCGTAGCCTACAACCTTGCCGACGAAGTAGCCCAGAAGTGTATAATCGAACTCGTCTCTTAAGGATGCTTTCACATCGACCAGAAATGTCCCCTTCCTATTCTCTTTGATGTGCAAACCGTACTTCGGAGTCTTGCCAATGATCCCTGAGGCCAGTGCGCTTTGAGCTGCTTCACGGTTTGTTCTAGCGCCAATGACAGAGTTAACGTAGGGGGTAGCGCTTGACTCGGAAAAGGCCACAGTTTCACCGTACAGCGGGATGTTTTCCGACAGGTAGGGTATGCAGCTCCAGCTCAGTATGGCACCTACTCGCTTGTAAGCTTCCATTACTCTCCGAGCCACTTCCGCTTCGCCTTTTGGAATATCAAACAGACCGTGGAAATATGTTAGGTCATAGACTGGGTTGGTGCTAGTGGGAACCCTGCATTTTGCGCCTCCCTCAGCTAGGAGTTCAACGAAGTACAAGTCTCCTTCTTGGCCACTTGAGGCAGCGTGCGCCCGGCTTACGGGAATCATTTTTTCCGCGTCATACGCGTCTCCTATTGCGACTAGCAGCTCCATTGCTCTTTGCGTTCCCACGCCTAATTCTCCATCGAGTATCTGCTGCTCTTCCTTGGTTAAGTACATGCCAATTCACCCTTCATTCTAAAACAAGCCCATATCTTGCTAACAGACGTTTTGTTTCTTTCCCTCCAAGAACCTGACGACGTTCTCGATGCACATGTCCGTACACCTCACTTCTGCTTCAACAGTGTTGAATCCGATGTGTGGGGAAAGCACTACGCTGTCAAGTTTGAACAGTGGATTATCTTTGGCTGGCGGCTCCTCCTCTAGAACATCCAGCCCCGCGCAGGACAATTTGCCCGATTCTAAAGCTTCAACCAGGGCCTTCTCATCTATCGTCTTACCTTGAGAAGTGTTGATTATCACTCCACCGTCCTTCATGGAAGCGATCTCCTTCTTCCCTATCAATTTCTCTGTTTCCGACGTTAGCGTAACATGTAACGTAACCACATCGCTCTCTCGCAGCAACGTGTCGAGGTCGACATACTTCATCCCAATCTCTTCTGCTCTCTTGAGGTTAGGATACTTGTCGTGGCCTAAAACCTGCATCCTAAAGGCTCGACCTATCTCAGCAACCCGGCAACCAATCGATCCGGTACCGATAACTCCAAGAGTTTTGCCAGCTAGCTCTCGACCTCCAAAGGGCCTCCAATCAAAGTTCCGCTCCCTAACGTGCTTGTCAGCCAACGTCAGTCTTCTGACAACAGCCAACAACAATGCGAACGTGTACTCGGCAACAGCTTCAGTGGCATATCTTGGAACATGAGTAACCACAATGCCTCTCTTTTTCGCCGCCTCCGGATCAGCGTAGTGGCAAGTTGTCGCCCATATCGAGATCATCTTAAGTCTCTTGGCAGAATCAATGACGCTCTGATCTAGCTGGCTCCAGCCGACTATGACTACGTCAGCATCTTCTATTCTCTGTTTCAATTCGCCAGGTGTTTTCGGAGGTTCCTTGAAAACTTCTAGGTCGCCGAGCGATCGCAGCTTTTCAATGTGCTTCTCCTCTAGGTAAACATGGTCTACAACGACTATCTTCATTTTCCATCATTTTCTAGCAACCAGCTAGTTACTTAAGTGTTTATTCCGAAGAACGCAGTCTTCACAACTTGTGACTTGAATCACACAAAAAAAAGAAATGGATCTTAGCGGGCTTTTGACCTCACTTTCGGTTCCATCAGCGTCCAAAGCCATTCAACGAACTCGCTCACGTTCTTGGTTTGAATGTAGATGTCCCCTGGACCTGTGATCTGCGTCACTAAGCCTTCTCCGCCAAGTATAGTCTCTTTCAATCCACCAAACTTTGTGACCTTATAGCTGCAAGTGTCGCTGAATGCCACCAAGTGGAAATTGTCCACTATCATTGTCTGTCCAGGCGCCAATGTGTGTTTGTCGATCGCCCCAAAAGTGTTTATGAATAATGTGCCATTACCCTTGACCTTTATCATGAATAAGCCTTGCCCAAAAAGTCCTTTCGTGAAGCCTTCCCATTTGATGTCCAAGTCCACGCTTTCAGTTGAAGCTATGTATGCGGATTTCTGGATTATGTAGCCCTGATTAGGTCTAATCTCCAAGGTCTCGATATCTCCTATTGGTGCGGCAACGAACGCCACTTCACCGGGTCCGTTCGTCGCAATGTAGTCATTCACCCAGAAAGATTGCCCACCAAGGATAGTCAAACCCAAACTGCCCAAAAGACTCTTTTCCCTTTTCCTAGTGTGGGGCTCAATGTTTGGAGACATGTATGTCATTGCGCCAGCTTCAGCAGTGATCGTATCGCCTTGCGCCAAATTCACAACGAGCAATGAGTACGATGGTCTGTATTTGATTTCGTATTTCATTCTTGTTCCTCGCGGATTCAATTCATGCGAGAGTTATTATTGCTTTTGCTGTGAACATGTTGGCAACACTGATTTTCGCTCGCTCTTTCGGGATTCTGAATAATCCTTCAGCCTCTGGGACATGGACAATTCCCATGCTCGACACCGGATACCGACCAGAAATATCGTATTTCATCGTCTGATCTTCATAAAACTTTTATAGGTAGGGATGTTGTGGATATGCATAATCGAAACAAAAGGTGCTTGAATGGAACCTAGCAAAAAACCTTTGAACGTGTTAGTTAAACAGTTGAATGCAACGATTTCCGTCATGCTCAAAAACGGTTGTGAATACAAGGGCAAAATGATCAAGTGTGACGGCCACATGAACATACTTCTAGAAGGCGCGTCCGAGTGCAAAGACGACCAGTTGATGACCAACTACGGTAACGTGCTACTGCGCGGAAACAACATACTCTACATAGCACTATAACAGACTCTAAAGCAGTTTTCTACGAGCCCCAGTCACGTATTCCAAGGCTTCATTAAGTCTGATTTTCAACTTGAACTTCCTGCTGAAGTAATTCAGAACGTTTCTCACATCTCGCTTCAAAAAATCACTAGCGTTCGAATGCTCCAACGTAACGTATTGCGGCCAATCAATGAGGAGTACGTGCCCGTCAGGCTTGAGAATTATGTTGTATTCGCTCATGTCAGCGTGAATCACGCCTGCTTTCAAATAAGCTCTCCGGAGATTTCTGAAAATCTCTCTTAGCACTCGCTCGGGATGCGAAAACGCTCTCCACTTTGCCAGTTCTGCTCCTTCAATCATACCCATAACAAGAACATGGCGGCTCTGACTTATCGGTTCAGGAACAGCCA
>Ga0315274_10002403_pt1 | contig 28301 bp, 22 predicted proteins | sample YL17G02_20_MG_FD_203700 | JGI IMG/M metagenome (GOLD analysis project Ga0315274, IMG submission 203700) | Sediment microbial communities from Yellowstone Lake, YNP, Wyoming, USA - YL17G02_20 | ecosystem: Environmental > Aquatic > Freshwater > Lake > Sediment | place: USA: Wyoming | collected...
GCCTGATGACCCAGATGATGGGCCACAGGATCATCCGCACGCACAGCGCCAGGAACGGGCTCCGGGCAACGATGTCCGCAATAAACGGGCTGACCCGGTAGTACGTGTCGACGAACGCCGTGCCGAGCGCGTTGTCGAGCAGATATACATCCCGGAACGCCCGCAGCGTGTCAATGGCATGGCACATGGGTGTCCCGTAGGCGGCAGTTGCGATGAAGCACGGTGTAATGCCTTCCGTCGCGGCGTGTATGGCGTTTGCCATCACGGCCGTGACGGCTCCGACGATGATCACGAATATGATATTGACCATCAACTGGTCGGTCGTTTCGCCTTCTCCTTCACCCTCTCCCTCGCCTTCACTCGCAAACGTCTTGAACGGGGCGATGAGAGACAGCGCGGTCAGATCGCCTTCGATGGAGTCGGAGGTATAGCTGAAGTTGGTCTTGGGCAGTAGGGTCCAATCGCCGTCCTCTTCGGCCAGGATCTCGAGCCCCGTGGCAGCATCGCTGTCGACATAAGTGGGATACAAGAAGAAGGCGGGATAATCCGTCGAGAGAGCCGACACGCCTTCAATTCGCAGATGTATCGGATTGGCCGCGAGCCGCGAGTTCGCAATCTCGGAGAATGTTGTGCCTCCATCGGTCGTGATAATTAGGCTGATGTTCACGTAGCGGGAGTTGGACACACGTCCCCGCGTGGGCTCCGTGGCTAATTTGGCGGCCTCCGTGGCGCCGAGAAGCGTATCTGTCTGGTCCGCTGCGACAACGATCAGTATTCCGGTCTCGCCGGCGACCAACAGCGTTTGCGGCATCGTGACGATCACCTTCCGGGCCGTATGGGCCGGGTCAGTCAGCAGAACCACTACTGGGGCGGTATCGGTGGTGCCGCCGGAGCCGGCCCACCGCGTCACACCGGCGAGGCGGGATTCCCCTGTGTCAGGAGGCAGTACTTCGGTGATCCACAGGTAGCCGTTGCCCGGCAGCGCAGTAAACGGGTTGTTGGGGAGACCGTTGTTGTCGGAGTCCACGCTGGCGGCCGGTTGCGTCAGGTTGAATCGTGACGTGACCTTATACGTGTCTGCAATGATCTTGAAGTTTTGTGCGGTCGCAACGAGCGTGTGCTGGCCTTTGGCCAGGTCTCCCAACGTGGAATAGGTGAGTGAAAACGGGGCCGTGGTATCGGTTCCGATGGAAGTCCCGTCGAACGTGAAACTGACTTGCTTCGTGTCGCTGGTGCAGTCCGTCACCGCATAGATCGGCAAGGGCACGTCCACGGAACCCGCCGGGGCCAGGATATTCGTGTTGTTTCGCGGCAGAGCGATCTCAACGCCGCCCAAAGCGCAGGTATCCTTTTCAAGCGAGAGGTCCTCGGACTGCGCACGGCCCAAGCGCGGAGCCAGCAGGGCCGCAGATAGTCCAAGGATGCCAATCAAGTACACTCTCATTGTGCTGTGTTTCCCGCTCATGTCCAGTTCTCCATTCAAAACTCCTCAAGAATAGACGGAAGCCGGGCTTAGTGCAAGAGGAAGAACCCAAGTCCGACACGCCGCAGTAAGACCAGCAGCAATAAAGCCTGTGGCCACCGTATAACAACGGCACGGTGGCCGTTGTATCGTGGCACGCATCGAAGGTGCTACTTGGCGAGGCCGCGGTATTTGCGGATTGGGCCACCGGCTTTCCAGCCTTTCAGCGCGTGGCGGTTCTCGACGACCTTGGCTACGGCGGCGGCGAAATCGTCCATGTCTTTCTTTGTGCCCATGAGGGCCATATGGTGGATGACAAGACCGGAGCGTTCGGTGGCGCCGGTGCATACGGGGATCTTGAAGCGCTTGGGGTCGATCGCTTTCCAGTAGGCCGCGTTGAGTTGGTGGCGGCGCTTGGTGTGCGGCTTGTAGAGGTCGCATTTGTTGAGCGGGTCATAGGGCGGCTCGAAGGCCTCGGGGGCGCCGATCTCGGCGTTTAACGCGGGGGCGAACTCGCGGTTCGTGATGCCTCCTAGTTTCTCGACGTCGAGGCGGAGCGCGAAGTTGAAGTAGCTCTGTTGTGTGACTTCTTTCCTGCGGCGCATTGGCAGGATGCCGGGGATCTGCTCGAGCAGCGAGTTGAGGTAGATCGCGTTCGCGTCGCGGAGTTTCACTTGCGCGTTGAGCCGCTTCAGGCCGCAGAGCAGCATGACGGCCTGCCACTCCGTCAGGCGGCAGTTTCCGGCTTGGATGGCATGGGTCATGTCGCCGTGATAGCCGCGTCCGCAGTTGCGCAACGAGTAGAGACGCTCGAACTGTTCCTTGGTCTTGCAGGTGTTGTAGCCGCCCTCGCCGCTGCTGAGGACTTTGGACTCCTGGAAACTGAAGGAGCCGACGTCGCCGAGGCTGCCCACGCCTTTCCCTTTCCAGAAGGAACCATGCTGGTGGGCGCAATCCTCGATGAGATACAGGTTGTGTCTCTTGCAGATCTTCGCCAGGGCGTCCATGTCGGGCATGCAGCCGTACAGGTGGACGGCGATGATGGCCTTCGTCTTCTTCGTGATGGCCGCTTCCGCTTTTTCGAGGTCGATGCACCACGTGTCCGGCTCGATATCCACGAGGACGGGAATGGCGTTAACGTCGATACACGCGGCGGCAGTGGCTTGCCACGTCATGCCGGGAACGATGACCTCATCATAGGCGCCGATGTCGAGACACTCGAGGGCAAGCTGAATGGCCACGGTGCCGTTGGCGCAGCAGATGCCGTGCTTGGCGCCGAGGTACTTCGCGAAGGCCTCGGCGAACTTCCATTCGATGGGCCCGTCATAGGACCACCGATTCGAGCGGGTCACCTCCGCCATCAACTTGACGTCGCCTTCCTCATGAATCGGCCATTGCGGCAAACCGGCTTTCTTGCCACGCACCGGCGTCCCGCCCAGCAGTGCTAACTGTGCCATGGTGAATCCCTCCTTGCGCCAAATGGACAGACTATCGAACCTAAGAGCCGAATACGGTCACGGAAAGCTAACATATATCCGCCGGGTTGCGCAACCACAAGTTGACAACAGGGCCTGCGTCACCAAATGGGGTTTGTCGGTTTTTTCGAGAAATTGCGCCGCTCTATTGTAAACGGGCGTTAACAATGAGCGTCTTTCCTCGGGAAAACGCATGTTCCCTTGTCATTCGTGATGTCTCGATGTCCCGCTTCGGACCGAAAAAGCCCCGCTTTTGTCCCACCGGTTTCCCGAAACCCCAAAATCTGACGCAGGCCCAAAACATTGGGTCTGCATCACGAGCGTGGGTGCATGGAATGGACACTGCCAGACACCTTGGCATTTCCCGGGCTCGCGTCACCCAGACACTCAACTTGCTGAACCTCCCGCCCGAGATCCGGAAGCTCATCCTCGCGCTTCCCCACGAGGAAGCCGCCTCTATCACCGAGCGGCGACTCCGCCCGCTGACGCAGGTCTCGTCGCCCGAGGCGCAACTGGACGCTTTCCACGACATGGCTTAACTTCCCAGAACCCGCCCTCCCCACCGAGCCGTCCTTCTCGGCTCGCGCAAGGGACTTGACAAAGAACAGTCTAAAGTGTATAATTCAAATGTCCACTTGAAATACGCATTGGTATTAGCGGGAGATTACGACATGACCGACCGAGCGCGTGGCCAAGACACCCGGCAAAGAATCCTCGAGGAAGCCTGCAAGGTTTTTGGCGAGAAGGGCTACCGCGATGGAACCCATGTGGAGATTTGCAGGCGTGCTGGGGCCAACGTGGCTGCCATCAACTACTACTTCGGCTCAAAGGAGACCCTATACCGGGCGGTTTTTGAGCACTTGGCTGAGAAAGCTGACGCCTTGCACCCTTTGCACGGCGGTGTCTTGCCTGACGCACCGCCGGAGGAACGTCTTCATGCGTTCATAAGAGCCCTTCTCAGACGAATGTTCGATCCGGAGCGTCTCGGGCATCTTCATCGCATTCGCATGGCGGAGACGTTCGACCCGACGGGCTTGCTGGCCGAGCCATTGGAGCGCCGCCTGGCCCAAGACAGAGAACACATCCTGGGCATTCTTCGCGAGCTTCTGGGTCCTAATGCACCGCAGAGGGATTTGGAGTGGTGCGAGATGAGCATTGTCGGCCAGTGCTTCATGGGAGCGCCTGGGCCGAATGACGAAGGACCACGGGTCGTCTTCGGACTTGAGGCGAAGGACGTGGATCGTCTTGCGCGGCATATCCTGGTGTTCTCGCTAGCCGGCCTTCAGGCAATTCGCGGGGAGATCAAGGCGGCGGCTGGACGGTAGGAAGCCGCCTCCGTGCGCGTACGGAGCTCGCCGAGAGCGCCAGTAAGACAAACATAAACAGATCGCAAACGCACTATGACGAATCCCAACACTGAACAGAGAACGGATGTAGCCAAGACTCTTGGCATTGACAAGGCCGGCTCACGGATGCCGCGTCTGATGCGCTGGCTGATGTGGTGCGTGGCCGTCGCGGCAGTGTCGGCCGCCGGGATACTCTGGCTCACGAGGAACAAGGCCGACTCGGTGCAGTACGAGACGCAGCCGGTGCGCCGCGGCGACTTGGTGGTGACGGTGAGCGCCACCGGCACCCTCGAACCGATCAAAGAGGTGGAGGTCGGTATTGAGGTGTCCGGCACGATCAAGACTGTTGAGGTGGATTACAACGACCAAGTGAAAGTCGGCCAGGTACTGGCGCGGCTCGACACCTCGAAGCTTGAAGCACAATCGCTGCAATCACAGGCGGCACTCGATGCGGCGCGCGCGAAGTTGCTTCAGGCTCAGGCCACCGTTCAGGAGGCGGAAACCCAGATGGCGCGGCTGGCCGAGGTTCGCGAATTGAGCGGAGGCAAGATGCCTTCCCAGTACGAGTTCGATGCACAAAAGGCCGTTCAGGCTCGTGCGCGCGCCGATGAGGCCAGCGCGAAGGCGTCCGTGGCGCAAGCACAGGCCACCCTGGATGCCAATCACTCCGATCTAGCGAAGGCCGTCGTTAAATCCCCCATCAACGGTGTCGTCCTGACGCGTTCGGTCGAGCCTGGCCAAACCGTGGCCGCACAGTTCCAATCGCCCGTGTTGTTCACGCTGGCGGAAGACTTGGCGCAGATGGAACTCCAGGTGGACATCGACGAGGCCGATGTAGGCCAGGTGCGCGAAGACCAGGAGGCCACCTTCAGCGTGGACGCCTATCCGGATCAAACCTTCCCGGCGCGCACTACCCAGGTACGTTTCGGTTCTAAAACCGTCGAGGGGGTCGTCACCTACAAGGCCATCCTGAAGGTGGACAACTCGAGTCTCATCCTGCGGCCGGGGATGACCGCTACCGCCTTGATCACGGTGAACAAGAGGGAAAACGCGCTTCTCGTTCCCAACGCCGCGTTGCGGTTCGCCCCGCCGAAGACTCCGCAGGCCGGCAGTTCCGGCGGCGGTGGTTTGCTGAGCTCGATCCTGCCGCATCCTCCCCGTCCGGAGTCGGCGCCACGGGAAGACACAAATGGAAAGGGCAAGGAACAGCAGGTATGGACGGTCCGAGACGGCCAACTGGACGCTATTACGATCACCAAAGGAATGAGCGACGGGAGGATGACGGAAGTGGTCAGCGGCGCGCTCGAACCGGGGATGGAACTGGTAACCGATACGGCGACGTCCAAATGATAAACGTCACGGATTCCAACGGCGCCGCTGATGTGCCTCTCATCGAACTGTGCGGCGTGACCAAGGTCTATGGGACCGGCGCCGCCACGATGGAGGCGCTGCGCGGGATCGACTTGCGCATCTATCCGGGCGAGTTCATCGCGGTGATGGGTCCGAGCGGCTCCGGCAAGAGCACGTGCATGAACATCCTCGGCTGTCTGGACACGCCTACCGCCGGCATGTATCGCTTTCAAGGCGTTGAGGTCGGCCAGCTCACGCGCAACCAGCGCGCACTGTTGCGGCGGCACTATCTCGGCTTCGTGTTTCAGGGGTATAATCTCCTCAACCGCACGTCCGCGCTGGAGAACGTCGAACTGCCGCTGATCTATCGCGGCGAGGCGGCCCGCACCAGACATCCACGGGCACGCCAGGCCATGCTTGCCGTCGGGCTGGGCGGTTGGGAGCACCACACGCCCGGTGAGCTTTCCGGCGGCCAGCAACAGCGGGTCGCCATTGCACGCGCCATCGTCACGCAACCCATCGTGTTACTCGCGGACGAGCCTACCGGCAATCTGGATTCCGCCCGCAGCGTCGAGATCATGGACCTGCTGACGGCATTCAACCGCGATCAAGGGATCACTATCGTCATGGTGACCCACGAACCCGATATGGCCGCCTATGCCAAACGGGTCGTGCATTTCCGGGATGGACTGATCGACAACGATCACTCACACAAGGACAAGGTCTAATGCTGGGAAATGCCCTATTGCTGGCGCTACGCGAACTCCGCCGAAACGTGATGCGCTCCTTCTTGACGATGCTGGGCATCATCATCGGCGTGGCTGCGGTCATCATCCTTGTCACCCTCGGCGGTGGGGCCACCAAACAAGTCACTGAGCAGATCGCAAGCCTCGGCAGCAACCTGATGATGGTAAGTCCGGGCAAGCGCATGGGACCCGGCCAGGAGTCGCGCGCCGCACTGTTCAAGCTGGCAGACGCGGAGGCCATCGCTCGGGATGTACCCTCGCTTCTGGCAGTTGCGCCCGCGGCGAGCAGTTCCATGACGGCCATCTATGCGAACGAGAACTGGTCGACCACCGTTACCGGAAGCACGGAACAGTATTTCGTTGTGGGCAATCGGCGGATTAAGGAGGGCCGCGCATTTACGCAGGCCGAATCGCGGTCCGGCGTGTCGGTTTGTGTCATCGGCGAAACCGTGCGCGCAAAGCTGTTTGGGAGCCAGAGTCCGATTGGCAGCAAGATCCGCCTCAACAAACTCTCGTGTGAAGTGATCGGCCTGGTCGAAAGCAAGGGACAGTCCACGATGGGCACCGACCAGGACGATTTCGTCGTTGTGCCGTTGCGTACGTTCCAGCGCCGCATCGCCGGCAACCAGGACGTCAGTATCATCCAAGTATCGGTACGCGATGGCATCTCCACCGACCGTGTCAAGCAGCAGATCACACGCCTGATGCGCGTCCGCCGCCATATCTCGGCGAGCGAGGAAGATAATTTCAGCGTGATGGACTTGAAAGAGATCGCCACGATGCTGTCGGGCACTACGCGGGTGCTTACCTCGCTGCTCGGGGCCGTGGCGGCCGTGAGTCTGCTCGTCGGCGGGATTGGCATCATGAATATCATGCTCGTATCGGTTACCGAACGTACCCGCGAGATCGGCACCCGCCTCGCCATCGGGGCGCTCGAGCGTGAGGTACTCATGCAGTTTCTTGTCGAGGCCGTCGTTCTGTCTTCATTCGGCGGCGTGATTGGCATACTGCTGGCGCTCGGATCTTCTGTCGCGCTGGCCGGTGTCCTGCAGGTGCCGTTTGTCTTCAATGCGCCGATTGTCCTGGTTGGGTTCCTGTTCTCGAGTGCAATCGGCGTGGTGTTCGGCTACTTCCCCGCCCGGAAGGCCGCGCGACTTGACCCGATCGAGGCGTTGCGTCATGAGTAGCAATTTGCAAGGAATTCAGAAGAACGGAAACAGGAGTCGCCGGGCGTCTACGGAGGACACGGGATGCCTGCATGACGGAGGTGCTATGCGCCGCATCAGAGTAATGACACGGGTCTGTACCGCGGGCGCGCTCGCGCTGGCCCTGGTGTGCGCGTCCTGCGTATCCGGGCCGGACTATCAACGGCCGCAACTCAACATGTCGGACGGTTACAAGAGCGCTACGGCCCAGGAGGCGGCCCAGCCGGGACTCGGCCAGGACTGGTGGAGGGTCTTCCAGGATCCGGAACTCAATGCCCTTGTTGAAGAGGCGCTCGAGGCGAATCAGAACCTGAAAGCCGCCATGGCACGCGTGGCTCAGGCCCGCGCTTCAGCGGCATCCGTTAAGAGTTCGTTCTTTCCCGTTGTCACGTTGGATCCCTCCGCGACACGTTCTCGCAGGCCGGTTTCAATCACGTCATCGAACTCCACTGCCTCGACAACCACGGGCCGTTCCCAGACCAGTACCACCTCGACCGACACAAAAACCGTCGGTTCGACGGGCACTTCCATTCAGATCCCCTTTGACCTCTCCTACGAGATCGATATCTGGGGGCGCGTCCGCCGTTCATACGAAGCGGCCCAAGCAGAGACGCAGGCCTCTGTTTGTGAGCTCGAGGTAGTTCGCCAGACGCTTGTTGCCGACGTCGCACAGAATTTCTTCAACCTCCGTTCACTCGACGCACAGGAGCGGATCTATGCCCGGAATCTGGCCCTCTACCAGGAACAAGTTGACCTGACAGAGAAGCAGTTTGAAGCCGGCTTGGTGAACGAGACCCATGTCCTGCAGGCCAAGGTGCAACTGGAATCGACGCGGGTGCAGGCTGCGGACATCCGCAGGCAACGCGCGGACCTCGAGCATGCGATCGCCATTCTTTTGGGCCAGCCGCCGGTCGAATTCTCACTAGATGTCCGCCCGCTCGACACAAGTATACCGCCCGTAATCCCGGCCGGATTGCCCGCGGACCTGCTCAAACGCCGGCCCGACGTGGCCGAAGCGGAGCAGAATCTCGCCTCGGCCTGCGCGGAGATCGGAGTGGCCAAGGCAAACTTCTTTCCCACAGTAAAGCTCACCGGGGCCGCAGGCTTCGAAAGCACGGATATCAAGCATTCCCTGGACTGGCAAAACCGGGTCTGGTCCATTGGGCCAAGCGTTTCCCTTCCCATCTTCAAAGGAGGGCAGTTGCGGGCCAACCTGCAGAAAGCCAAGGCGCGGTACGACGAACTGGAGGCAACATACCGCAACAACGTGCTGAGCGCGTTCAGTGACGTGGAAGACTCCTTAACGGACCTTCACGCGCGCGCCGACGCAGCCGAAGCGCAAGCCAAAGCGGTCGCCGCGGCCCGCGAGTACCTCCGACTGACCCAGATTCAGTACCAGACTGGGACGGTCGACTACCTACAAGTAATGGATGCGGAACAAACCCTGCTGACCAACGAGTTATCCGAAGCGCAGATTCTGAACCAACGGATGGCCTCGACCGTCCTGCTGGCCAAAGCTCTTGGCGGCGGATGGGAGCCACAGCCCTCGACTTCGGCAAAAGAAGCAGCCCCTTCAGACACTCCAAGGACGACCTCAAACAAAGGACAAAGGACAAAGGACAAAGGAGTACCGAGAACGCAAGAGATACCTTAAGGCCATGTCTTTTCGCTCTTTGTCCCTTGTCCTTTATCCTTTGTCCTTGTAGCCAATTCGAGCCATTTTCTGGGGCGAAGCGAGCAGCAAACACTTGTCAAGAATCTTCCCTTTCACCTTAGTGACCGTGAAGCCAGGGTTGTATTTTTCAGCGTTTACCCTCTTCTCACACTGCCGTTCCGGGGCGCTCTTGGCGTAGATCCTTGTCATGCCTTGGGTTAGGTATGTGTAAGGAGCGCAATATTTAGTGTTGACAACTTGCCCGTGCCACTATATAATGGGGTTTGCGGCAATGGGAAGGCGTTCAGGCATGACTCGCGAGCATTAGAAAGCCTCTGGGTGCCGAATTCAGTTGAATCGATACTGCAAGGCCGTCTCCGGGGAGGAGGCGGGCAAAGGCGCGTCTTCGGAAGCGTCTCGTACGTTTGGAATCATTGGGGTAAAGGGGCGTTTCGCCGAAACCGCCCCATAGCGGAAACCCCGATCGCCGTTGGGAAGGAGAATTGGGGATGGTGGAGTGCATTCGCAAGCGGGATGGGAGCATCGAGAAATTCTGCGCGGAGAAAATCACCAACGCGATTTTCAAAGCGGCCACGGCTTGCGGGGGATCGGACTACACACTGGCCGAGAAGCTCTCGGACCAGGTGGTCCAGCTTGTCGAGGAGAGGTCCGAGGGGCGAATTCCGGACGTTGAAAGCATTCAAGACCTCGTCGAGCGAACGCTTATCAAGAACGGTCACGCCAAGACCGCCAAGGGGTACATCCTCTACCGGGAAAAGCGCACCGGCGCTCGCAATCTGAATGCCCTCATCGGCGCGACGATCGAAATGTTTTCCGACTATCTCGGCGATCGTGACTGGCGCATCAGAGAGAACGCAAACACTCAGAAGAGCATCAACGGGCTCAACAATTACGTCCGCGAGTTCTTCACGAAGAACTACTGGCTCCATGAGGTCTATTCCGCGGAGATTCGCGAGGCCCACGAAAGCGGTGACGCACACATTCACGACCTCGGGTTCCTCGGGTCGTATTGCGCGGGATGGGACCTGCGTCAGTTGCTCATGGAGGGCTTCGGCGGTGTACCGGGCAAGGTCGAGAGCTCGCCCGCGCGGCATCTTCGGTCGTTCCTGGGGCAGATCACGAATTCGACGTTCACCACGCAAGGGGAAACGGCCGGCGCTCAGGCTTGGTCCAGTTTCGACACCTATTGCGCACCCTTTGTCCGATACGACAAACTCACCTTCGACCAAGTGAAGCAGTGTCTTCAGGAGTTCATCTTCAACATCAATGTCCCGACGCGCGTCGGGTTCCAGTGCCCCTTCTCAAACCTGACGTTCGACCTCAAGGTCCCGTCGACCCTGCGCGACCAGGCGGTCATCCGCGGCGGGGAGTTGACGGACGACAAATACGGCGATTTCCAGGATGAAATGGACCTCTTCAATGAGGCGTTCTGCGCAGTGATGATGGCCGGGGACGCGAAGGGGCGCGTCTTCACGTTTCCGATCCCGACGCTGAACGTGACCAAGGAATTCGACTGGAACAGCCGCGCCGTCAACGCCTTCATGCGCATAACCTGCAAGTATGGCATCCCGTATTTCGCCAACTACGTGAACGCCGATCTTTCGCCGGAAGACGCGGTCTCCATGTGCTGCAGGCTGCGCCTCGACACAACGGAGCTTCGCAAGCGGGGCGGCGGTCTGTTCGGCAGCAACCCGATGACCGGCTCGGTCGGCGTGTTCACGATCAACCTGCCGCGCATTGGATATCTTTCGAACTCGACGAAGGAGTTCAAGGCGCGGTTGTGGCGCCTGGTCCAGATCGGCCGCACTTCCCTCGAGATCAAACGGAAGATCGTCGAGCAGCAGAGCGAGCGCGGGCTGTATCCCTATTCGACGAACTACCTCCGCGAGATCAAGAAGCGCACGGGCGAGTTTTGGCACAACCACTTCAGCACGATCGGCATCGTCGGCATGAACGAGGCCCTCGTCAACTTCATGGACAGGGACCTCACCACGCCCGAGGGCCAGGCGTTCGCGATGGAGATCATGGAGTACCTCCGCGACCTCCTCAAAGACATCCAGTGCGAGACCGGGCACGTCTACAATCTCGAGGCAACGCCTGCTGAGGGCACGTCGTACCGCCTTGCGCGCCTTGACAAGGCCCGCTATCCCGATATCTACACGGCCGGCAACGGCACGCCCTATTACACGAATTCGACGCAGTTGCCCGTTGGCTACACGGACGACATCTTCGAGGTCCTCCGGCTCCAAGACAACCTGCAGTCGATGTATACAGGCGGGACGGTCCTGCACGCGTATCTCGGCGAGAGCATCGAAGACATCGAGACCTGCAAGCGCTTCATCCAAAGGGTCTTTGCCCGCAATAAGCTGCCTTACCTGTCCATCACGCCGACCTTCAGCGTTTGCAACAACCACGGGTATCTGCGCGGCGAGCAGTTCACCTGCCCGACCTGCGGGAGCGAGACGGAAGTATGGTCGCGCGTCACGGGCTATCTGCGTCCGCTGGCGAATTACAACGACGGCAAGCGCCAGGAATATCACGATCGCCTGAAGTATCGCATTCCGGAGCCGGCCCTGCTTGTGGAGGGGCTGCCATGAAGATCGCAGGCATCGAGAAATGCTCCATGGTTGACTACCCCGGGCACTTGGCCGCGGTTTTCTTTACCGCGGGATGCAATCTCGACTGCTATTATTGCCACAACCATTCGCTCGTGCATGAACCCGCGGCGGCGGCCGTACGGACATGGTTCGAGACAGAGATGGCTCTCGCATTGTTGGACAAGCGCCTCGGATTCCTCGACGGCGTAGTTATTACGGGCGGCGAGCCAACGCTGCAACCCGACCTCGCCGATTTTATCCGCAAGGTGCGCGCGAAGGGGTATTTGGTCAAGCTCGACACCAACGGGACCTGCCCCACGGTCCTCAAGGGCCTCATCGACGAGGACCTGCTCGACTATGTGGCGATGGATATCAAGGCGCCCATCGAGAAATATGAGGGCGTGTGCGGCGTGCCCGTCGATCAAGACGCCATCAACGAGAGCATCGACAGCTTGTTGACTGGCCGCGTCGACTACGAGTTCCGCACGACGGTCCTGCCACATCATACCGAATCGGACATCCTTGCCATCGCCCGAAGGATTCGCGGCGCCCGCCGGTATGTGCTTCAACAGTACCGCCGTCCCGACACGGACCACCACGACCCCCGCCTCGATCTTCCACCCCATACTTCCACCTGGCCCCTCGGTTTCCTGCGCGAACTCCAGGCCATCGTCAATAGCTGCGAATTACGCGGTTTCGAACAGCCCTCTCTAGCCCCCGCCGCCAGTGTGGCCTAAGCTCATTCCAGCGACCTCCAGCCTGTGGTCTCCACATGTCAGTCCCCGATGTTACAGTGTCGTTTGCAGCGCTGATTTTGGCGTGAGGGGATTAACCCTGATCTTGAATTCAAGCAGCCCCTCCACTAGGGTACATCCCCAGACGCGAAAATCGGCATTTGAGTCGGCGGCTGGACGGTAGGAAGCCGCCTCCGAAGTGAGTCGGTATCAGTCAAAGGGGCCATCTCAATGTGTGAGCCGGAAAAGAAAGACATCGGGCGGCGGCGGTTTCTTGGGATGGTGGCAGGGACTGCCGCCGCCGCGCCCATCTTGAAAAGCGAGCGGAGATCATTCGCCATGGCCTCGAAAAAGAAGCCGAATATCCTCTTTGTGATGACTGACCAGCAGCGGGCCGACACTATCGCGGCACTCGGGAATCCGCATATCTACACGCCCAACTTTGATCGGCTCGTGGCGCGCGGCATCTCGTTTACGAACGCCTACTCGACGTGTCCCGTTTGCGTACCGGCGCGGTACACGATTCGGACGGGCTGCGAGCCGCCCACGACGACGATCTATGAAAACGCGCCGCAGCGGCCCGTGCCGGGCCAGGCGGAAAGCATGGAAGGGCGCTGTGGGGCTTATCTGGCGCGTACGATGGCCCATCTGGGCTATCGCACGTTCGGCATCGGAAAGTTCCACACACATCCCTGGGACGAAGACCTGGGATACGAGGTCCAGATGCACAGCGAAGAGATGTACGGGACTCCCGAGCAGCGCGCGCGCGACGGCTACGCCGGGTTCATCCAACGCGAGCATCCGGAGTGCGACTTCATTGAAATGCTCATGGGTGAACGCACGGAGATGTACTACATGCCGCAGATGAGCCCGCTGCCCGCGTCGCTGGGCGTCGAGGCATGGGCCGCTGAGCGCGCCGTCGAGCAGATAACCACGCCGGACGATCGCCCGTTCTTCGGCTTCGTCTCGTTCATCGGCCCGCATCCCCCGTTCGCGCCGCCGCTGTCGTTCAACCGGATGTACGATCCCGACCGAATGCCGAATCCAGTTCGCGGAGACGTTGCGGTGGACCACATGGATGAACAAATACCGTGGATGAACTACGCCATCTGGGCGGAAGACATCAACAACCCGCACGCGCGCGTGCTGAAAGCCCGATACTACGGCGAGATCTCGTACATCGACCAATGCCTGGGGCGGATACTGGATGCCGTCGAGGCGCGCGGCGACGCGGACAACACGCTCATCTGCTTCTTCACAGACCATGGCGATCACCTCGGCGACCATCATGCCTGGCAGAAGGAGAGCTTCTTCGAAGCTTCTTGCCACATTCCATTTCTTCTGAGCTGGCCGGAACGTCTCCCGAAGGGCGAGCGCAACAAAGCCCTCGTGTGCCTTACGGACCTTTTCGGCATCGCCACCCACGTAGCCGGAAAACCGGAACCTCGTGAAGGTGTTGATGTTCTTGGCGTTCTCAAAGGAACGGCACGGCCTCGGGAATACCTCCTCGGATACTACGGCACACCCGGCACGCACCAGTTTAAGGTCATGGTCCGCGAAAACGACTGGAAGTACATCTACATGGCCAACGGCGGGCGCGAGCAGTTGTTCAACGTCGCCGAAGACCCGGCGGAGCTTCACGAACGGAGCCAGGCGGAACCGCGCGTTGCTGAACGCATGCGGGCGGTCGCTGCAAGGGCGCTTGACAGGCCCAACGCCGTCCGAGCACTGGCCGAAAACCGCGACCTCAAGGGCCTCGAATTCAAGGCGCGTCCCCTCAAGCGGATCTACCAATTCGACGCTTCCCGGGGCGTTACCGGCTTTCCCACAAATCCCAAGGACGCGCTGAAGTGAGACCGAGACGAATTCGCGTATTCTTGACTCCGGCGCGTCTTGACGATATATTACCTCTACGTGGGAACAGGCGAGTTGGGTCGTCCGACGAACGGACTCCTGTATTCTGGGCGGAGTAAAGGTCTCGAGAAACACGTAGCCCGTTTGTTGGGAGAGGACACGTCTGTTTCACGAGTAGTTTCATCGGGCGATCTGAGCAGGCAATTCAACCAAAGAGAGGGGAGTATCCTATGAAAAGACTCATGATTGTCGCGGTACTAGGGTTATGCTTGGCGAGCACGCCTTCGTTTGCTCAAGCCACTGCATCCGGCCCAATAAAGATCGGAGCGATTTTTGCGGTCACGGGCCCGGCGTCGTTCCTGGGTGCGCCCGAGGCAAAAACGGCCCAGATGTTCATCGACAAGGTCAACAAAGAGGGCGGCGTGTTGGGACGCAAACTCGAACTGGTCATCAAGGACAGCGCGGCGAGTCCCGAGAAGGCCGTGTCCTTCGCCAAGCAACTGATTGAAGAGGACAAGGTATTGGCGATCATCGGCCCGTCCACCAGCGGCGAGACGATGCAGATCAAGGGGCTTTGCGAAGAGAACAAGGTGCCTTTGATTTCCTGTGCCGCGGCGGAGGTCATCGTCAACCCCGTTGCCAAGTACGTTTTCAAGACCCCGCAGAAGGACAGTCAGGCCGTCACCTGGATCTACAACACGATGAAGGAGAAGGGCATCAGCAAGATTGCCGTGGTGTACAGCCTCGACGGGTTTGGTCAAGCCGGCAAGAAACAACTCGAAGACCTCGCGCCCCAAAGCGGGATCCAGATCGTGGCCAATGAGGGGTATGACAAACAGGCAACCGACCTCACCGACGTCTTGACGAAAGTAAAGGGAACGCCGGGTGTCCAGGCTGTCGTGAACTGGTCAATTGTGCCCGCGCAATCCATCGTCGCCAAAAACATGAGACAGATTGGATTGAATGTGCCCCTGTTCCAAAGCCACGGCTTCGGCAACGTCCAGTATGCGAAGCAGGCAGGCGTGGCAGCCGAGGGCACGCTGTTTCCGGCCGGCCGGCTCCTCGTGGTTGACGTACTGCCGGACAACCACCCGCAGAAGGCATTGCTCGCGGCGTACAAGAAAGACTATGAGTCGCAATTCAAGGACGACGTCAGCACGTTCGGCGGCCATGCGTATGACGCCCTCTTGGTCGTCCTGGAAGGCCTGAAGAAAGCCGGCGCGGCGGATCGCGATAAGGTGCGCGACGCCATCGAGAACATCAAAGGCCTCGTGGGAACGGCCGGCGTTTTCAACTTCTCGCCCGAGGATCACACGGGCCTCTCGCTCGACGCGTTCGAGATGCTGACCGTCAAGGACGGGAAGTTTCACATCTACAAGAAGTGAGAAGGAAACGGGCAGCTTGTGATGTGATGTTTTGGACAAAGCCCCGGCAGGCGGACAAGCCGGGGCTTTCATCTGAGCGCTACACGGCACGGGCGAGTGCATAAGTTCCGGAGGTTGTCCATTTTGGATTTTGGATTTTGGATTTTGGATTGCGACGGCCAGAGTTCTCCCCCAAGTCGCTCGTTTGCGAACGTTGCATCTTGGAGGCATCTGTTCCATGCCTCATGCGCTTCCGACGACAAATCCAAAATCCAAAATCCAAAATCCAAAATCAACCTGCATACCTGATTCTGTCAAGACGTACCGCATTGAAGGCATTATGGAAGACGGAAGCCTGGCGCTCCAATACCTTTTGTCCGGCGTGACCAAGGGCAGCATCTACGCCGTTGTGGCGATCGGGTTCAACCTGATCTACAGCGCAACGGGCGTGCTGAACTTCGCGCAGGGCGAGTTCGTCATGCTGGGCGGCATGATCGCCGTAACGTTGGCGGCGTTCCTGCCGCTGCCCGTGGCCATCGCATGCGCCGTGATCATGGTCGCCCTGATCGGCTGCGCGCTCGAGATCCTCTTCTTCAGGAGACTCCGCCGTCACTCGATCCTCCACATGATCATCATCACGATTGGGCTTTCGATCGTGATCCAGGAAATCGCATTGCACGTGTGGGACGAAAAGATGCACTTCCTTCCGTACTTCACGGGCAACGAGATATCGTCGATCCACGTCTTTGGCGCAGCCATTTCGCCCCAGGTCCTCTGGGTGCTTGGGACCGCCGCGGTCTCCGTCGTTTCCCTCTATGTGTTTCTCAAGTACACGCTTCAGGGCCGCGCGATGCGCGCCTGCTCGTCGAACCCCGAAGCCGCGGTTCTTGTCGGCATCAACATCTCGAACATGCGGACCCTGGCGTTCGGACTGAGCGCTGCATTGGGCGCTCTGGCCGGCTGCGTCATCTCGCCCATCACCATGACCCATTACGAGATGGGCGCCCCCTTGGCGATCAAAGGCTTTGCCGCGGCGATCCTCGGGGGCTTTGGCAACCCAATGGCTGCGGTTCTCGGCGGACTGCTGGTCGGCATTCTCGAAGCCTTCAGCGTAAGCAGACTGCCTTCCGCCTACAGCGACGTCTCCGCCTTTGCCGTCCTCCTCCTTGTGTTGTTTGTGCGGCCGCACGGGCTGTTTGGAACACCGACTGCGGAAAGTTTGAGGGAGTTCTGATGGCAAGGTTCCGACAGATCATATTCATTGCCGCTCTCGCGGCGGCGGTTGTCGGTATGCATTTTGCTCTTCGCGCAATCGATAAGGAATTCTGTCTGACGCAGCTTACGATGTCGATCTACTACGCTATCGTCGTTATCGGACTTTGCATCGTCATGGGATACGCGGGACAGGTCTCGCTGGGCCACGGCGCGTTCTTCGCCATCGGCGGCTACACGACGGCCATCTTGACGACACACGACTTCGTGAAATTCCAGAACGCCCCCTGGGCGCAGGCCCTGAAGAAGGCCCACGTCCTTGTGGTGAAACAAGACCTCTTTGGCGGTCAGGTGATGAACGTGACGCCTTGGGCGGCCTTCATCGCAGCCATGGCCGTCACGCTTATTATCGCGGGCCTGATCGGCTATCCGGCGCTTCGCCTCAAGGGGCACTATCTCGCCATGGCGACGTTGGGCTTCGGCCTGATCGTCAGCAAGATACTTTTGGGAAGCAGTTTTGCGGGAGCGGCCGACGGCATCACGGGCGTGCCCGAATGGAGCTTTGGGGGCGTCCTGTCCATCTCCGGCAAGAGCGCCTTGCGCGTGCAAAACTACTATTTCGCCTGCGGCGTCGCCGTCGTCTTGTTATTGCTGTTGCAGAACCTGGTCAACTCGCGCGTCGGGCGGGCCATGCTGGCGATCCACGAGGGTGAGACCGCGGCGGGCGCCATGGGCATTAACACCTCGGCCTACAAACTCAAGGCGTTCATCCTGAGCGCCCTGCTCGCGGCTGTGGCGGGCGTTCTCTTCACGCACTACACGGGCGGCATCGGCCCCTCTGAGGCGGGCGCACTCAAGTCAATACGCTACGTCGCGCTCGCGGCCGCAGGCGGCATGGCCAGCATCTGGGGCGGGGCCATTGTCAGCACCGTGATCAATTTCCTTTCACTGCGTGGCTGGTTTGGCACGTACGACAACGCGGTATTCGGCGCAATCCTGATTATCATCATCTCGCTCGCGCCGGAGGGTCCTCTCAAACCGTTGGGACTTTGGATTCGGCGCGCCGCCAACCGCTGCTTCGCAGCGCCGAGGGACGACCATGGCGCTGCTTGACGTCGAAAACGTCCGGCGAAGCTTCGGCGGAATCGTCGCGGTCGACCGCGTTTCGTTCAGCGTGGCCGACGGTCAGATCAAGGCCCTCATAGGCCCGAACGGCGCCGGCAAAACGACGCTGTTCAACATCATCTCGGGTTTGCTGAGGTCCGAAACGGGACGCATCACCTTCAAAGGAAAGCGGATCTCCGGCCTGAAGCCCTACCGGATCGCGAGCGCCGGAATTGCGCGTACGTTCCAGAGTCCCGCGCTGTTCCTGCAAATGAGCGTGCTCGAAAACGTGATGGTCGGGCGTCACTGCCGGACGCGTGGCGGATTCATGGGCTGCTGTATGCGGACGCCGCATCAAAGGAAAGAAGAGAAGGCCACTCGGGACGCGGCCATGGCCTACCTCGAATATGTGGGGTTGTCAAACCTCGCTTCCGTGTCCGCCGGCGCGTTGCCGTTTGGACAGCGCCGTATGGTGGAGCTTGCGCGGGCGCTTGCCACGGAGCCGTCGCTGTTGCTGCTCGACGAGCCCGCCAGCGGCCTCAACACGAAGGAAACGGACGACCTCGGGGATCTGATTCGCAGGATTTGCGCGGATGGAATAACCGTGTTGCTGGTCGAGCACGACATGTCGCTCGTCATGGATATTTCGGACGATATCATCGTGCTGCACAATGGGACACCGATTGCCGAAGGGACCCCGGCGACCATCCAGAACGATCCGAAAGTGATCTCGATCTATTTAGGCGAAGACTACCATCATGTTGCTTCAGGTAAAGAACCTGCGCTGCGGCTACGGCAGCCTTGAGGTCGTGCGCGGCGTCAGCCTCCATGTATCGGTCGGCGAGATCGTGGGGCTGCTCGGCGCCAACGGCGCGGGCAAGACCTCGCTGCTGAAGGCCATCGTGGGCCTGTTGCCGCCGTGGCAGGGCGAAATAATGATCAATGGCCGTCCAACGCGTGGGCAGCCCGCCTGGAGCAGCATAAGCAATTCGGTGGTCCTCGTGCCCGAAGGCAGAAAGGTTTTCGCGGACATGACCGTCCGCGAGAACCTCATCATGGGCGGATATCACAACCCGGATCGCAGGATGGACATCGAGATCGTGCTGGATCGTTTTCCGCGCTTGCGCGAGCGGCTCACACAAATGGCCGGTACGCTCTCGGGAGGCGAACAGCAGATGCTCGCATTGGGCCGCGCCTTGATGGGACGCCCGAAGATGCTCCTGATGGATGAGCCTTCGATGGGCCTGGCCCCCATGATGGTGAAGGAGGTCTTCACCGAAATCCGCAAAATGAAGGACATGGGCGTGACGGTGCTCCTCGTCGAACAGAACGCGGCGGCCGCGTTGCAGATCGCCGATCGCGCGTACGTCATGGAGACCGGCGAGATCACCCTCGAAGGACAATCCGCCGACTTGGGGCACAATCCGGAAGTCAAGCGCGCGTACCTCGGGAAAGGCTACAAGGAGGTTTGGGAATGAGGATTTTTGATCGCCGCTATGAAACCATGCCGCGGACGGAACTCGAGCAACTCCAGTTGGAGCGGCTCCAAGCGCTCCTGGCCCGCCTCAGGCGCAACGTCCGCCGGTATCGAGAGCAGATCGCGGACGTGCGCGTCGAATCCCTCAAGGACTTGGCCAAACTCCCCCCAACCACGCCCGAGGACATCGAAGAGGCATTTCCCTACGGATTGTTCGCCTTGCCGCTGCGCGAGGTCATCAGGCTCCATTCGATCCTGGGGCCAAAGGGAACGCCGCTCGTTATCGGCCACACGCGGAATGACCTTGCGCACTGGGGCCGCCTCGTCGCGCGGCAGCTCGTGGCCAGCGGCGTTACCGCCAACGACGTGGTTCAAGTCTGCTTGGGCGGAAGCCTCTGCCGCGGCGCATCGGGATACGTGCTCGGCGCTGAATCCATTGAAGCCTCCGTGATCGCCGAGGAGCCGTTCCATGTCGACGCCCAGTTGGCCATGCTCCGCAACTACCGCCCGACCATGCTCATCACGACGCCTACGAACGCCCTCGAACTTATGCGAACCATGGAGCGCCGCCGGATCGACCCGCCATCGTTGAACCTAAGAACCCTCCTGTTGTCCCGTCCCGTGGACGCCGAGACGCGCGAACAACTCCGCGCAGGCCTCCTCGTGTCGGTGCACTGCAACTTCGGCGTCGACGAGATCCTCGATCCGGGTTTGTGCGTCGAGTGCGAAGAGGGGCGCTTTCATGTGAACGAGGACCAATTCCTGATCGAGGAGCAGGACGGCGAACTCATCGTCACAACCCTCGCCCGCGAAGCGATGCCCCTGTTGCGCTACCGCACGCGCATCGCCTGTCAGGTGAGCCACGAAAGGTGCCCTTGCGGGCGGACCGCCGTCATCATCATGCCGGGCGGCCGGCTCGACAACCGTCTCCGCGTGGCTGAAACCCAGGTCTACGAAACGCAAATCGCCGAGGTCCTCGAACAGACCCGCGCGGCCGGCCATGAGTTTACGCTCAAAGTCGCCGACCGCCGGATCCTAGTGTCCATTTCCATGACGGAGGAACTCTTCTCCGACATGATGTGGCCGATCGAGAGCCTCGCGCGCGACATCGAGTCCGAGTTCTACGCGCGCCTCGGCATCGAAGCCGAAGTAACCTTCTTCTCGCCGCGCAACCCCATGTAGTCGAACTCTTGGTATCCGGCGCCTCGCACTTCACCCTTCATACTTCACACTTCATACTTTGAACCGGCGCGCTACCACATCAAGCCCTCCGCGTTTTATAATGCGCACGTTTTCCGCAAGGGTGGATACAGGAGAAAGGGTTTTCCTCATGGGTACGACACAAGAGAGCAAGAACATCCTTCAAGATCGCGCGCGAAGAATGAAATGGTGGCGCGAGGCACGATTCGGCATGTTCGTTCACTGGGGTCTATACGCCCAGTTGGGCCGCCACGAATGGGTCATGAACCGCGAGCGCATCCCCGTCGTGGAATACGAGAAGCTGGCGGCCACATGGAAACCCAAACCGCGCCCGGCACGGGATTGGGCACGCCTCGCCAAGGAAGCCGGAATGAAGTACATGGTCATGACCACAAAACACCATGAGGGCTTCTGTCTGTGGGACACGAAACAGACCGATTACAATGCGGTGAAGTGCGGGCCGGGGCGCGACCTCGTGGCGGAATACGTGGACGCCTGCCGCGAGTTCGGATTGCGGATCGGATTTTACTACTCGCTGATGGATTGGCATCATTCCGACGGCGCCCGCTGCAAAAAGGATGAGAAGGCGCGACGCCGGTTCCTCGATTTCACGCAGGGGTGCGTGCGCGAGTTGATGACTAACTACGGCAAGATCGACGTCCTGTGGTACGACGTTTCCTGGCCGCTCGAGTGCCCCGAACGCTGGGAGAGCGCCAAGATGAACGCCATGGTCCGCAAGCTGCAACCCGATATTATCCTCAACAACCGTTCCCAACTCGAAGAGGATTTCGGCACGCCCGAAGAGCACATCCGCGCCGAGCAGGCAGGACGCGCCTGGGAAGCCTGTATGACCTTTAACGGCTCGTGGGGCTGGCAACCGGCTCCGCCGGAAGACTGGCATTCGGTGCGCAGCGTGCTCGGCATGCTCCGTCAGGTCACCGGCGAAGGCGGCAATCTGCTCCTGAACATCGGCCCCTTGCCCGATGGCTCGATCCCGCCTGAAGCCAAAGAGCGGCTCTCCGCCGTGGGAAAATGGCTCCGCATCAACGGCGAGGCGGTCTACGGAAAGACGGACCCCGTCACGGGCCTCGTCGAGTGGATGCCCACCGGCAACTGGACCCGCAAAGGCAAGACCGCGTACTACTGGTGCACCCGCTGGCCCGGAAAACAACTCGCCATCGGCGGGATCAAGACCAAGTTGCTGAGCGCCTCATTCCTCGCTGATGGCAAGCCCATCGAATTCGTGCAGGAGAAGGATCGTCTCATCCTCAAAGGTTTGCCAAAGAACAGTCCCGACAAGATCGCCGGTGCAACCGTGTTGAAGCTCGAGTTCGCGGGCATGCCCAAGCAAGTGCTCGGCGCAGGCTGCGTAGTCCTCTGACAGGAACGTGAAACGCCGGTAGATGCGCCGCCCCCGTCGAAGATCGCAAATAAACGGTAACTGTCCCCTGCTATCCCCCTGCTATCCTGTTATCTTATCTTGTTATCTGTTATCCCCCCTGTTATCCCCGAATGCTTTGTTAGCCGGTCTCATGCTGCAGTCGTGTTCGACGATGGGCCTCATCGTTCTTGATGACGTCTCGCCAGTCTGCTGGCATTTGGTAGTCTGTTATATTCAACTTCGTGAGAGGATCCTCAGTCTTCTTTCCCAGGAACTGGTACAGGGCCTTCTGCTCATTTGCCGCCTCGTGAACTCTTGAGAAGGGGATATTGGCGCGATTGCGCCACAGGCGTGGATTGACGACCCCGGACATTTGCTCAACGCGCATCTCGTCCGAGGTCTTGTCCGCGCAACTCCGGTCAAGGAACTCACTTAGTCGTTTCGCGTGCGTCTTCGGGGCTCGCATGAGTCCTTCAAAGGGCATGAACAGCTTGCCCTCCGCGTCGTCTGTGTGTTCAAGCACGAGTAACATCATGTACTGCCAACGCAACAGGTTGCCAGCGATGAGATTCAGAGACCCTTCTTGTTCTGGCGGCAGCACGAACTTCTGCCAAGATACTGCTATGTCATAGGGATTGCGTACCGTGATGATGTAAACGGGATCGCGCCATATCTCCCGCCAGAAGGGGAGAAAGAAGCTGAGTGCAGGGTCCTTCCAGACCCACGGTCTGCCCTGCTTCTTCATTGTGCCGACCAAGCTCTGGGCTTTCTCCCTGTACTGCGGAATGCTGGCTTTCTCCTTAACGCGCTCCTGGAAGGAGGCGTCCCACCAGCTAGCTCCTTCTGCAAAGTCACCGAGTTCAACCAAGAAATCCCAGATGGGCGTGTACTCCGAGTATCCTTGCAGATTGTGTTCGTCGCCCTTCCTCAGTTTCTCCGGTTCTCCTGCGTAAGCTCCCCATCGGCGGACCATTTCGGCCACCACGGAAGTGCCGCTGCGCTCCGCGCCGAAGACGATTATCGGGCGGGATTTTGAAGTGCATGCATCCTTCATGATCGAATGGGCTAACAATAATCAGATTGATCCGCATAAGATGCGGAACTTCGATTTCCTGTCAGTATAACACAGCGCTGAACGACCCGGCAGAAGGATCTCGTGCGGAAGTGCGGCTCGGCGGGAGCCTCGCCCTCCCAATTATGGGTGCTTTGCCGGGGAATTTCCACGGGATTCCCGCCACGTAGACCTCTGATCGTTACCCCGGTTACGGGTCAGACTCGTTTCGATGGCGCTCGACCGGCGCGTTGCGGGGCTCTGCGCAGATGCGGTAGCATCCTCACGCCGGCAATGGCGCTGGGACCCCATGGATCGGAGCGGCTTGTATGAGACCTTCGAAGCTGTTCCACCCCACCCGGCTGCGGGAGGTCCGCTTCATCCGCAAATGGCTGGCCACGCTGCCCGAGGGGCCCGTCCGTGACTTCGGTTGCGGAGATGGCGTGTACTCGCGCTGGGTGGCCGGACGCCGGGCCGTTGTGGGATTCGACCCTTGGGAGTCGCATGTCCGAAAGGCATCGAAGGATCTGAGCGACGAAACCGGAAACGCGCTGTTCTTTGTGGGCGACGCAACGCGCACGGCGCTTCGGGACGCGAGCTTCGCCTCCGTAGTGAGCGTCTGTGTGCTGGAACATGTCCCGGACATAGGCCGGGCCATCGGCGAAGTCAACCGCGTCCTCCGTCCCGGCGGCGCGTTCCTATTCACGGTGGACAGCTTGGACGAACCGCACACGCCGGACGACTATGTGGCGTATCACCGGAACCGTTTCTACATCGCCGACTTCCTGACGTTGGAGCGCGTGCGCGCCTTGCTCGATGCACACCGGTTCGAGATGCTTGAGTGCCAAAGCATCGGGAACAATCGGTTTTCAGGGACAGTCCTGCGCCTCTTTGCCCGACGCTATTCCGTTTACAGATGGTTTTCCCCGCTGCTTTCCGCCTCGGTTTGGCTGGCTGACAAGATATGTAATGCGCCTGACCACGGGTATATCCTGCTCTTCGCCGCCCGCAAGAAAGGGCAGCGGTAAGGGATATTGCAGTACAGCCTTGGGCGTGCTACTGCGTCAGTTCCTCGATGCGGAAGTGAATCCGGCTGCGTTGGCCGCCGCGGTCGATGTCGAGCGTGACCGGGTCGCCGACGAAGAGGTTCCAAAAGGCAAAGTCGAGGTCGACGGACGTATCGACGCGTTGACCGTTGATGCCCAGGATCACGTCGCCGGGGCGGAGCCCCGCCTGATAGGCTGGCGACGTCGTCAGGAGGTTGACCACGACACACCCGGTGTCGACGGCAACGCCGAGTTGCGCACGGAAGTCCGAGTGCAGGCCGGCGATGTCTTCCACTTTGAACCCGGCCCATGGGTCGCGCCTGTGGCCGAACTGGATGATCTCCTGGGCTACGCGGCGCACGCGGTTGATCGGGATCGCGAAACCGAGGCCCACGCTGCCGCCGCTCGGACTGAAGATCATGGTGTTGACGCCGATGGCTTCGCCGTTGGCGTTTACCAAGGGTCCTCCGCTGTTGCCTGGGTTGATAGCGGCGTCGGTCTGGATCATGTCTTGGTACAGACGTTCGCCTTCGCCGATGCTGGGGCTGATGCGGCGGTGGTTCGCCGAGACGACCCCGACGCTGACCGTGGGGCGCGGGTCTTCGATCAGGACGCCGAACGGGTTGCCGATGGCGATGGCCCATTCGCCGATCAAGAGGTTGTTCGAGTCGCCCAAGGCTATCGAAGGGAGATTGGCGCCCTTTGCGAGGAGCAGGGCAATGTCGGTGCGCTTATCTCCGCCGACGAGTTCGACGTCCAGAACGCGGCCGTCGGCCAGGGTGACGGACGCCACCTTGTCGGCGCCTTCAATGACGTGGTAGTTGGTGACGATGTGTCCGTTGTTGTCGATAAAAAAGCCGCTGCCCACACAGTTCAACGGCTTTTCCCGCAGCAGGATCTTGGGGCGCGAGTAGAAGAGGTCCCAAAAGTCGCGTGAGAAAGGCTCCAGCACCCGCTCGGCCTCGACCTGTATCACGTTCACCGAGACCACCGCGGGCGCGGCCTTCTCGATGGCCCGGACAATGGCGTTGCGGCGGGAGTCGTCTATGGGGGCCTGAGCGAGCGCACTAAGCGTGCCGAGCACGCTCAACGCAAGGACTGACAGATAAACGGATCTTTTGTTCACGGGCAAGTCTCCTGTCTAAGGAGATGCCCATTCACAGGCATCTCATTTGTTGCCCGGTTCCTGTGCCGGAGCCGTTGCGGGCGCGGGAACCGCAGGTGGCGGCGCCGTTTCGGGTGCGGGCGCGGGGGTTGCTGGCGGCGGTGGCGCCGGCGGTACGGGCACGGCCTGCTGCGTTGGCGAGGGTGACGCGGGCGGAATGGGCTCGCTCAGCGGAGGCGTTGTGGGCGCCGGCGGGATCGGCTGGGTTGGCGTCGGCGGCACGATCACGGAAGGTTCCGGTGGGGCCGGGGTCGTGACGGCTGGTCCAGGCGCGGGGGCCGGAGCTGGCGGTGGCGCCGGCGGTACGGGCGCGGCCTGCTGCGTTGACGAGGGTGACGCGGGCGGAATGGGCTCGCTCGGCGGAGGCGTCGTGGGCGCCGGCGGGATCGGCTCGGTCGGCGTCGGCGGTATGATCACGGCGGGTTCCGGCGGGGCCGGGGTCGTGACGGCTGGTCCAGGTGCGGGCGCCGGGGCAGGAGCCACCTCGACCACGGCTGGCGGCGCGGGTGGTGGTGGTTCGGGCTTCTTTAGCGTGTCAGTCGCAGGAAACAGCGCCGCCACATCCGCATGAGGGACGAGGAACGCTTCCTTCTTGCCAGTGAGTTTCAGCTCATGTTGGCCGTCCTTCTCAGCGGCAAAGCTGTACGTACTCTCGATGCCGTCCGTTGTTTTCACTTTCAGCGTGCTCTCGACGGCCGCCTTGAGTTCCGCCTGGCCGAACAGGATATCGCCGGCCTCGAGATCGGCGACCTTCTCGGCCAGCTCCTTGCACGCTTCCGGATTGCCGTCCGAGGCCGCGCCGTTGACCGTCAACTTCCAGTTCTCGTCCTGCCGCGCGAGGCTGAAGGAGGCGGATGGCCCCGTGACATGGATCTCGGCAATCTTCTCTTCACTCAGATCGGCGAGCGTCCGGTCAAACAGGTCTTTCCGCGCGGGAAAGATCTTGTTCGCATCGATCCGGCTCATGGCCAGGATAGCGGGGTTATCATCAAGGCGGGCGTAAACGCCGTCGAAGCTCTTCGAATCGCCGTAGACCTTAAGCGTGCGCGTCTGCCCGCTGACTTTGAAGGTTGCGGCTTTTTTCGGGTCGCCCAAACCTGGGTCGGCGTCGGCGTAGTCGCTCGCCTTCCACTGGCTGAGGCCGGCCACGATCCCGTCCACGGTCGAGGTCTGGGCCTTGAGGTCTGAGGCCGGCACGGCCACGTTCCACTTGTCGTCGCTCTTCGAGAGGAGAATCTCGCCTTCCGGCTGATTGATCTGGACGGACTCGATGTTCTTCTTGTCAACGGCCACGTTGGGCATATCGAAGAGTTCGCTGCCTTTCGGGAAGATCTGCTCGAACGTGTACTTACTTACCTGATAAACGATCTCCTCCTTCGTGCCGGCGATGCGAACATAGCCGTCACCGGACGAATTCGGGCGTCCGCCTTCAATGACAATATCCGGCTGCTCTTCGATGGAGATGGTGCACTTGTAGGCCGGCGTTTCGAGGCCCCATTCCGCCTTCTTGGCCGGATCAACCACATCCGTGGCGTTCAGGTTCGCGAACCGCTGGAGGAGCGTGTCGATACTCTTCTCCTTGAGCTTGAGTCCGGCGCCGCCCGACGCCAATGCCCACTCATATTGCGGCTTCGACTCGGCCGGCGCGCCCATCGCAGGCGGCATCATGGGCTGCACGGAGATGTTCGCGTCATTCTCTTCAGCTTCGCTTGACCCGGAAGGCTTGGCCTCTTCTGCAGCGGGTGCGGGTGCGGGTGTGGCCGCTGGAGCAGGCGCCGGCGGTGGTGCGGGTGTGGCCGTAAGCGGAGGTGCTGATGTCGCCGAAGGCGCGGGTGCGGCTGCGGGAGCAGGAGCTGCGGGTGCTGGCGCCGCCTCAGGAGCAGGCGCCGGCGCAGGAGCGGGTATCGCCGCAGGTGCGGGCGCAGGAGCCGCGGGCGGCGTGGCGGCTTCCGGTGCGGCTGGTTCTTGCGGCTTTGGCTTCTCGCGCCGCTCGAAGACGAGGGCCTTATCCGGCGTGTTGACCGCAAGCTTGGCCGCCTTCGCGGTATCAATCTTGCAGATCTCTTTGTCGAGCCACGCCGTGGCTTCAGGCTTCTTTACCTCAGGCTCTTTCTCTTCCTTCTTGGCGCCTGGTCTCGATGCTGAGTCATCGTAGATCCCCGCCATTTGACGCAGGTTCGTCTCCTCGACGAACACCTGGTTGTCGCCTGCTTTGCGCATGAAAACGCTCTTGTATCCGGGCGACTTGCCGATCAACAAGTGGAAGAAGGGCTCTGTCGAGTCTTTCTTGTAGCCGATGAGATGGAATGCCTTTGCGTCGGACAAGTTGTACTGTTCGAGGCCGCTCTCAGAAGTAGTCGTTTCCCGAGGTTCGCCCTTGAGCTTGACAATGGCGTCGAGGTACTTGTCAATCGTGTCCTTCTTAACGGGCGCGTTGAAGTGCGTGGTCACGCGCCACTTGTCCGCGCCGGAGTCGAAGGCCAGCGTAAGCTTCTCATCAGGCTTCGCGCCGGCGCAGAGGTCCATCTTCACGATGTCGCTCTTGGACATCCCCTCGGGCGCCAACGTCACCAAACGCGTCTGTTCGATGATGCCCGGGGTTCGTTGGGTGGATTTCTTGTAGGCGAACAACGCCACCAGAATAGCCAGCACAACCACCAGCGGAATCAAGTTCTTGGGTTTCATGCACAACCTCCACGCAATCGGGTTTCGGGTCTCGGGTACAGCCTCTAGCCTCTAGCCTCTCTTCCTCCAGCCTCGATCACTCCTCAACCGCTCCAAATGACATCGTGTATGCATTGCGGGCACGACGGCGCGCAACGGCCTGCACCACGCCGACGACGGTCAGGATTATCGC
>Ga0315274_10002405_pt1 | contig 28282 bp, 18 predicted proteins | sample YL17G02_20_MG_FD_203700 | JGI IMG/M metagenome (GOLD analysis project Ga0315274, IMG submission 203700) | Sediment microbial communities from Yellowstone Lake, YNP, Wyoming, USA - YL17G02_20 | ecosystem: Environmental > Aquatic > Freshwater > Lake > Sediment | place: USA: Wyoming | collected...
GCAGAGGCACTGCGAACCGCCGGTTGAGCCACTTGACCACCTGCCAGGTTACGGCCATCGGGATCACGCCCACGACGATCCCCACCATGATGGTCAACCCAAGATCCAGCTTGAGACTTTCCGCCATGGCCAGCGGTCCCGGGTGCGGCGCCACCAGTGAATGCGTGATGACCCCGCCGCAGCAAATCGCCATCACATAGAGCAGGTAATCCTTCCCGGTGCGCATCGCCATCGCCACCGCCAGCGGCAGCAACAACATGAAGAACGTGTCGAAGAAGATGGGAATCGAGAGGATGTAGCCACTCACCAGGATGGCCGCCCCGGCGCGCCGTTCCCCCAGCAACGCCAGAAAACGCCGCACGACCTTGTCGGCCGCGCCGCTCTCCATCAGGCAGAGGCCGATCATGGAAGCCAACGCGATCACCACGCCGATCTTTCCAGCCGTCAGCCCAAACTCACTGGTGGTCAACTCCACGGCCTGCACCCAGTGGGCCTTCTCCGGTTCCCCGGGCAGGCTGCGCGCCAGCAAGCCTACCGTGAAGGCGGCCAGGATCAGGGCAAGGAACGCATGCACCCGCATCACGGTGATCAGCACGACGATGGCCGTCACGCTGATTAACAGCACCACGAAAGGCCAGTAGTCCGGGGCAGAATTGGGGACTTGCGCGAGCCAGCTCATACGTGAGACGGCGCCAGTGCGACAGAAAAGCCGGGCAGGGTCAAGCCAGCGAATTCCGGATCGGGCAAAGTCGCCGATCTACCGCTCCACCCGGGCGCTGCGACCACGCATGAGCTTGTCCACCTCGCTTTTCGACACCATCGAGGTGTCGCCGGGCGTGGTCATGGCCAGCGCGCCGTGTGCTGCGCCGCAATGCACCGCCCGCTCGGGATCGCCCGTGGTCAGCAGGCCGTAGATCAGGCCGCTGGCGAAGCTGTCGCCACCGCCCACCCGATCGAGCACCTCGAGATCGACGTACTTGCGCGACTCGTAGAACTGGCCGTCCATCCAGCACATGGCACTCCAGTCGTTGCGCGTCGCCGACTTCACGCTGCGCAGTGTGGTCGCCACCAGCTTGAGGTTCGGATAAGCCGACACTGCGGCCTCGATCATCCGCTTGAAGGCGGTCACGTTGAGTTCGAGCAGGTTCTCGTCGGCGCCTTCCACCGCCAGGCCGAGGCACGCCGTGAAGTCCTCCTCGTTGCCGAGCATGACATCCACGTGCCGGGCGATCTCCTGGTTGACCTCCCGCGCGCGGGCCTGGCCGCCGATGCTTTTCCAGAGGCTGGGTCGATAGTTGAGATCGTAGGAGACCACCGTGCCGTGCTGCTTGGCCTTCTGCACCGCTTCGACGACGAGCTTGGGCGTGGAATCGCTCAACGCCGCAAAGATGCCGCCGGTATGAAACCACCGGCTTCCCCGCTCGGCGAAGATCTGGTCCCAGTCAAAGTCCCCCGGCTTGAGCTGGCTGGCCGCGGTGTGGCCGCGATCCGGGATGCCGACCGCGCCGCGCACGCCGAAGCCGCGCTCGGTGAAATTGAGCCCGTTGCGCACGGTGCGGCCCACGCCATCGTAGGGCACCCATTTGACAAACTCCGGGTCCACGCCGCCCTGCAGGATGCAATCCTCGAGCAACCGCCCGACGTCATTGTCGGCAAACGCGGTGCAGACGGCCGTCCGGAGGCCGAAGCAGCGGCGGAGGCTGCGGGCCACGTTGTATTCGCCGCCACCTTCCCAAACCCTGAACTCACGGGCGCAACGGATGCGCCCCTCGCCGGGGTCGAACCGCAACATGACTTCGCCCAGCGCAACCAGGTCGTACCGACAGGAATCGGCAGGTTTCAGATTGAGAGTTGTCATAGAGCGGGTCTCGGGTGGCAGGGTTGGTGTGGACTGGGCGTTCGCCCGACACTTTCTGACAAGCCCACGCCAAACTCAACCGCAAACTTAGCCCGGGCCGATTCCTGTTGCGCTTTGACGGGAACTTTCGCAGCCTTTCGCCGCAGCATGGGTACGTTTTCGCCAGCGACGATCCCCTCTCGGAATGGCATGCGAGCTTGGGGGTCAGCCTTGTGGGGTGTCGGACTTGGGCTGCTTGGGGGCGTGTTGCTGACGATACCTGCAAGGGCTGCGCTGAGTTGGGCGGAAGGGGAGGGCTTTCGCAGCGCCGTCACCGTTCCCTCGGGCGCCGGCCCGGCGGGCTTCGTCCGGCTGGCGGCCCCTCAGACGGGGCTCGACTTCACCAATCGACTGCTGCTCAGTCGCTACGTGACCAACCAGATCTACCTCAACGGCGCCGGCGTGGCCTTGGGTGACGTGGATGGCGATGGCTGGTGCGACGTCTATCTCTGCGGCATCGACAATCGTTGCGAGCTCTTCCGCAACCTGGGGGGGTGGAAGTTCCAGTCCGTCACGGATCCCGCGGGCATCGCTTGCGAGGGCCTGGGGCCGAGCGGGGCGGCTTTCGCAGACCTCGACGGCGATGGCGATCTGGACCTGATCGTCAACACGGTCGGGCAAGGCACCCACATCTTTGTCAACGATGGCAAAGCCCATTTCACCGAACTGACGAAGACCAACGTCCTGAACCCCGGCAAGGCGGGCATGTCCATGGCCCTCGGCGACATTGATGGGGACGGCGATCTGGACCTGTACGTGGCCAACTACCGACGGGAGACCATTCGCGATCAGCCGGGCCTGAAGCTCACCGGCAACACCGTGAACGGGCGGCCGGTCGTGGTTGCCGTGGACGGCCGGCCGACCACCGAGCCGGACTTGCGCGGCCGGTTCACGCTGCTGGAGAACGGACGGATCCTGGAAAACGGGGAACCCGACGCTCTTTTTCGGAACGATGGCAACGGTCGCTTCTCGGAAATCCCGTTCACGGAAGGGGCGTTTGTGGACGAACAGGGCCAGCGCCTGACCGAACCGGACTACGGTTGGGCGTTGTCGGTGATGTTCCGCGACATCAATGGCGACGGCGCGCCGGACCTCTATATCTGCAACGACTTTGACTCGTCGGATCGCATCTGGCTCAACGACGGCACGGGCCGGTTCCGCGCGATCCCGCCCCTGGCGCTCCGGCACACCAGCCTGTTCTCGATGGGGGTGGACTTCGGGGATCTCGACCGCGACGGCCGGGATGACATCGTGGTTTCGGACATGCTCATGCAAAGCCATTCCAGCCGGCAACTCCGCGTCGGCGACGTGATGCCGGTCGTCCTGCCGATCGGAGCCATCGAGAACCGCCCGCAGTACCTGGCCAACACCCTGTTCCTGAACCGCGGCGATGGCACCTATGCTGAGATCGCCTGGATTGCTCATGCCGAGGCTTCCGGCTGGACCTGGTGTCCCGTGCTGATCGACGTGGACCTCGATGGCTACGAGGACCTCATCTTTCCCACCGGACACGAGCACGACATGATGAATGCCGACGTGATCAACCGCGGCGAAGTCATCAAGTCCCTGCGGCAGATGTCGAAGATGGAACTCCTGAACCTGCGGACCTTGTTCCAACGCTTTGACACGCCGAATGTCGCCTTCCGCAACCGCGGCGATCTGACTTTCGAGGACGCGAGCGAAACCTGGGGCTTCACCGCCGGCGAGGTGTCGCAGGGCATCGCCCTCGCCGACCTCGACAACGACGGCGATCTGGACGTGGTCGTCAATAACCTGAACACCGGGGTTGGCCTGTATCGCAACGACAGCCCGGCGCCGCGGGTAGCCGTCCGCCTCAAGGGCCAGTCGCCGAACACCCATGGCATCGGCGCCAAGATCTGGCTCTATGGTGGCGCGGTGCCGCAGCAGAGCCAGGAGATGATCAGCGGCGGCCGCTACTTGTCTTGCGACGATGCCCTGCGCGTGTTTGCCGCCGGCAGCGCGACGAACGCGATGCGGATCGAGGTGGCTTGGCGGAGCGGGAAGCGAAGCGTGCTCGAGGGCGTCCAGCCCAACCGGATCTATGAGATCGATGAGGCCTCGGCCACCGGAAAAGTGTCGCCGCCCCCGCCAGTCCCGCCTCCGGTGTTTGAGGAGGTCACGGCTTTCCAGCATCGGCACCAGGAGGAGGAGTTCGATGACTTCGCCCGGCAGCCGTTGCTGCCCTGGAAACTCAGCCAACCCGGCCCCGGGGTGTGCTGGCACGACATCGATGACGACGGCTGGGATGACCTGGTGATCGGAACCGGCCGCGGTGGCCAGCTCGCGCTCTTCCGGAACAACCGCCGCGGTGGGTTCGAGCCCGTGCAGGACCCGGTGCTCACCAAGGTGGCCGCGCGGGACCAGACCAGCGTGCTCGGCATGAACGGCTGGCTCCTGATCGGCCTCTCCAACTACGAGGATGGATTGACCAATGGCGGTTGCGTCCGCCTATGTGACTTGAGCCGCAAAGTGGCAGGCGAGAGTCTGGTCGGACAGGCATTCAGCACCGGGCCGCTGGCGGCGGCGGATATCGACCGGGATGGAGATCTCGATCTGTTTGTCGGCGGTCGCGCGCTCCCCGGCCGCTACCCAGAGCCAGCCGACTCGCTGCTCGTGCGGAATGACAACGGCCGCCTGGTGATCGCGCAGCGCTTTGAGAAACTCGGTCTGGTGAATGGAGCGGTGTTCAGCGACTGGGACGACGACGGCGATCCGGAGCTCATCCTGGCGTGCGCCTGGGGACCGATCCGCTTGCTCGAGAATGACGCCGGGAAGTTCCGTGAAATCACGAAAGACGTCGGTTTGGCGGAGCACACGGGTTGGTGGACGGGCGTCACCACCGGCGACCTCGACAACGATGGGCGTATGGAGATCATCGCCGGCAACTGGGGGTTGAACAGTTCTTACCGAACCAGCCGGGAGCATCCGCGCGGGCTCTACTACGGCGACTTGGACGGCGATACGGTCGTAGACCTGATCGAGTACAGTTACGACCCGGAACTCCGCCGCGAAGTGCCGGACCGGGGTCTCAAGACCATCCTTGGCTCGCTGCCGTGGGTTCAGGAGCGCGTCAAGACGTTCGAGGCGTATGGTCGCGCGAGCGTGGCCGAAATCTATGGAGAGGACTTGAAGAAGGCCAAGCGGGTCGAAGTCAGCACGCTGGCTTCGACCGTGTTCTTCCGGCGGGGGGATCGTTTCGAGGCGCGTGAGCTGCCTCGGGAAGCCCAGTTTGCGCCCGTCTTCGGTGTTTGTGTGGGCGACTACGATGGCGATGGCAACGAGGATGTTTTTCTGAGCCAGAATTTCTTCGCCGTGGCGCCCGATCTGGCGCGGCAGGACGCCGGGCGCGGGCTGTGGTTGAAAGGCGACGGGCACGGCGGCCTCCGACCCGTCCCAGGCCAGGAGAGCGGCATCACGGTCTATGGCGAGCAGCGGGGTTGCGCGCTGGGCGATTTCGATCGCGACGGCCGCGTGGACCTCGTGGTGACACAGAACGGCGCTGCCACGAAACTGTACCGGAACGCCCGGGGCCAGCCGGGCTTGCGCGTGCGCCTGACGGGTCCGTCGGACAACCGCCACGGTGTGGGCGCGAGCGTCCGCCTCAAGTTCGGCGAGCGTTACGGGCCCCGGCGCGAGGCCCACGCCGGCTCGGGCTATCTGTCCGACGACAGTCGCGTCCTGGTGATGGGGACGCCAACGCCCGCGACGGAACTCGAGGTGCGTTGGCCGGACGGCTCACGCACCCTGTCCCCCCTCCCGGCCGACGCCGCGGAAGTCGTGGCAAAGACGGCCGGGAAAGACCGCTGAGGCCGGCGCCAACGCAAACGGCAGACAAGACCAGGCGGCAAGCAGGTTTAACGCATGACTCGAGACTCTAAGAACCTCCGGCGCGGCGGGCCCCGAGTGCCCCGTTGGCACCTGGGTTGCGTATTGGTCCTGGGCAGCGCGGTGTGGGTGGCAGGCGTCGAACCATTGCGCTGGCAGACTCAGTCGGGCTATCGTGTCGCCCCCGTGTCGGTGCCGGCCACGGGTAAGGTCGGCTTCAGTCGCGTCCCGGCTTCCGGCAGTGGCGTCACCTTCACCAATGTGTTGAGCGACGAGCGTTCGCTCGGAAATCGCAATCTGTTGAGCGGCGCCGGCGTGGCCGCCGGCGACGTGGATGGCGATGGCCTCTGCGATATCTACTTCTGCGGCCTGGATTCCAGCAACATCCTCTATCGAAACCTGGGGGACTGGAAGTTCGAGGACATCACCGCGAGGGCGGGCGTCGCTTGCGCCGGCCAGGATTCCACTGGCGCGACCTTCGCGGACACCGACGGAGATGGCGACGTGGATCTGCTGGTCAACTCGCTCGGTGGGGGCACGCGCGTGTTCCAGAATAACGGCCAGGGTCGCTTCCGGGAGGTCACCGCCCAGAGCGGCGTTCGGACGAACACGGGCAGCATGTCCATGGCCCTGGCGGACGTGGACGGCGACGGCGATCTCGATTTGTATGTGGCCAACTACCGGCCCACCACCATTCGGGATCGCGCCACGGCGAAGTTCAAGGTCCAGACCATCAACGGTCAGCCGGTGATTGTGTCGGTGGACGGCCGGCCCACGACTGCGCCGGACCTCACGAACCGCTTCTCGTTGAGTCCTTCCGGCCAAGTCATCGAAGCCGGCGAGGTTTCCTCCTTCTACCTTAATGATGGCAAAGGCCACTTCACGCTCGTGCCGTTCACCGGCGGCACCTTCCTCGACGAAGATGGCAACGTGCTCACGCAAGCACCCTACGACTGGGGACTCTCGGTCCGGTTCTACGATTTCACCGGCGACGGCGCCCCGGACGTGTACCTCTGCAACGACCTGGACCCGCCGGACCGCATCTGGGTCAACGACGGCCATGGGAAGTTCCGCGCGCTGCCTCGATTGGCCGTGCGCCATACCTCTTCGTTCACGATGGGCATCGACTTTGGCGACCTCAACCGCGACGGCCTTGTGGACTTCGTCACGGTGGACATGATCAGCCGCGAACCGCGCAACCGGAAGCTCCAGATCGCCGGCCTCTCGCCCGTCTTCGCGCCCATCGGCGAGGTGGACTTCCGCCCGCAGATCTCACAGAACACGCTGCACATGAACCGGGGCGACGGGACGTTCGCGGAAATCGCCCATTTCGCCGGCGTGGAGGCCAGCGAATGGTCGTGGCACCCGATCCTCTTGGATGTGGATCTCGACGGGTTCGAGGACATCCTCGTTCCCAACGGCCAGTTGCGCGATTTCCAGAACGCGGACCTGGGCCGGGTGGTCGAGTCGGCCGTGGCGACGCGCAACGTCACCACGAATCAGCTCCTCATGTTGTTCCGGCAGTTCCCGGGCCTCGAGTTGCCTCACCTCATTTTCCGCAACCGGGGGGACCTGACCTTCGAAGAAGTCGCCAAGGCGTGGGGCTTCGACACCATCGGCATCTCCCAGGGCTTAGCGCTGGCCGATCTCGACAACGACGGCGACCTGGACCTCGTGGTGAACAACCTCAACACCGTGGCGGACCTTTACCGCAATGACACCGCGGCGCCGCGCGTCGCCGTGCGCTTGAAGGGCAAGGCGCCCAACACACAGGGCATCGGCGGAAAGATCAAGGTCCTCGGCGGCCCGGTGCCCCAAAGCCAGGAAATGGTTGCTGGGGGCCGGTTCCTGTCGAGCGACGAGGCGATGCGGGTCTTCGCGGCCGGCAGTCCCACGAATCGCCTGACCCTCGAGGTCACCTGGCGCAACGGCCGGCGCAGCGTTATTGCAGACGCCCGAGCGAACGCCATCTATGAGATTGACGAAGCCGGGGCCGATGCCTCGGCGCCGCCACCACCGCCCAAGCCCAAGCCGATCTTCGAAGAGGTCAGTGCGCGGCTCCGGCACACCCACCACGAGGAGTTCTTTGATGATTTCGCCCGGCAACTGCTCCTGCCCAATATGCTCAGTCAACTCGGCCCCGGCGTCGGCTGGTACGACCTGAATGGCGACGGGTTCGACGACCTCATCGTCGGCACGGGCAAGGGCGGCGCCCTGGCGGTCTTCCAGAACAACGGCCGGGGCGGCTTCGAGCGGCTGGCCAGGCCGCCTTTCGACGCCGTCACGGGACGGGACCTGACCACGCTGCTGGGGCTGCCCGTGGAGGAGGGCACGAGCGCGATCCTGGCCGGATCGTCCAACTATGAAGATGGCGAGCCGGCCGGTGCCATGGTGCGCCTCTACGATCCGCGATCGCAGACCGTGCTGGACCGGTTCCCCGGCCAGGCCTCGAGCACGGGACCGATGTCCCTCGCGGACGTGGATGGCGATGGCGATCTGGACCTGTTCGTAGGGGGGCGCGTCGTGCCGGGGCGTTATCCGGAGCCTGCGTCCTCCTTCCTCTTCCTGAACGACCAAGGTCAATTCAAGGTGGACGCGCGCAACTTCGAGCGCTTCGCCAACATCGGCTTGGTCAGCGGATCCGTGTTCAGCGATCTGGATGGCGATGGCCAGCCGGATCTGGTGCTCGCGTGCGAGTGGGGTCCGGTGCGCGTGTTCCACAACGATCACGGCGCGTTCACCGAGGTCACCGCCGCGCTCGGCCTGGCGCCCTACACCGGCTGGTGGAATGGCGTGACCACGGGCGACCTGGACGGCGACGGGCGGCTCGACATCATCGCGTCCAACTGGGGCCTCAACACCAAGTACCGCGCCTCGGCGGAACACCCACGGCGGATCTACTACGGCGATTTCCTCGGCAACGGCACCGTCGTTCCCGTCGAAGCCCTCTTCGATCCGTTCCTCCAAAAGGAGGTGCCGGATCGCGACCTGAATATCATGGCCATGGGACTGCCTTTCGTCCGAGACCAATACTCCACCCACCAAACTTACGCGGAAGCCCGCGTGGCGGACTTGTTGGGCGAGCACTTGAAACAGGCGAAACCGGTCGAGGCCAACACCCTGGCCTCGGTGGCCTTCCTGAATCGCGGCGATCATTTTGAAGCCCGGCCCCTCCCTGCCGCAGCCCAGTTCGCTCCCGCTTTCGCGGTGATCGTGACGGACTTCGACGGTGACGGCAGAGAAGACGTTTTCCTGAGCCAGAACTTTTTTGCGGCACAACCGTTCACGATGCGCAACGATGCCGGCCGCGGCCTGTGGTTGCGAGGCGACGGTCGCGGCGCGCTCCAGCCCCTCCTGGGGGCTGAGAGCGGTGTCGCTGTTTACGGCGAGCAGCGCGGCGCGGCGGTGACGGACTTCGATCACGACGGCCGCGTCGATCTGGTGGTCACGCAGAACGGGACCGAGACGAAGCTCTATCGGAACGTGGGAGGTCAACCGGGGCTGCGCGTCCGCCTGAAAGGACCGCCGGGCAATCCCCAGGCCGTCGGCGCCGTGCTGCGACTCAAGGCGGGTGAACGTTTTGGTCCGGCCCGGGAGGTTCACGCCGGCTCGGGCTATTGGTCGCAAGATGGCGCGGTCCAGGTGCTGTCTTCAGAGCCGGTGCCTGACCGTCTTTGGGTGCGCTGGCCCGGGGGCAAGACGACAATCCACTCCGTTCCCGCCAACGCTCATGAAGTGACGATCGACTCAGCAGAAGGGCTTCAGGCCGGCCACTGAAAACCTAGCGCGCCATTTCCGATCGACGGCCAACTACATCTGCTCCGGGGTGTCGATGCCCAGCACCGCCAAACCTTGCTTCAGCACGCGAGCGGTGAGATCGCAGAGGCTCAAGCGCGCGTCGCGGTCCGGACCCGCGGCCTTCAGCACGGGGCAATTCTCATAGAACCGCGCGAATAGTCCCGCCAGCTCGTAGAGGTAGTTGCAGAGATAGTTCGGCCGGTACTCGTCCGCGACGGCTTCCAGCACGTGGCCGAAGTGGAGGAGATGCTTGCTGAGCGCGATCTCCTCCGGAGCCGTCAGCGGGAAGGAGGTCTCGACCGCGTTTCCGGAAGCTGGCCCATCCAGACCGCCTTTCCGGAAAATGCTGCGGATGCGGGTGTGGGCGTAAAGAAGATACGGAGCGGTGTTGCCGTTCAACGCCAGCATCCTGTCCCAACTGAAGACATAGTCAGTTTGCCGGTTCGGCAGCAGGTCCGCGTACTTGATCGCGCCCAGGCCGACGACGCGGGCGATCTCGCGTCGCTGCGGCTCCGCCAGCTCGGGATTCTTCTCCGACTCCACCTTGAACGCCCGCTCTTCGGCCTCATCCAGCAGGTCGGCCAGCTTCACCGTGTCGCCGGAGCGGGTCTGGAAGGGCTTGCCGTCTTCGCCGAGGATCGAGCCGAACCAGACGTGCGCCAGCTTGGTCCGGGCCTCGGGCTGCCATAGCCGGAAAACGGCGAAGAGCTGCTTGAAGTGAAGCTGCTGGCGGGCGTCGGTGACGTAGATGATCTCGTCCGGGCGCCACGTTTCCAGCCGGTAGGCCAGCGTGGCCAGGTCGGTCGTGGTGTAATTGGCCGCGCCGTCGCTCTTCTGGATGATGGCTGGATGCGCCTTCAACTCCGGCAACGCGTCAAAGAACACCACCAGGGCGCCCTCGCTCGCGCGCGCCAGACTGCGGGCAACCAGGTCCTGCACCACCGCCTTGAGGCGCGGGTTATAGAAGCTCTCGCCCAGCGTGTGGTCGAAGCGGACCCCGAGCCGGCCATAGACGGCGTCGAATTGATGCCGTGACTCGTCGATCATCCGTTGCCAGAGCGCGCGGTTCTCAGGATCGCCGGCCTGCAGCTTCACCAACTCTTGCCGCGCCGCGTCGAGCACGGTGGAATCGCGTTCACAGGCGTCGTTGACCTGTTTGTAGAGCCGTTCCATCTCAACGAGCGGCTCGGTTTGCAGCGCGGCGGGATCGAGATGACGCTTCCAGCCGACGAGGAGTTTGCCGAACTGCGTGCCCCAGTCGCCGAGGTGGTTGTCCGTGATGACGCGATGACCGAGCAGCCGCAGCGTGCGCGCCAGGCAATCCCCCAGGATCGTGGAGCGGATGTGACCGACGTGCATCGGCTTGGCCACGTTCGGCGAACTGAAGTCCACCACCACAGTCCGCGGTGCGGCCGCCGGCTCAAAGAACAGGTGCTCGCCGCGCGCGGCCGATTGCAGCGTCTGCGCCACGGCGGTCGGCCTGAGGTGAAAGTTAAGGAACCCCCCGCCGGCGAGCTCGATGCGGTCGCACCATTCCCGCACGTCCAGCCGGGCGAGAACGTCGGAGGCAAGCTGGCGGGGATTCATCTTCCGTGCCTTGGCCAGCGCCATCAACGCGCTGGCCTGGTAGTCGCCGAAGTTGGGATTGGGGCACGGCTGAACCTGGACTTGGGACAAGTCGGCGCCCGGTACCAGCGTGGCTACGACCTGCTGAAGGCGTTGTTGGAGAAGTCGCTGGAGCACGAGCGGGGAGTGGGCGAGAATTGGATGACGGTCCGGTCGCCGGATTTCGATCGCCGGCGGGCTCGCTATTTCTGGCGGACCTGGCCTTTGATGGCGTCGAAGATCGCCTGGGCGTCGGGCGCTTGTTCAAGGGCTTGGCGGAATTCGGCTCGATGAAGCAGCTTGGCAATGTCCGCCAGGGTGTGGAGATGCTTCTGAAACTGGCCCTGCGGCACCAGAAAGAGCGTCACCAGTTTCACGGGCTGGTTGTCCAAGGCATCGAAGTTCAGCCCCTTGCTGGAACGGCCGAAGGCGCCCGTGACCTCGCTGATGAGGTCGGTGGAGGCGTGGGGGATGCCAATGCCAAAGCCGATGCCGGTGCTCATCGAGATGTCGCGCTTCTTGACGGCGGCGGCGATGGCCTCGCGGTTCTCCAGTTTGATCTTGCCCGTTTCGACCAGCAGCCCAATCAGCTCGTCGATGGCCTCCCAGCGGTTGGCGGCCCGCATCTCCGGCAGGATCTGGGCCGCGCTGAGAATATCGCCTAAGTGCATACAGACTAAACTCCCGCATTTCGCCCGAACCCCGAAGCCATTTCAAGAGCGAATTCCGCCGCCAGTGTGCCTGCGATTTTCTTGGTTCACAAGTCGGTTAGTTGTGGTAGAAACGGCGCGGCAACAATTGCGTTGCCTGAATGTGCAGGCTGTGAGCAAATGTTAAGCTATGAACGCAAAGACTCTCCTGACGTTGTCCCTGGGGCTCCTGCTGTGGGCCGGCTGTGCCGGCAAACCCGCGAGCGACACCTACACCTACCGTGGGAGCATGACCGGCGCTGACATGGACATGACGCTGGACAACCTGCTGGAGAGTAGCGAAGACCGCAGCTACCTGATCTGGGTGAACGCCGTGCGCCAACGCGAGGGCGCCTGGGATTCCACCTACTTTCTCGATGTTCGCTATGCGGGGGCGAGCGACGCTGGCTATATGGATATTGGTCCCGGCGAGACCCTCCTCCTGACCGTGGACGGACAGCCGATGCGCCTCCGCAGCGCCGGCAGCGCGGGCAGCCGCTCGGTCACCCCGGCCGGCCACTACGCGGAGAACGCCGTGTATCCGATCAAACCCGAGGACCTGAAGAAGATCGCCCGCGCCAAGGAAGTCAAGGTCCAGGTCGTCGGCCAGGCCCACTCCCACTACCGCAACTTCAAGCCCGAGAACATCGAGAAGTTCCGGAAGTTCGTCCTGATGCACATGGGCGGCTTCTGAGGCCCACCGCCTTCTCGCCAAGCCGCTGACGCACGAGTGCCGCCGACGGCTTGGTTATTCTGTGCGGTTCGCCTGCGGCGTCAGAACTTGAGGTGACGCAGCGCCAAGGCGGCAAGGGTGAGCGCGAGCATCAAGCCCGCCGGCATGAACTTCTTCGTCTTGCTCAACCGGAGACCGAATATGACCAGCAACGCGGCCAGTAATAGGTCGGCGACGTACGGCTGGAAGATCACGTTCAACGCGCAGAGCGTCAGCGCCGCCGCGAACGAGACGGAGGCAATGAGCGAAGGTCTGCTCCCTGCCTTGAGATATCCGATCAACCCGCCCGTGACCAGAAGGACGATGTAGATCCAAAGGACCGTGCGCGCGAAACTCATTTGCCAGCGAGTGTATCCGCGACCCGCCCCGTTGCGCCAATCCCAAAATCGGCCAGTCTGCGCCGCCAATGTGCCGGCGTTCGCCCACCCAGCGATTCCGGAAGGTTGAGAGGAATAATTGGTAACGGGTAGCAGCACCAAGGCGTCGAGCAGATTCGGGTTGAAGGAGGAGATTCCTTTTCCGTCGTCGGGGAACCCTTCGCGGTTGCGCTTCACGGCACGGTTCAAGGTACCCGTTGGAACACCATAGAGCGCGGCCAGATCCGCGTCCCGCCGTTCGCCCGTTCGCCCCACGCGCCAAACATACCGATTGCAGCCCCTGGATTATCCGCTAGCATGCACGCGAAGCAGGAGAACGGTCGAGTCTATGAACACGAGCATCGTTCCAACAGGGCGCGGGACGGGCCGATCAACCATGGTCCGAGGTATGCCCAGGCAATCGTTCAGGATGGCAGACCTATCCCACTCTGATCATCCCACTTCGAGGCGACCGGCCTTCACGCTGATCGAACTCCTGGTGGTCATCGCCATCATCGCCATCCTGGCGGGCCTGCTGTTGCCGGCGTTGGCCAAGGCCAAAGCCAAGGCGACCGCCGTCCACTGCATGGCGAACCTGAAGCAGTTGCAGTTGGCCTGGACGATGTATGCGGACGACAACAACGACTTCATCGCCGGCAATCACTGGCAGGATCAGGCCAACCGCGTCCCGGACAAGGCCAACTGGGTGAGCGGCTGGCTCGACCCGCGCCAAGCCAACAACACCGACAACACCAACACGCTCTTGTTGCTCGAACCGAAGTATGGCGTTCTGGGGCCCTACACCAAGTCGGCGGAGGTCTATCGCTGCATGGCGAGCCGGATCCGGGTGAAGGCGGGCACCACCACCTATCCGCTCGTTCGCACCGTATCCATGAGCGTGTGGATGGGGCATCGCACCCTGCCTTGGAACGATAAATACCTCACGTTCCAGAAGAAGAGCGACGTCCAGGGGCTGGGCCCGAGCGACGCGCTGGTCTTCGCGGACGAACGCGACGACAGCATCGATGACGGCGAGTTCGCGATCGATATGGTGGCCAACCAGATTGTCAACGTGCCCGCCGGTTATCACGGGGGATCCGGGGGAGTGACTTTTGCTGACGGCCACGCGGAGATTCACCGCTGGCGGACTCCGGAAGTGCTGCGCTCGCAGCAAAGTGGAACTCAAACCCGGAAATGGGAATTCATGCCCGTCTCGGCGAGCAATGTGGACTTGGTGTGGTTGCGCGCCCACGGCACGGCGCGGGCCCAGTAACCCACGGGTACCGGAGTCGTCAACGGACGGCTAACTGCGGCTGGACCTGCCTGCGGGTGGCCTGTTTTGCTGGGTAATCGACGCCCGTGGCTGGCGATGTCGGGCGTTTCTGTTCATCGTGATCGGCATGGACTCGACAACACCTTCGTGCGCCTATGAAAATGCCCTTGTCCCCGCGCGGCTTCGCTCTCCGCCTCGCCCTAATCGGGTCGCTCGTACCGCTGGCACTCAATGCTGCCGTGAGCGTCACCGAGAACACCGGAGAATGGCTGCTGGACAACCGCCACCTTCAGGTCCTCGTCCGGCCGAACTCCGGCGCGATCATCGTCCACGACCGATCCAGCGGCCGGGAGTGGATGCAGTCTCCGGCAGCGGACGCGAAGTCGATGCCGATCTTCCGCAACGTGCGACGAACGCCGCAACCCGGGCCTGGCCTTGCCTTCGACGTGCCCCTCGAGCCTGGTTCCACGAACTCGCTCTCCGTGTCCCTCACGTTGCGCGACCGCGGAACCGATCTGTTTGTCGAGGTGGATCTGCCGGATCGCCATGCCAGGATTCAGAACCTGTTCGTGCTCGAGCCGTTCGCGTCTGCCTCGACGAACGCCGCATTGGTTGTCGCCGACTACAGCAACGGCCATCTCTACCCTTTAAGCGAGAAGCCGCCCCGGACCTGGTTCAACCTGTGGAGCATCGATATGCCTTGGGTCGGCGTCTGCGATCTCTCGGACGGCCACGGCTATGCCCTCATGGTCGAGACCGACGACGACGCCTGCATCCGCCTCGAGAAGACCCGGCGCGACGGACAGGAGGTCTGGGCGCCGCAGGTTGGCTTCCAGGCCAGCCAGCGCGAGTTCCGGTATCCCCGGAAGTTCTTCTACCACTTCGCGTCGAAGGGCGGCTACGTGGCGCTGGCCAAGCGCTTCCGCGACTTCGCCCGCGAGCAAGGCCTGCTCGTGCCATTCCGCGAGAAGTTGAAAAGGAATCCGAACATCGCCCGGCTTTTCGGCGCGCCGGACGTGTGGGGCGACGGCTCGCTGAAGTTTGCCCGCGAAGCGAAGGCTGCCGGCATCGAGAAGCTGCTCATCCACGGACGCGCCTCCGCCGAGGACATGAAGGCCATCAACGACCTGGGCTACCTGACGAGCAACTACGACATCTACGCCGACATGCTCCAGGTGGAGCCGGGGAAGGAGATCGACAGCCATCACGGCCAGGTGCCGGGCGACGTGGTCCTGCAGGCGGACGGCCAGCGCATGAAGGCATGGCTCACCTGGGACAAGCAGCAATACATGAAGCGTTGCCCGGTGGTGGCGGTGAACACCGCGCGCGTGGTCATCCCGAAGGACCTGGCGCAACGCCCGTTCGTGGGACGCTTCATCGACGTCGCCACCGCCGAGGACCTGTACGAGTGCTTCGACCCCGCCCATTCATTGACGCGGAGCGGCAAACGCCAGGCCAGCACGGAGCTGCTGGCTTACGTGCGTTCGCTCGGACTCGTCACCGGCGGCGAGCATGGCCGTTACTGGGCGGTGCCACAGCTTGACTACCTCGAGGGCATGATGAGCGGCGGTTCCTACTCGTGGCCCGCGGGCTGGCTCCTTCGGCCGAAGTCGAAGGACCAGGAGTTCGACAACCCGTATGGCGGCAAGTTCGGCAAGTGGGCCGACTACGAGAAATGGGGCATCGGCCACCAATACCGCGTGCCGCTCTGGGAACTCGTGTTCCACGATTGCATCGTCTCGACGTGGTATTGGGGGGACTCGAGTGAGTTCCTGCTCCAAGCCGCACCGGAGGTCACGCCGAAGAAGGACGCGTTCAACGTCCTGTACGGGACGATCCCGATGTTCTGGGCGAACCGGGAAGGCGGTTGGCGCGCGGACCGCGAGCTCTGCCTGCGCAGCTACCGCAACACCTGCAAGCTTCATGAGGTGATCGCCGGCACCGAGATGCTGAGCCACGAGTTCGTCACGTCCGACCGCGCGGTGCAGCGCACGAAGTTCAGCGACGGCACCGAGGTCATCGTGAACTTCGGCGAGACCCTGTTCGAGGCGAAGCTGGGCCGCCGCAAGTACCTCCTGCCGCAGCATGGCTTCGCCGTGAAAGGCCCCAAGATCGAGCAGTCGCTCGCGCTGGTAGGCGGCAAGGCGGTAACGACGATCCGGACGAAGACGTTCGAGTTCAGCGACGCCTCACCTTGATGGAGCGATCGCAGCCCCAGGACAACAATCGCTGGCGCTTCGTCCCCGAGCGGCTAGACTGCCGGAGTATGAACTCCGCCCGATTCCTCGCTGCGTGGCTGCTCTTTGTCTGCTCCGTTTGCGCGGGACGTCCGGCGGAAGCGCCCGCCGGCCCGCGCCCCAACCTGGTGCTCGTGGTGGCCGATGACCTCGGGCTTACGCTGGGGTGCTACGGCGATTCCGTCGCCCGCACGCCTCATCTCGATCAGCTCGCGAAGGAGGGAGTCCGCTTCACCCACGCGTTCTGCACGACGGCCAGTTGCAGTCCCAGCCGCTCGGTGTTGCTCACCGGACGGCACGGCCACGCCATCGGCCAGTACGGCCTCCAGCACAGTGTGCACCACTTCGAGGCGTTCGCGGACACGCCGACGCTTCCCGGGTTGCTCAGCCGGGCAGGGTATCGCACCGTCCGCATCGGCAAACTGCACGTCGGACCCGAGCCCGCGTATCCGTTCGATCGGGTGCTGACCGGCATGCGCGGCGGCGACCGCAACAGCGTGGCCATGGCCGAGCGCGTGGAGGAGTACCTGCGCGAGCCGGCCGGGCGGCCGTTCTTCCTCCACTTCTGCCCGACCGATCCGCACCGCTCTGGCACGGTGAACACCAACTCCCCATGGCGCCCAGACCGTTTCGGCAACGGCCGGGATTATCCCGGCGTGCAGGAGAACGCCTTCGAGCCCAACTCGGTTCGCGTGCCGCCGTTCCTGCCGGATACGCCGGCCTGCCGGGCGGAACTGGCGGAGTACTGCCAAAGCGTGGCGCGGTTCGACCAGGGCGTCGGTCGCTTGGTCGAGGCGCTCAAGAAGACGGGGCACTACGACGACACCGTGCTGGTTGTGCTCAGCGACAACGGCGTTCCCTTTCCTGGCGCAAAGACCACCTTGTACGAGCCGGGGATGCGGTTGCCGTTGATCGTGCGGGCCCCGCACATCCAGCGCCGGGGCCTCACCAACGCCGCCCTGATCAGTTGGGTGGACATAACGCCCACGTTGCTCGACTTTGCGGGCGCCTTGCCCGCCGAGGCGCGTTTCCACGGCCGCTCCTTTCGAGCCATCCTGGAACAGGAACAGCCACCCGGTTGGGACGTCGTTTACGGCTCGCACACGTTTCACGAAGTCACGATGTACTATCCCATGCGCGCGGTGCGGACCCGGCAGTTCAAGCTGATCCTCAATCTCGCGCACCCACTGTCCTTCCCGTTCGCCTCGGACCTTTACGCCTCGGCCACCTGGCAGCACACGCTGACTTCCGGGGCGGAGCGCTACGGCCAGCGCCGGCTTCAGGATTACCTGCAGCGGCCCCAGTGGGAGCTCTATGACCTGCACGCCGACCCGCACGAGATTCACAACCTCGCCGCCGACCCAACGCACCAGTCCGTGCTCCGCGAACTCCAGGCCCGGCTCCGGCGTTTTCAGGCGGAGACGAGAGACCCTTGGATCGTGAAGTATGAACACGAATAGTCCGAAGCGATTGTGTGGGCGGAGTCCCATGCAGAGTCCTCGATTCCTGCGAGGGCCGCTCCCCCGGTGGCTGATCGGCTTGCTCGGGGTGGCGACCCTGGGCGGCCCAATCCAGGCGGCTCAGACCGCACCGGAGGTTCCGGCTTTGGAACGGGTGCCCGGAGCCAAGCCGCGCAACCTCGTGTTCATTCTGGCGGACGATCACCGCTACGATGCGCTCGGGTTCCTGGGTCATCCGTTTCTCGAAACGCCGCAGCTCGATTCGCTGGCCCGCAACGGCGTGCTCCTGCGCAATGCCTTCGTGACCACGGCGCTCTGCTCGCCGAGCCGGGCGTCGATCCTCACCGGCCTCTACGCCCATCGTCACCGGGTGGTGGACAACAACAACCCGATTCCACCCGGTCTCACATTCTTCCCGCAATATCTCCAGCGCGCCGGCTACCGCACCGCCTTTATCGGCAAGTGGCACATGGGCGGCGAGACCGACGCGCCGCAGCGCGGTTTCCACCATTGGGTCAGCTTCCGGGGCCAGGGAGAATACTGGCCGGACGGTCGGGGCACCGCCAACTCCAACTGCCCGCCCATGCGGCTGAATGTCGATGGGCGGTCGGTCCCGCAGCGGGGCTACCTCACGGATGAGTTGACCGACTACGCGCTCGACTGGTTGCGGTCGTTGCCGGCGGACCAACCGTTCTTCCTCTACCTCTCGCACAAGGCCGTGCACGCCGAGTTCGTGCCCGCGGAACGTCACCGGGGCCGCTACGCCGGCAAACCGGTGCCGGTGCCGCCGACGCAGACCCGGCACGACGGCGCGCCCATGTGGGTCCAAAACCAGCGCAATTCCTGGCACGGCGTGGACTTCGCCTATCACTCGCGGCTCGATGTGGCCGAATACCACCGTCGCTACTGTGAAACCTTGCTCGCGCTCGACGACAGCGTCGGCCGCGTGCTCGACATGCTGCGCGAGCGGGGCTGGCTTGATTCCACGGTCGTGGTGTACCAGGGCGACAACGGATTCGCGTTCGGCGAGCACGGCCTGATCGACAAGCGCAGCGCCTACGAGGAATCCATGCGCGTGCCGATGCTCGTGCAGTGTCCGGACCTGTTCCGCAGCGGCACGGTGGTAACGCAGGTCGTGGCCAACATTGACGTGGCGCCCACGCTGTTGGAGGCCGCCGGACTAAAGCCTCCGAACGGCCTGGACGGTCGCAGCTTCCTGCCGTTGGCGCGCGGCGAGACGATCCCCTGGCGGACGGGACTGCTCTACGAGTACTACTGGGAGCGCAATTTCCCGCACACACCCACGCTCCATGCGTTGCGCGGCGACCGCTACAAGTACATCCACGTTCATGGGCTCTGGGACATCGATGAACTCTACGATCTGCAGAGCGATCCGGCCGAGGCGCGGAACCTCATCTTCAGTCCGGAGCATCAACCGGTCGTGCGTGAGATGAACCACAGGTTGTTCGAGGTGCTGGCCGAGACGGAGGGACTCTACCTGCCGCTCTATCCGGACCGCGGCAACTCCGCGAACCTGCGCCGCGCCGACGGTTCACCGCCGGCAACCTTCCCCCAGGAACTGATGCGCCCCTGAGCGCCCGCTGTTGTGATGGGCCTTCCGCGGTCGTGGCTCGTCCTGCTCGTCATCGTTCTCGGAACGGAGTGCCAGGAATCAACCACGAAGACGACAAGCCTGAATCCGGAAGTTGAGGACCGCAAAAAGGCGCAAGAAGCCCAAGTCTGTGGAGGTCAACCATCGCTCAGGGAGCTCGCGCACGATAGAAGCGCTGGCGATGCGCGGGAGCATCCGGGTCCCACACGTCCGTCTCATCGGATTGGTTCAGCCAGTTGGTGAGCACCGTCCAGTTGGCGAAGTCCTCGGTGCCTTCGAGGGCGGTGCTCGCGCCTACGTCGCTCCGGACGGTCAGTGCGACGTCGCCGTCCCGCCTCGCTTGGATCGCGATGATCTCGGGTGGAGTAGCCGGCGTCTCGGTGAGCACACAATCATCGACTCCGAAAAGATGCCATTCGCCCCCGGAGCCTTTCATTTCGACAAAGACGGTCACGAAGCTGGCTTGAGCGACCGCGGTTTTCGCCACGTTGGCCATTCGCAGGTGACTGTAGAACCGGGGTGTCCACTGCACCCGCGCCGCGGTCGGACTCGTGCCGCCCTGCGGATCGATGCCGAGCCGCACAGGGCTGAGCCGGTTCCGGTCGTTCCAGACATCGTATTCCCAGGTGTTGTTCTCTCGCAGAATCTCCTTCGTCCACCTTCGGGACACCGGTGCCGCCCTGCGAGGCGACTCACCGGCGCGTGAGTCAAGCCGAGGCGACGCGCGCCTGAAGGAGCACCTGTTTGACCTTGCGCAGGAGTTCCTGGCTGGTGAAGGGCTTCCGCAGGTAGCACTCGTCCTCAACGGTGCTGCGCAGGTAGCCGCTCGTGCTGAGGATGGGCACCGTGGGGGACAACCGGCGGAGGCAGTCGATCAACTCGCGGCCGCTCATCCCCGGCATGACCAGGTCCGTCACCACGAGGTCGATCTGCGACGGGGCCTGGCCAAACAGTTGCAGGGCCTGAGGACCACTGTTCGCGGTCACCACCCGATAGCCAAACGTGGACAGCACCGTCCGGCCGAGCGTCAACACCATTTCCTCATCGTCCACAAACAGCACGGTTTCCGTCCCCCGCAGGTCTTCCACTTTCGTGGCCTGGTCCTTGACGATCTTCTCCTGGGCGGGCAGGAAGACCCGCACGGTGGTCCCTTGGCCCGGAGGACTCACGACCGACACGATGCCGCCGTGGTTGGTGACAATGCCGTACACCCAGGCCAATCCAAGCCCCCGATGTTCGGGCGTGCTCTTGGTCGAGAAGAACGGCTCGAAGATCCGCGGCAGGATCTCCGGGGAAATTCCGTGCCCGTTGTCGGTGATCTCCACGCACACGTAGTGACCGGCCGCAAGCTGGACGGTCGGACTGATCACCGGTTCGGTGAAGCTGTGGTTGAGTGTCCGCACCGTGATGCGGCCTTCCCGCCCCACGGCCTCGACGGCATTCTCCAGGATTCGGACGAACGCCTGCAGCATCTTGGCTTCGTCGAAAGTGACGGTGAACAGCCGCTTCTCGAGTTGCATCGTCCACAGGATGTGCGCCGAGCCCGGTTTCTGAAACAGCTCCACCGCGTGTCGGACCACGCTGTTCAGGTTGCCGGGGGCCTGGCTGCGCGCATCCATTTCCTGGCGGCTGAAGTCAGCGAGGTCCTGGGCGATCTCGGCCGCCTTCTCCGCGGACCGTTCCACCTCCAGCAGCGATGGCCGCCAGGCATGCGTGGGCTCCATCTTGCTCAGGATCAGTGAAACGTGGCCGAGGATGGTCGTCAGCGCGTTGTTGAAGTCCAGCGACACCGTCCGGGTCAACTGGAGTGCGCACTCGAGCTTCTGCCGCTGGGCGGCGCTGGCCTCCAGGGCCGGGGGAACGGTGCTCGGCGCAGGAGGGCTCTGAGGGCCCCCCGGCACCTCCGGCAGGAGTTGGAACAGGAAGACGCGTTCGCCCTCCCGGTGGGTCGGGCAGATGAACGTATGGAAGCTATGGGTGGCCCCCCCTTTGACCCTGAATCGCAGCACGGTGACGGGCGGCGATCCTAGTTCCAACCGCGCCACATATTCCTCCGCCGTCAGGCCGTTCTCCGGCGACCAGATGGAGGCGGAGAGGGCCGGATCGCCTTCCAAGACCGCACCGAGAACCAGGATGGCCGCTTCATTGGCTTTGCGGATCGTCCCGGACTCATCCACGAGGAATGCGGGCCAACCTGCTTGCTCCAGCGCAAAAGTGAAATCAGGCTTCATCGTCAATCACACCGACGCGCGTCCAAAGTAATTCGCTGGGCCACAGACTCAACCAGATTCTTTCCCGGTTCCGCCGGCCGGAGTCCAACCGCAATTCGAGACAACGGCATCCCAATTCTGGCCAGCCCGGCGATGACGCACGGCTCAAATCTTCAGCCAACGTCACGCCGGGAGGAAGCCACAGACCTGCCTAGCAGGGCCTTGGCCAACCTCCGGCGCGGCCCGCCGGACTCCAGCGTCGAGGGCGGAGCCTCCACCGTGGCGGAACCCACTCCCGAGCACGACCCCGAGGGAAGGGCGAAGCGACGTCAGTTTGGCCAGCTGCCGGGCGGCACGTTGGGGGTCTGGTTTCACGGCATTCGGGGCTCGCGGCTTGATTTACGCTGAAGCTATTCTAGTCTTCACAGGTATTGCGGCAACCATGCAACTCAGCCCCGACGAGGTTCAGCGCTACGCGCGACACCTGGCGCTGCCGGAAGTGGGCCGGGCCGGTCAGCAGCGACTTCGCTCGACGAGCGTTCTGTGCGTGGGGACCGGCGGTCTGGGTTCGCCGGTCCTCCTCTACCTGGCCGCCGCCGGCATTGGCAAACTGGGCGTGGTGGATTTCGACGCCGTCGAGCGATCGAACCTCCAGCGGCAGATCATCCACCGCACGCCGGATGTCGGCCGACCCAAGACCGAGTCCGCCCGCGAATCGCTGAACGCCCTCAACCCGGACGTCGAGGTCGTCGTCCACAACGTCCGGCTCACACGCGAGAATGCGCTCGCCATCATCCGCCCTTACGACCTCGTTGTGGACGGCACGGACAATTTCCCGACCCGCTACCTGACCAACGACGCTTGCGTCCTGCTCCAGAGGCCGAACATCTACGGTTCAATCTTCCGGTTCGAAGGCCAGGCGAGCGTGTTCGCGCCGCATTTGGGCGGCCCGTGCTACCGCTGTCTTTACCCCGAGCCGCCGCCGCCAGGCACCGCGCCCAGCTGCGCCGAAAGCGGTGTGCTGGGCGTGCTGCCGGGTCTTATTGGGACCATCCAAGCCACCGAGGCGCTCAAGCTGGCCCTGGGCAAAGGCAGCCCGTTGATCGGCCGCCTGCTCCTGTTGGATGCACTCGAGATGAAGTTCAAGGAACTCAAACTCCGCCGCGATCCGAAATGCCCGATCTGCGGTGAGCATCCAACGATCACCCAACTCATCGACTATGCACAGTTCTGCGGTGGCACCCAACATCCGGACGAAGTCACCGTCCAGGAAATGAAGCAAGCGCTCGAGGACCCCAAGTCCGGCATCCAGGTCCTCGATATTCGCGAGCCACACGAGTATCAGATCGCTCGCCTTGCCGGCGTGCCGCTGCTGCCGTTGAGCGTATTGCCGCAACGCTGCTCCGAACTCGATCCCGACCAACCCTACTACCTCTGCTGCAAGACCGGCGTCCGCTCGCTCAAGGCGCTGACATTCCTACGGGAGCGGGGCTTCAAGCACGTCAAGAGCGTCCGGGGCGGTCTCACGGCCTGGTCGGAAGCGATCGATCCCAGCGTGCCGAAGTACTGAGCGACTGGCCTCTGATGAACGAGATGACATCCACGCGAATCTGGCCAAGCGCCGCTGCGGTGACTCTCTCGTGCTTGGTGAGGGCGGTGATTGGGTTCTCCGGCGGTCTGGCGTTAGGAGGCGACACGAATCTGCCAGTCGTGAGAATCCGGGCCAACGTTCCCATGATCGACGAAGAAGGCGGAGTCCCTGGTGAGTTCCGGGTCGAGCGATCGGGCCCCGATCTGTCGAACGACCTCAAGGTGTACTACCGGGTTGCGGGAACCGCCGGAAACGGGGTGGACTATCAAGGACTCGCCGGTGCGGCAACCCTCCGCGCCGGGGAAAGCGCGGCGGCGATCCGCCTCACTCCAATCGACGATGCGGAGATCGAACCTCCTGAAACGGTTGAGCTCCGGCTTTGCCGGCGGAATGAACCGTTCACGCTCGCCATCCCGCCGGACACCCAATACTACGTCGTGCGAAACGGTGCCGGGAGACCTGAGATGTTCTTCGCGCAAACCCGCTGGATCGCGACGCACCGGGACGAGGAGAACATCGTCTTTGTCTTGCACGAAGGCGATGTCACGGACCAGAACACGGAAGGCGAATGGCTGCGCGGCCGGGCAGCGATGAGGGTGCTCGACGGGGTCGTGCCCTATGCCATCACGCCGGGGAACCATGACGGACTGGGGCAGCGTCTGAGCCTGACCGAGCGGTTCAACCGCCACTTCCCAGTGACGGACTACGAGCGACTCCCCACCTTTGGCGGCGTGTTCGAGCCGGGCAAGCTCGACAACAGCTACCACTTCTTCTCCGCAGGAGGCGTGGATTGGATGGTGCTGGTTCTGGAGTTTGGCCCCCGGGATGTGGTTCTGACCTGGGCGAATGAAGTGGTGGCTGCCCATCCGGAACGGCGGGTGATCGTGCTCACGCACGCCCACTTATACCCGGACGACACGCTCCAGGGAGCGCCTGAACACCGCGAGAATCCGACGGCTGTCGGACGACAGAACAACGGAACTGACGTTTGGGAAAAAGCTGTTGCGCCGGCACGCCAACATTGCTTTCGTGTTCGATGGCCACGCGGACATCCTTCCGACGCCTTACGTTCCGGGGCAAGAAGACGGGGTCGGTCGGTTGGTCGGGGTTGCAGACCCCGGCAACCGGATATTCCAGATCGTCGCCAACTACCAGTACGCCCCGCTGGGCGGCGGTGGCTTCTTGCGCCTCGTTCATTTCTTTCCCGCGCGCGATGCATTCACCGTGCAGACCTTCTCGCCGTATCTTTGGCGCTCTTTGACCAATGAGCAAAACCAGTTCGAGTATGCCCCCGTCCTGCTCGCTCAGGACTTCAACGATGGGATCTTCGACGGGTGGACCGTGGTAGATGAAGGGAATCAGGAGGCCCCGTCGAGCTGGAGTGTCTGGGAAGGAGCCCTCGTTCAAGTTTGCCAACACTTATGGTCCCGTGGCGGGCGTCGCGAGCGGGCGCAAAGGCACCTTTGCGTATTGGAACCAGCCCGCCAGCCTCGGTTGGTCGAACTACGTTCTATCGGCCACCCTGAATGCCGCGGACGACGACGGGATCGGCCTTCTGTTCCGCTATCAGAATCGCTCGAACTACTACAAGGTGGAGTTGGATCGACAACAGGGCTTTCGCAAGCTGCTCAAGGTCGTGAGCGGCGCCGAAACCCTGTTGGCGTCCGAGGCAGCTGGTTATCCGATGGGCGCTGACCTCGCTTTGCGAGTTCAGGCAGACGGGAGTCAGATCGGTGTGTGGCTTGATGCCGCCCCACTGTTCGGAGGTGTCGTGGCGGACGACGATCTCTCAACCGGAACCGTGGCACTCTACGCCTGGGCCAGCGCGGGGCTGATGTTTGACGACGTGTATGTGACTCCAATACCCTATTCGACCCCCCTTGCCGTGCCACGGCTGCCTCCGTCGGTGAAGCTCACCAGCCCGTCCGAAGGGGCATATTTGCTGGCGCCCGCCGTCGTGCTCCTATCTGCTGAGATCGCGGGTAACTCGAATAATATCAGTGAGGTGAAGTTCTATCGGAACACCCAGCCCTTGGGCATGGTACTCCGCCCGCCGTTTACGCTGGTCTGCTCCAACATCGCGCCCCATGACAATGTCTTCACCGCCCAAGCGCGCGAGAATACCGGGGTCGTAGGTCAATCCCCCCCCGTCCATGTTTACGTTACCTGGACTCCCTTGGCCCCGCTCATCACCGTCCAACCCCGCTCACAACTTGCAGTGGTCCACACCGAGGTCCAACTCACCGTCCAAGCGAGCGGCACCTGGCCTTTGACGTATCAGTGGTTCCGCGGCAACGCACCGATCGCGGGGGCCACAAACACGCTCCTGACACTGCGCGACTTGCAGACCGGTGGCGAGGGTGTCTATTGGGTCGAGGTCAGGAACAGCACGGGCGTTGCCGCGATCGTCGTCGCCTTTGTGGATGCCGCTGACGCGGCGGCTTTCGCCAAGTGGCCAACGCGCGTAGGATGAGACCGTCTGGCGGAGTTCCCCAGCCGAGCAAGGCCGGGGAACGATCCGCTTCGGTTCTCACTTCCGGGCAAAGATGGGTCGCATTCAGAAAGCGTACGAAGCCAGGTTCCGTGTGCTGTTGCAGGCGCTCGGCGCCCGACGCGTGGAGCGCGGCGTGGCGTGTTTGGTGGCCAGGGCTCGGAGGCTCGGTGGGTTCGCTGACTTCGCCCGCGCGTTGAGCCAGGCGGCAGCAAGATTGGAACAACAGGTCAAAACCTATGCCCGCACCCGTTCATGCAGAACTCGCGACGCCACATGGGTGGTGATTCAGGACCGAGCCGACGGCGTCCGGCCGCCGCACTTTTTGTGTGACGCTGGCCTGGGAGGATTGGCCCGCTGGCTCCGTGCCGCCGGCTACGTCGCCGACTGGCAAGCAGACATTGCTGACGAGGATCTCCTTCGCCTCGCCAAAGCCTCCCGCGCCATCGTGGTCACCACGGACAGCCTGCTGCTGGAACGCCGGCTCGTCCGTGACGGCGAGATCCAGACCTTGTGGCTGCCGCCGGTGCTGGCCATCGGCGAGCAACTCGTGTTGGTGCTTCAGCATCTCGACCTTGTGTTGCGCGAGCCTCGCTGCATGCACTGCGGCGGGGAGCTTCGGAGCGTCGCGAAGGAAGCGGTGTGGGAGCGCATTCCGCCCAGGACGCGGCGGTGGCTGGACGACTACTTCGAGTGTGCACGCTGCGCCCGGCTTTACTGGCACGGCACGCACTGGCAACGAATCAAAGAGCACCTGGGACAGCTACGGCTCAGCGCCGGACAGGTCGGGTAGGCCAAGCCATCCTGTCGCTCGGATCTGGGTCAGGAACAGGTTCCTCAGGTCGCCGACCTCGCGCGCAAACAGGTCCGCCGCCGGGCAGCACTCCCGGCAGAGATCAACCCGGAAGGAGAATCGGGACATCAACGAAACGATGCCCCGGGTCTGGTCACCTCAATGGCAGCCGCAGCCGGAGCCACAGCCGCAACCGCCAAAGTCCTCCTCGGTCGGCACACAGCCCAGCTCGAAGGTGCGGGTGACGTAGCGGGTCACGGTTTCCCGCACGTCCTCCATCGACTGTTGGGCGTCGAGAAAGCCACGGGCCAGCGGGTTGCCGAGGAAGGCGGCGCGCTTCTGCTCGAATGCGGAAACCTCCTTCGAATCCAGCGTCACCCCATGCTGTTGCTGGCGCTGGAGGGAACTGCTTTGTTCGGCCAGTTCCTGGTAGCGGGCTTTGAGCGAGTCGTCCGCCATGAAGGCGTCCAGATGTTGCCGCATCGTCGGGAAGTCTGGCCGGGCGACGATGGCCTCGCACAGCTCGAGGGTTTTCCGAAGCACTGCACCATTGCCAGCATTTGTCATAAGCGCGGCGAACTTGCCCTCGAATCCGGCGCTTGTCCAGGGATTCGTTCTGGGATTTGTTTCAAGCGTGGCATCGCGGTCCGGTTGTCCTTTTCTCCAAGTTGCATAAGCCGGAGGGCTCGACAAGGGAGAGTCCTATGAGACCGGTACAAGTTCCCCGCGTCACCGTCGTTCAGACAACGGAATGGGGTTGCGCGCCGTGCGCCAAGCCCCGGGAACGGGCTTGGGCCGAGTGGAAAGTCATCCCGCCCCAATCGGTGTCGCCGTCGTCACGAAGGGGAGCTACGCAGCGTCGCTCGTTCGCCCTAGCCAACGACAGGGGGGCGTGGCCAGCACGGTTTCCTTGCCGCCCCAACCGCTCGGACATCGCCAGCGGCGAAGGCGCCTACTGATCCCCTCCCCGTTTCAGCGGGTCCCAGTGCCGGGAGTTGACCAGTCCCCGGGCATCGCCGAACGCGGGGTCGCGTGGCGGATTCATCTGCTTGTCTTTCCGCGGTTCGGCATGGCCGTCGTTGAATACGACCACGCCGTTGCCGCCATGACGGTTCCGGTCCACGCCCTCGAAGCCGCCGCCCTGGCTGTTCCTGGGGTCCATGCACGACCACGGCCACCAGCAGCTACTGCTCCACATGCCGTCACTCTTCGGCATCGAGTCGCCGATCACGAAATTCTCGGCGGGGCTGACGATGGCGGTGCGCTTGAACCAGGGTGCCGTGCTGAAGCGGATCCCGCCGACCGTCAGCGCGTCGCCTGGGGTATAAGGCCAGTAGGAGAGAAACCAGGAGTTGATGCCGTAGCCGACTTTGTGGCAGTCAAAGACCCATTCCCATTTGAGACCGTTGTCGAGGCGCTTCCCCTTGATGGACGGGCAGCGGAACAGGTTGGACTGGCTTTGCGCATAACCGATGATGGCGGTCCCCCACCAGTTGGTCCGCGAGGGCACCTCATCGGCCGTGTTCAATCCCTGGTTGCGATGGGCGGGGAATACGTCCTGGTTCTCGTCTGTGTAGAACTGCACAAAGAGGCTGATCTGCCGGAGATTGTTCATGCAGGAGATGCGCAGGCCCTTCTCTTTGGCCCGGGCGAGCGCCGGAAGCAGCATCCCGGCCAGAATCGCGATGATG